>OJIO01000061.1_pt1 | contig 87081 bp, 84 predicted proteins | sample 1595621 | NCBI WGS metagenome assembly OJIO01 (sample SAMN05416776, study PRJEB24817) | seawater metagenome | isolation source: Sea water | place: Canada:Atlantic | collected 2013-07 | reverse complement strand
CTATCCTCTTCGTCGGCAGCGTCAGATGTGTATAAGAGACAGAGCCCAGAGTGAGCACCGGATTAAATAGATGTCCCCTAAAGTGCGCGATTTATATCACAGCAACTACCAAAAGGCTTGTTGACCTGACGCATGCAAACGCCTGACGACCCCTTTTTCCAACTGACTGACAAGCATCTGCGTGATCTGACATGGGCGCTGACGTCACCATCGTTGCTCGACTGCTCCTGGTCAGCCGCACAGCCACAATGGTTTCCCCAGCTGCAGCAGCAAGCCGGTTCGCCTGCCAGTTGGCAGCGTATCAAGCACTCCAAACACAGTCGTCTGGGCCTGATATTCGAGTCGCTCTGGCACGAATGGTTACAACACAGCGACTGGCGCTGGGACGCCAACATCCAGATTTCCCAGTATGGCCGTACATTAGGTGAGCTTGATTTGCTGATCGATACTGGTGAGCAGCACTGCCATATTGAACTGGCGCTGAAGTTTTATCTTGGCATCGGCAACGACTGGATCGGCCCCAATCGGCGTGATCGACTGGCCAACAAAATACGTCATACCCGTGAACAACAGCTGCCGCTGTCTCGCCAGGCTGAAGCACAGCAGCAGCTGGCAGCAATAGGCTGGCACCCCACAGACTCCGAAGCGGTGTTTCGCGGCTGTCTGTTTTATCCTGCCGACAGCACCGTTACGGCGCAACTTCCGCAAGAAGTCAATCGACAGCATTGGCAAGGCCGCTGGTGTCACGCCAGTGCCGTGCCGAACCATATCACCGAAGGTTTCTGGGTAATTTTAGCGAGAGACGAATGGCTCAGCCCGGTACTGTCGCCAGTTGCTGCCAGTGCTGCCGATGTCATCCAGCTGCTTGGCTGCCATTTTCGTCACTTGCAGGTTCCGCTCTGCCTTGCTCGGGTAAAACCGCTGCAGCAACAGTCAACCGGGCAGCAGCAATGGGCCGAACAGCAACGCTGGATGGTGGTTGCGGATCGTTGGCCAGACTGATTTTGCTCAGCAGTCAATGTCCAAGCCGATACCCCGTCGTCCCTGCAAACCACCACCATGAATCAGCAACACGGATTTGCCCTGCCAGAGTGACCGCTGCTGCAAAAAAGTCTCTACCAGAGCAACGCCATACACAGGGTCAAGCGGCAAACCCTGCTGATCGAAAGCAAGAATACGTTCCCGCAACACGTCGGATTGCGCCCCGAACCGGCGCGCCACAGAGGCAACAAGCTGCCATTGCCTGTCAGCGAACTCTTGCTGCCAACGCCGTTCCATAGCACCGTCATCAGCCACAGTATTCACCGCCATCAGCACCACATGCGGCGGCAAACGCGGCAGCAGATGTGCTGCGGTTGTGCCGCTGCCAACGGCCAGCCAGACCTGATCATATCGGCTGCAAACCCTGGCAAGCTCATCAAACGCCTGCCCACCAGGATCTTTGCCGTTCTCCAGAACGGCCAGCGTCTCTCTAGCAGTCAATAAAGCACCGCCTTCACCCATAAAATAGCTGTCTGTCACGCGTGACCAATGACGCTGCCAAGCCTGGTGATAGCGTTGCCGGTATTCAACTTTGGACAGAAAGACCAACTGCATACCCCAGTCGGCGCAATCCTGCAGGGTTGCGGTCAGCGGCAGATGTTCATAACCACGGATCAGGCCGGTAGTTGGTATTCCCAGGCGCTGCCCCAGAAAAGCCACCGCATGCAGGTGATTAGACCAGACACCGCCTGGAGTAATCCAGCCAGGCTGGCGACTCGCCTGCCAGGGCTGCCAGTGACACAAGAGTTTGAACAGTTTATTGCCCGACAGTACCGGATGAATACGATCCAGCCGCAATACAGCAACCCCGGAGACATCCATTCCGGCAATCTCCGGAAAAGGCTCAACGTTCAGGCAGCGACACAGAGACAAAAATGATTCAACAGCCGTGAGACAATCCGTGCGGGAGAAAAACACCAGTAAAAACCACCCTCAATATTTGCGTTTTTCCTCCGGATCCGACGGAATTCCGTGAGGGTCTCGCTCAACATCCGCTTCACGGGACAGTGCTTTCGACAATTTATCTTCTTTTATCAGCCCGCCATTAAAGAGGGCATTGGTACGTTCCGACAAGTCCCGGATACGTTCGTTTTTTTCCGGGTACTGCAAATCAAATTCAATCAACAACTTGCGTGCTGCCTTGTAGTAGCCACTGGCGGTAACCACATCGCCACGCTCTGCCGCCACATCTCCCTGGGCAGTAAAGGTATCGACCTCCCGCTCCAGCAACGTCAGCCGTAAATAACGACGATATTCGTTCAACGTGGTGGCCGATATCTGTTTGCGCTTCGCCATCGCCCCCAGTGCTTTCAACACTCGGCTGAACTGCTGCTTGGCAAAGCGGATTTCACGATCACTCTTGAGTACAATTCTGGGTTCCTTGTTCTCCAGTATCTTATGTCGCAGGGATTCAATATCAACTGGTGGCAGTGCCTCAGAGTCAACTTGAACCTTGCCCTCTGGCCGGGTTTCACGCGCCAGCTGATACAGCTGTTCGACCCGTTCCAGCACCAACAGCTGCAGCTCTTGAAGGTTGTCCACCACCATCAGAAATTCCAGCGCTTCTTGCAATTCTTCTGCCCTGCTGGCAATCAGACGGGCTTGCATCCGTTTCGACTGCTGCTTCTGCTGATGCCGACCGTAAAACACCATTCCCAACATCAACAGAGCTATCGGCAGTGCAAGCGCAATGACCATTCCAATCGCAGACATCTGAAACCAACCTCCGGCCCCACGGCGGTGGGAAGTGAAATAAAAGCAAAGCCGGATCTTGTCAATAATACAACCTGCCAGCGTGACCTTCAGGGGACATATATTTAATCCGGTGCTCACTCTGGGCTAGCGGATGGTTTCGAATTACGAAGCCAACTTGCAGGCCTGACGGGTCAAGTCAAACGTCGGCGACACCGAGTCGAGATCATCCGGCAGCCCCCGCAGGGCGCGGGTTGCCGCCGTCCAGTGCGGTGTTGACGAATGTGAAAAGGACGCGTCATTTCGCTGCATTCGCCGCCTTGCCCTGAACAACGGCAACACTCGCGCAGAGCCGTGCAGGATTAAATAGATGTCCCCTTTACATTCCCGACACTGGCAGTATCAGCTTGGCAGGATTGGGTACCATAACAGCGCCGGGTACAGGCCGCATCGATAACAACGACTTGGGTTAGGGTGATGGAAGAATTCCGCAATATAGGCCTGATTGGCCGCCTGAACAGTAACAAGGTCATTGAAACCGTCAAGCGATTGTCCCGCTTTCTGACCGATGAAGGGTACTACGTCATTCTGGACGATCGTATTGCCGAGGTGATTCCTGGTCACAATATGCAGGTCAGCAAGGTTAATCTGCTGGGTGAGATTTGTGATCTGGTGATTGTTGTCGGCGGCGATGGCAGTTTGCTGGGTGCTGCCCGTGCATTAGCCAAATATCATATTCCGGTGTTGGGGATTAACCGTGGGCGTCTCGGTTTTCTTACCGACATCAGTCCGGACGAAGGCATGTGCGATGAGGTGCTGGCCGTTTTACAGGGCGAGTACACCAGCGAATTGCGCTTTTTGCTGGATGCCGAGGTCAAGCGCGATGGTAATCCGATTGGTGCCGCCGCTGCCCTGAATGACGTGGTATTACATCCGGGCAAGTCGGCCAGAATGATTGCCTTCGATCTGTATATTGAAGGGCAGTATGTATACAACCTGCGTTCGGATGGCCTGATTGTCTCGACGCCAACCGGCTCTACGGCTTATTCGTTGTCGGGAGGCGGGCCGATCATGCATCCCAAGTTGGATGCCCTGGTGCTGGTGCCGATGTTTCCTCATACCTTGTCGAGTCGGCCGATTGTGGTGGATGGCAAAAGCGAAATCAAAATCCATGTTGATGGCGACCTGGATATTTACCCGACGCTCAGCTGTGATGGCCAGACCCATATTCCGTGCGCGCCGGGCGATACCATTACCATTCGCAAAAAAGCGCACAAGCTGAAGTTGATTCACCCCAAAGGGCATAACTTCTACGAAATCTGCCGCACCAAACTGGGCTGGAGCAGTAACCTTGGAGACTGAACATGCATCAGGGATATGACCTGATCGGCGATATACACGGCTGTGGGCAGACCCTCGTGACTTTGCTTGAGCAAATGGGCTACCGCAAGCAGCACGGTGTTTATCGTCACAATAACCGCAAGGCAGTCTTTGTTGGTGATGTGGTTGATCGTGGCCCGCACATCCGCCTGGCCTGCGAAATTGTCAAGAACATGGTCGATGCCGGTGAAGCAGAAATGCTGATGGGGAATCATGAATACAATCTGATTACCTATTGTACCAAAGCACCGGCCGGTATGCGTCAGCCGTTTTTACGCGAGCATACCCGTCGTAATACCCGCATCGTCGAAGCCACCATGGAGCAGTTTGCCAATTATCCACAAGAGTTGAACGAAATGCTCGACTGGTTTCTGGAACGGCCGCTGTTTGCCGAATACGACCATTTTCGTGTGGTGCATGCCTGTTGGGACAGCGACATGATTGCGGAATATATTGCCCGTTATGGTGGTAACCAGCTGGATCGCGATTTGCTGGTGGAATCGGTTGATACGTCCAGTTTCTTGCATCAGTTCCTGGATCGGATGCTGCGCGGTACATCGCTGAAATTACCGCAAGGACGTTCCATGACCGCCAATGATGGTTTTGTGAGGCAGTTTTTTCGCACCAAATTCTGGGAGCATGAACCGAGTCGCTACAGTGATGTCCTTTTTCAACCGGATCCGCTGCCAGATGACCTGCAGCATTCGCTGCTGAGTGACGCGGAAAAACGTCAGCTGTTGTTTTACAGTGCTGAGGAAAAGCCGCTGTTTTTTGGTCATTACTGGATGGCAGGTATCCCCTCGCCGTTAAGCAGCAACCTGGCCTGCATTGATTACAGTGCGGTCAAATATGGCCGCCTGGTTGCTTACCGCATGGATACCGAACATCAATTGCAACCCAGTAAATTTACCTGGGTCAGAGTGGAAAAAAACGAGCGCTGATGGAAGCTTTGCTGGTACTGGTAGCAGGCGCGACGGTCGACCTGTCGCCGATCACACAACAATTATGGGCACATCGTATCGCTCATCGGGTAGTGATGGTGGATGGCCAGCAGCACATCTATCTGGCTAATCCGGCCGATATTCCCCAGGTTCGGGCCTGGGTCGAACAGTGGCGGGAAGGTCAGTTGGATGCCCCAGAAATCGAGCCGGTGAGCACCCGGCCGCTGGTGTCGCTGATTCTGATGTTAACCAGAATTCCGGTGACACTGGGTGTTTCTGTGCTGTTGGTGCTGATCTTTGGCTGGATGCAGCTATCCACCGACTGGTTGCCTTGGGTTCGGCCGGGAGATGGCCTCTGGCCGGATCAGCGGCTGAATTTTGCCGCTTATCTGGATATCGGGCTATTAGCCTGGCTCAAGCCGTTACTGGTGCATTTTTCGCTGATGCATCTGGTGTTTAACGGCATGTGGTGGTGGATTCTTGGTCGTAATATCGAGCAGCACGATGGTTCGCGGATGTTGCTGTTGTTGACGCTGCTTACCGGGCTGGTGGGCAATGTGGCGCAATGGTGGTACAGCGGCCCCGGCTTTGGTGGGTTGTCTGGTGTGACTCTGGGGCTATTGGGCTGGATTGGCTGGCGCCAGTATCAACGCAAGATAGCGTACTCCGTGCCACCGATGTTGTTGCCGGTGATGGCCGGTTGGCTGCTGCTGACCATGATGGGGGACACTCTGGTACCGGGTCTGACCGGTATCGCCCATGGTGCTCATCTGGGTGGGCTGATCTCCGGTATGTTGCTGGCGACCGTGTGGCCAGCCCGGCGACCCGCAACGCCCAATACGTAAAAAATTGTCTGGAGGTAACCTATGACCTTGCAAGATCTGATTCAGTCCCTGACGCCGGACGTCTATGAAAACCTGAAAAATGCCGTGGCGCTGGGCAAATGGCCTAATGGCATTGCCTTGCAGCAAGGCCAGCGCGAGCTGTGCCTGGAAGCGATTCTGCATTATGAAATAACCCACCAGGTACCAGCCGATCAGCGGGTCGGTTATGTCGGTGGCGCCTGTGCCAGCGGCAATGTGGATATTATTGGGCGCGATGACAACGTTCAGCCGCTGACACTGCAATAGCGGCATGACAGACAGCTACAATGGCAGCCTCAGCAAGATGACCGCGACCGCCGATGCCGAAGGGCAAGTGGCTTATCAGCTGTCACTGGGGCGCGACCAGATCGATATGAACGCCTGGCTGGGGCAACGTCTGGCGCTGAGCTGGAACGGTACGATTCATTGTTGTGCTTGCGGCCGCCACACCCGTAAAAGTTTCAGTCAGGGGTATTGTTATCCGTGTTTCAGCAAGCTGGCGCAATGCGATCGTTGCATGATGAGCCCGGAAACATGCCATTTTCACCTCGGTACCTGCCGTGAGCCGGAGTGGGCGGAGCAGGTCTGCTTTCAGCCCCATTACGTCTATTTGGCCAATTCTTCCGGTATCAAGGTAGGCATTACCCGTGCTGGTCAGCTGCCAACCCGTTGGCTGGATCAAGGTGCTGTGCAGGGGATGGCGATTGCAAAAGTAGCCAGTCGGCGGGTGTCTGGCGTGCTGGAAGATCTGCTGCGTCAGCGGGTGGCCGACAAGACCAACTGGCGGACGATGCTGAAAGGTCAGAACCCCTTGCTGGATCTGGCATCTGAACGCGACGCCCTGTTTGATGAATTTGACCGTCGTATCCTTGGGCTGGCCGAGCAGTTTGGCGAACACGCCATTGAATGGTTATCCGCTGATGCCACACTGTCGCAAAGATTTCATTACCCTGTGCTGGAATACCCGACCAGGGTAACCAGCCATAATCTGGACAAGACACCAGACGTGCAGGGCCGGCTGCTCGGCATCAAGGGGCAGTATCTGATGCTGGATAGCGGCGTCATCAACCTGCGCAAATACACCAGTTATCAGGTCACTCTGACTAAATATTGACGCGATCTGACTAATACTCCTGCTCGATAACAACGACCGTTTTATGATCAGATGGTCAGGGTTGCAGAGAGAACCGACTTCAGAAGGAAACAGATACATGCGTGACGCTCAACCTCAAAGTATTTACCTGAAAGATTATTGCCAGCCCGAGTACTGGATCAGCCAGACGGAACTGACTTTTGATCTGCAGGACGATGCGACCGTCGTAACTGCCGTATTAACGCTGGAAGCCAACAGCGCAGGTGCTCAGTCCGGTGTGTTGGAGCTGCATGGCCAGCAGCTGGAATTACTGGGACTGACACTGGATGGCGACGTTCTGGGCACCGGCCGTTATACCGTGACGGATGAGACGCTGAGCATCACCGGTCTGGCGCAACAGCATTTCCTTACCATCGTGACGCGAATCTACCCGGCTACCAATACCGCACTGGAAGGCTTGTATCGCTCTGGCGGTATGTATTGTACCCAGTGCGAAGCCGAAGGTTTTCGCCGCATTACCTACTATCTGGATCGCCCGGACGTGATGTCGGTGTTCACCACCCATATCATTGCCGATGGCAGCCGTTATCCGGTAATGCTGTCGAACGGTAACTGTACGGCGGATGAGATGCTGGCGGATGGTCGTCGCAAGGTCACCTGGCTTGACCCACACCGCAAGCCTGCCTACTTGTTTGCCCTGGTGGCGGGTGATTTGCTGAATAAAGAAGACCGTTTCACCACCATGAGTGGTCGTGACGTGACGTTAAAAATCTTTGTTGAGCCACAGAACATCGATAAAACCGACTACGCCCTTGATGCGCTCAAGCGCTCGATGCGCTGGGATGAAGAAGTCTACGGTCGCGAATACGATCTGGATATTTTCATGATTGTGGCCGTGGATGATTTCAACATGGGTGCGATGGAAAACAAGGGGTTGAATATCTTTAACTCCTCCTGTGTGCTGGCCAATCCAGCGACCGCTACCGATGCGGCGTATCAACGTATTGAAGCCATTGTGGCGCATGAATATTTCCACAACTGGTCGGGTAACCGGGTGACCTGTCGCGACTGGTTCCAGCTCAGCCTGAAGGAAGGATTTACCGTATTCCGTGATGCCAGCTTCTCGGCAGATATGCACTCGGCTACGGTCAAGCGGATTGAAGATGCCAAGATGGTCCGTACGGTACAGTTTGCCGAAGATGGTGGCCCAATGGCGCACCCGGTGCAGCCGGATTCCTTTATCGAGATCGCCAATTTTTATACCGTTACCATTTATGAAAAAGGCGCCGAGGTGGTGGGGATGATCCACAAGATCCTTGGGGCGGAAGGCTTCCGTAAGGGATCGGATCTGTATTTTGATCGCCATGATGGTCAGGCCGTGACCATTCACGATTTTGTCGCCGCCATGGAAGACGCCAATGGTGTTGACCTGACCCTGTTCAAGCTCTGGTACAAGCAAGCCGGTACTCCAGTGGTCAGCGTTGCTGTCGATTATCGCGAAGATGAGCAGGCACTGTATCTGACCTTGCGTCAACAATGCCCGGACACTCCAGGGCAAACCGGCAAGCAGCCCATGTGGATTCCGGTGCAGTTGGGTCTGATTGCTGCCGATGGTCAGGACTTGCCGGTACAGGTGGCTCCAGCGCTCAATAGCGCCGGTATGGAAACCTGGACCAGCGCCAGCCAGGTGCTGCACTTTACCGAAGCCGAACAAACCTTTGTGTTCTCGGGGCTGGCACAACCACCGGTGTTGTCGTTATTCCGTGATTTTTCGGCACCGGTCAAAGTCGAGTTTCAACAGTCGCCACAAGAACTGTTGTTCCGGTTACAACACGACAGCGACGGCTTTAATCGCTGGGATGCCGGTCAGCGGTTGATGCTGGACTGGATTGATCAGGCCCGACTGGATGAATTCGAATTACCGGAAGATGCCCGGCAGGTGATGGTGCAGTTGCTGACTGACGAAACCCTCGATCCTGCCATGGTCAGCTACCTGCTGACTTTGCCATCGGAAGCCTATATTGCTGAATTCAGTGATCCGGTAGATCCTCATGCGATTCACCTGGGTCGCAAGCGGGTTCGTCTGGCCATGGCGATGGCCCTGAACGAGCAGTTTGCCGCCTGTTATCAGCGTTTGGTCAGTCATGCGGAATATCAGCCGGAGCCACAGCAAATGGCAGCCCGGATGTTAAAAAACCTCGCTCTGAGTTATTGGAGCGTGGCGTCGGATGCCGGTATTCGCCAGGCGCTGGCGCAGTTTGGCAGCACGGATAATATGACCGATCAGATGGCAGCGCTGGTGGCGTTAATCAATAGCGGTGATGACGAGCTGGCGCAGCAAAGTCTGGATGCTTTCTATCTGCAGTGGCAAAACGATTCACTGGTGGTGAACCAGTGGCTGTCGGTACAGTCCGGTTCTGCAGATCTCGGTACACTCAGTCGTATTCAGCAGTTACTGGAACACGAAGCCTTTGATTGGCGTAACCCGAACAAGATCCGCTCGGTGATTGGTGCATTTGCCAATCAGGCCCTGTGCCATTTTCATGCAGTAGATGGCAGCGGCTATCAGTTGCTGGCCGATGCGATTATTCGACTGAATACCACCAATCCACAGATTGCCTCACGTTTGTTGACACCGCTGACCAAGTGGCGTCGCCTGATCCCTGAGCTATCTGAACAGATGAAGGCCCAACTGGAACGGGTGGCGGCCCAGCCTGACCTGTCTCGTGATGTCTACGAAGTGGTCAGTAAAAGCCTGGCCTGAGGATTATCTGTTTGTGGCACTGGCTGTTGCTGACATGTCTGTTGCTGGCGGGGCTGGCACCTGGCGCATTGGCGCAAGGTGTTAGTCAACAGACAGATTATCTTGCCGCCGAGCTGGACGATGCGCAGCTGACAGAGCGACTGGCCCGTGCGACTCGTCTGTCTGATGAGCTGACGCCACTGGGCGCAATACGCGCCGGTAATGGCACTGATATTCCGGTCTGGCGTGGTGGGTTGCGGATGCCTCCTCTCGGTTATCTGGCTATTGGCCAGCCGCATATTGATCCCTTTGCCGATGAAACCGAGCTGTTGCGCTTATCGGCTGATAACCTGTCCGACTATCGATACTTTGTAACTCCCGGCTTGCAGGCATTGCTGGAACGTTATCCGGGCAGTGCCTACTTGTCGGTTTACCCCTCTCATCGAACGGCTGCCGCACCGGATACGGTGTATGAGCAAACCTATAAAAATGTCATACGTACAGAAACCAGTCGGGATGGCTCCGGGTTTTATTATGCCTGGGGCGGTATCCCATTTCCGCTGCCGGACAATGGTCAGCAGGTGATCTGGAATCATCTGGCCAGTTGGCGAGGGGAGCAGCTACAGGCTCGCTGGCGTGAAATTCAGGTGTCTGGCGAGCAGCAGCACGTCATCAACTGGCGAGTGCAAGAAGACTATCCGTATTATTTCCAGCGTGACCGCTGTCTGTTGCCTCTGGCCCATTGCGAACCCGACCGCCGCAACGGTCGCAGTAAACGCAAGGATCTGACTCTGTTCCAGCGTCAATGGAGTGCCGTTGGACAAGGATTGTTGCGGACGACGCATCAACTGGAATTGCGGGAGGGCGTGGAAAATAGCTATCGTCGCCAGCAGGGCGGGTGGCCAGATAGCTGGAACACCGACCTTCGCAGCGCTGATGATGTGTCGCTTTTTAGCGGTTCTCCACAGCAATATCACTGGATGCTACTGGGTAAGCGCGAGCTCTATATTCCCTACAATAATTATCGGTTTGAGGCTCTGGATGATGCCGTGTTACTGCAACCGGGACATTTGGCCAGCGCTGCGCTGCGATTCGAAAAACATCGTGTTTGGGTGGTGGATGGAACCCTGAAAAAAGGCGCGACAAACCCCTATAGCAAACGGGTCTATTATGTTGATGAAGACAGTTGGCAGATTGCTCTGGCCGATTTTTATGGCGCTGATGGCCAGTTGCAACGACTCGGCCTGGCGCTGTTAAAAAGCTTTTATGAGTTACCCGCCGTGCTGCCTGCAGCAACTGTTATTCACGATCTCGATACCGGCAGCTATAGCGTGACCGGGCTGGAGTCCGGGCAAGCAGGGATGCGTCGCTTTGACCAGGCTGTAGAGGGGATTACGGTGGATATCGACTGAATGGGGCGAGCCCATTCGCTGTTGTGCTGGACGGACAACGTGCTGGTTGCTTCTTACCCTGTTTGGGTTCGTTCTGGCTTGGGTTCCGGGATAACAGGTTCCGGGATAACAGGTTCCGGGTTGAGTTCAGGTTTGAGTTCTGTGGGTGCCAGGTTGGCAAATACCCCAAGTCATGCGATTATCCACACATTAAGGATATAGACCTGTTCCTTTAATTCACATAAGGGCAGTTTTCTGTCTCATTCAACATAATAATAACGGAGTTCTTGATGCGTTTTATCAAGGCGTGTTTTTTCATGGTAACCCTCTCTCTGGGGACGACGACCGTACTGGCAGAGTGGGTTGATCCCTTACAGACCCCGGCGCAAGCCAGCGTTAAAGCGCATACCGCGTTACTACTCGATATTACCCATGCCGGTGATCGCCTGGTGGCAGTGGGTGCCTTCGGCCATATTCTGTATTCCGATGACAATGGCCAATTTTGGCAGCAAGCGCAGGTGCCGGTCAGTGTGACACTGACGGCCGTTACCTTTGTTGGTGACCGTTCTGGCTGGGCCGTGGGCCATGATGGCGTCGTACTGGCGACGGCTGACGGTGGCATGAGCTGGCATAAACAGCTGGATGGTTTTGCCGCCAATGATGCCATGGTCGTTGCCTCCGAACGGTTACTTGCCAAAGCCGAAGCTGCTGTATCAATGGCGTCAGATGTTGGTGATGAGGTACTCGAAGACGCTGAAGCCGCACTGGAAGCCGCCACCTTTGCTGTTGAGGATGCCGAGTACGACGTCTCCGTGGGTTCAACCAAGCCATTGCTGGATGTGCTGTTTCTTGATGCCCAACATGGCTTTGCTGTTGGTGCTTATGGCATGGCCTTTGAAACCAGTAACGGCGGTAAAAGCTGGACGGAATTTACCTCACGTCTGCCTTTGCCAGAGCGCTCCCATCTCAACAGCCTGGTACAGGCCGCCTATGGCCAATTGTATATCGTGGGTGAGCTGGGGCTTATTCTTACTTCTACCGATCAAGGCCATAGCTGGCAAGCTCTGGAGTCTCCGTACGACGGCTCGTTGTTCGGCATGATCAGTTCCGGTAATACTCTGACGCTGATGGGACTACGTGGCCATCTGTTTCAATCGACCGATGCGGGCAATCGCTGGACAGAATTGGCGCTTAACAACGAACAAACGTTGTTTCAGGGCCTGGCCATGACAGACGGCACACGGGTGCTGGTGGGGAATTCCGGTACTCTGATTCGGTTGGAACACCAGGACACCCAGGTGATCAATCTGACAGGGCGCAAGGGCATTGCTGGTTTGGCGGTGACTGAAGAGGGCTTTGTGCTGGTGGGCGAAGCCGGTGTACAGCGTATTAATCGTCGTGGCGAGCTGATCAGCGCTGCCCGCATGACCACAGCAGACGGAGTTTCCTCCGGCGGACAACTGGCCGCGGAGGCGCAGTAATCATGACTCAGAAACATCATTATTCGACCGAACCCGAACACTTTATTCTCTCGCCGGAAACTGAACCCTTGTTAGAGAGAGTGTTGTTTAATAATCGCTCGCTGGTGTTGATGGTGCTTGGTGTGCTGACCCTGGTGTTTGCATTTGGCCTGACCCAGATTCGTCTCGATTCCAGTATCGAAAAGTACATCCCTCTGAATCATCCCTACATCCAGAATTACCTGGTGCACAAGGATGATATGAAAAGCGGTATGGCCAATATCAAGATTGCGGTGGCCGCCGTGGAGGGAGATATATTTGATGATGACTACCTGAAAACACTGAGCAAAATTAACGACGATGTCTTTTTTGTTGCCGGTGTCGATCGTTCTGGTATGCAATCGTTATGGACGCCGAATACCCGCTGGACCGAAGTAACCGAAGAAGGTTTTCAGGGTGGGCCGGTGATTCCGGCTAATTACGATGGCAGCCCGGCCAGTATCGAGCAAGTACGGCAGAATATTCTCAAATCGGGACAGGTCGGTCGGCTGGTTGCCAATGACTTTTCTTCCACCGTGATTAACGTCCCGCTGGTGGATCTCAATCCGGAAACCGGTGAAAAGCTCAGTTACCAGGCGTTGTCACATCAGCTCGAAGACCGGATTCGCGATCAGTACAGCTCTGACAAAATACGCATCTACATCACTGGTACGCCAAAAAAGCTGGGTGATCTGCTGGATGGCGCGGTCTCCATTGGTTACTTCTTTCTGGCGGCGATGCTGATGACGGCGGTATTGCTGTATCTCTACTCTCGTTGTCCGAAAGGCACGCTGGTTCCAATCATCGCATCGCTGATTGCCGTAGTCTGGCAGCTCGGAGCGCTGGCACTGTTGGGCTTCAGTATTGATCTTTATTCGGTGCTGGTGCCGTTTCTGGTGTTTGCCATCGGCATCAGTCATGGCGTACAGCTGATTAACGGCATTGCCATTCATTCCGGCCAGGGGCTGGATAAAATGTCTTCGGCGCGTCAGGCGTTTCGTGGCTTGTATGTACCGGGCATGCTGGCCTTGCTCAGTGACGCCATGGGGTTTCTGACGTTGTTGTTTATTGATATTGGCGTGATTCAGGAGCTGGCTATTGCGGCCTCGGTCGGGGTTGCCATGATCATCGTGACCAACCTGGTGCTGGTGCCGATTGTCATGTCCTATATCGGCATCAGTCCCTCTGGCGTTGCGCAAGCGCAAAAGGCAGAAAAAGCCAACCCGGTGATTTGGCAGTGGCTCAGTCACTTTACTGAAAAACGCTATGCCGTCGTGGCAATCTCACTGGCGTTAGTGCTGGGAGCCTGCGGCTTTTATTACAGCCAGGATCTGGAAATTGGAGATCTGGACAAGGGCGCACCGGAATTACGTGCCGATTCCCGCTACAACCAGGATAACGATTTTATGGTGGCGAATTATTCCACCAGTTCGGATGTGATGGTAGTGATGGCCGAAACACCGATCGAAATGTGTAATACCTTCAAGGTTATGGATGTACTGGACCGGTTTATGTGGCAAATGGAAAACGTACCCGGCGTGCAGTCTACGCTGTCGCTGGTCACGGTCTCCAAGCTGGTTACCAAAGCGATGAATGAAGGCAACCTCAACTGGTATGCCTTGTCGCGCAACCAGACCATCCTGAATACCTCTATTCAGCGGGCGCCGAGTGGGCTGTTGAACGCTGACTGCTCCATGGCTCCGGTCATTATCTATCTGAATGATCACAAGGCGGAGACGCTGAAAACGGTGGTGAATGCGGTGGAAGCGTTCAAGGTCGAGTACGATGATCAAGTGGATGAAATCTATTTTGGTATGCGTGCCGATGCCATCGAAAACGCCATTGCCGAAGGCAAAATAGACGCGGTTCCGATGCGTTTGCAATTGGCTTCCGGTAATGCCGGGATCGAAGCGGCCACCAACCAGGTGATCGCTGACGCCCAGGACACCATGCTGATCTTTGTTTACGTGGTGGTGTTTTGCCTGTGTCTGTTGACCTTCCGCTCGCTCACCGCCGTCGCCTGTATCCTGCTGCCATTAGCACTGACATCGATACTGGGACAGGCGCTGATGACTTGGCTGGGAATCGGCGTCAAGGTCGCCACACTGCCAGTGATTGCCTTGGGTGTTGGTATTGGCGTTGACTACGGCATTTATATCTACAACCGGCTGGAGGCGCTGTTAATCTCTGGGTTGTCGCTCAAAGATGCCTACCTGGAAACCCTGCGCTCTACCGGTAAGGCCGTCAGCTTTACTGGCGTCACACTGGCCATTGGCGTTGCCACCTGGATGCTGTCGCCGATCAAATTCCAGGCAGACATGGGCATCCTGCTGACCTTTATGTTCCTCTGGAACATGCTTGGAGCGCTGGTGCTACTGCCTGCACTGGCCAGAGTCTTGCTCAACCCGGAGCGGATTCGGGAGCGTCATCGGCGTGTTCACCAAAGCGTACCGGCTGCAGTGTAACTAACATCCTGCCTGCAAGGGCGTTCAATGATTTTAGACACCCATTATTGGCGTTATATTGGCGCCAATAATGGGTGTCTATGAGTCAAAACGTCAGTCCGTTGCAGTAGGATTACAGCTCAAAAGACGTTGGTTACCGAAAAGGTTACTCGATTGCTGAAGCCTGTCAGGTGTTAGGTCTGGAGCCAAGTGTCTTGCGGCGTAGGGAGAAATAACTCGGTCAGGAACAGCAGGTATTACCCCGATTCAGAATAATGCAATGACATCGAAGCAAGACCCTATCCATAGATACCGTGGCAACGCATCCTAAAATAGCAAAGACGATGGATCTGCTGCTGGAATATAGCCATTCAAACATGGCGCACAATCTGGAGAGGCAGAACGACAAAAAATAGAACGAAACAAGGTGCTTTTGACGGAGAAACTCTCAAAAACAAGGCACCGTTGAGGTCTCTGATGAGTATGTCCCTTACAAGATGCGGGCTTCTGAGCGATTAGGAGACAAGAGAGGTGCTCAGATTGGTGTTTTCCAAGCTGTTAGAGTACAACCGGAATGAGGGGTTTCGAACACCCGAATTTCTTTGCTTTTCAAAGCAGCAGAAAAAATTTCAGAGTTGAATTATCAAATGGTGCCCAGGGGGAGACTCGAACTCCCACGAGCATAGCTCACTGCGACCTGAACACAGCGTGTCTACCAATTCCACCACCTGGGCTTACAGATAAATCCGCCTGACAACTACAAGGATTCTGGTACCAGAGGCCGGACTCGAACCGGCACACCCGCAAAGGCGGGGGATTTTGAATCCCCTGCGTCTACCAATTTCGCCACTCTGGCTTGAATTAGTAGCTGTCAGTGGCCGCGTATACTACAGTCGAAATTTTTCCTGTCAAATATTTTTGAAAGTTATTTCTTAACTTAACGGGACTTGTTGGGTAACCTTGCGGTCATTGTCTGTTGGTACGGGTACTCCGTCTGACTGCCCCTTATTTTCTGCGATCCATAAATATCATGAAAACCAGTGATTTCAGTTTTGAACTTCCGGATGAGCTGATTGCTCGCTATCCAACGCCTCAACGTAGTGGTTCACGCCTCCTCATTCTGGATGGTGTCAGCGGTAAGACTACCGATGCGCGTTTTATGGATTTGTTGGAGCAGGTATCCAGTGGTGACTTGCTGGTCTTTAATAATACGCGTGTGATCCCGGCCCGGCTTTTTGGCGAGAAAAGCTCGGGTGGCAAAGTGGAAATACTGGTCGAGCGCATGCTCGATGGTAATGAAGCCATGGCCCATGTTCGTGCATCGCGTTCCCCAAAACCCGGTCAAACCTTGTCGGTTGCCGGATGTGTTGTGGAAGTGCTGGGCCGGGAAGGCAATCTGTTTCATTTGCGCTTTGTTACCGATGAGGCGTTACTGGCGTTGTTGGAGCGAGCGGGCCATATGCCGCTGCCGCCTTATATGGAGCGCGAAGACAGCGATTTTGATCGCCAGCGTTATCAAACGGTGTATGCCGAGAAACCGGGAGCGGTTGCAGCTCCGACGGCGGGGTTGCACTTTGATGAACCCATGCTGGCGGCCTTGCGAAACAAGGGCGTCAATATGGCGTTTGTGACCTTGCATGTTGGTGCGGGAACTTTTCAGCCGGTCAAGGTGGAGAATGTTCTGGAGCACCAGATGCACGCTGAATACATCGAAGTGGATGCTGACGTTGTCGCTGCGGTCAAGGCTGCCCGTGCGGCAGGCAAGCGGGTGATCGCCGTTGGTACTACGTCGGTGCGCAGCCTCGAAAGTGCCAGTCAGAGTGGCGAAATTGCTCCTTTTTATGGCGATAGCCGGATTTTCATTTACCCCGGTTATTCGTTCCGTTCGGTGGATATGATGGTGACCAACTTTCACTTGCCGGAATCCACACTGATTATGCTGGTTTCGGCGTTTGCCGGGCAGCAGCACACACTGGATGCCTATCGGCACGCGGTAGCTTCCGGTTATCGCTTCTACAGTTATGGTGACGCCATGTTGCTGACGCGTCCGCAAGTGACCGGTCTTTCCGCCGACTTTAATGCCCCACAGGAATCTGAATGACGTCCGAGACCCCAAAGCGCCAATGCGCCATGAGTTTTACCCTGCACACGACTGACGAGACCAGCCATGCGCGTCGCGGTACGGTGTCGTTTCCCCGTGGTGACATCCAGACGCCAGCGTTTATGCCGGTAGGCACCTATGGCTCGGTGAAGGGTTTGAATCCGCAGCAGGTGGAAGCGCTTGGGGCAGAGATTATTCTTGGTAATACCTTTCATTTGATGCTGCGCCCTGGCACTGAGGTGATCAAATTGCACGGGGGGTTACACAATTTTATGGGATGGGATAAGCCGATCCTGACGGATTCGGGTGGTTTTCAGGTGTTCAGCCTGGGTGAGATGCGCAAAATCACCGAAGAGGGTGTGACCTTTCAGTCCCCTGTCAACGGTGATCGGGTGTTGATGACGCCAGAAAGTTCGATGTCCGTGCAGCGTGATCTGGGCTCTGACATCGTGATGATTTTTGATGAGTGCACACCATACCCGGCCACGGAGCAAGAAGCGGCGGATTCCATGCGTTTGTCATTACGCTGGGCGCAGCGCTCAAAAACGGCGCATGGTGATAATCCGTCCGCGCTGTTCGGTATTATCCAGGGCGGCATGTATGAACCTCTGCGAGATGAGTCCTTGCAAGGTTTGCTTGATATTGAGTTTGATGGTTACGCCATTGGTGGCTTGAGTGTGGGTGAACCGAAACCCGACATGTTGCGAATACTGGCGCATACCGCGCCGCAGATGCCTCGCGACAAACCCCGTTATCTGATGGGGGTTGGCAAACCGGAAGACCTGGTCGAAGGCGTTCGCCGTGGTGTCGATATGTTTGATTGCGTGATGCCAACCCGTAATGCCCGTAACGGTCATTTGTTTACGTCATTCGGCGTGGTGAAATTGCGTAATGCTGCCAATCGCAGTGATACCGGGCCGGTTGATCCGGAATGCCACTGCTATACCTGTCAGAATTACAGCCGTGCTTACCTCTATCACCTTGATAAATGCAGGGAAATTCTCGGTGCAACGCTGAACAGTATCCACAATCTACATTACTACCAGACACTGATGGCCGGTTTGCGCCGCTCCCTCGAAGAAGGTACATTTGCGGCCTTTGTTGATAACTTTTACGCCAAACGCGGCGGTACAACACCACCGCTGGAAAATAATACTGACGATCAGACTTGTGCTTAGCGGGTTTTAACCCCATATCGCAAGCTGGCTGACAGAGTCGGATATCGGCGGGTATCTTCATGCACAGGCTCAGGATCGCTTGATCAGCCCTGGTTTGCGCACACCGTAAAAATTATGTCGCTTTACCCTGTTAGGGTGCGTCTGTTGTTTTTGGAGAATGTATTTCATGAAAGCTTTGTTTGCTGTGATGGCGTTGACCTTTTCCGGGTTTGCCATGGCTGAAGGTACTGATGCGCCGATGGGCGTTACTGGTCAGCTGGTGTTTTTGGGTGGTTTTCTGCTGATTTTTTACTTCTTGCTGTGGCGTCCGCAGAGCAAGCGTCAGAAAGAGCACAAAAATCTGATTACCAACCTGTCGAAGGGTGATGAAGTAGTGATGGCTGGCGGCATGCTGGGCAAAGTGACCAAGGTCACTGAAGACTTTGTGGTTATGGAAGTGGCTAACGGTATTGAACTGCCAGTGCAAAAAGTAGCCGTGACCATGGTGCTGCCCAAAGGCACAATCAAAGACGTTCTGGGCTGATCCTTCCTGATGATGCCAGTGCCCGCCCAGCGGTCGCTGGCATATCCGAATCGAGTTTTCATAAGGGCAGATTATGCTCAACAAGTACCCTCTCTGGAAAAACCTGCTGATACTGGTGGTATTGGCGCTTGCGGTTGTGTATGCCGCACCTAACCTGTATCCGCCCGATCCGGCGGTGCAGGTCACGCCTACCCGTGCCGGTGCCGAAATGTCCGCCAGCGTGATGTCACGAGTGCGTACCATTCTGGCCGATAACAATGTCGACTTGCTGGCTGATGAAGTGAACGGCAGCAGTGCGTTGTTCCGGCTTGGCAGTTCTTCCCAGCAGCTGGGTGCCAAGGATCTGGTACAGCGCGAGTTGGGTGATGACTATATCGTAGCGCTTAACCTTGCTCCGACAACACCTGACTGGTTGTTGTCGATGGGTGCTGGCCCCATGACACTGGGACTGGATCTCAGTGGTGGTGTGCATTTCCTGATGGAAGTGGATATGGAAGATTATCTCGCCAGTCGCGTAAAAAATTACCGTGAAGAATTACGTACGCGTCTACGGGAAGAGGGGATCAAGTATCGCCGGGTGCTGATTGAAGGCAATCAGGTGGTCTTGCAGTTTGTCGATGCGAAAGTCCGGGATGAGGCAAGCAGCTTTCTGGCTCGCGAGTATCCTGAATTTTTGCGCAAGGAAACCAGGATTTCCGATCAGTACGGCCTGGAACTGACCATTACTGAACAGAAAATCAAGGAAATGGAAGATTATGCCCTCAAACAAAACCTGACCACCTTGCGTAACCGGGTGAACGAGTTGGGTGTCGCCGAGCCATTGGTGCAGCGTCAGGGCAGTAACCGTATTGTGGTGGAATTGCCCGGTGTGCAGGACACGGCAGAAGCGAAGAAGATTCTTGGCAAGGCCGCCAATCTGGAATTCCGCCTTGAAGCCGATCCGGGTGCCAATCGTTTTACGACTGAGGAATACCCATTCCGCAGTGATGAATTCCGTACCGCTCGGCTGGAAAAAACCATTATTACAACCGGCGACAGCGTGACCAATGCGCAGCCTTCCTTTGATGAAAATGGCTTTCCTCAAGTCAATATCGACCTTGACTCCAAAGGGGGCGCGGTGATGACTCAGGTTACCCGCAAGTCGATCAAGCGTCGTATGGCTGTGCTGTTTGTCGAGCGCAAGCCGAAAACCACGTATGAAGTCGTAGACGGTGTGGAAACACCAAAAACCATTCAGGTGGTGGAAAAATCAATTATTTCCCTCGCCATGATCCAGAGCACACTGGGTTCCAGTTTCCGTATTACTGGTCTGGAGTCTGCTGAGGCATCCGAGCTGGCCTTGTTGCTGCGCGCAGGGGCACTGGCGGCACCCATGTACTTTGTTGAAGAGCGCACGGTTGGCCCGAGCCTGGGTAAAGAAAATATCGAAATGGGTATTAACTCAGTGATCCTGGGACTGGGGCTGGTATTGGTGTTGATGCTGGTTTACTACCGGACATTTGGCTTGATCGCCAATGTTGCCTTGCTGGCAAATATCGTTTTGCTGATTGCCATGATGAGTATCGTCGGGGCAACACTGACCTTGCCCGGTATTGCCGGTATCGTACTGACTGTTGGTATGGCAGTGGATGCCAACGTGCTGATTTTTTCCCGTATCCGCGAAGAGTTACGTGCCGGGCGTTCACCGCAACAGGCAATTCACGAAGGCTACGACCGGGCGTTTGTTACTATCCTTGATGCCAACCTGACCACCCTGATTGTGGCGGTGATTCTGTTTGCGGCAGGCACTGGGCCAGTGAAAGGGTTTGCGGTTACTCTGTCGTTCGGCATTATCACCTCCATGTTTACCGCCATTATGCTGACCCGTGCATTGACCAATGCACTTTATGGTGGCCGTCGTATTGAATCCCTGTCTATCGGAGGTAAGGTCTGATGAATAATACCTTCGACTTTATGCGCTTGCGTCTGGGTGCGATGTGGTTATCCGGTCTGTTGTTACTGGTGTCGATTGGCTCACTGGCGGTGCAAGGGTTGAATCTGGGGCTGGATTTTACCGGTGGTACGCTGCTGGAGGTTCAATACGCCACACCTCAACCATTGGATGATATTTCTGCGGCGCTGGAAAATGCTGGCTACAAGGATGTGACGGTGCAGAACTTTGGTTCTGAAACCGATATTTTGGTACGGATGTCGGAAGCCTTCCGCGATAGTCTCGGCAATGAGGTACTGACGGTGCTGCAAGCTGCGGCTGAGGGCAATCCGTTGACGCTGATGCGCAGTGAGTTTGTCGGTGCCAACGTTGGTGAAGAATTGCGCGACCAGGGCGGTTTGGCGTTGCTGCTGGCGCTGGCGGTAGTGATGATCTATGTCGCAGCCCGCTTCCAGTTCAAATTTTCAGTTGGAGCCGTGGTTGCACTGTTCCACGATGTGGTGATTATTCTCGGGCTGTTCTCACTGTTCCAGTGGGAATTCGACCTGACGGTGCTGGCTGCTGTGCTGGCGGTGATTGGTTACTCGCTGAACGACACCATTGTGGTGGCGGACCGGATTCGGGAAAACTTTCGTATTTTGCGCCGCAGTGATCCCATTGGCATTATGAATGAATCGCTGAACCAGACGCTGGATCGTACGCTGATGACTTCGATTACCACGGCGCTGGTGCTGTTGGCTTTGTTGGTGGTGGGCGGTGAGCTGATCCACAACTTTGCCCTGGCGTTGATGATCGGTGTGGTAGTTGGTACCTATTCGTCGATTTATGTGGCGGCGAATATTCTGTTGCTGATGAACCTCAGTCGTGAGGATCTGATTCCACCAGAAACCGAAGAAGAGGTCGACGACCGCCCTTGACAGGCTGTTGTTTGATCTGACATGCCGCTGTTTCCTGTTCGGAAGCAGCGGCATTATTGTTTATGGCTCCGGTGCCTTTTACCCGCTCATGGGGATTCGCTGGTGTTATCGTTAATAGACCGGAGTGCTTATGCTCAGTTATCGCCATTCTTTCCATGCTGGCAATTTTGCCGATGTACTCAAACATCTGATTCAGGTGGAGGTACTGGAATACCTGCAGCGCAAGGACAAGCCCTTTGTCTATATCGATACCCATGCGGGTGCTGGTATCTACTTGCTGGAATCGGCTGAATCTTCAAAAAATAACGAATATCTCACCGGTATTGGTCGATTGTCGGCGGCCGACTGGCCGGAGTTGAAGGTCTATCTTCATGCCGTTGAACAGTGCCAGAAGGGTGCTGGAGAGCCGGTGTATCCGGGTTCTCCCTGGTTAGGGCAGTTTTATTTGCGTGGGCAGGATCGGGCTTTTTTGTATGAACTGCATCCTCAGGATCTGGCCATACTGGAGCAGATGACGTACCGAGATCGCCGGGTGCAAGTCAGAGGCGAAGACGGTTTTGCTGGCTTGATTGCGCTACTGCCGACGACCATCAAGCGCGGCCTGGTAGTGATGGATCCGCCGTATGAAATCAAAACCGATTATCAGACCGCCGTCACCACACTGATTGCAGCACATCGACGGATGGCGACAGCGACTTATGCGCTCTGGTATCCGGTGGTTGAACGCCGTCGTATCGACCAGATGGAACGGCAATTCCGCTCATCGGGGCTGCGTAATATCCAGCTGTTTGAACTGGGTGTTGCGGCGGACACCGATGCTCGTGGCATGACGGCATCGGGGATGATTCTGATTAATCCGCCTTATACCCTGAAGGCACGTATGGAAGCAGTGTTACCCCGTCTGGCTCAGGCTCTGGGTAATGGCTCTGCGAACTGGCGGGCAGAGGTACTGGTGGCCGAGTAGTATGGCAGGTCTGCTCCGGGCGTTAGTTGATCTCGCCGAGCGGTGTTTGACGGGTGATGGCTGCTACTGCTTGGTGACTGATGCGTCGCTCTGCTGAGATGGCATAAAATTCCTGCATCAATTCATGCACCGTCCCCACACACTGCACCTGGTATTTTGCGCAAATCTCCTCGCGGATGACGTCGGGGGCAAAAAAATAGCCATGTCCCTGGCTGCCAAAGGCCTTTAGCAGGGCTGAGTCGTCAAACTCACCGGCGATTCTTACCGCAATGCCGGTACGGTTAAACCAGCTCAGCAGGTCGGTTCGTAATCCGGATGCCGTGTCGGTTGGTAGCAATACCGGGGCTTCATTCAGAACATCGGGAAATTTCTGATTGCCCTGTTGTTGTATTAACCCGGAGGATGCAAAACAGGCCAGACGGCTGCGTCCTAGCAGGTGGTTAAAGCAGCGAATATTCATCCCTGGTGGAATCGGGCTGTCTGCCAGTACCAGATCCAGCCGATGGACAGCGAGCTCTCCCAGCAGCACTGACATTTGCTCTTCATGACAAACAATTCGCATGGTGCCTGGCAGCGACATCGCTGGACTCAGTAGACGATGGGCTATCGATTTGGGCAGGGCGTCGACGATACCGACCCGAAATTCAGTGGGTCTTTCGGTAATGCCCAGGTTCATCACTTCCTGTAATTCATCACCGAGCTGAAAAATTTGCCGACTGTAGTCCAGTGCTACCCGACCGGCATCGGTCAGCTCCAGGCCTCGTCCCGACTTGGCAAATAAAGCGACACCCAGATCTTCTTCCAGCATTTTTAACTGGCCACTGATCGTTTGGGGCGTGACGTTGAGTCGTATAGCCGCCAACTGGATGCTGCCTTCAGTCGCAACGCTATGAAAGTACTGTAGATGTTTGTAGTTGATACGGTGCATAGGTCGAAAAAACCGAGCAATGAATATAAGATAATTCGAATATTATTTTTTATTGCGGCTCCGTACAATGCTTTTCACAATGCAAAACTGCTCTAAATAGTATTCATCAGGAGAAACTGTATGAGTCGTCCAGATTATCTCAATTCCAAACCATCGCAAGCCGACGTGACGTCGTTGCCGATGGGATCAGCTCAGGATCAAGCGGTCTCTGTGGATGGCCGTAAGGTTCTGCGCAACACCTATATGCTGCTATCCATGACGCTGTTATTCAGCGCAGCGGTGGCCGGTACGTCAATGTCAATGGGCTGGCCACATCCCGGTTTTATTCTGACATTGGTCGGTTATTTTGGTTTGCTGTTCCTGGTGCACAAAACCAAGGAAAGCGCGCTGGGGATTTTGTCTGTTTTCGCCCTGACCGGTTTTATGGGTTATACCCTGGGGCCGATCCTGTCGATGTACGCCAGTCTTCCTGGTGGCGCCAGCATCATTATGAGTGCTCTGGGTACAACCGGTCTGATTTTCTTCGGTATGTCTGGCTGGGTGCTGTCGACCGGTAAAGACCTGTCTGGTTGGGGCAAGACGCTGATGGTCGGCATCATTATGGCGTTTGTATTATCGATTGGTGCGGTCATTTTTGAATTGCCAGCCTTGTCGTTAGCGGTATCCGGTATGTTTGTCATTCTGATGAGCGGCCTGATTGCTTACGAAACCAGTAATATTCTTCATGGTGGCGAAACTAACTACATCATGGCGACCGTGTCGCTGTATGTATCGCTTTACAACCTGTTTATCAGCCTGCTGCAAATCTTTGGCGTGCTGGGTTCTGACGAATAGGGTTACGAATCTTCTGTGCTCAGGAAGATTGCCCCGGTTGGATTTGGCCCAACCGGGGCTTTTTTGTGTCTTTTTGCCCTTTCCCTTTCCCTTTCCCTTGCTCTTGCCTTTGCCCTGTTCGGGGTTCAGTTCTATTTCCTGTTTGAGCCACCTTTCTCTTCCAGTCTCCTGCTTAATTGAATCTCTGTTTCCAGCGTGTGGCTGGTTTGGCAAAACACAAGCAACCTGTATTGGTATAACGGTAGCGGGCATCTGATCCTGGTGGTTGACGTCATGGTTGGCCACCTGACGGTAATGGCTGTGCTCGCATTCATAACGGGCTGGCTCTATGCTCAACAGGTAAACAAAAGGATGGAGAGCGTATGTTTGAGGTTGCTGAACTGGGGCAGTCGTTGTCTCGTGAGGAATTTGATCAACAGGTTCCGTCGCTACGTACCCGGTTACTGGAGATGCAGCAGGCGCTATTAGATGAATCCTTTCCGGTTATTGTACTGGTGTCTGGCAGTGATGGTGCGGGTAAGGCCGTGCTGGTCAATCGCCTGAACGAATGGTTTGACCCTCGTTACCTGCGCACGCTGGCGTTTGACGACAAAACTCAGGATGAGCGTGAGCGTCCGGATTATTGGCGCTTCTGGCAAGCCTTGCCACAGAAAGGCCATATCGGTCTGTACATCGGCTCCTGGTACAGTGATCCGATTGCAAAACGGGTGGCCAAAACCCTGAATGACATTGAGCTGGACGGCTACCTTGCCCATATTCGTATTTTTGAACGCATGTTGGTAGAAGATGGCGCACTGGTGATCAAGCTTTGGCTGCATCTCTCCAAAGAACAACAGCAGTTGCGGTTGCAGCAGCTTGAAGCGGATCCGGCAACCGCCTGGCGGGTGACGGAAAAAGACAAGCGTCATCTGGCGCTGTACGACAGTTTCCGTTCAATTGCTGAGCATACTTTACGTCAAACCAGTACCGCAGAAGCGCCTTGGGTGGTGATTGAAAGTGCCGATCCGCATTATCGTGATATCACGGTTGCCGAACATTTACTTGAGCGTATACAGCACCACCAGGCGTTACATACCTGTTCAGATACCCCGCTGGAAGATGAAAATGCTGAAGCTGTAGCGCTGATTCATCGTCAGAAAACCCTGTTGGGCAATCTGGATCTGACTTTGGCACTCGACAAGACAAGTTATCACCAGCAGCTGGAACACTGGCAAGGACAACTGTCGCTGCTGGCACGTCGCGCCTACCAGCAACGGGTTTCCATGGTGATCGTTCTGGAAGGGTGGGATGCCGGAGGGAAGGGCGGCCTGATTCGGCGCATCGTCCCCGCGCTGGATGCGCGTAACTATCAGATTATTCCAATTGCGGTGCCAACCGATGAAGAAGCCGCACATCATTACCTATGGCGGTTTTGGCGCCATATTCCCCGAGATGGGCGGGTGACCATCTACGATCGCAGTTGGTACGGGCGGGTGTTGGTAGAGCGGGTGGAGGGGTTTGCCAGCCGTGCAGAATGGTTACGGGCTTACAGTGAAATCAATGATTTTGAATCACAGCTGGTTGAACACGGTACGGTGGTGGTGAAATTTTGGCTGCATATCGACAAGGATGAGCAACTCAAGCGTTTTAAAGAAAGAGAAAAAATCAGCTACAAGCGCCACAAGATTACCGATGATGACTACCGTAATCGCGAGCGCTGGGCTGATTATGAGCAAGCCGTCAATGATATGGTCGAGCGTACCAGTACCGAAGTGGCTCCCTGGCATCTGATTGAAGCCAACAATAAACGCTTCGCCAGAATCAAGGCGCTGAAGACGCTTTGCCAGCAGCTGGAACAGCAGCTAGGAGGTTAAGTTCCGCCGCGAAGAGGATTTCGGGGCGGCTAGGGCGTGCTCAATTATTGGAGCGGCCCTGCCGGGTGCTCTCAGAGCAAGCCCACACAACAGGCTGCGCTCTATCATTGAGAACGCCCGCTAGCGATTATCTTCTTCGATGATTTCCAGCAAGCGGCGCGCAATAGCCTCAAACAGCTGGGCCTGCTCATTATTGGTGGCAGCAGTCAGGCTGTACATCAGGCTCTCGATTTCGGAACGGGACATATAGCGGACAGTGACAGGGTTGGTCATAAGATTCCCAAGGTAACAGCGTTCAAGTGAAAGCGCTCACAAGTTAAAAACGATAGCTGATCAGGGCGCTGGTGAGCCAGACATTCGGGCGTTGCCCGGCAGCGCCGCTCCGGCGGTTTTGATTACGATAATCCTGATCGTCCCGGAAGGTGCCAGCAATATCGAGGGTGACAGCACCGAGTTGGTAACCTGTACCAATCTGCCAGCCCCAGCCATTAAACACACCAACCTGGCGGCCGCTGTTGCCCTGCAGAACGATTTTTTCGCGGTGCCAGGCCGGGCCGGTGTAAAGCCGGAAACCGGGCTGAGACAATCCCCAACCCCACATTAATTGGGTTTCAAAACCGGTGACGTCCTTGCCGTCCTGATGTATGCGGTACATAAGGAAGCGAGATGCCGCGTGATCCGTTTGTGGAAACTCTGCAAACAGAGAAACGCCGGTGTCGTCGGAGCTGGGAAAGTAATCTGCTCCGGGATCGATATCCAGGGTGGTGGCCGCAATACCAAACCGGAAATTGGTAAAGTCATCCTTGCTGGTGTCTGCCGCGAAGGCCAGTTGACTGGAAGCAAGTAGCGCTAGCGTACAGACCGAGCGAAAAACGATGGCCTTCATGGCATGACGTCCTGGATACATGGAGAGTGCCGGGAAGGCTAAACCACAGGGCGCTGGATGGCAAGAGTGTGAGAATATTATGCTGGATATTAATACAGTGTTTATCAGCGATCAGTAATGATACAACACTCGGTCAGTAAAGCCTCGATAGCGACTCCTCTGTCTGAATCTGAGCGCTATACTGTCAGGCTTGGTTGCAACGGTCGGTTACATTGAACCGGCTTTGGTTGCTTATTTATACCTGTTTGAGGAGATTGCCAGTGGAATGCCGTCTTGGTTGTGGAGCCTGTTGTATCGCACCGTCGATCAGCTCGCCGATTCCGGGTATGCCTAATGGCAAGTTGGCAGGAGAACGCTGCGCCCAACTGTCGGCGGATAATCTCTGTTGTATCTTTGGCTCACCAGAGCGGCCAGCCGTATGTGACCGCTTCAAGGCTGAAGCCGATTTTTGTGGTGATAGCCGTGAGCAGGCCTTGCATATTCTTAATGGGCTGGAGCAGCTTACCACTCAGTGAATGGGTGTGTGTGATCGACTTGTTGAGGCATTATGATGATGTACAAATTAGGCTTTTATGTACCTGTAAGCCATCTGGAACAGGTCAAACAGGCGGTCTTTGCGGCGGGAGGCGGTCAGATTGGCGAGTACTGTCAGTGTTGTTGGCAAGTGCTGGGGAGTGGACAGTTTTGTCCCTCGGCAGCCGCGAATCCTTATCTGGGTCAGCCTGAAACGTTAGAAACGGTTACAGAGTATCGTGTTGAGCTGGTGTCAGCGGATGATCATATTCGTGCTGTGCTGGCGGCGTTGCGGCTGGCGCATCCCTATGAAGAGCCAGCGTTTGATCTGGTGCGGCTGGTGGATGAAGCGGAATTGCCCTGAGAATTGCCCTGAAAAGAACCAGGGTATTTGGAGGTATCCACCGGGCCAGCGATCGTCGTAATTTATTCGCTACTCAGTTGGTTACGGCTGATGTTGAAAATGTGCGGCTGAGGTGGATTCGGGTTGTCGAGATAGCGTCGTAATGTCTGTTCGACCGTTGCAAACGCCAGGGATTGCCAGGGAATGTCGGCGGGGGCGAATAGTTCAACTTGCAGACTTTCCGGGCCGGATGCAAACTCGGGTCGAGGCAGGTCGGCCAGAAAAAACACATGTACTTGGCTGATGTGAGTCACTGAAATCATGCTGAACAACGACGAAATGGTCACCTCTGCACGTGCCTCTTCCCAGGTTTCTCGCAATGCCGCCTGCTCGGTACCTTCGTCATTTTCCATAAAACCGCCCGGCAGCGTCCAGTACCCCAGGCGTGGCTCAATAGCGCGTTTGCACAGCAGTATTTTGCCCTGATACACGGGTAATGTACCCGCGACAATCCGGGGGTTGCTATAGAATATGGTGTTGCAAACACTACAAATGTCGCGTTCGCGGTTGTCCCCTTCAGGGATGCGCCGTTCTATGATGCTGGCACATTGGCTGCAGTATTTCATCCCGTCCTCAATTGTTGCTGCGATCACACAATGGGCAGTCGGTATGGCTGCCACGGGATGAGTATACCTTGTTAGTTATTGGCAAGCTGCGGAAACGGAATCACCGTGCTGCTATTCGGGTTGATTGTTGCCTTGACGCTGGTTGCTTCCATGATTGCCTGGTTGCTGGGTAATGCGCTGGTGAAGCCAGCAAGGGCCGAGCGGGTATCGACTTCTGCGCTGTTGATGGTTTGACGCATCTGGTACAGGTGATCGTGCATCATTTTTGAGACGCGGATGCAGGAATCCATCGGGTTTCTGGCGCGGCGGCGTTCCATATCGACCTGAAACTGAAGCCCACGCAGACGCCGCTGAAAAGCTGGCGGAGCGTTGTTGATGGTTTCTTCGATCATTTGCTGTCTTAAGGCTTCCAGTTGTTCCGGGTTGCTGTCGGCGAGTTTTCTCAGTTCGTCGAAGGATGGCATCTTCACAGCACTGGCCTCTTGGAAATTTTTGGGAACTTGCTTGCACTTTGTGAAATCTAGTCTACCTCAGTAACAAGATGTAAAGAATCTTGTCGCTTTGTTTTTTAACCTGTCTAACCTGTTGAATTTACTTTAGAAATATTTTTGACAGTATTGTCACGCAGGTTTGAGCAAAAAAATCTACTTTGGCCGATAATCTGCTTCAACTTATTAGCCTGCTCTGAAATCTTGTCTTGAGCTTTTTCTGGTGATCGAAAGGTCTCCCTACTAGACTGTTAATCATGAATCAATCCGATCTTTTTTTCCGCTTGTCCGGGGAATGGCAAGGCCATCAACCCAGACGTTTTTCCCGTGCCGGTTTGCGCGAAGCCGCCGTGTTGGTGGCAGTTACTGATCATCCGTATCAGCCATCATTGTTACTGACCCGGCGAGCTGCCGATATGCCCACCCATCAGGGTGAGGTCGCCTTTCCAGGCGGCAAACGCGACGATACCGACCATGATCTGGTGGCAACGGCATTACGTGAAGCCCATGAAGAAGTCGGTTTGTCTCCCGAGTATGTTCAGGTGGTGGGCATGCTGGATCAGGTGGTGTCCAAATACGGTTTTCTGGTGACGCCGGTATTGGCGGTGATTCCCCATGATGTGGCGTTAACGGCAGACCCGCGTGAGCTGGATTGCCTGTTTCATGTACCGCTGGCATTTTTTGATCAGCCGCCATCCGGGTATTTCCAGCGGGATGGTATTCGTATGCCGACCTGGATATTTGAACGTTTTCGGATCTGGGGGCTGACGGCCTACATTACTGCGGAGATGCTGAATCGTTATTTTGCCGCTGAGATTGCGCTGGGTACGGTTGTACCCGCTACCGCAGAAGACCCTGAAGACGTGTAATCGACACTGTCTTGTTCTGATCAGACCCAACGGGTAGCATTCACCCCTTCGCTTACTGCTGCTGGAGGCCGCTCTTGTCTACGGATACGACGCCATCTGCCGGAACTGAATTGCCGGTAAAATCCCCTTGTGTTCATGTCTGTGTGCTGGATAACCAGGACATTTGCCAGGGGTGTTATCGCTCCGGTATGGAAATCAGCCAGTGGGGCCGGATGTCGAACAGTGACAAGCGCGATGTACTGACGCGGTGTCATCAGCGGGAGCTGGTATCAGGTAATGTGTTTGTTATAGCCCCCTCTTCCTGAGTCGGTATTTCTTGTTGTTATTCATTTTTATTGGCGTTAGGCGGATGATCCGGCCCGGTGCTGATTTGCTTGCCAGAGAGTCTGATTATGTCTGATGTTGCTGCTGTCCTGAATGCCCCGGTTATCGGTACCCCTTTTTCAGCTACCGCGACCCGAGTGCTGTTGTGTGGCTCTGGAGAGCTGGGCAAAGAGGTGGTCATTGAGTTACAGCGCCTGGGGTGTGAGGTGATTGCGGTGGATCGCTACGCCAACGCTCCGGCGATGCAGGTTGCAGATCGTTGTCATGTGATCAATATGCTTGACGGTCAGGCCTTGCGTGCGGTGATTCAGCAAGAGCAACCAGCCTTGATCGTGCCGGAAATTGAAGCCATTGCGACGGCGACATTGGCAGAGCTGGAAAGTGAAGGGTTTCGGGTTGTGCCAACTGCCCGTGCAACTCAGTTGACGATGAATCGTGAAGGCATTCGTTGTCTGGCGGCAGAGACACTTGGAGTACCTACGTCGAGTTATCGTTTTGCGGCCTCAGAAAGTGATTTTTACGCGGCTGTTGATACGATCGGTTTGCCGTGTCTGGTCAAGCCGATCATGAGTTCGTCTGGTAAAGGACAAAGCTTTGTTCGAACGGCTGCAGAGCTGGCTCCGGCCTGGCGTTATGCGCAAGAAGGTGGTCGTGCAGGGCAGGGGAAAGTGATTGTCGAAGGGTTTGTGGATTTTGACTTTGAAATCACATTATTGACTGTCCGTCACAGTGATGGGTGCGGTGGCACGGTGACGAGTTTTTGTGATCCGATTGGCCATCGCCAGCAAGACGGTGATTATCAGGAATCCTGGCAACCGCAGCAAATGACCGCAGCGGCCTTGCTACGGGCGCAGGAGATTGCCACCACCGTGACCACTGAACTCGGTGGCTGGGGGTTGTACGGCGTTGAATTGTTTGTGCGCGGGGATGAGGTTATTTTCAGTGAAGTCTCTCCGCGACCACACGATACCGGGCTGGTCACGCTGATTTCGCAAGACCTGTCAGAGTTTGCCTTGCACGCACGGGCGATTCTGGGATTACCAATCCCGTCCATTCGTCAGTTCGGGGCTTCTGCGTCAGCGGTGATCCTGGTAGAAGGACGTTCAACGACGATGCAATACGGCAATCTGTTTACTGCCATGATGGAGCCGGACACCCAGCTGCGCCTGTTTGGCAAGCCGGAGGTGCAGGGCAAGCGGCGTCTGGGGGTCGCTCTGGCAAGAGCTGAGTCTGAAGCGCTGGCGCGTGACAAGGCAAAACGCAGTGCCGATGCGGTAACTGTGACGTTGTAAACCAGTCAGCAGTACACAGCAGGGTTTGGTGTTCCAGGCGCAGGCGATTCTTTCTAGCTATTCTGGCCAGGATGTTGACTGTCTGCCCGCGAAACCCTTGTCAGCAGTATTGCCGTCGGCTAAATCGCCATCGGCTGAATCGCCATCGGCTGAATCGCTACCTGCCGCAGGTCGCAGCGAGGCAACATCAATCACCCGATATTGGTTACGGCCGTTGTTTTTGGCCAGGTACAGTGCCTGATCTGCCAGTTGTAACCATTCTTCGGCGGAGATAAACCCTAGCCATGGCCCGCCATGGTGAATCCAGGCGGCTCCCATGCTGATGGTCAACCGGTGGCTGACATCGGAATCCGGGTGGGGTATTGCCAGGATTCTGATGGCATTGGTTACTTGAGTACATAACTGCTCAAGCTCTTCGCGGCTGTCGGCATAAACTAGCAAGACAAACTCCTCGCCGCCAAAGCGGGCAATTTCCTCGTCGGTTCGCCGAGCCAGTTTCGACAGTGCCGTCGCAACCTGCTGCAATGCCTGGTCTCCCTGCTGATGACCGTAGCGGTCGTTATAAAGCTTAAAGTAGTCGATATCGATCATGATCAGTGCCATGGATAACGGATTGCGGCAGAGTCGATACCAGGCTCTTTCCTGCATACGGTCAAATCCACGTCGGTTGCGCACTCCGGTCAGGGCGTCGGTGTGACTGAGCACTTCAAGGCGCTGGTTCTGATCCCGAATAGTAGCTACCAACTGATTATGTGAGTTGGCCAGCTGGGCTATCTCGGTGATGTAAAACGACTGGGTGAGCGGCAATTCTTTTAAATGCCCCAATTTCAGGTTGCGTAACAAATGGCTATTGGCGACTTTAAGAGGAGTGATAATCAAGTGTAGAATGATTGAGAATAAGGATGCGGGAATTGCACCAATGATGAGCATTTCCTGCAGGGTATTCATATTCAAGAGATGCGGCAGGCTAAGATCCGGGTCGGTGATTTTCAGGCAGTATACGGGTTGCTCGAACGGGTCTTGCAAGCAGCGTATGGCACTGATCATTGCGCTGGTGACCGGCTCATCAAATCCCAGGGCGGGGTCGGTGATGGCAACGGTGGCAATGTTCAGACGGGTAATGCGTTCAAAGTCGCCCAACATGGTGTTGTTCAGACGTTTCATAAACACCATCCAGCCAACACCTTCGCCTGTGCCATCGGAGCGGGAGATCGGATTGGCCGCAATCATGGTGGGGAAACCATCGATCAGTGTCATGGCAGTGGCTGGGGTGCTGCCAAGCAAAACTGTTTGTAGAATCGGTGGCAGCAAGTGGTCGGTGGTGCCCGAGTAGTGCTCCAGCTGTCCGTTGCTGTAGCGATAGCCAGCCCGCAGAGTCTGGGTGCTATCCAGAATCATCACGCCATTGAGTGATAATGAGGCAAAAGTCGACACGATAAAATTGGCGCTCAGATTATCGTTTGTATCGTGGCTGCTATGGATGAAATCCCAGCTGTAATCCCACTGGGCATGGTCGTTGGTCATTATCTGGAGCTGTTCCTGAGCAAGTGACAAGGCTTGTGCCAGGCTTTCTATGCCGCGTTGTTGCTGGGCTGCTGCCATGGCCATGTCGGCAGGATAGCTGACCCAGTAGCGGAATCCGGCCAGCCAGACAAACAGGAGTGTCAAATAGCTGATGACCAGAAGTGTATAAAGCGTTTTTACCGAAAGCTGTCGTGGCTGCGCCTTTTTCGGCATGGATAAATCCGGTTTGAGTATGGATAGTGTAAGGATAGTCGGGTTGGGCGAAATTGTCGGGTCTTGCTGCGTTATTTCGGCAAGGTACGTGGATGAGAATATTTGGCATTGATTTGCAGGGGGGCGGTGAAGCGCAATATGAGTGAATCTGGAAGTTGTTGCGGTGGGAACAGCTCGCCGCTTGCCGGTGAATCTGCTGTAAAAGCGGGCGTGGCGGTGCAAAGCTGTTGCGGCAGTGTAACGGTTGCCAGTACGCCGGTGGCTGCCAGCTGTTGTGGTGGAGGTTCGACAGCAGACGACACTGGCTGCTGCGGGCCAGCCAAAACATTCGACTGGGTGTTGTGGGGTAGTGGCAGCTTTGTGGTGGCAGGTTACCTGGGCTGGCTACTATTGGGGCAGGTTGGCCCGAGCTGGCTGGCGACCCTGTTGCACACCTCGTTCGAAATGGTGAACGCCATGTGGTGGGGAGTTATCTCGGCGTCCTTGTTTGTTGGATTGCTGGGGCGTATTCCTCGTGAACTGGTGATGTCGGTGCTGGGGCAGGCAGGTTCGCGGCAGGGGATTTTTCGCGCCACTCTGGCGGGACTGATGCTGGATTTGTGTAATCACGGCATTCTGATGATTGGTATGAAGTTGTATGAGCGTGGTGCCAGTATTGGTCAGGTGATGGCCTTTCTGATTGCCAGTCCGTGGAATTCATTAACGCTGACGCTGATTTTGATTGGGCTGATCGGTTTGCAATGGACGCTGGTATTTATCGTTGCTTCGCTGGCCATTGCCTGGGTCAGTGGTTTGATTTTTGACCGTTTGGTGGTCACCGGTGTGCTACCCGCCAATCCTAATCATCAACAACCCCAGAAGGTTCATGTCAGAGCAACGCTGAAGCAAGTCTGGCAAGATGAAGACTGGACGTTATCCGGGTTGGCAATGATGTTCTGGCAAGGGTTGAAAGAATCCAAAACTGTACTGCGTTGGGTTTTTCTCGGTGTGGTGCTGGTGGCGCTGGTGCGGGCTTTTGTGCCAGAAGACAGTTTCGGTGTCTGGTTTGGTGCCAGTGCCGGAGGCTTGCTACTAACCCTGCTGGCAGCGACGGTGATTGAGGTCTGCTCGGAGGGTTCCAGTCCGATTGCAGCCGACTTGGTCACCCGTGCTGCCGCACCGGGCAATGGCTTTACCTTCCTGATGGCGGGTGCCGCGACGGATTACACCGAGATCATGTCGCTTAAAGACACCACCCGCAGCTGGAAAATCGCTCTTTTCCTGCCGCTGGTGACCGTGCCGCAGGTATTACTGCTGGGATGGCTGATGAATAGCATGGCGGCCGGGTGATGTCAGTCACTGAGAGGGTGCAGCTGTTGGGGTTGTATTTCGATACTGCCCTGGTCATTACCCAGCCAAAGTGTGCCATCCTGGATATTGGCCTGTAAGCGCATGGTGCGATCGTAAAGCGACTCCAACTGTTCTATGGCATCGGCGTCGAGGTTGTAGACGCTGAGGTTGTTGAAGCGTGTACAGCTGTTTTTGAGGCTGTCCCACCACGGCAATGCGGTGCGGCCATGATATTCGTAGATGCGTACTTGTTGGGCTTTTTGGCAGGCTTTGCGAATGCGTTTTTCATCCGGCTGGCCCAGCTCAATCCAGAGCAGGGTCTGGTCGCTGTAGTCTCTTACCCACAGTTCCGGTTCGTCATCGGTACTGAGTCCACGGGTAAATTCCAGGGTGTCACTTGCATTCAAGGCAAACACCGCAATTCGGGTCATTAATCGCAGCAGAGTTTCGGAAGGGTGTTGCGCCAGTGTCAGGTTATACGTTTGATAGTGGTGGCGATCCATGTCTGACACGGCCAGTTCGATTTTACAAATGGTTGCCTTGATGGCCATGGGAATTCCAACGACTGAATATCGGGCCGCGAGTGTACCTTGAGGTTTACTCAATAGCACGGGTTGCGGTGTTCGGGGTTCTTTATGGTGAACGTCTGTTTTTCAGCTATACCTACAGAGACCGGTTGGTCAGGCTAATCTGCAGGTTGCTTGACTTTGAACTCTGTATTGACCGGCTATTCAGGGGGACAGTGAACCCAAACACCACGGCTATAAAAATAGTGAGCCTTGTTATGAGTTATCAAGAATTGAGTGTGTCAGGGCTGTTGGCTGAAGTCGGTTTGCGGGTACGAGCTGCGCGGCTGGTGGCGAATCTTAGCCAGGAGCAGTTGGCTCGTGAGGCGGGTGTTAGCCGCTCGACAATCAAGCGTCTGGAAGCAGGAACCGATAGCGTCAGCTTGTCCAATCTGTTGGCGGTATTACAAGTTCTGGGCTGTATTGACGCTGTTGTTGCCTCCTTGCCTGAACCGGAACGCACAGTAGATGCCCGTCAGCGTGCATCCCGTACCAGTCACTGAGTCATCGCAGTATGTTCGAATCCGTTATCTTGCCGATGGCTCTAAGTTGCTCGGAGCGGCGGCTTAAGGTTTTGACAAACCGTGCGTTCAGCGCTAGATTGCAGCCCTCTCTTGGGGGAGTAGTCTGACGAGCGTTGGTTATTTTTATTTTGTAAAAAACAACGTTCGTATCCTGCGTCAACATACTTGGGCCTCATGCTCATGGTGCAGGAAATACCTTGGTATTGGACAAGACCTGAGACGAATACTGGTTCCATGGGTGGCTGCCAGCATTCGTCTTTGGTGTCTGCTGCCCGGTAACGATAAATGATAGATTCTCCTGACTCGCTGTTCTCTTCCGCTTTTTTTTCTTCTGCTGTTGCGGTCACGCTGGCTGAAATTGGTGATAAAACCCAGCTGCTGACGCTGTTTCTGACGCTCAAATTCCGTAATAAATGGGCGATTGTGCTGGCGATTGTGCTGGCGACGCTGGTCAATCACGGCCTGTCTGCCTGGTTCGGAGTGTGGCTCGGTGATCGCCTTGAGCTATGGCTGAGTGATGGCTGGATTGATTGGCTATTGGCTGGCAGTTTTATGGCGATGGGGTTATGGGTGCTGATTCCGGACAAGGACGATGGCGGCGAATCCCGGTTTCTGGCGTTCGGTGCGTTTTTTGCCACTCTGGTGCTGTTCTCACTGGCTGAGTTGGGTGATAAAACCCAGATTGCAACGGTCTTACTGGCTGCAGAGTGGCAACAGCCCATGCTGGTGACGCTCGGTACGACGCTTGGGATGTTGATTGCGAATGTGCCGGTGATCTGGTTTGGCCAGGCATTGCTACAGCGGATTCCGCTGGATCGTGTGCGTTATGTTACGTCGCTATGCTTTTTTGCTGGCGGTGTATGGATCTTGCTGATGTAGGCCGGACGCTGGGATAATGGCGATAAAAACGCGGCCAATGTTCCGTTGGGTTTTTTATTTGCTCTGTATGGTTATTGTTTGGCCGCCAGTACGCACTACACTGGGCGTAACGATAATAATCAGAGCATGCACCCATGAGCCGCTATACCCATCTGTTCCAGCCCCTTGATCTTGGTTTTACGCAACTCAAAAACCGGGTGGTGATGGGCTCCATGCATACCGGTTTGGAAGACCGTCCCTGGCACTTCAATGAACTGGCGGCTTATTTTGAGGAGCGGGCCAAAGGCGGGGTAGGCTTGATCGTGACCGGTGGTTTTGCACCGAACCGGGTCGGCGACCTGTTGCCATTTGGTTCCAAGCTGATCAGTTCATGGCAAGTGCCGTTTCATCGCAAGGTAACGGACGCGGTGCACCGTCATGATGGCAAGATCCTGATGCAAATCCTGCATGCTGGCCGTTATGGCTATACGCCCTTAAACGTTGCGCCTAGTGCGATTCAGTCGCCGATTACGCCATTCAAGCCACGGGAGCTGACTGCCGGGCAGATTCGTACCACCATCAAGCATTTTGGCCGTGCGGCAAGACTGGCGCAAAAAGCCGGTTATGACGGCGTCGAGGTTATGGGCTCGGAAGGGTATTTTATTACCCAGATGCTGAATGCACGTACCAACCAGCGCACCGACGAATGGGGTGGCAGCTATCGCAATCGAATGCGGTTTGCTATTGAAGTGATCCGCGAGATTCGTGCTCGAGCCGGTGAGCATTTTATTGTGATGTTTCGTCTTTCGATGCTGGATCTGGTTGATGGTGGTTCTACCGCCGAGGAAATCATCGAGCTGGCACATGAGCTGGAAAAAGCCGGTGTTACTCTGCTGAATACAGGCATCGGGTGGCATGAAGCTCGGGTGCCGACCATTGTGACCTCGGTGCCTCGGGGGGCTTTTGTGGCGGCGACCGCGCAAGTGAAGCAGGCAGTATCGATTCCTGTTATCGCCTCCAACCGCATTAATATGCCCGAAACCGCAGAAGCCATCCTGGCTCAAGGCCAGGCGGATATGGTTGCTATGGCGCGACCGTTTCTGGCAGACCCGGAATGGGTGCTGAAAGCCGAACAAGGTCGTGAAGACGAGATCAACACCTGTATCGCCTGCAATCAGGCTTGTCTTGACCATACCTTTGAAAACAAACGTGCCAGCTGTCTGGTGAACCCGCGTGCTTGTCATGAAACCGAGCTGGTATGGCAACCGGCCACGCAACCGAAACGGGTTGCAGTGGTGGGAGCGGGTCCTGCCGGGCTGGCCTGCGCTGTTGTGGCTGCCCAGCGTGGCCACCAGGTCACTCTGTTTGAGGGGCGGGATTTTATCGGTGGCCAGTTTAATCTGGCATCCCGTATTCCGGGGAAGGAAGAGTTTCGCGAAACCATTCGCTATTACCAGGCCATGATTCAGAAACTGGGGATCGACCTGCGCTTGTCGACGCGAGTGGAGGCAGACAGCTTGAGCCAGTCCGGCTTTGATGACGTGGTGATCGCCACTGGTGTTGAGCCGCGTATACCGCAGGTGGCAGGGCTGGACAATGCCAGGGTAATTACTTATCAACAATTGTTGAGTGAACCACTGGCGCTGGGTTCAAGAGTAGCCATTATGGGTGCTGGTGGTATTGGCTTCGATGTCGCCGAGTATCTTACTCAGGAAGGGCAATCCACCACACTGAATGCGAAGCACTGGCATGCTGAGTGGGGCGTGGATGTCACCAGTCAGGCACGGGGCGGATTAGTTGCTCCGGTAGTGGATGCCTCGCCCCGCAAGGTGTATCTGCTGCAGCGAAAAGCGTCGGCGCTGGGTAAAGGGCTGAATAAAACCACCGGTTGGGTGCATCGTGCCACCATGAAGATGAAGCAGGTCGAAATGATCGCAGGGGTACAATACGACCGTATCGATGATCAGGGCTTGCATATCCGTATCGTACGTGGAGATGAGACTGAAGAGCGTCTGCTGGAAGTCGATCACATTGTGGTGTGTACCGGGCAGGAGTCCGTGAATCGGCTTTACCACGATCTAAAAGCGCTGATGACAGACGGTGTAACCGGTATTCATCTGGTGGGAGGGGCTGAATTTGCCGGTGAACTGGACGCCAAACGAGCCATTCGACAGGCCAGTGTGCTGGCCGCTTCTCTGTAGCCATTCGATTTGATCTGACTGCCGCTGGTTTTTTGATCAGACGGCAGTCTTCGCGCTTCATCCCTCTTTTATTACCAGGGGATTCTCCCCCATCTCTCCCCCATCTTGTAACTTTGTTAAGAATTAAAACCCCTATTTTTGTACATGTATTGCATCATTTTCTGATTTTTTATCATTAAGAATGGGTTTTTTATGACTTTTTGGTTCTGAATTGTATGAAATGACCGCGATTTTTTAAACTCTTAACGCTATTTTTTTGATTTTGTCGATACATGGCTTGTTGGATTTATTGATTTATGTCAGATTTTATATGCGTTTTGAGGTGCTTATGACAAATTGTGCTACATTTTTAATGTACGGTTTCTATTCAATATTATATAAAACCTATACAATAGTTGCGTCAGAGTTGTTCGAAATGATGTCTGGCATTTGATTTGGCGGTTTTTTCGTCGTGTTTTTTACTCAGAAAGTGGAACGGTTATCCGATCTGACGCTTTCTGAACTGTGAGGTGGCTATGGCTTCTGAGTACAATTTGGCGCTGGTCGCACTTTCGTACTGTATTTCTGTACTGGGTTCGTATACCGCCCTGAAACTTGCCAAAGGTATGGCCACATCGCGCCCGGAAAATCTGTGGTTCTGGGTGGTTGGATCGGCTTTTGCCTTGGGTGGGGGTGGTGTATGGGCGATGCATTTTGTCGGCATGCTGGCATTTGATACTCCGGTTGATTTTGGTTACGACCTGGGAATGACACTGGCATCATTGGTGTTGGCCGTCGTGGTTGTCGGGTTGGGCTTGTATGTTGTAGGGCGTAACCCGGATAGCCTGATGCGGTTATTGAGTGCCGGTCTTATCACCGGGCTTGGTGTGGCTTCCATGCACTACACAGGAATGGAAGCGATGGTGATGCCGGGTGAAATGATTTACGACCCGGCTCTGGTCGGGGCGTCCATCCTGATTGCGGTGGGTGCTTCGATCTGTGCGTTATGGTTGGCATTTAATGTCCATACGCTGATGCTGAGAATACTCAGTGCCATGGTGATGGGAGTTGCTGTATGTGGCATGCACTATACCGGTATGGCGGCAATGCATATGAACTATAGCCATTCCCCTGCGGATGGCCTGTCGCTTTTGCAGTATAAGGCGACGCTCGACCCCGGCGTATTGGCAGTACTGATTGCTGTGGTGGTAGTGGCATTACTGTTGTCGCTGCTGGTGGGAACCATGGAAGGCTTGAAGGAGCAGGAACGTCGGGTTTCACTGCGTATTGATCGGTAAGTGCTGGAACATTGTTGGGGGCGCGTGTCCCCCGGCATAAAGTGGAACTGTCGTGGTTAGTGTGACGTTAAAAAATGGCAGTAAGGCGGTTAAATTAGCCCAACCGACTTGCTGCCACCTTCTTGTTTACCCATCCTCTGCTCTGTACCTGCACTGTGAATTTTGCCTGGCTCTGGCTGTCGGCACTCATGCCCATTCCCTGTAAAAGCCATCACTTACTATAACCTGCTAGGCTGTAAAGCAACTTTCTGATGACTGTGTAGTGGTTGCTGTTATGTGGCTTGTTCGTTCTTTCTGTCTTGGCATGGTGATGATCATTGCGGTTGATGTTGCGAACGCTGAACCCGAGTGCAACGATCGTGATGCCGTGGTCGCCAGTGACACCTTGGCAAAGAAGTTATTCAAGGCCGCTGTCGTTTTTCACCCCGCGCTGGTGTTGAAGCGCCACTGGCCCAGTCGGCAAAAAGAAGTTGCCAGTTATATTCAGGCTGGCGAAAAGAAGTACAGTATCTATACGCTGGTTTCTCCTGATTGCCAGGCGCATTTTATCAAGCGTACCCGCCAGAACGACTGAGTTTCATTGTAGCGGCTTTCCCCTTTTGCAGACGGCTTTGCAGATTCCTGATTTTGTTGTTGTATAATACTGTATAGGTTTTTGGTCTTGATTGTGGTGTATCAATCACCGAATGACAGCAGCGCTTTAAGGGAGTGTTTTATGAAACCGGTTATTTTTATGGTTGTTCTTACCACTGCCTCTGTGGGGCTTCTCGGGTGCAGCAGCATCACCGTTCAGGAGTACGTTGCCAACACGCCGACATTGATACCCAAGACATTTTTTAATGGGCGGCTATGCGCGGATGGTATCGTAAAAGATTATCGCGGCAGGGTGACCCGCCATTTTAATGCCCGCATCTTGGCCAGTTGGGATTCAGCGGGCATCGGTACCCTGGATGAAGTTTTTCAGTTTGCTGATCGGCATCTGGGGGATTATGAAAAACGCATCTGGACCCTCGTGCCGGATCGTGATGGAGCCTATATGGCGACGGCTAATGACGTGGTGGAGCCAGCTCGCATGACCTTTGCTGGTAACAGTTTGCATATGAACTACCTGTTGAACTACGGTGCGGATGACGATCAGATCACGCTGCGTATGGATGACTGGATGTTTCTGGTGAACGAGAAAACCATCGTCAACGAAACCCGTATGAGTAAATGGGGATTGACGCTTGGCCATGTGCTGCTGACTATTCGCAAGGCACATCCTGCCGATTTGTGTCTCGCAGGAGGTTCTGCTGCGGCTGCAACCGAGCGGGTGTCGATGTAACGGACGGTGGCCGTGATTGGATCACACGTTATCCGGGGGACAAGGTGATTGGATAGTCTTGCAGAAGTACTACTGGTTTGTTCATTGTTGCTCTGAATTAATATTTCTCAATATAAGTTCAATTTATTTCGTTTTTTCTCATAAATAAATCCTGCCAGAATCAGCATTAATTTCATGATTCAGAGAAAAAACATGACGAAGTTTCATATTCCTGGTTTCCCTCGTATTGGTGAACAACGCCAGCTTAAACGTGGATTGGAAGGTTATTGGGCTGGTGACGTCAGTCAGCCAGAGTTGCTGTCGATAGCAACCCGCATCCGTGAGTCCAATTGGCAACGTCAGCTTGCCGCTGGCGTTGATTGGCTCACGGTCGGGGATTTTGCTCTTTACGATCACGTACTGAATACGTCGGTACTGCTGGGACATTTACCAGAACGGGTAAAAACCACGGATAATCGGATTGATCAGATGTTTCTGACGGCCAGGGGACGGGCACCGTCAGGAACACCCTGCCACGCTGCGGAAATGACCAAATGGTTTGATACCAATTACCATTATCTGGTGCCTGAGTGTCGCGCTGACGATACCTTCCAGTTGCAGCCTGAGTGGTTGCTGGATGAGATCCGCGCCGCCCAGGCGCTGACTGATCAGGTTAAACCGGTCATTCTTGGTCCGATGACGTATCTCTTTCTGGCTAAAAGTGCAGAGGGTGTTGATCGATTGAGCCTGTTGCCACGACTTTTACCGATTTACAGTGAGTTGTTCTGTTTGTTGAAAGAACAAGGTATCGACTGGGTGCAGCTGGATGAGCCTGTACTGGCACTGGATCTGCCAGATGACTGGCGGCAAGCATTTGAACCGGCTTATCACAGCCTGCGTTTTGGCGGTCTGAATATCCTTCTGGCCAGTTATTTTGGCAGCCTGGAACGTAATCAGTCTGTGGCGCTGGGGTTACCGGTGCAGGGGCTTCATATCGATCAGGTGGCAGGAACCGATGATCTTGGCGCGCTGGTGGATAAGCTGGGGCCTTACAAGGTGCTGTCTGTTGGCGCTATCTCGGGGCGCAATATCTGGCGTACGGATCTGGATGCCTGTTACCGCTTGTTGAAGCCGGTCGCTGAACAACTTGGCGATCGTCTCTGGGTTTCGACCTCCTGTTCGTTACTGCATGTACCCTATGATGTTGATAGTGAAGTTGCAACGGACGGGCGTATGACTCCGGCGGTATTACCCTGGTTGGCATTTGCACAGCAAAAACTGGAAGAGGGCAGTCTATTACGTGACGGGCTCAACACCGCAGCGACATTAAACCGCCTGTCCTGGCAGCAGCAAGCAGACTGTATTACTGATCGCCACGAGTCGCTCATGGTTCACAAGCCTGCGGTCAAGTTGGTGGCACAAACGGCGGCCAGCCAGCAGTGGCAACGCAGCCTGCCGTATGAGCAGCGAGCTGAGTGTCAGCAAGCGCGCTGGCAGTTGCCGTTATTGCCGACAACAACGATTGGCTCATTTCCTCAAACGGCTGAGATTCGTCAGTTGCGCCAACGGTTTCGCCAGGGCGATATCAACCCATCGGTCTATCATCAGGGCTTGCTGACGGAAATAGAACACTGCATCCGGGTTCAGGAGGACATCGGCCTGGACGTACTGGTGCATGGCGAAGCCGAACGTAACGATATGGTGGAATATTTTGGTGAGTTGCTGGAGGGCATTGCTGTATCGAGCCATGGCTGGGTACAAAGTTATGGCTCCCGTTGTGTCAAACCGCCGCTGATTTTTGGGGATATTGAGCGACTGCAACCCATGACGGTGGAATGGAGTCGTTATGCGGCCAGCCTGAGTGAGCGTCCGGTGAAAGGAATGTTGACCGGTCCAGTGACCTTGCTGAAATGGGCGTTTGTTCGTGATGACCAACCCTGGTCTCAAACCGCCTATCAGCTTGCGGCTGCCCTGAGAGTCGAAATTGCCGAACTGGAAGCTGCTGGAATCGGCATGATCCAGGTGGATGAACCGGCATTACGTGAGGCATTACCATTAAAGCAGGCCGAGCGGGCGGATTATCTGGCCTGGGCCGTCAATAGCTTCCGTTATGCAACCACCGCTGTTGCTGCTGAGACCCAGATTCACACGCACATGTGTTACGCCGATTTTGACGATATTCTGCCAGCGATCGAAGCTATGGATGCCGATGTTATTACGCTGGAGACCGCGCGTTCAGCGCGTAAATTGCTGGACGGCCTGGCCAGTCGGCCTTATCACAATGGTATTGGCCCAGGTGTTTATGATATTCACAGCCCGAATGTACCGGATACTGAGGCGATGGCTTCGATATTGAGAGCAGCGGCTGCCGTTGTACCGCTACGCAACCTTTGGGTGAACCCGGATTGCGGCTTGAAAACCCGTCGTTGGGAAGAGGTGAAACCTGCACTCAAGGCGATGGTACAGGTTGCGCAGACGTTGCGGGAGCAAGGGCTGGATACGATCAGCCATGCCGGGCTTGGCGGCGAAGCAGCTTCCCGGCAAGTTCATGAAAGTCTGATCGGTCATACAGAGGATGATCCTTGTCCCTCTCATGCACGCTGCGTGCCGTAGTCGCAAGTTGTTCGTCTGGACGGGGCTGCCCTGGTCAGTCCTGCTCCAGATCCTGTTCGGGTAGTTTGTCGGTGAGTCCATGCTGTTTGGCCCACAGCTGTAGCATGATCAGTACGCGTTCATCGCAGGTCAGTTGGTGATGAAATAACTGGTCTGTGGCTTCCGCCAGTGCTGTCTGGTCAGTGATATCCTCACCATGGTTACCGAGTTCGATGCTGAGTTCGCGGTTGCAAGCCTCGTAGATTTTGGACAGCAAAGGCTCTATACGCTCGGGGTCATCGGTCATTAGCCAGGTTTGTTCCAAGTCGTTCTCAAGCTCACGCACAATCGCCCAAGTGGTTTCTCCACGTTGGTAGAGCGTATCCTGACTGATGCCATGTATATCTTCGAGAGCATAGTCCCAGTCATTCCAGCCATCATCGGGTTGGATGAGTGTTGTCTTGATCAAGCCATCCGCCATTGACCAGGCAATGGCAATGGGATGCGCTTCTTCCTCGTAGGAGCTGGCGTCAACAGCAATAAAATGTGGATAGGCCACAGCTACCTCTTATCTGAAAACCGGGAAGTGGAATGTACGGTTTGCAGCGACTGGCAGCAACCGAATTTATTACCAAAATACCTCTATCTCCGGCTTGCAGACCGCTTGATTGACTTTACGAGGGGCGAATATCAGGTTCTTGTCGCAGTAGCGTATCCAGGGTATCGATCACTTCCGACCAGTCGGCATCCTCGTTGAGTGATTCGCTCAGGAACTGCTGTTGTGACGTCGTAAAAAAGGACAATTCTGAGAGCTGGGAATGTTGGCCAATAGGAGGTTTGTGACGATCAATAAAAGTACTGATTTCCGTTTCGCTGTGTGGTAAGCCAAGCTGGCGAAACAAATCAGTCAGCGTATGAATGGGCGTGTGCATGCGGGCCACCTTCTCGTTGTATAGATGACTCAGTGAGACCAAAAATTACCGGTGAAGTTCATATTGGGGGCCAGACTGCAGTGCTCGGCGTAATGCTCTGGGGGATTGACCGAACCAGCGTCGGCAGGCACGGCCAAAGTTTGCCGGGTTATCGTAACCCAGTTGTTGTGCCAGTAATCGCAGTGGCAGATCTGCTTGTTCGATACCCTGAAGTGCCAGCGAGCTGCGGTGCAATTCCTGTAATGACTGGTAACGTGTTCCCAGATTAGCGAGTTTGCGATTGAGGGTGCGGCTGCTGATCTGCAATGCTTTGGCACAGGCATCGACGCCAGGCGCGTCAGGTTCTCTTTGTAACCATTGCCAGACCTGGACTCCGGCATCATCGTTGCTGGCAGGCTGGTTGGACAGGCGTTGCAGGCATTGACAGCGCGCTTTTATCGACGGAATCGTTGACGGACGTTGATCAGAGGAAGGCAAGGTCAGTGTCAGAGTCTGGCGGAGCGTATTCAGGGAGGTCAGCTGGCTATCAACCAGGCCAAGGTCGATCATGCCTCTGAGCAGCCGGGCGTTGATATACCCCAACATGTATTGATGCAGGTCGTTTTTGACTCTGGCTGGTAGTTCATCCGGAAGCTCTGGAGCAATGCTGATCGTAAGATTGAGGGTGCTTGCTGTTGCTGCCATTTTGATGTCGAGTCCTGTCATTAACAGCCGGGTATAGCGCATCCACCAGGACGCCATTTCCAGTCCGTCAATACTGGCCTGAAGAATCTGGAAGAGCATTTCCTGATCGGCTGGCCCCAGCTGATCTCCATGCAGTGTGCTCATCGCGGCTATATTGACGTGTTCAAACAGCTGTTGCCGTGAGTCTGATAATAAGGTTGACACCGGAGTGGCTACAGCAGGATTGCCGACCGGGTGTGCCCGGTTGAGAAGACGCAAGACTTCCCAGGGGGCACGGCTATGCATGAGCGCTGCGATGTAGGAGGTGGAAAATGTGCATTGCTAGAGATCTTCCAGATTTAACTTGATGGTGGCGGTGAAGCAGGATGAATCATCAGTCCAGAGAATATGGCCGTTGATCTCCATATCGACAATTTCCTCGCAGATTCCTTGCAAGAGTAGAGGCCAGGGTGAGTGCGGTGGCGGTTGGGTTCCAGCGCGCAACGCAACGGTCATACTCAGCGTCTGGTTGTGCAGTGCGAGTGTAAGTGCTGGTATGATATTGCTTTGTTTTGATGGTTTTATCAGTAAATGCTCAAGCAGAAATTCAATCAACGCCAGTTTGACATCAATAATCAGAGATAGTGGTGTTATCAGAGCAGCCGTTGATTTCGCCCGAGCCAGGTGACGTTGGATAAATTTCACCAGATCGACAGATTGCTTCGCTGGTCCTGTAAGCACATTGAAAGCGTGAATAGTCACTTTTAGTGGCGCCGCGAGGGTCGGCTCTGCAGCCTTCTCGGCTGTTTCAAGCGAAGGGGTGACCAGTGACAACAGTGAAGGACGTTGTCGGTTGGCCATCTGGTGGCGCAGGTGGTCACACTCTCGCCGCAAACGGTCGAGATCGCTGCTTTGCACCATGCCCAGATGCTGGAATTCATCCTGTTGCTGGCGTAATGCCGTTTCCATTCGAAGATTCAATTCTTGCAGCTGCTTGCGGGCATAATGTTCAGCGGTATGGTCAACACTGCAAATCAGTACTTCTTCCGGGCGGTTATTGTGAAAGCGGATGGCCTGGAAACTGATATCAAACACACCTTCCTGGCCGTTAAACTTGAGTAATGAAAACTTGCCCTGCACTCGTTTGATACGTCCTTGCAGCAGCTGGTAAACGCGCTCTCGCTGTTCAACACCAGTATCAGAGTTCAAGCGTTCCAATATTGCATGCAACGGATTGTCGATACGGTTCAGCGCTTCCTGGTCTGTGCGTAACTGATAACAAAAATTGCGGTTGGTTTCCATTCGGTCTTCTCGAACCAGATAGCGGCAGAAGCCCATTGTTGTGTTTTCAATCGCCATATTGAGGTGATTATGAGTATCTTCCAGTTCGATTCTGGCCTGATCACGCAACTGCATGTCACTGAGTAATGATTGGCGCATTTGTTCGATGGCAAAGGCAAGGGCATCCAGCTCATCCCGTTTTTCCGGAGCAACGCGGGAACGATGCTGAAGTGCAACAGGATGGTCGGGGGTTTGAATCGAAAAGGTTCTGGCCCAGTCTGACAGTGAGCGTATATGACGGGTAATCAGATGATGGATCAATAACAGCAAAATCAGTGAGATGGCGATGGTTTGGCACAACTGTACCAATAACATGTTAAACGCACGGGTTTCGAGTTGTTGGCGCAGCTGCTCATAACTGCCGAGAATGGTTAGAGTTGCAAGAAAGGTTCGATTACCCTTGTCTTCATAATAGACTTCAAACTGGTGGCGGATATCGATTTCGTTGGGTTTGAGCCCCGTTTCTATGTAACCGAAGTCAGCGCTGTCGATGGCAATGTACTCAACGCCGTCAAAATTGAGCATCCCTTCAAGTTGGGTGCGCAATTGCTCGGCATCAAAGTTCCAGAGGCTGATTGCGAGGCTGTTTTCATAGCTGGCTTCCAGCTTTAACAAATTGTTTTGCAGTCGCTGGGTGCCTCGCTGGTAGTCGTCGATCAGCATCCAGCCATAGGAAAGCATGGTGATCAGGAAATTTGCCAGCAGCAGATATGAAAGCAGTCGCCTTCCTATCCGCGTACCAAATGCCGCAGAAAATTGCTCAATCAAATGTCAACTCCATGATTTTCTCCGGATGTTACTCAGAATAATGCTCTGGGAGTACTGATCGCTATTTGGCCAGCTTTCAGGTCTGGGTCAAGTAGCGATTTGCTTGTCGTCGGTATAAAAATTTCCTGGCCAAACCAAGTTGCCATTACAAGCCGCCATTAGTGGGAACCCTTTGGTCAGTATTTTCAGCAGGGCCATGTCCTGATGGGTTTTGCAGACCGATTTGGCACTTTTTTGATGCTGTTCAACGTAATGGGGCAGAGCCTCCGTACCAGCGCCAAGCTGAAACCGGCCAGCCAGCAGGAACGGTTGGTAATAGTATCAGGGATTACCTAACTGTAGCCCAGCTAACGTTTTTTTGTTGTCTGGCGATGAAAGAAGCGTGCCATACCGGCATCCACAAATCAGGGTGACTGGCTCAACTTGACCTGCCACAAGTTTGTTAAATGTCTTTTTTTTGGGGCGTTGAATGCTTGATTTGCATCAAAATTGTGCACCAGAAGGCAGGTACTCTGCACTCATCTATCAAGCGCACGGAATCAAGGAGTGCAAAATGAAACTGATCAAAACTTTGCTGGCCACTGCTATTGCGGTATCTGCTATCCCGGCCATGGCTTACGAAGCAGGTGATATTATCGTCAAGGCGGGTCTGGTTCAGGTCAAGCCTAAGGATGATCCCATTGAAGGTACTAACTATCAGATTGAGGATGACACTCAGCTGGGTCTGACTCTGACCTATATGGCGACCCCGCAGGTCGGTGTGGAACTGTTGGCGGCGACTCCTTTTGAACATGAAGTCACTTCCAATGGCAACAAGGTTGCGACAACCAAACAGTTGCCACCGACGATTTCTGTCCAGTATTACCCGTTATCTCCGGAATCAGCACTTCAGCCCTATGTTGGTCTGGGTTTGAACCACACATTCTTCTTTGATGAAGGTATGGCGGCAAAGCACTTGGATAAGAGCACCGGTTTGGCTTATTCTTTGGGCGTTAACTATGATATAGATGCTAGCTGGTTAGCGAATATTGCTTTATACAAAATTGATATTGATTCCAAACTTAATGATGCTCTGGACGTAGAAATTGATCCTCTGGTCATATTAGTGACTGCTGGCTATAAATTCTGACCGCAGTAATCATATGTTTTTTTAAAAAAGCGGCTATTGCCGCTTTTTTAATGCCCAAATGAATGGGAATACCCTTAAGGAAAAAGCATCAAACCGGTTGATGATAAGTCTACAAAATGGTCGCCGCTATACCGGAATCGAGTTGACGAGTCTGTGCTTGCAGCATCTGGGTGTCCAGGGGAGTCTTTGTTGTCATGGATGCCTGGGTCAGGGCATTGAACCAGTCATGACCTTGAATAATACCCATATATTCATTTTTGACAATAACTTCAGAGCCGCGCCCTGGTGTATATTCGATCACAATTGAATCGCCTTGTTGAAGGCGGGTATCCAGCATTTTTACCAAGGCATTCAGTCGACTTTCCAGTTTTGCCAAATGCTCCCACTCAGTGGCTATTGTAATGGCGTCATAAAGAGATATTCCCACTCCTCGGCCACTGATAAGGTCTGATTTGACCGTCAGTTCCAGGCGCTGTATGCCGGCGCTGGACTGGTCATTATAAATAGAGCTGGTATACGCATCCGTGATATAAAAATAATCACGTGATGATGAGTTTTTCAGTTGCAGGGTATGGTTGCCATCTAATGAGGTAACCGGGGTGTTATCGGCCATGCAGGCTGCTGAAAGAAAAGGCAGTATGGCAATTGCCAATAGGTGATTTTTCATATTCCATTACCTCTCATTGTTTATTGTTTTCTCCTTTCTCACATCTGAATCTACGCTCTGTGATGATTAATCGCAATTACATTTTTTTTCACAATGGCTTTGTTTCCGCTTGTTACCTTAGGTGACAAGTAGAATATAAGATGGATGGTGGCATCCGGGGGGATGTGTTTCGTACAGTAGCAATGACGTGTTTTTCGAGATTTTTCTGATAATAAATATTGTTGCTTTCCTGCGGCTGTAAAAAGTACACACCAATCATCTTGTTGCTGGCTGAGTCTATCTGTCAGTTGTCTGGCGTATCTCCTGACAAGTCTGTGCTCAATTACGGCCATGTACGGCGAGTTTCAGACTTGATCAGAAGTTTGTCAGGATTTGTTATAAGGCCTGCCACATTATTGATATGTGGGGGTGGCTACTGCCGGTCATGTGATGGGTGATGCAGGGTTACATTCCTACCAGACGCATAAACTCGCTGCGGGTGGCGGCATTGTTGCGGAAGTCACCTTTCATAACGGAAGTGCGCATCATGGAGTTCTGTTTTTGCACCCCTCGCATCATCATGCACATATGCTGCGCTTCCATGATGACCCCCACACCTCGACAACCGGTGACTTCTTCGACGGCTTCAGCGATTTGCTTGGTCATGTTTTCCTGGATTTGCAGGCGGCGAGCAAACAGGTCGACGATGCGGGCAAATTTTGATAACCCGAGTACCTTGCCGTTGGGCAGATAACCAATATGACAACGCCCGATAAAGGGCAGCACATGATGTTCACACAAAGAGTAAAACTCGATGCCCTGCACCGCGACCATCTCGTCATTGTCACTGGTAAAAACGGCACCATTGACGACCTCTTCGAGATTGGCGTCATAGCCACTGGTCAGGAACTGCATGGCTTTGGCGGCACGCTTGGGTGTATCCAGCAAGCCTTCGCGGGTGATGTCTTCCCCCAGTTCGGTCAGAACCTCACTGTAAAGGATTTCGAGTTTTGACATGTTTTATCCAGATTTCCGAAATACCTGAGCACTATACTCAATTAATAAATAGTTATACAAGGTGGTTGCTTGTACACGTTGTGTTTGCTGTATTGCCAATGATCTGTGGCACATTCAGTTGGATCCAGTCTGGGCTGATACTCTCTGGCAGATAACCAGTAGACCAGAACTGACTCAGATGTTTTGCGTCTGCAATGCCACGGGTTTGATACAAATAGAGATGACCGATAGCGGTTTTAGTGTCGGTCTGCAGTGCCGCTCCCAATAAGTGGTTTACCCTGCGAGCAATCGCCGCGCCGGAGTCTACCCAGTTGATCGACGGCCAGAGCAAGGTCAGATATGGCCGTAGCAGTGGAAAATGGGTGCAACCCAGTACGATATGGCTAGGGCAAGGCGATTGTTCCACCCAGGGAGAAAGGTGTTGCCTGATTCGTTCTGCCATTACGTCGTGGATGCTGTCGGGTGAGCGGATCAGGGTTTCGGCCCACTCAACCAGTGGTCGGCTACCTAGCCGTCTTACCTCACAATGCCCGGCAAAGTCCTTTATCAGTTGATCTGTATAAGAGCGACCAATAGTCGCCGGCGTTGCCAACAGCCCGATAACGCCGTTCGCTGATTGTTCTGCGGCCGTTTTGATGGCGGGAACGACGCCCACTACAGGAATATCCAGTACCTGGCGGAGTGAGTCCAGTGCCAGTGTACTGGCAGTGTTGCAAGCAATAACCAGCAGTTTTACCGGCAGCGCACGAACCGCTTGCTGACACAAGCACACAATCCGTCGGGTCAGGGCCAGATCCTCGTGAGTACCATAAGGAAAGGCGGCAGTATCCATTAGATAGTGGACTGTCAGATCGGGACGTAATTGATGTATTTCCCTGACGATACTAAGGCCACCAACACCGGAGTCAAAAACCAGAATCAAAGACAGTTACCAGGCGAGATTTAAACAGAGTGGCGGGCAGTTTAACAAATTTCATCCGATGTAGCTGCGTGTTTGGGTGATGAGCCGTTACCTGATGGACGGGATCGCGCGCACAATCGGGACGTTGTGCGCTGGATCTGACGAGCCGGATTACTCTGGATTCAGTATCAGGGTGAATTCCACTGGTACAACCTGACTGATGGATGCCAGGCTGGCGACGTTTCGTAGCGCCTCGATACCGCCTTCAAGCCCAAAATCAGCGGCATTAACAAGAACGGGGGCCAGGCTACTGACGACCATGGAATCATCGGCAGCCGGGGTGGCCAATACTTCTGTACTGACCGGGACGCGCTTGCCATGTAACGACAGTGAGCCAGACAGGGTAAAGCGAGTGGGCTGGCCTTGCTCCAGTGAGGTCATGACGGAGTCGGGAATCATGGCCTGAAGCACGGCAGTCGCAAACTTATCGGTATCAAACAGCATGGATTTCATCCGGCTGTTGCGGATCTCGATACCGGTTTCAACGCTGGTCAGATCGATATTGATCATGGCAGCGCCGCTGCTGTTGACGGAACCATAAACGTGTTTGAACTGGTGACTTTCAACTTTGTTAATGTTCTTGGTGGTCTGGAAGGCGACGATCGAATCGTTATTAACCTGCCAGTCCGCCAGGGCGGGCAGGCAGGCAAACACAAGCGGGGCCATCAGTGCGGTGCGAAAAGTCATACAGACTCCTTAGCGGATTGTTGGAACCTATTGGAACGTTCATATGAATACGTCTTTGGGCGCTCATTAGCCAGCTGGCTTTGCGGGATGACTGTCCTGGTACTGTTGGCGTAGACGCTTGGTGTTCCAGTGCTGGCTAGTGAATGCTGGCTAGTGCAGCAGAACAAGATCCGGAAACTTGAATTCGACCAGCCATCCCAATGCGTGTTCAATAGAAGCCTTGTATTCGCCTTCCAGGTGAATGCGCCGCGTGTCGATAGCAAACTGCTGTTTGGGTGCGAGTTTTTTATAGGCATCTAGGATAGGCATATCGGCGACCTGCTCATGGAAGGTGCGTAAAACAGTTAATTTGTCATGTTGCCAGACTAATGGATCAAGACCGCTGATAATGTGATGCAGTCGTAATACCCCTTCGGTGATATCACATTGATCACTCAGTATCGCCCGGGCCAAAAAACGTACATCTTGAACCAGACCTTGCTGATGGCGGCGCAGCTGCTGTTCTGCGGTAGCAGCTTGCGCCTGTTGTTCTGCCTCGACCTGTCTGACCTTATGGGTCAGGTGCCAGGCGTAGAGAGAAAGAAGGGTTATAACTGCGATGCCGATGACTGCGGTCAGGATAAGCATGGGAAAAGCCACTAAAAGAGTTTGCTGGGATGATAAACATTTCAGCGCAAAAGTTAAGGAATGCGTTTAAAAGAGCATATTCTGTGGGTGGCTTACACGTTTGGTGCCGGTGGGCAGAATACACAGATACCTTGAGGATGACTGCTTTCACGGTATCGAATCCGAAAACGAGGGCCTGAGCGATGGCCGGATACTGCATAGGTCGGGCGTTCGGAATCCACCCGTTTTGAGGGCAAGGACTGAGGCGTTGCCTGGTTCTGCGGGTTTTGTCCGGTGCAGGAATGGTCGGGGCAGCAGAAAGGGTGACGGTCAGACATGACCCAGTTCTCTGAGGGCGTCACTGGCGGTAAAAAAGACCTGCCCTGGCTTGATGCGCTCCAGCCAGTCGGTGCTTTCCAGTCTGTCCATGACAGGCCCCTTGAATTCAGCCATGTGCAGTAGAATATTGAGTTGTTGTAACTGCTGGTGTAATTCCAATAATCCTTCGTAGCCATTAAAGTCGATATGGTTGATCGCACTGCCGACCAAGACCACATGGCGGATATCGTCAGTCTGCTCAAGGCGATGAATAATATACTCGTTCAAATAATGGGTATTGGCGAAATAGAGGTTTTCGTCGACCCGGATCATCAGCACTTGAGGTGAGGTGCTGACTTGGTGACGTTGGACGTTGCGGAAATGATCACTGTTTTTATAACGACCGATTTCGGCGATATGCGGTTCACTGGAACGGCGCAGGTACAGGACTAAGGACAGCAAAATACCGAGTGAAATACCCAATTCGGCATTGGTTGCCAATACCGCCATAAAGGTGACCAGCCATACCAGTCCATCGCTTTTCTGGAAGCGCCAGGCGTGCAGGCCATCCTGAAAATTGATCAGTGGAATGACCGCCACCACAATAATGGCACCGAGTAATGCCTTGGGCAGGACGGTGAACCAGCTGGTGGCAACGACCAGTACCAGAATGATGCCTGCCAGAGTGATCAGACCCGCCAGTTGACTGCGTGCTCCGGCCGCTTGGTTAACCATACTGCGTCCAAATCCGCCAGCAACCGGATAGGCTTGCGAAACCGCCGCACCGAGGTTGGCAATGCCCAACGCCAGCAATTCACGATTAGGGTTCAGTCCGGAGGTTTTCGCCCGCCTGGCCATCGCGGTTGCTACGGACAGGCTTTCCAGATAACCAATCAGTGCGATCAGCAACGCGGAAGGGAGCAGGGATTGCCATTGCTCACTGTTCAGGTGTGGAAGTGCCAGCTGAGGTAACCCAGAGGGAATATCACCAACAATTTCGGCGGGTAAATTCAGCGCTGGCACCAGCGTAATTCCTAGCACAATCAAGACCAGTGGGCCGCTTCGGCCCAATAATTCGCTCATCATTTTCCAGCGATGGGTAATCAGCATGCGGCATAAACTTGGCCATGCCTTGAGTAGCAGAATCGCCGCAGCAGACAGCAGCATGACTGCCGGTAACGCTTGTTCCAGATGTTGCAGTACGTACCACAAGGTATCGGCCAGGCTTTCCTGCCGGGGTACTGACATGCCGGTCAGTGATTTACTCTGGTTAATAATAATGACAATAGCGGCGGCGCTGGAGAAACCGGAAATGACGGAATGGCTGATAAACGTTGTCCAGCGGCCTAGACCGATCAAATAAAAGAGCAGCAGAAACAGCCCGGTCAATACAGCCAAGGCCGCCGCCAGCTGGCTGAATTCGGCACTGCCAGGGGTAGACAGTTGTTGCAGGGACTCCAGCGTCATTAATGACACGATGGCAGCAGGGCCAACAGCAAGGCTGGGACTGGTGCCGAGCATGGCATAAATAAACAAGGGTAACAGCGCGGCATACAGTCCCGCCTGGGGCGGCAGGCCAGCCAGAAAGGCGTAGGCAATGCCTTGGGGAACCAGCAGAATTGCTACAACCAGGCCCGCTGCCAAGTCGGCAGACAGCCACTCGCGCTGATAATTACGCAGGGTATTAAACATGAGGGGTATCGTCTCCGTACAATTCATTCAGCAGCCGGATAACACGCACAGCCTTGTCATCGACGAGGCAGTAGAATACGCATTGTGCTTCTCTGCGGCTGGCTACCAGATGCTCTCCCCGTAGCCAGGCGAGGTGCTGCGACAACGCAGATTGACTGAGTGGAAGCTGACGGCCCAGTTCGGTAACGGATATTTCTCCACTTCTGAGCAGGCAGAGTATGGCTAACCGGTGTTCGTTGGCGAGGGCCTTGAGCAGACGCACGGCGGGCTGGCGTTGGGTGTCGAAAGAAGATGGTGACATAACCGCAATCTCATCAGGCTGCTGGAAGGAACCAGTGACAGTGTATATCAAGTATTGCTAAATAAGAATATTCTAATATAGTTGTTTTTGAGTTCAAGAATACGGAGGCTGACATGCGAATCCAGAGTTTTTATCATCAGGATACATCCACTTACACCCATTGGCTGGAAGACACAGAGCATCACCTGTCGCTGATTGTCGATCCGGTGCTGGATTTTGATCAGAAATCCGGGCGCACCAGCACCGGGTTCATTGACGCTATTCTTGGGCAATTGGCGCAGCAAGACAGCCGTCTGGTTTATGTGCTGGAAACCCATGCGCACGCTGACCACCTGACAGCGGCTGACTATCTGCGCCGCAAGTTCGGCGCGGATATTGTGATTGGGCAACCGATCAAGAAAGTGCAGGGGATTTTCAGGGAAGTGTTTAATGAGCCGCAATCGTTTGTCGCAGACGGCCATCAGTTTGATGTGCTGGTCGCAGAAGGCGACAGCCTGATCCTGGGCAATCATCAGATTCGGGTTTTGGCTACCCCTGGTCATACCCCGGCGTGTGTCAGTTATGTGGTGGATGATCAGTTGGCGTTTATTGGCGACACTTTGTTTGCGCCGGATACTGGTACTGCGCGATGTGACTTTCCCGGTGGCGATGCCAATACCCTCTATGACTCAATACAGAAACTGTTTGCACTGGGCGACGAGGCGCGGCTTTATTTGTGTCACGATTATCCACCAGACGGGCGGGAATTGATCAGTTCGGTGACGGTTGCCGAGCAGCGGCATCAGAATATCCACGTTCGGGACAGTATTAGCCGGGAAGAGTTTGTTGCCTTGCGCACCGAGAGAGATCGCGGTCTGGAGATGCCTCGATTGATCCTGCCTTCGTTGCAGGTCAATATCCGCGCCGGGGCGTTGCCTGAAGCCGAGGATAACGGGGTCGCTTATCTCAAGTTACCGCTCAACCGTTTTTAACCAACCGTTTTTAGCCAAGCGTGTTAGCCAAGAACAGTAACCAACAATGACGCCCCAGCCCGGCAGAGTCTGCCGGGTTATGGATTTTCAGAGGCGTCAGAGCCGGGTTCTCGTGGTCGCCGATGGCGTTGTTCCAACAAGCGTCGTTGTTCTTCCAATCGGGCTTGCTCTTCAAGTTGGCGTGCTTCAATCTCGGCCAGCTCTGCGGCAATCATATCCGGTGTTTCGAGAGAAATACGGCCAAGTTTGCCAGAGCGCAACTCGTGCAGCACCAGTTCCGCAGCCTTGTGTAAATCAATGACCCCGCCTGGTCGCAAGCATCCCCGTTTGCGACCGATACTTTCCAGTGCCTCTGCCGCCGATGCCGGCTTTTCCTTGAGTTTGTAGCGCTGTATCAGCAGGTCAGGGTATTGCACCAGCAAAAAAGCCAGCGTGTGGCTGGCGATGTCTTGATACTCGATTGCCGTGTCCTTGACGGCGCCACTGGCGGCCAGGCGATAACCGCTGTGCTCATTTTCAAACTTGGGCCAGAGAATCCCCGGCGTGTCGGATAACACCATGCCGTTTTTCAGGTCGATCAGCTGATTGGACTTGGTCACCGCTGGCTCATTGCCGGTGCGGGCGATATAGCGTCCAGCCAAACCATTGATCAGGGTTGATTTACCCACATTGGGAATGCCCATCACCATCAGCCGCATGGCCTGTTTACGATCAGTACGAACGCTGCCCATCTTCTGGCACAGGGTCAGCAGTCGTTTCAGTTGTGATTTGTCTTCGGCGACCAGGGGTAATGCCTGGGTGTTGGTTTGCTGGCTGAAATACTCGACCCAGGCCTGGGTGATTTTTGGGTCGGCCAGATCCTGCTTGTTCAGCAGCTTGATCACGGGTTTATTGCGGCGCAGTTCATCGACCATGGGATTGGTACTGGAAAACGGCAGGCGCGCATCCATCACCTCAATCACCAGATCGATATCCGGCATGGCTTCACTGATCTTCTTGCGGGCCTTGTTCATATGCCCTGGGAACCATTGGACTGCCATTGTGTGTAATCCGGTTGACCTGAATAAATTAGGGCGGCACATTGTATCGATCGGCCCGGTGAGAGCAACCGCCCGTGAGCAATTGGACGTTATTTGAATGTCATATTTGCTCGATAACCTGACCGTGGTCGAAAAATTCCTGTGGAATTGGTCAAGTTGGAGACAATTGTATGGATGTCTTGCAAGAAGATTTCGCTCGAAGTGCCAAGCGTCAGGGCCGTCAGGCCTCGGCAACGGTATCCGGTCGGCGTCGCGCCGGTTTCCTGGTTGGCAACAAATTTGTTTTTTCGGATCAGGCTGAAGTGCTGTGGATGGAAGCCGGACCCGGTGAATTCCGCGAACTGCGTCTTTGGCGCAAGTAAGCCTTCGTTCGGGCAGTCGAATCGACGCTGAGTAAATTCGTCGCTTTGTCCGGGTAATCAGACAAAGCGACAAAGCGACATGCCGGAGCGCGAGCAAACAAGCATCGCTCGGGCATGTTTAGCCTGCTGAAAACACCGATGTCGCTTCGGCCTCGTTGGAGGGCTTCATGCCCTCTGCAGAAAGTTCTTCCGATTCATCAGCTGCATCTGTATCCGTAGTGGCAGTCACTTTGCTGGTGACTGCACTGGTCGCGGTTTGATCCAGCACTTTTTGCGCGCTGGCCAGTAATTCTTGCTGTTTTTCCTGTTCTCTGGCGCGCTTACGTTCCAGTTTGACGATATTTTTTTCATGCGTCGTCCATTGGCCCTGTCTGATATCGACATCTGTTACGCCATTTTCTTCCGCAATTTCTTCTGCCAGTTGGCGTGTGGCTTCATCGGCATCACGTGCCAGCAGCTTGCGCTCGCCGGATTCAAGGCGGCTGAACAGGTCGATCAGTGCGGTCGACATGACATCTCGGGTGATTTCATCGCGGCTTTTGCTAAATCGGCGCGCAATCATATTCAGCATGGCGAGATCGGCAGGTTCTATTTTTACACTGATTTCAGCCTGGGTTTTTTCTTGCAGACGGCGTTCCTGCTCTTCCTGATAATATTTGTCGATCAGGCTTTGGGTACTGTTGCTATCGGTATCTTGCATGTAGTGCTCCGGGTCACTCTGGGGAGGATTGGACTTGAGTTACGGCTCGGGGCGGCGGATTATACGCATACATCACAGGCGTAGTAACCGGAGTTTGTATGAATGCAGAAGAGTATATTGCTGAACAGATGACGTCGTTGTCACCGGTTCATCTTGAGCTGATTAATGAGAGTCACATGCACGCTGGCCCAGCGATGGACTCGCACTATAAATTGATCCTGGTTTCCGAGGCATTTACCGGCAAGCGTCTGGTGGCCCGACATCAGCAGGTGTACAGCCTGGTGGCGGATGTATTGCAAAAGCCGGTTCATGCCTTGGCGTTGCATTTGTATTCGCCGCAGGAGTGGCAAGAGCAGTCAACAGTGCCCGAGTCACCGCAATGCGCGGGGCAGCACTAAGCCCGACAGGCTCCCAGGGGCGCTCTCAATGATAAAACGAAGCCTGTTGTGGATAAAAAATTCACCAGGCAATAGCGTTCCTTTACCTTGTTCTGAAAGCCGTTGCCACTCAACAGGCCGATCGAATCATTGAGAACGCCCCCGAGGGCAGGTGATCATGAGCAGGTGATCGTGAAGCACTACTCAAGATATTGTCTCGGTGGCTTTCATCAAATCGACTTCTTGGTGTATTAACCTTATGAAATGAAAGGGATTTTATCTGAAATGCCGGATCGTTAAACAGAACGTCAATCAGGCAACCTTGTAACCAAAGTGTCATTGAATATTCATACAATCGCGCCGAACTTTCGACCTGAAGCCAGAATTATGACACCAATTCGTACTTGTTTGGCTCTGCTTGCCATGCTGTGTTTTGCAACTGTCAACGCAGGGATTTTGCCACCCTTCACCGGTTTGCCCGCTAATGGCGAAGTCCATCTGTTTACTATCCATGGTTCCAACACCATTGGTGCCGAACTGGGTCCTAATCTGGTCAGAAAATACCTCGAAGAGAAAGGCGCTAAAGACGTCCAGATTCGTAGTACGCTTGTCAGTAATGAGCAGGTTGTCAGCGGATTCTTGCCCGATACCGGTACCCGCCTGACAGTCGCTATTGCTGCGCACGGTTCCAGTACTGGCTTTAAAGGGATTGCCAATGGTGCTGCGGACATAGCGGCGGCTTCTCGTCCAATCAAGGGCAAGGAGGCCGATTTGCTGAGAGACATCGCCGATATGCGCAGTCCATCAGCTGAGCACATCATAGGTATTGACGGTCTGGCCATTGTTGTCAACCCGTCTAATCCTGTCGGCGAGCTCAGTGTGGAAGAAATTTCCGAGATTTTCTCCGGCGGCTATTCAGACTGGTCGCAAGTCGGCGGTCGTCCTGGTGCTATCCATGTCTATGCCCGTGACGAGAACTCTGGTACCTGGGACAGTTTCCAGGGCATGGTGCTGGGTAAAAAACCCTTGATTGAATCCGCCAAACGCTTTGAATCGAACGCTGTGCTGTCTGATGAGGTTGCAGCCGATAAAGGTGGTATCGGTTTTGTCGGATTATCGTCGGTACGGAAATCAAAATTGCTGGCGGTTTCTGACGGCAGTGCCAAAGCGCTGAAACCGAACAAGTTGACCGTGGCCACGGAAGACTACGCTCTGGCTCGGCGTCTTTTTATGTATACGGACGATGCTCCGGAAAATCCGTATGTGGTTGAATTTATGGATTTTGTGCAGAAGAACGAAGGCCAGCAGGTGGTTGCGGATTCCGGTTTTATCTCGCAGGAATTAAAAGAAGTGGTACCTGAGTTTTACGGTGAGTTACCCCAGGATTTTCGTGAAATCACCAATGATGCCAAGCGTCTGACCATTAACTTCCGTTTTCGTGAAGGCAGCGCATCGCTGGATAACAAGGCGATGAAAGACATTGAGCGCCTGGTGGACTACCTGCAAAACCAGGGTCGTAACGATGCGGAAGTGGTATTGATCGGCTTTGGTGACAAGAAGCGAACTGAAAAACGCTCCAAATTGTTGTCCAAATTACGTGCGATGGCAGTACGTCGTGAGCTGGTGCGAAACGGTATTTACCCTAAATTATCGGTGGGATATGGCGAATATCTGCCCGTTGCCTCGGTAAACCGGGCGGAAGGGAAAATGAAAAATCGTCGTGTCGAGGTGTGGGTCAGGGATAATACCTGAGCTGTCCAGTCTGTTATGAACGGCGAAGAAAAACCCGGAACCCTGCAAGGGCTCCGGGTTTTTTTGTGTTATTGCAAGCTAATACTGTTCTGTTGCCAGTGCTGAGGTAGCGTTAACTCTGGCTATGGAAAAACAGGTAGAGGTCAATGACGGCCGCCGGAATACCACCACAGACCTGATCGGACAATTCGATGTCGTCATCAATATCGGCCATTTCTTCTTCGTCGGCGAACAGGCCAGATGCATACATGATTGGGAACAGACTTTCGGCGACATTTTCTTCATCGCGGTTGTACCAGTCTTCCTCTTGCAGCATAACGCCAGTCATAAAGCCGATGGCCCAGCTTTCGATGGGGGGTTCGTCTTCTTCATCTGCCAGAGTCAGTTCGCTTGGCACGGGGAAATCTTGGCCAGAATCGAGCCAGGCCTGGATTTCACGAATCATTTTGCCCAGTAACTCGGTAACAGTGGCTTTTTCGACACTGGTGAAGCCCAGTTTTTCGTCAAACGCACAATCCCATACCCGTTGGATATCGAACTCGACTGGACCTGTCAGCAAGGCGGTAATCAGACCGTGGACAGCAAAAAAATCGAAGCTGTCCTGGCGTTCCGCTTCGTCTTCCAGCAAAACCCCGAGGGTTTCCAGTTCGTTCTCGGTCATGGCTGGGATATCATTTAGATCATTCATTTCGGCGCTCCTGAAGTCGGAGCCAATGCTAGCAGGCTTATGAAAGGCTACAAACAACAATTGCTTGTCCCGCTGGATGGAGAGGAGGTTGTTCTCCATATTCAGGCGATGAAACGCAAAAGTTTGCGACTGGTGCTGAACCCGGCGGGTGAAATCGATCTGCGTATTCCGCTGGGCTCCAACAAGACTCAGGTGAACCGGTTTCTGGAAAGTCACGAACAGTGGCTGGTGCAGCGTCGTCGTGAGTGGAAGGCCAACAAGAGTCGCAGCGAAAGCGCGCTGAGATTCCTGGGTCACACCTTGGCGCTGGTTGAAGATGACGTTGTTTTTCCTGAAATCGGTGGTGAGCTGTTAAAAGTCCCAAGAAGAGTCACAGAAGTACAACGCCAAGCTATCCTGGAACAATGGCTCAGGCAACAGGCCCGAGCCAAATTTGAATCCTTGCTGGATTTCTGGTGGCCCCGGTTTCAACAGTATGGCGTCGTCAGACCGGTACTGCGGGTCAAAAAAATGCGTACTCGCTGGGGCAGCTTGTCACGCAAGGGTTACATCAATTTGAATCTGGCATTGATCCATATGCCAGAAAACCTGATTGAACTGGTCGTAGTCCATGAACTTTGCCATATCCGCCATTTTGATCATGGCCCCGGCTTTCGGCGTTTGTTGGCGTTGCACCTGTCAGATTGTCAGCTGCGGGAACGGGAACTGGATCGTTTTCATCTCAACGGTTTTCCACGCTCGTGTTGATCCATAACTGGGAATACCAGTAAAAATAGCCGGATTTACTGATGCTTGGCGCAGTACAGTTGTAACGACTGCGACCCTGAATAATTGGATGGTGAGCACGGGTTTGCAAGGTAATGGTCTTGCCCGACACGCTGGTCTGGTGGCTGATCTGCCCTTCGCCACCAGCGAAGCAGCGCAAGCTGTCGGGTTTGATATCCGCTGACTCGATCGTCAACACCAGTGTCGGCGGGTTTTCGTGGCCCAGTGCCGGATCGACTTGTGAACTGTCACTGACGGGCATGGCCAGGGTTCGCAGCTTGTCGTTCAGGGTGTCCGGGTCGGAGTAGTCCCCGGCTGCCGGGAAACGAGGAATCGCCTGCCAAAGCGATGCCTTAGAGACCGCCCCGGAATGCTGGCCAAAGGCCAGATAATCATGGGCTTTGAGCCACCGGGTGATCTCCAGTGAATACTCGCCATAGGGATAAGCCAGCAAGCGGTCGGAATGACCTATTTCCTGTTTGATACGCTGTTCGGCGGTTTCGACCTGCTGGGTCAGCCATTGGTCCAAGCTGAGATTTTTTGGACGCTGAATCAGATACGGATGATCCATGCTGTGATTCGCAATGGTGGCGCCTTGTTGTTGCATCTCGCGCAACTGGTGCCAGCGGATGACGCCATCGTATTCGGCGTCGACGGCACCCGGATTAACAAAAATGGTAAAGGGCCAATGGCGTCGGGCCAGTTTCGGGAAGGCGTTGCGATAAATGGATTCATAGGCATCGTCGAAGGTAATGGCGACGGCGTTGTCGGGTAGCGACTTGCCCTGGCGTAATGCGGCCATCGCTTGCGGCAGATCAACGATGGTCTTGTTGAGGGACGCCAGCAGCTGCAGGTGGCGCTCAAAATCAGCTGGACTGATACTGGTGGTGGCGGGCGTTGCCGTGTCTACATGGTGATATTGCAGAATGACCAGGTCGGATCTGGCTGAGGCAGCCAGCAGCAGTCCGAGTAAGGCGAGATACTTCATAAAACGCTCATCGTGTTGGAGAAAAAGAGAGCGAATGACAACAAGTTGTTATTCGAGTGGTTATTCAAGTGAGTTATTCAAGTGCAAACGATTAGTACAATTGTTGGTACTCTCATAAGTCGTACTTTGTGGATCGTCAGAGCGTCAAGCGTTGATACGCCGCCAGCAGCGCCTGGAAGTGGCTGACGTTACCGCCACGATCCGGGTGATGACGCATCGCCAGGCGGCGATACTGACGTCGAATATCCGCTTCGTTGGCCCCTTCTTTCAGCTCCAGCAAGCGCAGGTCGTTGCGGCGCTGGTCGGGTGTCAGGGTTTGTTGCCAGATGCCACGCAAGAGCTTGTCGACGGTTTCACGGTCGGTACTGAGGTGAGTCAGATCCAGGTAATAGCGTGCCAGCGAATCGGCTTCGCAGACATGCTGGTTATCGCTCGCCTGGCGGGTATCCCAGGGCAGTAACTGCACCCCCAGAGGTTCGATACTCAGCCAGCCAGCCTGCTGGGCGAGCCATTCCAGCCGCAGTCGATACAAACAGTGCATCACCAGAAAGTGACAACGAAACAGGGTCAGCGAGTCGGACAGGGCGTCGTGCTGGAAAACGCCGGGAACCGGCTGCTTGAGCCACTGGATCAGCTGGTATTCGGTATGACACTGGCCATCCTGCAGTTGACAGGAGAGCAGCTGCTGCAGGGTATCCAGGCTTTCGTCAGGTGGATTGATCTGTTCGCGTTTGAGGTTCAGCATGGCGGCAGAATATCACAGCTGTGGTCTGGCTGCCGCGTCAGGGGCGCTCAGGATCCGTGTCTTCAATCAGTTTGCGGGCAAAGCGTGGCAGCTTGCCTTTGATGGCATTAAGCTGGCCGGAAAATTCCTGATAACGGTGCCGTTGCCGTCGTAGCCATTCCCGCACTCGTGGAACTGTGCTGACCAGCAGCGACAGACCGATAAATATCATGATGAGGCCAAAGGGAATAGGTAGTGGCGTGACAATAACACCAGCGATAACGAGAAGGATTCCAAGCATGATTTTGGCGCTGCGTTTAACCATAGAGAAGTCAGCCATCGGTAGTCGTAACCTGCTAAAGTGTCATGTCGATGTTGCTCCATCATGACGGCCGCAATAAATCTGTTTGTGTGCCTGGCTGTCATGTAATCGTGATCATTTTGTGAGTACTCGGTGGCTGCTTGCAGTCACTCAATGTTCGTTTGAACCACTTTGATGCAGCCAATAGTTTCGTATGAAAGCACCTTCCAAACCCCCGTCTTCAACCCCTTTGGACAAACAACCTCTGCCGCAACGCAGTTTGCTTTCTACTCCAGAGGGAGAGCAGGCATTACGGGCAGAATACGAGTATTTGTGGCGTATTGAACGCCCGAAAGTGACTCAGGAAGTCTCCGATGCTGCCAAACTGGGCGATCGCTCAGAAAATGCCGAATATATTTACGGTAAGCGGCGCTTGCGCCAAATCGACAGTCGGGTACGTTTTTTATTGAAACGCCTCGAAGCTTTGACCGTGATTGATCGCCCGCCCGCAGATCTCAACCGGGTGTATTTTGGCGCTTGGGTTGAACTGGAGGATGATGACGAAGCGATTCATCGTTATCGCCTGGTTGGAGAAGATGAAATCGATCTCAAACATGGCTATATCAGTATGGATGCGCCGCTGGCCCGTGGTTTGGCTGGCAAGTACGTGGATGATGAAGTGATTGTGCGTTTGCCAAAGGGAGAACAGACCTATGCCATTCTCTCTGTGACTTATTCACGACCGGCGTGGGACAACAAGCCCGGCGAGGTCACTCATCGCTGGCTGACCTGATTTAGCTGCTAGTCTGATGATCAGGGAGGATTTATGAACAGATCAGGCAGTGTACAAAGATCCGTGTCAGCGATAGTGGCCTGCTGGTGCTGGAGTGTCGCAATAGCGGTTGTCGCGGAAACACCCTTTGGCCCTGGCGATTTTGCCGGGATCTACCGGCTACCGGTGATGATTGATACCGTGGTCAGTGTTTGTCCGTGGAAATCGGCGTCTGGCAGTGGCTATGTCCGGGTGATCCGTACACGTGGCCCAACCGGTCACGGCCTGTATTTACAGTGGATACGATTTGGTGTGGCAGGTAGTGAGGCTGAGGTGATTTCGACCCGGAGCATTGAGGAATTGGCAACGGAGTTTGACGTTGCTGTGGAGATGCCAGTGGCACAGCTCGAAAAAGACCATTGTCTGTTGCAAAGCCAGGCAGAGGATAGTGTCAACGGACGACGTTACCGACTTGATATTCGTGTTGGTGCGCCCGGAGATTACCAATTCGCAGTTACCCGGCATCTGAGTGGTGGTTTACCCTAGCAGGCTGTTTTTCACCCATTCAAGTCGTGGCCGCACTCTCAGACGGGTGATTGGTGTATGTGCATGGCAGACGCTATTCGATCGTTACAATATCCAGCCGCGTGGCCAGGTGTGACTGGTCTTGCTGCTTTTGCAGGTTAACAAAGTCGAACAGGTTAAGATCCCCCAGCTGTGAGGGGGCTATGTTACAGATGGCTGCGAAGATGTTGTCACTGCGGCCTGGTTGGATTTTTTCCCACTCATGCAGCATGTTTTTGACGTTTTGACGTTGCATGTTTTCCTGCGACCCACAGAGGTTGCAGGGAATGATCGGAAATTCCCGCGCTGCTGCAAACGCCTCGATATCCTTTTCCTTGCAGTAGGCCAGCGGACGGATCAGTACATGCTTCTTGTCGTCGCTGAGTAATTTGGGTGGCATGGCTTTGAGCTTGCCGCCATAAAACATATTCAGGAACAGGGTTTCGATAATATCGTCGCGGTGATGTCCGAGGGCAATTTTGTTGGCACCAATGTGTTCGGCAAAGCCGTACAGGGTACCGCGCCGCAAGCGTGAGCACAGACCGCAAGTAGTTTTGCCTTCCGGAATAATGTCCATGACGACGCTGTAGGTGTCTTTTTCGACAATATGGAAGGGCACATCCAGCTTGCTCAGGTATTCCGGCAGAACATGCTCAGGAAAGCCCGGCTGTTTCTGATCCATATTGACTGCGATCAGTTCAAAGTTAACCGGGGCGCTTTTCTTCAAGCTCATCAATATGTCGAGCATGGTGTAGGAGTCTTTGCCTCCAGACAGACACACCATTATTTTGTCACCTTCCTCAATCATGCAATAGTCTTCGATGGCCTTGCCGACATGACGGCGCAAACGTTTTTGCAGTTTGTTGAATTCGAGTCGTTCTTTGCGATCGATGACGTCGGCAGTCATGCTGGGAAAACTCCTGGATGTTCTGGGATGGAACACGGGCTAAAAATCAGGCGGCGAATTCTAGCGAATAGATTGGCTGTCGTCAGCAAGAGTTGCTGTGCTGGATGTTCGATTCAGCCAAGCTATGACTGACAGGGAAGGTTGTCAAATCTGTTAACCGTGAGTCAGCGTGCACATGGGATACTGCGGAGCAGTAGCAGCCACATATGTCCGGTGTTTTGCCGAACGGTTGCGGGCTGCCTGCTGCTACTGATTGGTTTATTCTGTGGTGGCCTTGTCGTCGCATTCGAGGTGAGCACTCAGGCCTGCCATCTCATAAAGACTGTTCATGTCCAACACAATGATTTCCTTGCCTTGGGTTTCGATCAGCGCATTTTTCTGAAAGCGGGTAAATACCCGACTAATGGTTTCAACCGCGAGACCAAGATAATTGCTGATGTCGACCCTGGACATGGGCAGCCGGAAGTGAGTCGCGCTGAAGCCTCGGCGGGCATAGCGGTTGGAAATATCCAGTAAAAAGGAGGCCACACGTTCTTCGGCGTTCTTTTTGCTTAATAGCAGCATCATGTTCTGGTCGTGGCGAATTTCATTACCCATGGTGCGCATCAGCTGTTTACGCAGATCGGGTAATTCGTCGGTGAGGTTTTCCAGCTGGTGCACCGGAATTTCACACACGGTGGTTGTTTCCAGTGCCTTGGCGGTGAGTGGGTAATCTCCGGCATCGTAACCGGCTAACCCAATCAGTTCGCTGGCGAGGTGAAAGCCGGTGATCTGCTCTTCGCCGTTGCTGGCCAGGGTATAGGTTTTCAGGGCACCAGTACGTACTGCAAATACCGACTGGAATTCATCCCCTTGCTGGAATAACAGCTGGCCTTTCTGGATGGGTCGGCCACGGCGAATAATATCGTCAAGCCGCTCCATATCACTGTCGCTGAGCGATAGTGGCAGACACAGAGCATTCAGGGAGCAAGTCTGGCAGTGGGGCTGATTGCCGCGCAAGGGAGGATGTGCAACTTGGTTTGTTTTCATTGAGCTCACCGTGTCTGGTTTTCCGTGACAAACGGAACAACTGTTTTCCATTAGTTTTCGTATGGTCTTAGCTCACAGGGTGACTGTCAAGACATTGGTCAAGGTATTACAGTTGGCTGACTATAGCCAGATGGCCGCTGCGGTCCACAATCCATAACTGATGAGCAAGAGTCCGGCGATGCGACGGCTGACGTTGTGATTGAGTAATCGATTGAGGCTGCTGGCGGCGAGGCCGCTGGCAAACAGGGCAGGCAGTGTGCCCAGTCCGAAACAGGCCATGGCCAGTGCACCCTTGAGAGGATCGCCATTAGCGGCGACCCAGCTTAATGTACTGTAGACCAGGCCACAGGGAAGCCATCCCCACAGCAATCCGAGACGAAAGCGGCTGCTGACTGATTGTTGTGCCAGTAATGGTTTGGTGGCGGGCTGTAGCAGACGCCACAGGTGCTGACCGAGCTGTTCAATCCGGGTCAGCCAGCTTGCCCAGCGCGCGATGTAGAGTCCCATCAGCATTAGCATCACGGCAGCCAGTGTGCGTAATACCAGCGTCAGCAGGTCATTCAGTTGCTGCAGCCATAAGCCAAGTACAGAGACTATCAGCCCAGCCACTACGTAGCTGGTGATTCGTCCGCCATTAAAAGCCAAGGCGGTTAATAGCGGTTGATGCTGTGAGCGACTGCCAATGGCTGCCGCAATACCGCCACACATGACCAGGCAATGACTGGAACCAAACAAGCCCAGCAGTAATGCGGTGAGCAGTGACAGTGGTTCAATCACGACAATTTGTCAGGTGATGTGGCGTCTGGTGCTACAGGCGGTGGGTTGATTGTTGTTGACGGCGGTTTTTCAGCGCTGGCCGTCGTTTCCTCGGGGTCGTCATCAAAGAGAATCTTGTGGGCTGGCGACTCCAGATCATCAAACTGACCGCTACGTACTGCCCAGAAAAAAATCAGGGTGGCGATACTGATCAGGACGATCGAGAGTGGAACAAGTATGTAGATAATATCCATGTTATGTCCGTCATGCTGGGCGAATGGGTGCCGTTATAACCCGGCATTATGTCTGTGGGTGGCTATCGGCAGCATCCGGTTTGGATATCCGGGACAGCCTCAAGGCGTTACTGACCACCAACAGGGAACTGAACGACATGCCGATGGCTGCCGCCCAGGGGGGAATGTAACCTGCGGCCGCTACTGGCAGAGCAAGCAGGTTGTAAAACAGTGCCCAGCCAATATTCTGGTATATCACTTTCCGGGTGCGGCTGGCGGTGTCCAGAGCCTGCAGCAGGCTGTCCAGGCGTCCGCTGGTCACCAGCGCATCAGCACTGGTTTTGGCCAGGTCGCTGGCATCGCTGACGGCAATCGCAATATCAGCACCAGCGAGTACCGGCACATCGTTAATGCCATCTCCGACCATCAAAACGCGTTCTCCCTGCTGTTGCCACAGGCGCACCTGTTGCAACTTTTGCTCGGGAGACAAACCGATCCATACGTCGTTGATACCCAGTTGTGCTGCCAGCAGTTGGCCAGAAGCACCGGGGTCGCCGGTGAGCAGCGCCGTTTTTATCTGGCGTTGGTGCAAGCCTCTGACCAGGCTGGTCGCGGATTTTCTGACGCTGTCGCCCAGTCGAATCCAGGCAACGGCTTGCTCATTGACGCTGAGCAACAGCCATTGTCCCTCCTGCTGATTCAGATGACTGGTATCGGGTTTGGCCGTGGCTGGCACAGCAAAATCGGGCCGACCCAATCGAACGGGCAGGGACTGTTCTGCCGTTGGATGCCAGAAACCACAGATACCGGCACCGGTCTGTTGCTGGACATCGCTCACTGTGGCGGGACGAATACGGCGAAAGGCGCGTGCAATCGGGTGGCTGCTGGACTTTTCCAGACCGGCAGCAACGGCGAGGATGCTTTCTCTATCCAGGTCACCTGCCAATACCACTTCTTCAATGGTGAGTTTGCCCTGGGTGAGGGTGCCGGTCTTGTCGAAGACAACCCGATCTATGGTTGGCAGAGATTCCAGTACATGGCCCTTGCTGATCAGCAAACCGGCTTCCCGCAGGGCGCCGGTCGCAGCGGTCAGGGCAGTAGGTGTCGCCAGCGACAGGGCGCAGGGGCAGGTGACAACCAGCACAGACAAGGCAATAAAAAACGCGTGATCATTACCTTGCCACCACCAGAACAGCAACACACCCGAAGCAATCAGCAAAACGGCGGCAACAAAGTGGCTGGCAACACGGTCGGCGATCAGGGCAATCTTGGGCTTTTCCTGCTGTGCTCTGTCCATTAGGCGCACAATGGTCGACAGTTGGGCTTCTGCACCGGTTGCGGTTACTTTCATGGTGATCGGGCTTTCTATATTGATAGTGCCGCCAATCAGATGATCCTGACGGCGTTTGGTAACCGGCAGGTATTCTCCGGTCAGTGCTGCTTCGTCGACGGAACTCTGGCCATTGACAACAATGCCATCGGCCGGAATCGCCTGTCCCGGTTTGATCAGCAACAAATCCCCTGGCTTGACCTCTTCACTGGCGATCACCGTTTCGGTGGCTGTCGGGGTATCGTCGCTCAGCCGCAAGGCGACATTGGGCAGCAGGGTCAGCAGGTTGTTGCCGGACTTCCCCATGCGGTGGCGGGCACGCATTTCCAGATAACGCCCCAGCAGCAAAAAGAATGTGAACATGCAAACCGAGTCGAAGTAGACCTCCTTCCCCTGGTTGAATGTGCTCCAGATGCTGGCGCAGAAGGCCAGAATAATGGCCAGGGATACGGGTACGTCCATGGTCAGATGGCGGACTTTCAAATCGCGGATGGCCGCTTCAAAAAACGGCAGGGCAGCGTATAGCACAACCGGCAGCGTCAGCAGCATGGACGCCAGACGCATAAAAATTTCGTATTGCTGGGCCATACCAACGTAGAGCGGCACCGCCAGCATCATCACTTGCATCATGCCGATACCCGCGACGGCGAGACGGCGGATGCTGCGTTTACCTTCGTCATTGCGTTGCTGTTCGGCGACGGTGGCAGAAAAAGGCGAGGCGCGGTAGCCGAGGCGGTAGATTTGTTCGATCAGACTGGAAACCGGCAGTTGCTCCGCTATCCAGCGTACAACCAGGCGGTGATTGGAGAGGTTGAGAACGGCCTGATCGACACCCGGTAAGGCATTGAGGCGATGTTCTATCAACCAGGCACAGGCGGCGCAGCTGATGCCATCGATCACCAGGGTTGCCTCTGCCATACCGTTGTCCAGCCGCGCAACAAAACGCCGCTGCATCGCCTCGCTGTCGTACAAGGTCAGCGAATCCCGGGCTTGCAGTGCATCATCATCGAGCTCAGCCGGAGACAGTTCCGGCAGTGCGGTGCGGTGCTTGTAATAGTCTTTCAGACCACTGGCGACGATGGTTTCGGCAATGGCCTTGCAACCCGGACAGCACATCGGTTGTGACTGGCCGTCGATCAGGGCTGACCAGCGTTCTGCTGTCGACTGGCTGACATTTTCACCGCAATGAAAACACTGGCTGGTATTGGAATGCCGTGTCATTGGGCGTTTAATTGCACAACCTTGCTGTCTTCCAGTCGTTCTGTCGAGCGTATTCGCCAGCCCTGATCAGGACTTTGTAACCACAAGTAGCGGCGGGCAGGTAGCTTTATTTCGGCAGCTCCGACGTAGAGACCTGGCTCTATCCGCTGCAGTATGACGTCGAGATCCTGATCCTGCAGAGTCGGATGAATCAGTTTTAGCAACAGTGCATCCGGTTCTTTATCCAGCTGTCCTTCCAGTGTCAGGCGCGCTTCGTGGTTGGTAAACACCAGGCTGCTGCGGATGTTCAGACGCGCCGCGTGTTGGTCCATTTCGATATTTTCGGTATAGCTGACGCCATCCTTGTAATAACTGTCGCTTACCAGCGAATCCTTGGTGCTGACTGCGAGGGTAATCATGACCATACCCCAGCAAACGGTGACGGCCGGAATTCCGACAATCAGCCACATTAAGGGTTCTTTGTACCAGGGTTGGGCAGGCTGGGTATCTGATTTCATAGTGCTCTCTGGGATCTCGACTGCTGGCAGGGCCTGTTGGGGTCTATTATTGCTCCAGGGTTCCGCTGCCCGAAAAAATGCCGCCCAAGTGTAACCACTTGGGCGGCGAGTCTCTAGAGTCCTCGGCAAGTCATCGTCAGCAGACTTGATGCAGAGCAGAGCGCGGGGCGCACTGAAATCTAGCCCCGCTAGCCCACATTGAGCAACAGCAGGGATGAGGCTCGCTAGTTTCTTGGGGCGATAAAGCGGCTCTCTTCGCGGGCAACTTCTTTGCCATCCTGCTGATCCACCACGACAAATTCGATGTCGGTTTTACTGGAGGGAAGCTTGGCAATCGCCGGGTCAATTTCAAGGTTGACCGTAATCTCGCGCAGTTCATTAACCCTGATTTCATAGGTTTCGGGCGCATCCATATGGACGGCCGGAAGTCCTTCAACCCTGAGCTGGTAGGTTCGGGGTTGTTGCGACATATTCATCATTTTCAGGGTATAGCTGTTGGTGACAGTATCGTTGGGTGTGACCCGATAGAGACTGCCGCGATCCCGTTCGATATCCAGCTCGAAAGGAACCCGGCTGGCAATGGCATAAACAAAAGCAGACAGCATAACCAGCAGCATAAAGGCATAGCCCAGCAGTCTGGGGCGCATCAGGTGGGTTTGCTTGCCTTCCAGTTCGTTTTCTGTGGTGTAACGGATCAACCCCTTGGGTTTGTTCAGCTTATCCATAATAGAGTCGCAGGCATCGATACAGAGGGCGCAGCCGATACATTGGTATTGCAGGCCGTCCCGAATATCAATGCCGGTTGGACATACCTGGACACACAGTGAGCAGTCGACACAATCACCCAGTTGGGTCGTATCAGTTTCCTGCTTGGCTTTTTTACTGCGTTTTCCGCGCGGCTCACCGCGATTAATGTCGTAGGAAACCGCTAACGTGTCGGCATCGTACATTACCGATTGGAAACGGGCATAAGGGCACATGTAAATACACACTTGCTCACGCATCCAGCCAGCATTGATGTAAGTAGCCAAGGTGAAAAAAGCAATCCAGAAAATCTCCCAGCCATTCAGTGCAGCCGAAAACATATCCGGGATCAACTCACGAATGGGAGAGAAGTAGCCAACAAAGGTGACCCCGGTTGCGAGTGCGACAAATAGCCATAGGGTATGTTTGAGGGCTTTTTTGCGCAGTGTGCTGGTGGATATGTTTTCCTTGTCCATCTTGATGCGTTGATTGCGGCTGCCTTCCACGCGTTCTTCGATCCACATAAACAGGAATGACCAGGCTGATTGGGGACAGGTGTAGCCACACCAGACCCGGCCTGCGAGGTTGGTAATCGTGAACAGTCCAAAGGCGGCAATAATCAGCGCGAATGACAGCAGAATAAAATCCTGAGGCCAGAAAGTGACACCAAAAATATTGAACTGGCGAGCCGGTAGATCAAAGTAGACGGCCTGGCGACCACCCCAGTTAATCCATACCGTGCCGTAGTAACCCAGCATGAGTGCCCACAATGAATAGGTTCTCAGTTTCTGAAAGAAACCGATAATTTCTCGTACATATATTTTTTCACGCTTGGCGTACATGCTCTCGGACTTGGGTGTGACGTCTTTGACAGGGATGTTACTCATGACAGCTAATCACCTTGTTTGCTTGTGTTGGCTGGCGTAGCGGGTGGGGGCCCAAAAGGCACCTTCGGATCGTCAGCGGATCTATATAATGCTGTGATTATATAGTTCGTACGCAGTTGATATATCGAAAAAAAGCGGCCATTGGCCGCTTTTTTCCCGTTCATTGCCGCAGCTCAACATTGTGGTCATGCGAGCGGTTGGCTGAGGCAATCATGACATCACTTGTTGGACAGTGAGTAAACGTACGTGGCCAGCAGGTGAATCTTGGCGTCAGCATTAGCACCAAGGATTTCCTTGTGGGCAGGCATTTTACCGCTGCGGCCATAACGCAGAGTCATTTCGATCTGCTTGCTGGAGCCGCCGTACAACCAGGTTTCATCGGTCAGGTTAGGGGCACCCATCATCTGGTTCCCCTTGCCATTGGCACCATGACAAATGGCACAGTTTTGCAAGAACTTGGGCGCTGCTTCCTCTGCCAAAGCGGCATCGTGCTTCAGGCCAGACAAGCTGCGAACATAGTTCACCATCTGGTTAACGCCTTCATCACCCAGAATGGCACCCCAGGCCGGCATGGCACCCTGACGACCGTTGGTAATGGTCTGGACGATCTGTGCCGGAGCACCGCCATACAACCAGTCCTTGTCAGTCAGATTCGGGAAGCCAAGTGCGCCTTTGGCACCGCTGCCGTGGCAGACCGAGCAGTTACTTTTGAACAGGCGCTGACCAGTTTGTAACGCATCATCGTTATGAATCAGCTCAGCAACCGGAGTTGAGGAGTACTGGGCATAAAGAGGTGCGATTTCCTGGTCGAACGCCTGAACTTCCGCTTTCCACTGGTTGGTCTGGCTCCAGGGAACTTCCTTGCCGTCTACGGTAACGGTCAGGAAGCCCTGGTAGTTGCCCAGACCAAAAGAAGCCAGGTAGCCGAGGCCAAAAATGATGGTGCCCCAGAACATGAACACCCACCAGCGTGGCAGCGGGTTGTCAATTTCTTCAATGCCATCATAGCTGTGACCGGTGGTCTGGTCGGTTTCTTCTTTGCGCATACCGCGACTGGTGTACATGATCAGCACACCACAGCCAATAATGGATCCCAGTACAATGACGGAAACCCATACTTGCCAGAAAGTACTTAACATAATTACTTGCTCCGATCTTTATCGCCGTGCTTGGGAAGGCCATCATCGTCATCAAGAAATGGAATATCCCCATCGTCTTCGAAGCGTTTCCTGCGACTGGAGCCATAGGCCCACCAGGAAACTGCCAGCATCGCTATCAGAGCGAATATCGAACCCAGTCCGCGCACGTCGTTAATATCCATGGGATTACCGTTTAGTGATCACTGTGCCCAACTGTTGCAGGTACGCAACCAGAGCTTCGATTTCGGGTTTGCCATCAACGGCCGCTTTGGCACCTTCGATGTCGTCATCTGTGTATGGCACGCCGACCATGCGCAGGGCTTTCATCTTTTTCGGTGTATCACGACCATCTACCTTGTCTTCAAACAACCAGGGGTAGGACGGCATGATGGATTCAGGCACAACGTCACGCGGGTTATACAGGTGCGCCCGGTGCCATTCGTTGGAGTAACGGCCACCGACACGAGCCAAATCCGGACCGGTACGCTTGGAGCCCCACAGGAACGGGTGTTCGTACACGGATTCGCCCGCCACAGAGTAAGGCCCGTAACGTTCGGTCTCGGCGCGGAATGGACGTACCATCTGGGTATGACATACATGGCAACCTTCGCGAATGTAGATATCACGGCCTTCCAGCTGCAGCGCCTTTAATGGCATCAAGCCTTCAACTGGTGTGTTGGTGTCCTTGGCGAAGAAGAGCGGCACAATTTCTACCAGCCCACCCCAGCTAAGAGCGATGACGATCAGTACCACCATTAATGGCATACTTTTTTCGATAGTGTCGTGCTTAATCATCTCAATAACTCCTTACGCCTGAGCGGTTGCCGTGGCGGCAATGTCTTTCTTGGCCGCACGCACGGTCATGTAGACGTTGTAAGCCATGATCAGCATGCCCGTCAGGAACAGTGCGCCGCCGATAACACGACCAACATATCCGGGATGTGAGGCCGAGACGGATTCAACAAAGCTGTAGGTCAGCGTGCCGTCCGGGTTGACCGCGCGCCACATCAAGCCCTGCATGATGCCGTTAACCCACATCGCAACGATGTAGAATACGGTGCCAATGGTGGCCAGCCAGAAGTGAGCATTAATCAACGCAATGGAGTGCATTTCGCCCGCTTTGCGGCCGAACATGATCGGAATCAGGTGGTACATGGCACCGATAGAGACCATGGCAACCCAGCCCAGTGCACCGGAGTGTACGTGGCCAATAGTCCAGTCAGTATCGTGGGAGAGGGCGTTAACGGTCTTGATGGCCATCATCGGGCCTTCAAAGGTCGACATGCCGTAGAACGACAGGGAGACCACCAGGAAGCGCAGGATCGGGTCGGTACGCAGTTTGTGCCAGGCACCAGACAGCGTCATCATACCGTTAATCATACCGCCCCAGCTGGGAGCCAGCAGAATCAGCGACATTACCATGCCGGAGGTTTGTGCCCAGTCTGGCAGAGCAGAGTAATGCAGATGGTGAGCACCAGCCCAGACGTAGATCGAAATCAGTGCCCAGAAATGCACGATGGACAGACGGTAGGAATACACCGGGCGGCCAGCTTGCTTGGGAACGAAGTAGTACATGATGCCGAGGAAGCCTGCTGTAAGGAAGAAACCGACAGCGTTATGACCCCACCACCACTGCACCATGGCGTCAATCGTGCCCGCGTAGATAGAGTAGGATTTGGTCAGGGAAACCGGGATCGCCAGGTTGTTACCAATATACAGAATCGCGATCATGATCATGAAGGCGGCAAAGAACCAGTTGGCCACGTAGATGTGCGTTTCCTTGCGGATAGCCAGCGTACCAAGGAAGTTCACCACATAGGCAACCCAGACAATGGCAACCAGAATATCAATTGGCCATTCCAGTTCGGCGTATTCCTTGGTGGAAGTCAAGCCCATTGGCAGGGTAATGGCTGCCAGCACAATGACCGTGTTCCAGCCCCAGAAAGTGAAACTGGCCAGTGTGTCCGAGAACAGACGGGTACGGCAGGTACGCTGCACAATGTAGTAGGAGCTTGCAAACAGGGCGCTACCGCCGAATGCAAAAATAACCGCGTTGGTGTGCAGCGGGCGCAAGCGTCCGAAAGACAGCCATGGGGTATCAAAGTTGAGTGCGGGCCATGCCAGCTGGGCAGCGATGAATACACCGGCTGTCATGCCAACTATGCCCCACACAACTGTCATGATGGCAAATTGTCTTACCACCTTGTAGTTGTATTCGGGATGGTCGATTGCTGTGCTCATGATTGGATTCCAATAACAGCGTGGGATTGAGGGTTCTAAATTTTGGCGACACATTATCGGGCGGTTATTGCCGCTTTGCAAATAAACGTCCGGCAACTGCCTGATATTTCAGGGATATAGCATTCGGGGAATGCATCCTGTTTGCCCATTGTAATTGAGAATTAATATCAATAAGTGATATGCCTTACTCGACTGTTATTCGGGCTGTTTTCCGTTATAAATACCGGTAATCCGGTGTTTGTAGCGGTGATGGTTATCATAAGGCTGACGTCTTTGTTGACCTTGACCTAACGCAATGAAGCCAAAAACGACATAAATCGAGCGCTTGAAAAGCGCAAATTGCGACCAAAGTGGTAACACCAAATGACAGAGAAAATTTGTTTTCAGACAGAAGCCAATCACCAGAATCCTGACATTATACTGGTTCACGGTGCCGGTGCGGGTCTTGATTCGGATTTTCTGGTCGCGGCAAGAGAGGGATTCGAGGCCAGGGGCGTTACCGTAACCGGGGTGGAATTTAATTATATGGCCCAGTCGCGGGTGTCTGGAAAACGTCGCCCGCCACCGCCAGTTGATCGTTTGGTGGAGGAATTGGGCGAGGCTGTTCGTGCGATGGAGAAGCCGGTGGTGATCGTTGGCAAGTCAATGGGTGGACGCGTTGCCTCGATGCTGGCGTTGCCGGGCCTGGCTCCGGCTAATTTGTCCGGGGTTATTGTATTGGGCTATCCCTTTCATCCACCCGGCAAGGAACACACGCTCAGAGTCGAGCATTTTGACCGTATCTCTGTGCCATTGATGATTTTACAAGGCAGCAGGGATCCGTTTGGCAAGCAGGCTGAGATCTCGGCATTATTTGGCGAGAGGCACTGGTCTGATGAGATTGAATTGCTCTGGCTGGACAGCGGTGATCACGACTTTCAACCGACAAAACGTTCTGGTAAAACCCGCGAATTGTTGCTGGATGAAGCCCTGGATGCTGCGGTGAAGTGGCTGCAGCATCGTTGGCTGAGTAGCGTCTGAGTCTGAATCAGGCAGTCAGTATACTGATACGTTCTTCACGCATCAGAATTGGCTGGATTGCGGCAATGACTTCGCGGCGTTCACTGGATACTGCCCAGCGTTCCCAGTCCTGCAAGCTTTGCCAATTGGTAATAATAATGCGGTGATGGTGATCTCTGGCGTCTTTATAGGAGGCCCCGGAAACGTAACCAGGCGCTTCCAGAATCGCCCGCAGGGTGTGTTTGATGGCATCTTCATAGGTCGATTCCATATCGTCTGCGATACGACGATCGATAATAACCTTGATCATGTGGTGCTATTCCTGAGTCGGTTGGTTGTGCAGACACTAGTGCGATGGATTATACAAATCAAGCCCGTCAGCATGTCTCTTTAGTCGAGCAGGCTGCGTAACGCAGTGACTGCGTTAGTGGTATCCAGCAGCACCTGGCCGAGATTGGCAGACGGTGTGGTCGAGACGGCAAGCACTGCATCCTGACCGATATGCGTCAGTAGCATAACGCCTTGGCTACCCATGACCATCACCTGATTCAGTTCGCCGATATCTACCTCTTGGGAGGCACGCTCTGCCAGTACCAGCAAGGAAGCACTCATGGCTGCAAAAATATCGCTATCAATACCGTCTCCCAGTGCGGAGGCAATAATCAGACCGTCGGTTGTCATGGTGGCAGTGGCCAGTATTGCCCCTTCGGAGTTTGAAATCATGCTACGTAATATGGCAAAAATCCGCGTCGCTTCGGGATGTGTAGAGGTTTCATTCATTACTTGGTTTCCTTTTGGAACAGGCGTCGTGCAATCGGGTCTGGATGCCCGGCAAGGCTGATTTGCCACGTAGCGCCATTACTTCAACCATTATCAACCATGACTGCTGTTAACTATTGCTTCTACTTCAAGCCCAGCTCCAGAATAGAGAGCAGGCTCATCAGCATGACTTCGACGTCTTCTGCCTTGCGGGCATCCACTTCATATACCGGTGCATTGATTCCCATTTCTTGCAGCTTGCTGATGTAGGCTGCCAGCGGCGGATTGGTCGATAGATCCATACGCGTAATACCAACAACCAAAGCATTGTTGTCAATGAATTTACGGAATGCTTCAACATAGGTGACCATATCTTCAACCGGATTGGCTGCGGCATTGTCGATCAGTAGCACCAATCCCAAGCCACCTACGGTCAGGACGTCCCACATAAAGCTGAAGCGGGTCTGGCCCGGAGTGCCAAACAGGTGGACTTTCTCGCCACCAGGAAGATTGATCAGGCCATAGTCCATTGCCACAGTGGTGGTGTCTTTACGCAAGGCAACGTCGTCACTGGCTCTGGCTTCCGTTTTGACTACCGGTACATCGCTGATAGCGGCAATCGCGGTCGTTTTACCAGCGCCTACTTGCCCGCCGAAGATAATCTTGTATTCCATGTTTTCCTTGGCCCGAGTGGGTGAATCGATCTGATAGTCTACTGATCATTTACTTCCAGCAATGAGGTTTCAGCCGCAAATTCGTCAGTTCCTGAGTGATTTGCCCGTGCTTTGGACGCGCGCTGCCTGGAGATCCTCTGAGCTTGGCTGGTGATAGCAAACGAGTAAAGCTCAGAAGTGTCAATGCCAACAGCGACAGACAAATACCCAGGTAACCGCAGGCTGGCCTTAAAGAGGAACGGCCTGATCCCACCCTGAAATACGAATTTCCTGGTCGCTGATGGTCAGATCGGCAGGCTCCAGCACACTTTCGCCAAAGTGATAGCGTGGACGGGTTGTTCCTGCGGTGGCGTCGCTGTCGTACCGGTGTGCAGTTTCTGCCACAGTTTCATTACGATTCTGGTAGTGACTGAGCTCGCTTGCGCTGTAACGCTGTGCGATCAGCTGGCGGGTTTTGGCCGGTGAAATAATCATGGCGGAGGCATTATTGCCGCCAAAGCCTTTGGCATTAATAAAGGCAACCGGGAGTTCGGCCGGGTCGATCTGCTTGTCCTGCAGGACAAATTCCAGCTGTTGCTGGTGCACATCATCCGCAATCTTGTGGGTTGTTTTGATGCCGGGGATAAACCCCTCGGCCCAGGTTCCCAGTGTGGCGCTGAGTTGATCGGCGGAGGCGGCGGACAGGGAGTGTCCGACATACGCCTTGACGGCCGTTACCGGCCAGTTTTCCAGTTTGAAGGCACTGGCCAGTTGCTGATAGATATGGGATTCCGTTACCCGGTTTTGGGGCGTGCTGCTGCCATGGGCATGGACAAAGGTGCCGTGACGCAAGACATCCTCACCAAGCAGGCGGCGGGCGTTACCAACGACCTTGCCCATGGTCAGGTAATTGCCGATACCAGGGTTGGAGATAGACTTCTTGTAGCCGTCGGCATTGACCTGAACATCGCCAACGCTGCCGTGGATGGTCAGCCCCAGCTCCAGCGCCAGTTTGTCATCCGTCAGAATAAAAAACTGCGCCGATTCTGCAATGGTAAAGCCACAGTTGTCACCGAATGGTCGGCTGGCGCGGCGGAGATCCGCCGCTGCAGTGGCGGGAATATTGTCCAGATCCCGTAGTTTCTGTTCCGACGCCAGTGCCGTCATAGCGTTGTAACCTTCGACGATTTCCGGCACCAAGGGGGCTTCGGAATTGCCCACTACGACCACACGGCGCTTGCCGTTTTCTATGTCTTCTCTGGCGAGGCGCAAATTGTACAAAAAGGTGGCGCAAGCCGCAGACATACAGCCAGTTGTACCAACGTTGCCAAGCACATAGGCGTTAATAAAATCGGCCGGCATCTGGTTCATGCTCATGGCGCATTGCTTGGATGAGGTGCGCTTGCCCAGTAAGGCCGACTGCATCATGCCACCGTTACCATTGCTGTCTTGCTGACCCATGGAAGAGCCAGCATAAACGGCTATTTCATCCGGGCCGACGTGCTGGCACAGGGTTTCCCAGTCGATTCCCAGCGAGCCGAGAGCATCAGATGCGGCATAGACGGCCATTTGCAAACCACGCGGGTGGTGCAGTGAGCGATACAGGGTTGCCGGGTCAAAACCCGCGGGCAGTTGACCGGCGCTTTGTACGGCAAGGCGACGGTGCGTCAGGCGCCAGCAGGGATTGCCGTCTTCATCCTTGAACGGTTTGTGAAAAGGCACCGCCTTGGCATCCCATGGCACATTGTCCCATTCGCGTACCAGGGTGCCATTCAGAATGGCATCTTCATCCGTGGTTGCCATCAGACTGGCAAGGCTGGCAAGCGTCTGTTCGCGTTTGGCACCGGTGAGTGAGTCGAGAATCATGCGGCGAAACGCATGATGGCCCGAACTGCGGCCTGCGGCATTGATTCCACCAAAACCGGTTATTACTGCCAGATTTTTCATAATCGAGGCCCAAAAAGTATTTTCACTATCTTACGGGCATCAAATTTCCACCTAGTAGGTTGATATGGACAAAAGATAAAATGATATTGTCGTTATGTGAAACATGGGAGAGACACTTTGTTGCAACATGTGACGGTATTGCTGGTTGATCAAATGCTGACTTCCAGTATTGCAATCCCGATCGAAATGCTGGAAGCAGTACGTGCCCGATTAAAAGTAGCGCGGCAGGGTAACGTGAGCTTCAACATTGAAACCGGAGTGGCGGAGCCGGGTGACATATCCAGTCTCGGGGGGCTGAGACTTTGTCCGGATCGAACCCTGGCTGAAATTGAATCCACCAGTCTGGTGGTCGTACCGGCCCTCTGGCGCAACCCTCGGCGAGTGTTACAGACCCATGCCAGCGTTATTGGCTGGATTGCTGAACAATATCGGCAAGGAGCCAGTGTGATCTCGGTGGGTACCGGAGTCTGTTTGTTGGCCGCCAGCGGTATTCTTGACGGCAAGCCAGCAACGACGCATTGGCATTATCAGGATCGTTTTACCGCCGATTACCCACAGGTGCTGTTACAGCGCCAGCATTTGTTGACCCAGGCCGGGCGTATTTATTGTGCTGCCAGCGTTAACTCCGGGGCCGATATGGTGATTCATTTTATTGGTCAGACCTGGGGGCGGGAGATGGCATTGCAAATTGAGCAGCAGTTCTCTCCAGAGGTACGGCAACCGTTCGAAAACAAGGTGTATTCTATTGGTGAGGGTGCACGACACGCGGATGAAGAGATTGCACTGGTGCAGGCTTGGATGCGCCAGTATTTGCGGGAACCTTTTTCACTCGGTCTGCTCGCAGAAAGGGCCGGGTTGAGTGAACGGCAGTTTATGCGCCGCTTCAGACAGGTCGTTGGAGTAACGCCACTGGTGTATCAGCAGACCATTCGCTGTCAGGCCGCCCGAGAATTGTTGCAGCACAGTAACTTGTCTGTTGCGGATGTTGCACAAGAAACGGGTTTTGGCGACAGCAGCTACTTTATCAAGATCTTTCGTCGGTTACAGGGGCAGTCGCCGGGTGAATTCCGGAAAAAGGTACGCGGTAAATTATTTACCAGTGGCTAGGCAAAACGTGCCTGATATTTCCATCGAAAATCGATGCTGGCGTTAAAATCATCCATAGTTTGCAGTGATTCTGGTTATTCTCAGTGCTTATAGTTCAGTGGGAATAGGGTGTGGAGGGCGATATTTGGCTTTTCATTTCTTTGCGTGTTTGACGGGAAATAACGTTGCCTGGTTGTAAAAAAACTACGGGGAGGCGTTGTTTTCTTGTTTGGGACGCGGCAGACTGTCGCCCGTCGTCTGGGCCTGCTACTCCTGACCCTCGGAGTATTACGACCAGAGACCAAGAATTTTTAGCCTATAAAACGGGGTCAGATATTGTCGATTATCGTAAAAAGGATAATCGATAAGACCAGATTTTAGGGGTTACCAGGCTCACAAGGCCTTCACCCGCGCCTGATCCGGGCGCATGTATAAGAAGACTGGGAGTTCCGTATGACACAAGATGTCGATATCTACGAAACACAAGAATGGCTCGATTCACTCCACGCTACCATTCGCCACTCAGGCCCCGAGCGTGCTGCCTTCTTGCTGAAAGCACTGTTTGATCACGCTCTGTCGAAAGGCGTCGACCTGCCCGCCGCCATTACTACACCGTATCGCAACACCATCGCTGTCGATAAGGAACGGCGTATGCCGGGCGACCTGTTTATGGAGCGCCGCATTCGCTCGCTGATTCGCTGGAATGCCTTGGCCATGGTGATGCGCGCTAACGACAATGATGAAGGCCTTGGTGGTCACATTGCATCGTTCTCTTCTGCGGCTACCCTGTATGACATCGGTTTTAACTACTTCTTCCGTGGCAACGATGATGGCCATCTTGGCGATCTGATCTACTTCCAGGGTCACTCTTCACCCGGTATCTACGCCCGTTCCTATCTGGAAGGCCGTTTTGATGAATCCCAACTGGACAACTTCCGTCGCGAAGTTGATGGCGGTGGTCTGTCTTCTTACCCGCATCCGTGGTTGATGCCGGACTACTGGCAGTTCCCGACCGTTTCCATGGGCCTTGGCCCGATCCAGGCGATTTATCAGGCGCACGTGATGCGTTACCTGTCCGCCCGTGATCTGGTCGCTCGTGGTGATCGTAAAGTGTGGGCATTCCTCGGTGACGGCGAGTGTGATGAGCCGGAAACACTGGGCGCTATCTCGTTGGCAGGCCGTGAGCAGCTGGAAAACCTGGTCTTCGTGATTAACTGTAACCTTCAGCGTCTGGATGGTCCTGTGCGTGGTAACGGCAAGATCATGCAAGAGCTGGAAGGTGTCTTCCGTGGTGCTGGCTGGAACACCATCAAGGTGGTCTGGGGTCGTCATTGGGATGTACTGCTGGAAAAAGACAAGTCCGGTCTGCTGCAGAAGCGTATGGACGAGGTGTGTGACGGCGAGTTGCAGAACTACAAGGCCAACGGTGGCGCTTACACCCGTGAGCACTTCTTTGGCAAATATCCAGAACTGCTGGAACTGGTCAAGGATATGTCGGACGACGACATCTTTAATCTGAACCGTGGTGGCCATGACCCATTCAAGGTCTACGCTGCTTACTCGGAAGCCATGGAGAACAAGGGATCACCAACCGTGATTCTGGCTCAGACGGTGAAAGGTTATGGTCTGGGTGAAGCAGGCGAGGCGGTAAACCCGACGCACTCGGTGAAGAAACTGGATAAAGCCGCACTGCGTAAATTCCGTGACCGTTTTGGTATCCCGCTGAGCGACGACGAACTGGAAACGGTTCCTTATTACCGTCCAGCGCCTGACAGCCCTGAAATGCGTTACATGAAGGAACGTCGTGACAAGCTGAACGGCGTTGTGCCTTCCCGTCGTGCCGATTTTGAAGCGTTGAAAACTCCGGCTCTGGAAGCCTTCAAAGGCCAGCTGACCGGTTCCGGTGATCGCGAGCAGTCGTCGACCATGGCATTTGTCCGGGTACTGTCGCAGCTGGTGAAAGACAAAGAAGTCGGCAAGCGTATTGTGCCTATCGTGCCTGACGAAGCCCGTACGTTCGGTATGGAAGGTATGTTCCGCCAACTGGGTATTTACTCCTCAGCCGGTCAGAAATATACCCCGCATGACTCCAATCAGATCATGTACTACAAGGAAGACAAGAAAGGCCAGATCATGGAGGAAGGCATCAACGAAGCCGGTGCCATGTCTGCCTGGGTAGCGTTGGCAACAGCTTACAGTAACAGTGCCTGCCCGATGGTACCGTTCTATGTTTTCTACTCAATGTTTGGTTTCCAGCGTATTGGTGACCTTGCCTGGCTGGCCGGTGATATCCAGGCCCGTGGCTTCCTGATTGGTGCCACTGCCGGTCGTACCACATTGAACGGCGAAGGTCTGCAGCACCAGGATGGCCATAGCCACCTGATGGCGCATACCATTCCAAACTGCAGGTCGTATGACCCTACCTATGGCTTCGAACTGGCGGTGATCATCCAGGATGGTCTCAAGCGTATGTACGAAGACAAGGAAAACTGCTTCTACTACATCACCACCATGAACGAGAACTACGTTCATCCGGAAATGCCAGTAGGTGCTGAAGACAGCATTATCAAAGGCATGTACTTGCTGAAAGAAGGCAAGAAATCCAGCGGGCCTCGTGTTCAGTTGATGGGTGCCGGTACGATTCTGCGTGAAGTGGAAGCCGCTGCGGTTATGTTGCGTGAAGACTATGGTGTTGAATCCGATGTCTGGAGTCTGACCAGTGTTAACGAACTGGCGCGTGATGGACAGGCCTGTGAGCGCTGGAACCTGATCAACTCTGAAGCAGTACAGAAAGTGCCGTACATCACCCAGTGTCTGAGTGAGCAGGACGGCCCGGTTATTCTGTCTACCGACTACATCAAGACCTATGGTGAACAACTGCGCGCCTATGTGCCGGGTGATTTCAAAGTGCTGGGCACCGATGGTTTCGGACGTTCGGATACCCGCAAAAAACTGCGTCACTTCTTTGAAGTCGACCGCAGCTTTGTGGTTCTGGCGGCACTGACCAGCCTGGCCAAGCAGGGCAAGTTCGACACAGCAGAGTTGCCAAAAGTGCGGCAGAAGCTGGGCATCGATGCCAACAAAGCTGATCCGACCACAGTTTGACAGGAGACTGATATGAGCAAAATGACTGTAGAAGTGCCCGATATTGGTGGTGCGGAAAACGTTGATGTAATTGAAGTCTCGGTTGCTGTTGGCGACATGGTGGAAGTCGATCAGGATCTGATTGTGCTGGAAACCGACAAGGCCTCGATGGAAGTACCTTCTCCGGCGGCTGGCAAGGTGATTGAATTGCTGATCAGCGTTGGTGACAAGATCAACGAAGGCGCGCCGATTCTGGTATTGGAAACCGCTGCGGGTGAAACCGCAGTGGTTGCGACACCGGTTGAAGCGCCTGCGCCTGCACCAACTGCTGCGCCAGCTCCTGCGCCAGCTCCTGTAGTAGCTCCTGCAGCTACTGCCAGTGGTGGCAGCAAACAGATAGAACTGATCATTCCAGACCTGGGTGGTGCCGACGAAGTTACCCTGATCGAACTGTGTGTCGAGCCTGGTACTACAGTTGCCGCAGAGGACTCACTGCTGGTACTTGAAACTGACAAGGCATCGATGGATGTTCCTGCCCCTGAAGCCGGTAAAATTATCGAGTTCAAGGTTGCGGTTGACAGTAAAGTCAAAGAAGGAGATGTCTACGCCATCATGGAAGTTGCTGGTGCAGCTGACGTTGCGGTATCGGTTGTAGAGCCAGCAGCAGCCCCTGTTGCTGCAGCTTCGGCGGCTGTTGCTACGCCTGCCGCAGCGCCTGCTGCCGAAATGGAACTGGCCTTGCCGGATCTGGGCGGTGCTGATGGTGTGACCGTGATTGAATTGTGTGTGGCTCCGGGCACCGCAGTAAAAGCAGAAGATTCACTGATTGTACTGGAAACCGACAAGGCGTCCATGGATGTCCCGGCACCGGAAGACGGTATTCTGGTGGGCTTCAAGGTGAAAGAAGGCGATACCGTCAGCGAAGGTGATCTGTACGCCATCTTCAAACCTGCAAGCGCAGCAGTAGCAGCGCCTGCGGCTGTTGCGGCTCCGGTAGCGCCTGTTGCGGCGGCTCCTGTTGCGGCTCCAGCCCCAGCCCAGGCACCTGTTGCAAAGGCCGGTACTTTGGCCGAAACAGAAGCCAAGCCTACCGACGTATACGCGGGTCCTTCTTCCCGTCGCCTGGCGCGCCAGCTGGGTGTGAATCTGGGCAAGGTGAAAGGCAGCGGTATTCGCGGTCGTATTACCAAGGATGATATTCGCAACTACGTCAAGGAAGCACTGAAGCGGGCCGAGCAAGTACCCGTTGCCAAGGCTGCCGTGACCGGCGGGACTGGTATTCCACCGATCCCGGCAGTCGATTTCAGCCAGTTTGGCGAAATCGAAATGGTCAAGATGAGCAAAATCAAGAAGGTGACGGCGGTTAATATGTCGCGTTCCTGGTTGAACGTGCCTCATGTGACCCAGTTCGACGAAGCTGATATCACCGATCTGGAAGAATTCCGCAAGTCAATGAAAGCGGAATCAGAAAAGGCGGGTGTCAAACTGACGCCGATGCCATTCCTGATCAAGGCGGCAGCGATGGCGCTGCGTGCAGAGCCAAGCTTTAACGTATCGCTGCACCACGACGGTGAGCATATGGTGCACAAGAACTACGTGCACATCGGTATTGCCTGCGATACACCAAACGGCCTGATGGTACCGGTACTGCGTGATGCTGATAAAAAGGGTATCTACCAGATTGCCAAGGAAACCAACGACCTGATCAAGGCCGCTCGAGATGGCAAGCTGAAACCTCGCGATATGCAGGGTGGCTGCTTCACCATCTCCAGTCTGGGTGCCATTGGTGGTACCGGCTTTACACCGATCGTGAATGCGCCAGAAGTGGCCATTCTGGGTGTTTCCAAGGCACAGATGAAACCGGTCTGGAATGGCAAGGAATTTGTTCCGCGCAATTTGCTGCCGCTGGCTGTGTCGTACGATCACCGTGCGATCAACGGTGCTGACTGTGGCCGCTTCTTTACCACGCTGGTGGCGATGATTGCGGATATCCGTCGAGTACTGTTGTAAGTCCTTCACCTCGCGTGTGAAGTAAAAGAGCCAACAATTTGGGGGTTGGCTCTTTTGTGTTCCCGCAGTCCGACGATTGCAGGGAACTGCTTGTTTACCGGTCTTTTGGCCGGTTTTTTGTGTCTCCGATTCACTGCTTTGAACATCTGTTCGTCGCACTTTCCAACGCTTTTCTGCGTTATCTGACCCCCTCTTACGTGCGTTAGCGGCACAATGACGGTTCAAAAAAGATTGTTATTCCAGGGTGAATCGATGAATAAATTGGCGGGTGTTGTACTGCTGTTGTGTACGATTAGCGGTTTGGCAATGGCGGATGATAGGGACGGAGAGCGTGGCCAGCATGGTCAGCGACCACCGGCATTCGCTGATCTGGATAGTAACTCGGATGGTGTGATCTCTAGGGGGCGTTCTCAATTGGTCAATCGGACCTGCTGAGAGCCCGTTGGCTTCA
>OJIO01000060.1_pt1 | contig 87339 bp, 83 predicted proteins | sample 1595621 | NCBI WGS metagenome assembly OJIO01 (sample SAMN05416776, study PRJEB24817) | seawater metagenome | isolation source: Sea water | place: Canada:Atlantic | collected 2013-07 | reverse complement strand
CCCGCCCGCGACCCCCTGCGGCGTTGCTGGGCTGCGGTCACCATTCGCGTGGCCTGGACCCTGTACGCAGGCGGCGTTCGGCCCAATGGGCAGGTGCTGGCCCTGGCCCGAGAGCACACCTTGCTCAGCCTGCCCAGGGACATCGGACGCCTACAGGCCGAGGAGCTGGCCGAGTCCTTCACCCAGGAGTACCTGGACCGCACCCAGCGTGGGAAGTACCGACGGGCCCCCCTGCCCAAGGATCCCGTCAGCCCACGACCGAGCTGGCGCGAGCGACTGACCGAGAGCCTGGATCCCGTCGGCGAGGTCGTGCTGCGCCTGGTCCACGGCGACGGGCTGAGCCTGCAAGAGGTGGAGCGCATCACTCGGGTGGACCGCGTGGTCCTTCAGGGTGCCCAAGAGGGCGTACGCGGCGCCATGCGCGCCATCATGTCCGAGGACGGCGTGGCGGCCCCCATCGAAGCTGCGTCCTTCGAGCGTTTGCTGGCCCGCACGGCCCGTCTGCCTGCCGCGGACTGCCGTGGCGGGGCCGAAGCTGCGACGATGGCCGGAGCCGCCCACGCGGAGCGCTGCCCTCGCTGTGCCCGGGCGGTTCGACTCATCCGTGCGGGCGCCCTGGCACCGAGCGAGCTGATGGCGCCCGAGCGCATTCATCGTCCAGCCCCCATCTCGGTGTTGGCCCTGCACCTGCATCCGGACGCACGCCATCACCGCAAGGACCTGGTCGAGGCCCTGGGCCGTGGCGCCATGCGCGCGGACGAGGACACCCTCCTGGTGGACTTGGACCAGGTCGGCGACCACGTGTCCATCCTCCACGCGCAAGCCCTTGAGGGCGCCCCCAGCAAAGAGCACATGCGAGGCGCGATGGTGCGCGGCGCAGGCCAATGGACACCCTCGGGCCTCATTGGTCCCGTCGGCGCCGCCGCTGTTGAGCTCACCCGAGCCAGAAGCTGGGGCGAGATCGACTCCTGCGGCTGCTTGCCAGAGCCCCTTCCAGAGCCTCCAACCGCTGCCCGATGGTGGAGCGCAGCCGGCGTGGCAGTGCTCATCGCGGCGCTCTTGGGTCTCTGGACCTTGCGGCCCGAGGTGCAGAACCCGGACTTGCCCGTGCACGGAAGCTTCGCCCGCAGCGCGGAGGGTGTGCAGGTCGACTTCGACACCGATGATGCGGCCTACCTGTTGGTCCTGGCGCTGGATGCCGACGGAAGCGTGCGCAGCCTGCACCAGTCTGAGAAGCTCTGGGACAAAGCCGAGCTGGCCACAGGCGAGGGCCGCTTCCTTGTCCAAGACGCCCAGGCACACCGCCTGCTGGTCGCCAGCGCCGCGACGCCCTTCGAGCGCGTGGACTTGCTGCCCCTGGCACAGGAGAGCGCAGATCCCCTGGCCATGCTGATGGACACCCTGCCCAAGGTCTGGGAAGGCGTCGACATGATGGTGCAGAGGCCCCCACCGGCCGTACCCTAGGCTCTGCAAGCAGCCCCTTTAGGAGCACCATGGCGCGTATCACCCCCCTGGACATCATCCAGAAGGAGTTCACTCCAAACCGGAGGGGCTTTGACCCTGAAGAGGTACGCCTGTTCATGGACCAAGTGCGGGAGACGCTGGAGGAGACCCTCAAGGACAAGCGCCGCCTGGAGGAGCGCATTCGCGACCGCGAGCTGGAGCTGGAGCGCATGCGGCGCAACGAAGACCAGATCAAGGAGACCCTGATCCTGGCCAAGAAGCTCAGCACCGATGTGGAAGACAACGCCAAGCGCGAAGCCGACTTGGTCCTGGGCGAGGCCCGCCTGGAAGCCCAGGAGATTCTGTCCTCAGCTCAAGAGGAGTACGAGGACACCTTGGTCGAGGTCAAGGCGCTCCAGGGCCGGCGTCACAAGCTGCTCGCGGAGCTGCGTGCCGTGCTCCACACCCACAGCGCCATGCTGGACGAGCTGCAGGGCGAGAGCGCCTAGGCCGCCTTCTCTCTCTCCTCTTCGGGCTCCGTGAGCAAGCGGGTCCCAAGGGGTCCGTCCACCCAGGGGTTGGAGATCTGGAAGTTCCGGGTGCTCATGTGCTGCGGCGCATGGTGCAGCCTGTGGTGCTCCCGCGCTTGCTTGAGAAAGGGCAGCCGCACAGCGGGGTGCTGCGCAGGCAGGTGGCAGGCCAGGTGAACCCACTCAAAGACGCAGATGTAGCCCAGGATGCTGGCCCCACAGACCCGCGCGGCGTCGGGCCCCAAGAGCAGCCAAGAGCCCAGGGAGAGGGGCAGAGCGCCGATGGTCAGCAAGACGAGCAGCTGCACCGGAGCCAGGACCGTGGCGTGGACGTCTTTGGCGTCGGCGCCGGCCATCTCCTGGTCTGTGAAGTAGCGGTGGTGTACCCGCACATGCCGCCGGAACATGAACTCCAGCCCACGCAGAGGGTGGTGCATCGGGAGCCGGTGCGCCAAGTACTCCCCCAGGCAGCTCAGGGTCCAGCTGCCAACAAAGACGCCCGCAAGCGTCCAGGACCAGCCTTGAACCCCCAAGAGCAAGAGCCCCGCAGTGCCCAACATGGCCGCGGTGATGCGCCGCTGTTGCTGCCAGCCGTCGTAGTCCGCAGGCAGGTCTGCTCGGTATTCCTGCCGGAAGCGCTCCGTACGGGAACCCTGCCCCTTCATGCGCTGGCCTCCACCTGCTCACTCAAGACACCCTTGGCTGCAAGCGAGGCCAGCACTTCGCAGAGCGCATCCCGCCGCAGCGGCTTGGCCAGGAAGTCGTCCATGCCCACCTCTTGACAGCGCTGGCGGTCTCCTTCGACCGTGTTGGCCGTCAACGCGACGATGGCCACGGCGCTGTGACCCCGTTCCTGCTCCCAGGCGCGAATGGCCAAGGAGGCCTCGAATCCGTCCATGCGTGGCATCTGGCAGTCCATCAAGACCAAGTCCCATGCCTTGGTCTTGACCAACTCCAGCGCCTCGATCCCATCTCTGGCCACCTCGCAGCGCAGCCCCTCACGCTCCAAGAAGCGACGCGCCACCAGCTCATTGACCGGATTGTCCTCGACCAGGAGCACCCGCAGGCTGGCCTCCAGCAGGTTGAACTCCTTGGGCTGAGCCGGGGCACCCACGACGATCTCCAGCACATCGCAGCGCCGCAACGGCCGCAAGAGCACCCGGGCGCCAAAGTCTGCCCCAAGTCGGCGGGCATCGGCCAGCTGGGGACCGTCGGCCAGCAGCACCACCGGCTTTTGCAAGGCCGCCAGGCGCTCTGGAGCGGCGGGAAAACTCAGGAAGCAGACCTCGCTGGCCTCTTGGAGACATCGGCGGACGCCGAAGGTGAGCAGAATGGACTCCAGCGCGCTGGCGGAGTCTGGGTAGGGCTCCTCAATGTAGGCCAAGGTCCAAGGCAGGAGCGGCTCCAGGCCACGGCGCTGGGCGCTCTTGTGGGGAATCTCCGCCCAGAAGACCGCGCCAGGTCCCAAGCGATCCACAGCACCAATCTCTCCGCCCATCTGTTCGACCAAACCACGGCAGATGCGCAGCCCCAGGCCGCTGCCCCCGTGCTCCCGTGCCGCTCCTTGGTCTCCCTGCTCAAACGCGCGAAAGAGACGTTCCAAGTCCATTCCTGCCAGGCCGATGCCCGTGTCTTCCACCTCGAAGCGAAGGAGCACGCCGTCTTCCAAGCGGCCTGCGCTGCCCAAGCGCAAGGTCACCTGTCCCTGCTCGGTGAACTTGATGGCGTTGCCGACCAAGTTGATCAGGACCTGGCGCAAGCGGGTGGGATCGCCGAACAGGCGCGAGGGCAAGGTGGCCTCGACCACTCCTGCGAGTTGAATGCCCTTCTGCCAAGCGGCTGGAGAGAGGCAGGCCAGGACCTCGTCCACCACATCGGATGGCGCGAACTCCTTGTTGTGGAGCGGGAGCACCCCGCGCTCTAGGCGCACAGTGTCCAGGATGTCATCGATCAAGCCCAGCAGCGCATCGCCAGCCGAGTTGATGGTGCGCAGGTAAGTGTCCTGTTCCCGAGTCATGGGACTGGAACGCAGCAAGTCCACCATGCCCAGCACACCGTTGAGCGGGGTGCGCAGCTCGTGGGACATGGTCGAGAGAAAGACCCCCTTGGCCAAGGCCGCCTGCTCCGCCTTCTCCCGCGCAGCGATGAGCTCGGTCTGCTTGCGCGAGACGATGAGCCGGTTGATCTCCGAGTGCCAGTACTCCTTCTCCAGGCGCCGGCCTTGGAAGAGCAGGAAGCCAATGAAGGCCAAGATCAACACCCCGAGCATCCAGACCTCGGGCACGCCCTGAATGGTCTGAATCGAGAGGACGACCAGCAGCGGCAAGGAGAGCAGAAGCTGGTAGAGCGCGTTGCAGCGCATGCTGAAGGTGAAGGTTCCCAGAGAGCCACCGGCGATGCCGGTGGTTGTGATCAAGACCAGAATGCCGGCCATCTCTGCGGGGTAGTTCCACCACGTAGCGGCCACCACGCCGGCTCCCCAGACCACCCCCTGGAGCACGGTGAGCAGCACAAAGACACGCTGGGCCTCCAAGGCCCTGCCGACCTTCTGGTCTCCGAGGTGTCGCCCTACCCAAGCGCGGAGCACGGTCAGCCCAATGGTGCTGCCCATGGCCAACCAGAAGGCGTTCATTTCCCGCAGCGACGGGTGAAGCACCAACACCCCAAAGAGCAGGACGTAGGTGAACAAACTCACCGGAACACGCCGTTCCAGGTCGGAGACGCTTCGTCGAAGCAAGAGCTCGTGGTCCGCCGGATCGAGCTGCGAGACAACGTCCGGGAAACGCACACCCCAAGGGGCTTGCGGTTCTCCCCCTTCTCTCAACGGCACGGCATCAGCTTTGTTCATCTCCCCTCAGTGGTACACAAGACCGTCGAAGATCTCGACTACAGAACATTTCAGCGACCTTTCGCTCCCTCAGGCAACCCGCTTCGGTGGGGAAAGTTGGCGTGCTGAGCTATCCAAAATGGCCTCGAACTGAGCGTCGCTCAATTTTAGTGCCTCGCGCGCAGAAGTGAAGCGCTCTTCGCTCAAGAAGGCGGCCCAGCTTGGATCCTGACACCCCAAGTGCTGCCCCAAGAGCACCGCGATCTCCTCGGCCACAGCCAGAGTGGATTGCAGCTTGGCGTGAGGGCCACTGGGGCTCCGATGGTGCGCGCCGATCACGGCGACAACTTCCTCCGGAAGGGACCACGCCTGTCCTACCGCGGCGGCGGCCTCCTCGTGGACTTCGAGCATCGCGGGCCAGAGGGTGAAGAGTGGCGGCGGTCCTTCGGTGAGCTCTCCAAAGACCAACAGGGACGCAGCGATCCCAAGATCCGAGAGCAGCCCACAGAGGTAGGCGAAGCGGGCATCTCCTCCTGTGGCTGCGGCGACCTGCTGCGAGATGGTGCCCATGGCCATGGAGTGGCTGAAGAGCGCGTCCAGCTCGGCCTGGTAGCTCGGCGTACGAAACACCCGACTGCGCAGACTCACGGTGATCACGACGTCGCGCAGACCGCGCAGTCCCAAGCGGGTGACGGCCTGACGGATTGAGCGAATCGGCTTCTTTGCGCCCATTGCAGGGGCGTTGGCCGCACGGAGAATCTGAGCGGTCAGCAGTGGATCCTCGGCAAGAAGAGGCTCCACGTCGCGGGACAGCTCAATGGTCACCGGGGCCTGTGAGAAGCGCAGGATCTCCATGGCGACGCGTGGCAGCATCGGGGGCGCGTAGCTGTCGCGTCTGAAGGTGCCTTGAAGGGCCTCCACGACCTTTTCTGTGCCCATCTTGGCAGGCGCAAGGCCCCCAGCAAGCACGACAAAGGCGTGTCCATTGACCGAAGATGCAGGCATTGAAAGTCTCCTACCCATGCCCCTCGGCCCCGATCCCGCTCTCCTTTAGGCTCCTGTCAGAGAGATGGGATCCAAGAGCCGGTCCAGCTCATCGGCAGGCAGCACGCCGTCCGCCAATGCCTGCTCCCGCACGCTCGTTCCCTGGGCATAGGCCTTCTTGGCCAGCTCGGCGGCCGCATCGTAGCCGAGCGCCGGCGCCAAGGCCGTGCCCATAGACAGGTTGCGCTCCAAGGTGGCCTGGCACTGGGCCTCATTGGCCTTCAGGGCGCGCACACAGCGCACTCCGAAGGTACGGGCCGCCCCGGAGAGCAGCTCCACGCTGTTGAGCAGATTGTGGGCCAACAGGGGCAGCATGGCGTTGAGTTGAAGCTGCCCGCCTGCCCCGCCGTGGGTGATGGCGACGTCGTTGCCCATGACCTGGGCGGCGACCATCACGACCATCTCGCAGTGCACCGGGTTGACCTTGCCCGGCATGATCGAGCTGCCGGGTTGCACTGCGGGGAGGATCAGCTCCCCAAGTCCAGCCCGCGGGCCGCTGGCCATCATGCGAATGTCGTTGGCGATCTTGCTCAGGGAGACCGCGATCACCTTGAGTTGTCCGCTGACCTCGACCACCGCATCACGGGCAGATTGCGCCTCGAAAGGGTTCTCTGCGCGGTGGAAGTCCAAGAGGGTCTCCTCGACGATGCGGCGGATGGCCAGCTCGGCGAAGCCCTCGGGGCAGTTCAGGCCGGTGCCAACGGCCGTGCCACCGAGCGCCAGCTCCAGGAGCGGCTGCATGGCGGCCTCTGCGCGTTGGATGCCCTTATCAATCTGGGCCGCGTAGCCAGAGAAGACCTGACCCAAGCGGATGGGCGTGGCGTCCATCAGGTGGGTGCGGCCCGAGAGCACGATGCGGTCCCACTCCTCCGCCTTGGCAGCCAGCTCCTTGTGGAGGGACTTTAGTGCGGGCAGCAGGTCCTGGTGCAAGGCCATGGCCCCCGCCAGATGCAGCGCGGTGGGGATCACGTCATTGGAAGACTGACTCATGTTGACGTGGTCGTTGGGGTGCACGGGGTGACGTGCGCCCAGCTCTCCGCCCATCAGCTCGCTGGCGCGGTTCCCGATGACCTCGTTCGCGTTCATGTTCGTCGAGGTGCCCGAGCCAGTCTGGAAGACATCGATTGGGAAGTGCTCGTCCCAGTCGCCATCGATCACCTCTTGAGCCGCCTGCTGCATCCACTCGGCCATCTCGGTCTCGATCAGCCCCAGATCCTCGTTGGCGTGGCAGGCCGACTTCTTGACCAGGGCCAATGCGTGGATGAAGCGCAAGGGCATGGGCTGCCCGCTGACCGGGAAGTTGTCGATCGCGCGCTTGGTCTGCGCCCCGTAGTAGGCCTTGTTGGGCACACGGACGGTCCCCAGGGAGTCGACTTCATTGCGGTACTTGGGCACTGGCACTCCTTCTCGCCATTTGGCGGGCGCGCATTAATAACGGCCCCTCAGCCAGGAATCGTGCATGAGTGAAATCCCCGCAGATGAGCGCCTTCGCCTGAGCGAGGTCTACCTCTCCGTTCAGGGCGAGAGTTCCTATGCCGGCGTGCCCTGTGTGTTCGTACGCCTGACAGGCTGCAACCTGCGCTGCACCTGGTGTGATTCGGAGTACACCTTCACCGGCGGAGAGCACCGCAGCATCGACGATGTCGTGGCACAAGCTCTGTCCTTTGGGGTGCCCTTGATCGAGGTCACTGGCGGGGAGCCCTTGGCCCAGCGCCAGTGCATCCCTCTGCTTCAGCGCCTGGTAGATGCCGGCGCTCATGTCTTGCTGGAGACCAGCGGATCCATCGACATTGGCCCGGTTCCGGCGGAGGTGGGGGTGATCTTGGATTTGAAGCCCCCTGGCTCCGGCGAGGAAGACAAGAACCTCTGGTCCAATCTCGAGAAGCTTCGTCCCCACCACGAGGTCAAGTCGGTGATCGCCGACCGCGCCGACTACGAGTGGACCCGGGAGATCCTGCTGCGGGAGAAGCTGCACGAGCGGGTGGCCCACGTGCTGCTCAGCCCCGTCTGGGGCCAACTGGAGCCCAAGACCTTGGTGGAGTGGATGCTGGAGGACCGCCTCCAGGCGCGCCTGAACCTGCAGCAACACAAGCTGATCTGGCCGGCGGCCGAACGCGGCGTCTAAGAGAGCGGCAGCGGGCACAAAAAAAGCCCGCCCCAAGGGGCGAGCTTTCTTCGACTGAGGCGCCGCTAAGAGCGGCGAGTGGGGAACCTGAGGTCCCCCTCAGAGATCAGATTCCCAGGCCGACCTGCTGACGCAGACCGTCACCCATCTTGCCGACCTCGCCCCAGAAGTGTCCCCAGGAGCTGTTGTCGAGCAAGTCGCCGCCGAAGTAGCGGGGAGGCTTGACCATCGGGTAGCCGGGAGGTTGAACCGAGAGGCTCACGCGAACCTTCTCAATGTCGTCGCGGTGTGCTTCCAGCGCAGCGGTCTTCTCACGAATCAAAGACGGGAAGGGCGCCATGGCTTCGACGAAAGCCTCGTGGCTCTCTGCGGTCTCCATCAGAGCCTCCATCCAGCGGCCGGTCACCAGACCCAAGGTCTGACGGTAGTCGCGGAAGGCACGGTTGAGGAGCTCACGGGCAACACCCCAGTCCTCTGGAGTCAGCACATCGATGTTCGAGATGAGGTGCAGGACCCGGCGGATGCGCAGCATGGCGAAGTCTGCCTGCGCCGCGAAAATCAGCGCCACAGAAGAGGCACCGTCGATGCCAGGGTGCGTGACGTGCCACTTGATCTTGCGCTGGTTGCGCTCAAGATACTTGGTCACGCCAGCCATCTCGGCCAGCTCGATGTGAACGGAGCGAGCGGAGAGGATGGCCTCTTCGCCGAACTCTCCAGCTTTCTCCTCGGCCCAGGTCCGGGGCAGGCTCAAACGACCGAAGTACTCGATGATCCGCTCGGAATCATGCTCCGCGAACATCTCAGTGGTGTTGATGATGTACTGCTCTTGCGAGGTGGTCGCCGTGCGAACGAGGCTGGCGATGGTAGGCGGCTTGGCCATGTAGAGTACTCCGTGATCCGGCGGCTCTTATCGCGCTGAGCCAAGGACTGCCAAGGAAGACCCGGCTGTGCTACAGGCTGGGTACACTGAGAGAACACCCCTGGGGGCCACCCCGGCGTGGACAAGAGGACTCAAATGACGCTGATCGCCTTTGCTTTGATGCTCGGAACTCCCGCCTTCGCCGAGACCGGCGACGACCCCACCGACTCTGACTCCGGGGTTGTTGTGGACGTCGAAGACTGCACCAACGGGGAGGACGACGACGGCGACGACGACGTGGACTGCGACGATTCCGACTGCTCAGAAGACGAAGCCTGTGCTGGAAGCGGAACAGAGGACTGCACCAACGGCGAGGACGACGACGGCGACGACGACGTGGACTGCGCCGACGACGACTGCTCGGCTGAAGAGAGCTGTGAGGAGACGGAGACCTCCTGCGAGGACGAATTCGACAACGACGGCGATGGCGATGTCGACTGCGATGATTCCGATTGCTCAGGCAGCGAGGATGTGGAGTGCGAGGAGGCAAGCGGATCGGGAGCCGCCACCCTGGCCGGTGAGCTCGGCGGCTGCGGCTGCAGCGCCTCACCCACCCCAAAGTTGGCGGGTGTCTCCGTGTTTCTGCTGCTTGGCAGCCTACTCTTCGCCCGCCGCCGGAGGATCGCGCCCAGCCGCTGAACGGCGAAAGTCTCAAGTGTGGGTCTTCAGGTCCGTTGGGTCTTCTTGTGTCGCTCCAAGCGCGAGTGACCGGAGGCTGAAGCAATGGGAAAGAAGATCTTGGTGGTCGATGACTCCTCCACCGTGCGCCAGCAGGTGCGAATCGCGCTGAGCCAAGCGGGCTACACCGTCGTCGAAGCCGTCGACGGCATGGACGGTCAGTCCAAAATTCAGGCCAACAGCGACCTGGCCATGGTCATCTGCGACGTGAACATGCCCCGCATGAACGGCTTGCAGATGCTGGAGGCGGTGCACAAGAGCGGCAGCGCAGCCGGCGTACCCATCGTGATGCTGACCTCAGAGGCCCAGCCGGCCCTGATTCGCCAGGCCAAGGCCAACGGCGCCAAGGGCTGGATCGTCAAGCCCTTCAAGGCGGAGATGCTCGTCGCAGCCGTGAAGAAGCTGGCGGCCTAGTCCATGGACGCGCCCTTCTCCAAGAGCCCAGCGTGGGTTCGCATCAGCCTGGGAATCTGGGCACCGATGCTCCTGGTCGTCTGCGCCTTCCTGCTGAGCAGTCACCTGCTCACGCTGCCCTCGCCCGAGGTGGAAGATCCCGCACTGCAGGCTGCCGTAGTGACGGTGCGCAAACAAGAGGACACCGGCAAATGGATGGCGATCCATGTCCTCTACGCCGACTGCAAGTGCTCTCAAGGAGTCGCCAAGTACCTGGTCTCCAGCGAACGCCCAGAGGGCGTGGCAGAGAAGCTGATCTTGGTCGGTGAAGACGCGGCCATGGCAGAGCAAGCCGCCGCCATGGGTTTCGAGGTCATCCAGACCACACCTGAGGGCCTGAGCGAAGACTGGCACATGCAAGCAGCGCCCCTGCTCGTGCTCGTCGACCCAGCCAATCAGCTCCAGTACCTGGGGGGGTACACCGACAGGAAGCAGGCCGCGGACATCCGAGATGTCGCGATCCTCTCCAGTCTCCAGCAGACCAAGTCCGTGCCCGCCCTACCCCTGTTCGGGTGCGCAGTGAGCCAAAGCCTTCAACGCGCCGTAGACCCCTTCGGTCTTCGCTAAAACGAGAGCCAACCTCATGCTTGAGAAGATCAAATCCTTTGTGGTTCTGCCGCCGACGGTCAGTGAGGTGGAGCAGAAGTACGTCGACCGGATCAACAAGATCGTCGTCATCTTCTTCGCCCTCCACGTTCCGGTCTTCATGGGTGTCGCTGCACTCTGTGGGACCGGCGTTCTCAAGGCCTTCCTGCTGACGAGCGCCTGCCTGGTCGGTCCCGTCCTTGCGTGGAAGGGGCTGCCTTCTCGAAAGGCAGCGCTGGTCAACGGCTTTGCCGCCATGTGCTTCGGTGGTCTTCTCGTGCACTTCGGCCAGGGGCCGATGCAGATCGAGATGCACTTCTACTTCTTCGTGCTCTTGGGTCTGCTCGCCGTCTACGGCAACCCGATGGTCATCGTCGTCGCGGCAGTGACCGTGGCCACCCATCACCTGTTGATCTACTTCCTGCTTCCCAGCAGCGTCTTCAACTACGAGGCCTCCATCTGGGTGGTCTTGGTCCACGCCCTCTTCGTGGTCCTTCAGAGCCCCGCCGCGGCATGGATCGCTCGCAGCTTCTTTGACAACGTCATCGGGCTGGAGCTCATCGTGCAGGCCCGAACCCAGGCCTTAGACCAACGCAACGAAGACATGCGCTTGATCCTCGACAACTGCGGTCAAGGCTTCGTGACCCTGGACGCTCAAGGCAACATGTCCGCAGAGCGCAGCCCGGCCGTAGACGCTTGGATGGGACACGCTCCGGCAGGCACTCCCTTCAGCGCGCTGCTCGCTGAGCACAACCCGGACGCCGGCGCTTGGTTCGAGCTGGCCTGGGAGTCCATCATGGACGGCTTCATGCTCCTGGAGCTCTGCATCTCGCAGCTGCCATCCAAGGTGCAGCTCGGCGAGCGTGCCGTGCAGATCACCTACACCCCCCTGCTGGACGACAAGGAGCAGCTCACGGGCATGTTGGTGGTGCTCACCGATGTGACGGCAGCGATGGCCCAGGCCGCCGCTGAAGAGAGCCAGCTGGAGCTGATGGCGGTGTTCGGCCACTTGGTCAACGACCGCAGCGGCTTCCTCTCCTTCGTGGAAGAGGCGGACCTCATCATGGGCCGTATCGAGGACCCCAACTGCAACCGGGTCGAGCTCCTACGTCAGCTTCACACCCTCAAGGGCTCCGGCTCCCTCTTTGGCCTGAGCAAGCTCACCGCCCGGTGCCACGAAGCCGAGACCCAGATGATCGATGACGGCACCCTGAGCCCAGCGGCTCGCAAGGGCATCGTCGAGAGCTGGGCAAGCTTCCAGCAGGATCTACAGCAGCTCATGGCCCAGTCCAACACCAGCGCCGTAGAACTCAGCCAGAGCGAATACAGCGACACCCTCAAGGCCGCCGAGCAAGGCGCCCCTCACCAAGAGCTGGTGCAGCGCATGCAGAGCTGGTTGCTCGAGCCCACCGATCGCCGCCTGGAGCGTCTGGCCCAACAAGCCCAACGCATCAGCGGACGCCTGGGCAAGGATTTGGAGGTGCACTTCGAGGGCAACGGCCTGCGCCTGGAACCCCACGCTTGGCGCAGCTTCTGGAATACGATGGTCCACGCCTTGCGAAACGCCGCCGACCACGGGACCGACCAGAGCGGCGTGCTGCGACTGGTGACTGCGCTCGAGGGCTCAAGCTTTGTGCTCAGCCTCAGCGACAACGGACCAGGCGTGAACTGGGAGCAGGTGCGCCAGAAGGCCAGGGAGATGGGACTGCCCAGCGAGACCCAAGCGGATCTCCAGGAGGCTCTGTTCGCCGACGGCCTGAGCACCCGCGAGTTCGCGACCGAGACCAGCGGACGCGGCGTCGGAATGTCCTCCCTCAAGGAGGCCACCGTGTCCCTGGGTGGCCGAATCGAGATCGAATCGGTCCCTCAGCAGGGCACGACGATGCGCTTCATCTTCCCCCACACCGCGATGCACGGCCAAGGCGCTGACCGAGCCGCGGCCTGAAGGTGTAGGCTCTGGCCATGTCAGAGCTTCAGGCCTTGCTCGCGCGCTTCGAGGGCCTCTGCCCCCCCAGCGCCTCTCTCCCCCCCTTCGTGGCCCAGGCCGGCGAGGGGGGGCCTTTCCATGTGGTGCTCTGCTGCATGACCCATGGCGATGAGACCGGGAGTCTGCCGGCGGCCATCGCCCTGCTCGAGTCCCTGCAGAAGGGCACCCGACGCTTCGCAGGTCGCCTGAGCGTGGTCCTTGGCAACCCGCCCGCCGCCCGACTGGGCCGACGCTTCGGCCAGGCCGATCTGAACCGCGTCTTCCTTCCAGGCCCACCGAGCTGGGAGCGCAGCCGAGCGGCGGAGTTGATGCCCCTGCTGGACCAAGCCGATCTGGTCGTGGATCTTCACCAGACCATCGAAGCGACGGCCCAGCCCTTCCACATCCACCCCTGGTCCCCGGTACTGGAGCAGTGGGCCCAAGTGCTTCAGGGCGCCCAGGACTGGGTCACCCGTCCCATGGGGGAGTCCTTCGCCACCGGCACCTGCTGCCTGGACGAGTATGTGCGGGACCAAGGGAAGGCGGCGTTGACGATCGAGCTCTCCCAGAAAGGCATGCGGCCCCAGACCACCGCGCTTGCCCTGGCCGTCATGGATCGGGCTCTGGACGCAGCCGAGGCCATCTTGTCCGGCTCCGATCTGGGCAACATGACCTCGGGTGCGACGAAGATGCGCCTGTGGCGTACGAGTCACAAGCAGCCCTACGCCAGCGCAGAGCTTCGCCTGCGGGCAGGACTTCGCAACTTCGAACCCGTGCAGGCTGGAGAGCTCCTGAGCGCACCGGGCACCTCTGAGCTGCGGGCACCCTGCCCAGGTGTGCTGCTCTTCCCCAAGTACCCGCCAAGAGACGCCGCGGGTCAGATCGACGGTCCCCTACCGGTAGACATCTTCCGGGTGCTCACTCCTCTGCGTCAGCATCCGCTGGCCCTTGGCTGGCCGACAGGCGCGCCCTGAGCTGCTCCAGGCGCACGCTCATGCCTTGAACCGGCATGGCCACCAGCGTCTCGGCGACGTGGTCCAAGTCCGCCTGCGCTTGGTCCAGTTCACCCAAGGTCAGCGCCAGATCCGCACGGAGCAGCACAAGCCAGGGGTCACCCGGGGCGAGCTCTTCGGCGCGCTGCAGCTGTGTGTGACAGAGAGCGAAGCGCTCTTGAGCGAGCGCCAACTCCGCCTCGAGAAGGACCGCGGCGGCGCCCCCCTGGAGCTCCTGGGCGCGCACCAGCTGCCCTTGGGCCAGATCCAGCTCCCCCAACGCAATCAGCGCCCGACCCATCGCCACAGGACCGCCTGCGTCCTGGGGCAAGCGCTCCGAGAGCGCCTCTCCAGCCAACAGACTGGCCTGGGGGGCCCGGTACACCAGGATGTCGGCCAAGGTCAGTCCAGCTTGGGGAAAGCGCGGAATGAGCTCCTGCAGCTCCTTGGCCGCCCCAAACTTGTCCAGCACAACCCCGACCGCCAAGACATCGTGGTTCAAGGCCAGGTCTCTAAAGAGCTGCTTGGCCTGGGTGCTGCGCAGCGCCCAGATGCTCTCAAAGTCCCGGGCAGCCAGAGCAGCGCTCAGTGACTTGAGGACCTTGCTTCGCTTCCGGTGTCGCCAGGCCATGGGCAAGATGATGATCTCGAGCACCAGCATGAGCAGCACGGGCCAGAGAATCCCCTCTCCGGCCTGAATGGCCCGCAAGAGCCAAACCAGAGACGCCAACAGCGGGACGATGCCCCAGACCCACCAGTTGCGTTGCCCTGGCATTCGCTTGCGCTGCCGCTGAATGGCCGCCTTGGCCCCCAGGCTCAGCAGCAGCGTGGGGGTCAGAGTCAAGAGCAGAAAGGCCCAAAACCCCAGCTGAAAGAACACCGCGGCGCCCAGCAGGGTGAGCAGCAAGCCCTGCCCCAGCGCAGCGGCCACACGGTGGGCCTGGGCATCGGTCTGGGTGTCGCCGAGCGCCGCCAAGCGCACCGGCAGCGGAGGGTGGGTGGCCAGGGAGTAGGCCGCGAGTCCCCAGAAGCTGGAGAGATCCACCGGGTGTACGGCGTGTAGGCGACTCAGTCCTGCGCGCAGGTCCTCCGGCGAGGTCCACTCAGCGGCCATGCGATCACAGAGCAGCTCGGTGGCGCGGCTGAGCCACATGCGGCACGAGCACTCCCAAACAGAGCGCCAAGCCGGCGGCTGTGCCTTCGGGCACGAAGAAGAGGCTGGCGAAGCCCAAGGCCAAACCCAAGGGAAAGCCGCCCATCAACCACCACAAGCTTCCGCTGCGGATGTGTGCGATCTCGTGGGCGCCGATGGCGAGCTGCTGAGGAGGCGCCAAGCGCTGGGTCAGACCATGGGCGATCGCCACAGCTGGTCTGGCCAGGTTGGCGGCGAAGGCGTGCGCCCCCAAGCTCGCTCCAGTCTGGATGCGCTTGAGGCTCAGCGGCTCCAAGCCCTGAGCCTGGGCAAGAACCTGCAAGGCATCGGACAGCTCCCCGCTCTCCAGATCCACCACCGCCTTTCGCTGAAAGGTGGCAGGCGTGCGGAAGAAGAGCAGGGTGTACAAGGCGACAAAGCCCACCAGCACAACCGGCACAAAGCCAAGCTCCATGCTCCGGCTTGCGGCGATGAGCACGCCTACAGGCATGCCCCAGATCAGCGTCCAGGCAGCCGATTTCCAGAGGGCCCCGAGCAGGCCGGCGCCACTGTTCCAAGCCAGCACCAGCGCCGTAGCGCCGAGCACCAACCAGAGCCCAATGAGCGATCCGATCCAGAGCAGAGGCTGCAGAGGCTCAGCTCTCGGTCTGTGCGGCTTGGCCCTCGGCGATCTTGGCCCGGACCTCGTCCATGTCCAGATCCTGCACTTGCTTGATCAGGTCGGCAAAACCCGAGGCTGGCAAGGCACCCGGCTGGTTGAAGAGCATGATCTTCTCGCGAAACACCATCAGAGTAGGGATGCTTCGGATGCTGAAGTGGCCGGCCAGCGCAGGCTGCTCTTCGGTGTTCACCTTGGCGTGCACGATGTTCGGGTTCTGCTCGGAGCTGGCGTCAAAGACGGGCGCGAAGTTCTTGCAGGGACCGCACCAGCTCGCCCAGAAGTCCACAACGACCATGTCGTTCTCTGTCACGATCTGCTCAAAGTTCTCTGCTGTCAGTTCGATGGTGGCCATGGGGCTCTCCAGGTTGTTCTGCCGGTCAAACTGCACACCGCTGGCAGAGAGAAAAGGGGTCTATTCTTCTGATGAATGACCTGGATCTGGTTCATTGATTTCCAAGAGGTCCAAAAGCGGCCCCAAGGCCACGATGGCGTCCTGATCCAGAGGCGGCAGCTTGACGCTCAGCTTGGCCAAGAGGTTGCCGGTCTTGGAGCCACGCTGAATGCCCTTGCCTTTTAGGCGCAGAACCCGGCCATTGTCAGAGCCGGCCGGAACGCTCAAGCGCAGGGTCCCCCCAAGCGAGGGCACCTCGATCTTGCCTCCGCGCAGCAGAGCGCCGACAGAGACGGGCACGTCCACGGCCAGGTCCAGCCCCTTGCGGGTAAAGACATCGTCGGGTCGTACCGAGATCTCCAACAAGAGGTCGCCTGGGCGGCCACCGTTTCGGGAGGGCTGACCCTTTCCACGCAGTCGGATGGTGTCGCCGTCCTTGGCACCACCGGGCACACGCACACGCATGGGGTTGTTGCCACCGCGGCTCAAGTTGACCTCGCCGCCTAAGGCTGCAGTACGAAAGTCCAGCTCAACATGGGCTTGGGTGTCAAAGCCCCTTCTTGGGCCGCCAAAGCCCCCTCCAAATCCCCCTGGACCACCCCGAGCGCGCCGACCGCCGCCGCCGAACATCTGGTTGAGCATGTCTTCCATGCCGGAGCCTGCACCACCGCGCTGAAACTGCTCCCAACGCCGGGCCTGCTCCGAGTCGAAGCCTGCCTTTGTCGCAGCGCTGCCAAAGCGGTCGTAGGACTTGCGCTTCTCCTCGTTCCCGAGCACCTCGTAGGCCGCCGAGACTTCCTTGAAGCGATCGTGGGCCTTGGTGTTGTCGGGGTTGGCGTCCGGGTGGAGCTCCTTGGCCAGCTTGCGGTAGGCCTTCTTGATCTCCTTGGCGGAGGCCGTGCGCGGAACACCCAGTGCCCGGTAAAGACGGTCGTCCATGCTCATCCAGAGGCGAGCGAATCGCCATGCTTGGGGTCAGGACCTAGAAGTAGACACCAAGTCCACTTGGTAAATCAGGCAGCCGCCTAGTCCGGGAAGACCGTGACGAACTGACGCTCGGGCAGCAGAATCGCGGTGAGCCCGCCATCGGACCAGCGGCCCGCTCCCGTGTCCACGCAGATGATGCGTCCATCGTCAAAGGGCTCGCGCTGGGGCACGTGACCCAGGATCACCGGACGATCTACCCACGGCATCATGTCCGGCTGGGTCTTGGTCCAGAGCAAGGACTCTGGGTGCTTCTCAATGAGGTGCGGGACCACCTCTTCCGGCAGCAGACCATTGAAGGAGAACACCCCTGGAATGCCCGCATGGATCACCCAATAAGACTCTCCGGCGACCTGTAAATCCAGCACATAGGGCAGAGCTTCGAGCCAGCGCTTGTGGTAGCTGGGCACGGCTGTGTGGGCCTGATCGACCGCCGGACTGTCCGGGTCTACGCCGTAGCTGAGCAGCGTCGCGCGCCCCCCCATGCGGTGATGCAGCGCCATCTTGTCCAGCCCGCGACCCTGACACCATTCGATGAGCCACTGCTCGTGGTTTCCCCGCACCCCGTGGGCCTCCTCACGCACCAGCAGGTCCACGCAAGAGGAGGAGTTGGCGCCGCGATCGCAGATGTCTCCGACGCTCACCAGCGGGCGACCCTGTACCCGGTCCAAGAGCCGCTCAAGCAGATCCAGGCGCCCGTGGATGTCCCCAATCACCGCGGCCTGTTCCAGTTGCAGGGCTTTGATCAAGACAATCCTTCAGAGTCAGAGTCGAATCCTTAGCCGATTCACGCATCGTCCGGCGTGGCCGACTCCAAGTTCTTCTCGCCCGCTGTCTCTTCTGGCCAGATGCGCAAGGGAGAGAAGAGCCGTAGAGGACCCAAAAAGCGCCACCCCAGCAGCAAAGCGACCAAGTAAAGCGCCAGGACACCCAAGGATTTGAGCAAGGCGCCGACCACATCGTCGGGCCACCCAGCGGTCGCCAGGGGAAGAACGATGAGCAGCAGTGGAACGCTGAGGACCAGGGAGCCGGCCGAGCCGAGCACCGCGTTGCCGGGTGCGGAGCTCTTCATCTCAGGATCCAGGATGCGCAGCAGGGCCAGCCCGGTGGGCAGCGTGCCGGTCACTGCGCCAAACATCATCACCGCGTGGTGGAAGGTGTCCTTGGGGAAGGCGCGGCGGGCCAGCCAGATGCTGGCAAAGACGGTGACCAAGCCGCCAATGGTGGTCAACACCAGAATCAACACCAGGTTGTTCTGGAAGACCACCAGGTTTACGGCCGCCAGCGCCGCACAGGTCACAAAGTCCACGGCGGTGCCGCCAATCTGACCCAGCATGCGGTCGTTGAGGGGGGTCTCAACTTGGAACTTGGTGAGCAAGGCGCGCACGCCCAGCGCCAAGGCTCCGGCGATGATGAAGTGAAAGCCCCAGATCATGTTCTGGAACTGGGCCTTGCCCTCGAGCAGCTCGGAGATGCCGCTGACAATGCCCAATGTAGCCAGGTACACCGCCGCGATGGCCGCCACCTGCACACCCAGTCGTTCCATCGCGCCCGCAGGCGCAACCAGCTCCTTGTCAGCCGCTACCTCCAAGACCGTAGAGGCCGTGTCCCCGACCTTGAGCCAACCCAAGCGCTTTCCGACGAGCACCAGAGGCACGCCGACGAACACCGCCCAGGCAAAGCCAAGCGCTGCGACGATCAAGCCCACGCCGGCGCCATCCACCAATCCAGGCTCCCAGGACTGGCCCATGGAGAGGGCTTGGCCGGGCCCCTGCTGGAATCCCAAAGGCAGCAGCAGTCCCAGTCCAGGATGCAGCTGCTCGCCTTGAAGCAGGATGAAACCCAGCACAACCGTCACGCCGATGATGGCTTGGATCACAGCGATGGTCGGGATCATGAAGGCCACGCTGCGGGCCCCACCGCCCTTGGCGCCCTTGGCCGGACGCTGCAGGCTGACCGCGATGAACACGATGGCGAGCCCGTGGTAGACGAGCGACTCTAGGGTGTCCGTATCGATGGGCAACCACCCCAGAGCCGAGGGCCCCAAGAGCAAACCCAGTCCTCCAGCGACCATCGAATCAGGAATGCCCAGCTTCCCCGCTCGCCCCAGTGCGCGACGCAGAAGGCCGGCGATGAGCAGCAGGATGGCCAACAAGAGGCCGTTGAGGACGACCCCACTTTCCCAAAAAGTCATGCAGAACTCGAAATGGAGTACGGAGTCTACGCTGTAAGACTTTTGGGAGCAGCCCCGTTCCCTCCGCAGTCCTCCCCCAACAAGAGAGCTCCGTGCCGCTCAAATCCCTGATCCGCGTCGACAATGCGGCCTCCAGCAGTCGGGTGCTCTGGATGGGCCTGGGTCAGCTGGGCTTGGCCGCCTTGGGGGTGCACCTGGCGGCCGATCACCTGGATGATCAACTCTTCTCCGCTCTGGTCTGGTGCAACGATGCCCTGGCCCCCGCCGTGCAAGCGCTCTCCCTGAAGGGCTTGGCGGCCGACCAACTGCAGGCCCCAGCGGCCTGGTTTGCCATTGGGGTGGAGCTGCTCGCAGACCTGTACCTCTTTCTCTGCCTGGCCTTGACCTCGCAGGCGCCTGAGCTGTCTTGGGGGTCCTACAAGAGAGCAATCTCGGCGCGCGCGGTGTTGGTTCCCCTGTTCTGGATCCCCGTCAGCCTCGCTGGCTCTTGGGTGGTCGCAATGGCCATCGAGGACAGCTTGGTGGATCTGCATGCCATGGGTGCCCAGGTCGTGGGGGTGGCCTTGGCTCTGCTCGTGGCCTGGCGCTTGGGCTTCTCCGGCCTCCGCCGGGTTCTCGGCGCCCTGGAGCCACCCAAGAAGCGCTCCGAGGGCTGGGGATGGGCCTTCTTGGTCTTGCCCCTCTCCGCCTTGGCCATTCGCTTCGGCCTGCCCCTCTGGGGGTGGCTGTGAGAGCCGCACGCGCCAAGCGCCCGGTGCGCGGCAGCCTGATGGACTTGGTCCTGGTGGTCGGCGTGCTGGTCGCCGTCTGGAGCCGCACCCCCGTGGGCAACCTGGGCACGCAGGGTTTCGCCTGGGCCACGGGTCTGGACGTGCCCACCGCACCCCTTGTCAGCACCCTGAACACCCACAGCGCCGACATCGACACCCTCGTCGCCCGGGTCAACACCAGCCTGAACGCCAACAGCCTGAACGCCGAGAACGGCGCCTTGCCCAGTCAGTGGGAGAGCCCCGATGGCGGCTTTCCCGAGCCCTTCCGCAGCGCGGCCAAGGCAGCCCTGGTCGAGACCCCGGTGCCGGCCCAGTACTTGCCCCTGGTCGACGTCACCCAGCCTCTGCCCGAGCAGCACCTCAGCGCCCTGGACAGCCTCTATGAGGAGGGAGAGGACGCTCAAGTCACCCTGCAACGCTATGCCCTGGGTCCAGAAGGAACCGCGCGGGCCACCGAGAGAGCGCGCTCCGCCGGCGAGGCCAATCCGGAGCGCTGGGACACCCTGCGGCGCTACCTGAGCTCCAAGGAGCAACAGCTGGGCGACCGCTTGGTCAGCACCACTCTGGGCACAGCCGCCATGCTGACCTTGCAGTGGCCGGTGCTCGAGGATGTACGCATCAGCAGCCCCTTTGGCTACCGACACCATCCGGTGCTCTCCAAGCGCAAGTTCCACAACGGCGTAGACCTGAGCGTGCCCGTGGGAACGCCGGTCTGGGCGGCCCAAAAGGGCAAGGTCAAGGTGGCGGGCAACGACGCCATCAACGGCAACTACGTGGTCATCGACCACGGCAACGGCGTGCGCACCAGCTACTGCCACCTGGACAGCCTGGAGGTGGAGAAGAAGGCCCAGGTGGAGCGCGGCCAAGCCATCGGGTTGAGCGGGAACACCGGCCGCAGCACCGGGCCCCACTTGCACTTCGTGGTGCGGGTGGGCGGCAAAGCGGTGGACCCTGAGCGCTTCCGCGCAGACGTGGAGTTGAGCGGCGCGGACCCCGCCGCAGCGGTGGAGTAGCATCCCGTGTGAACCAAATTTTCCTCATCCCCGGCTTCTTTGGATTCACCAACCTGGGGGACTTGCACTACTTCGGCCATGTGGAGCGCGTCCTGACCCGCATGCTTCGGGAGCAAGGGCAACAGGCTGGGATCCATGTGGTGCCCACCCGGCCCACAGCCGGCCTGCCCGAGCGGGCACACGCGCTCTACCGCTGCATCGCCGAGCACAGCGACGCCGGCGACGCCGTACACCTGATCGGCCACAGCACCGGTGGTTTGGACGCTCGCTTGCTGGTCAGTCCCTCCCTGACCCTGCCCGACGGCAGCGATGCCTCGGCCATGGCCCAGCGGGTGCGCTCCATCCTCTGCTTGACCACCCCGCACCATGGCACGCCCTCGGCGGCCTTCCTCACCGGTGTGCAGGGCAAGCCTCTGCTCAAGCTGCTCAGCCTGAGCACCCTGCTCACCCTGCGCCAAGGCCGCCTTCCCCTCCAGGTCGTGCTCCGACTGGGCGAGGTCATGTTCCGCCTGCGCGAGCGCACAACGGGGAGCAAGGAGCTGGTCGAGGAGCTCTACGCCAGCTTGCTGGGCCGTCTGGATCCAGAGCGCCGCGCCTCCCTGGAGGCCTTCTTGATCGAGGTCAGCCAGGACCAGACCCTGCTCACCCAGCTCTCCCCAGATGCCATGGCGCTCTTCAACGCCACGACCCCGGAGCCAGAGGGCGTGGCCATCGGATCCATCGTGGCCCGGGCCCGCCGGCCCAAGCTCCGGGACCTGGCCAAGTCCATCCCCCGACCCTACCGGGCCGCCAGCCAGGCGGTCTTCCGCAGCGTCTACACCCTCGCAAGCAGAGGAGGCCCCCGGGACCTTCGCCCACAGGCGGCCAAGGACCTCATCCACGCCTGGGGAGAGCTGCCCACCGCCAAGGACAACGACGGAATAGTGCCCACCCAGTCCCAACTCTGGGGACAGACCGTGCGCGCAGTACACGCCGACCACCTGGACGTATTGGGACACTTCTCCCAGCCCAAAGCGGAGCCCCCCCACCACGACTGGCTGATCTCCGGAAGCGACTTTGACCAAGACCGCTTCCAGGCCCTCTGGGCCGACGCCATGAGCTTCCTGCGGCCCCAGCTTCAGGCCCCATGAACAACGAGTTCGTAGACATCCTGGCCTTGGCGCCTTGGCTGCTCTGCCCATCTCTGGCCCTCTTGGCCCTGATCTTTGGCACATTCAAGGTGCTGCAGCGCCTCGGCCACGCCACCTCTGGCTTCTTCGCCGTCCCCCCGGACTGGGAGCACTGGGCCCAGCTCCACAAGGGCTATGTCGAGCGGCGGAGCGGTCGCCTGACCTTGCGCTGCACTCTGCACGGCCAACACTTCGAGCTGGAGTTGCCCGACGGCGGCGGCCGCGTGCGCGCCCAGCTCAGTCTGGACCCTGCACCGACGTGGGTAGAGGGTGCGATCAGCGAGCGCATCACCCTCGGCCCGACTTGGCTGCAGCTCGGACAGCAACGCGCACCGGTCAGCTGGGACCACGCCTGCCGGGTGCAGCTCCACATGCGGGTGGACGCTCTGATGGCCGAGGTGGAGCAGATCTGCAAGGGCCTGGGCCAGCTGCAAGCCAGCTTGGACCAGGACCGGCGAGCGCTGGCCGCAGAGCACTACAGCCTGCAAGCCAAGCCAGGGCCCAAGGCACGGGCACAGGCGCTGCTGGTCTGGAGCCCCACCGGCAGGGAGCCCCCGCCCAACCCCGGCAAGATCCTCAACTCGTGGACCAGCGGCGCGGACGCGCTGGCCCTGAGCAGCCGAGGCTGGATCCTAGAGCTGGCCGTGGTGGCCTCGGGCGACTTTGAGATCTCGGTGGGTCCCGGAGGAGGGCTGGGCCTGAGCGTGGTCGACATGCTGCTCAGCACACAGGGTGCTCCACCCCAAGTCCTCAAGGATCCGGCCCTGGCCGAGGACCTGCTCTGGCTGCTGCACGGCCACCCTGGCACCCTAAATCAGCGCCACTTGCGTGTTTGGCTGGCGCCCGGAGAGCTGGAGGAGGGCCTGAACCGGGCCCGGTACATCGTGCGGGCAATGGGGGGCACTGCCACAGCCGAGTAAGTGAGTTTGGCCCTTTGCCGCCGTCCAACTCCCGCGCAAGGCAATACACTGCCGCAAACTGGAGTCCCGATGTTCTCTTTGATGCCCATCCTGATGTTCACCGGCTGCCCGAAGGTCCTCCAAGACTTGGACCTGGATCAGTACAAGCCCACCGTGCGGTTCAAGAACTTGGACGTACAGGATGTGAACTTCCAAGGTGCCGACACCGAGTTCGTATTCAACGTGCGCAACCCCAACCCCATCGCAGTGACGCTGGCCAACCTGACCTACGATCTGGACCTGGCGGGCGTGAACTTCTTCACCGGCCAAAAGCCAGACGGCATGTCCCTGGACGCTGCGGCTGACACCGAGCTGCGCATCCCTGTCAACGTGCAGTTCGCCAACCTGATCAAGCTGGCCGGCGACATCAAGGGCGCCGACAACGTGCCCTTTGGCCTGAAAGGCAACATCGGCTTCAACACCCCCATCGGCGTCATTGAGCTGCCCTACGATGAGTCGGGCGAGTTCCCCATGCTGCAAAAGCCCGACATCAGCTTCCAGGGACTGCGCGTGACCGACTTGGCCGTGCTTCAGAACAAGGCCAGCCTGGGCTTGGACCTGAACGTGACCCACAAGCAGGCCTCGATCCTGAACTTTCAAGACTTCAAGTACGACATGTACCTGAAGGGCACGAAGGTTGGCGGCGGCACCATCGCCCAGTTCGCCACCATCGAGCCCAACGAGACCGGCGTAGTGACCATCCCCATCGACCTGAACCTGCTCGAGGCTGGCACCGCAATCGTGGGCGCCATCAAGGACCGGGACGAAATCAAGGTGCGTTTGGACGCCGACCTGAACGTGGATACTCCCTTTGGAGTTCTGCCTCTGGACCTCGACAAGTCCAAGATGCTGCAGCTCAAGTAAAGGTAGACCATGTCCAGCGATCTCAACGAAGCCCTCGACTCCCGCCTCGCCCTCGCGGTTGTGGGCCCAGCCTCGGCTGGCAAAGACGCCGCCATTCGCGCCCTCTTTGGCGTGGACTTTGGTGAGATCGACCCGGTGCCAGGGTCTACAGAGACCCTGCGCCTGGCCCAGCTCGATGGCGAGGGCCGCTTCGTTGTGGTCAACACCCCGGGCTTCCAGGACGTGCGCGCCGAGGTGGACTCCGTGGCCCGCAAGGTCCTGGACCGCCTGGACCTGGCCCTGTTCATCGTCAACGCCGAAGGTGGCGCGACCAAGGCCATCCTGGACGACCTCAAGTCGGTGCAAGAGCGCAACGCCGGTGGCCTGCCCACTCTGGTCTGCCTGAACAAGATCGACCTGATTCGCCCCCTTCAGCGCGACGACTTTGTACGCCGCACCATCGAGCAGCTCGGACTCTCCTCCGATCAGGTGGTCGCCACAAGCTTTGACCCCCATCCAGCCCTGGGCATCGACCCCATTGGCCTGGAAGAGGTGGTCTCCTGGATCGATGGCGTGCTCGCTGAGAAGGGCAACGCCCTGCTCTTTGCCCGGCACCTGCAGAACAAGCGTCTGGCCTGTCAGCCGCTGATCAAGAAGGCCGCGCGCAAGGCCGCCCTGGCAGGCGCGGTGCCCATCCCTGGCGCTGACATCACCGCGGTGACCTTCATCCAGGTCCAACTGGTCGAGGCCATCTCCAAGGTGCACAGCAAGAAGCTGGACAAGGACGTCATCCTCTGGATGGTCGGCGAGCTGCTCGCCGGCTCCTCCAAGGGCTTCATCAAGAAGGGCGTGGCCGTGCTCAAGACCGCGGGTTGGATCCCAGGCGCTCAAGTCGCACAGGTGGCCACCGCCGCATTGGCCGGCGCCGTCGCAGCGGGTGCAACCTACGGCATCGGAGAGGCGGCAATCCGCTACATCCAGTCGGACCAGAAGCTGGACATCGGCGATCTCAAGCAGATCTTCGACACGGTGGCCTCGGCCAAGGCGCCCTTGATCACCGACTCTTCGAGCAGCGGGTCCTCTGAGTGAGCCTGCGACGCCTGCTGGATCGGGCCCGTCCCGAAGAGCTGGAGCCCCTCGAAGCGGTGTTCGGCCTGCCCGCAGAGGGACGCCGAGGGGAGCGCGCGGCCACCTTGGAGTCTGCGATACGGCGCATTGGAGGGGTTCACTGCCCTGCCTGGCCGACCACTCTGCGCCGGCTCTTGGAGAAAAAGGGCTACGGAGCCGTTGGAGAGCTCGACGTGCTCGAGGCCAGGCTGATCGGCGCTCTGGTCGACCAGAAAGCCTTGAGCCCAGAGGCCGCCGGCGACTACGCTCTGATGGCGCCTTATGGCCCCTCCAAGGGGCTGATTCCGCCCGAGTGGCGCTACGAGTTCAAGCGCAACTACCTGCTGCGCATCTTCTTCTTCCTGATGCCCCTGATTTGGCTGCGCAATCGGGACGAGCGGGAGCAAGAGAAGGTGCTGCCGGCCGTGCTGATGGCCCTGGCCAAGCTGCGCGAGGCCCTCAGAGGGCGCAAGACCGTGGCCATCGTCGGCCCGCCCTCCTCAGGCAAGGACAGCGCGCTTCGGGCCCTGTTTGGCATCGAGACCGGAAACATCGATCCGGTGGCCGGCGCCACCCGGGAAGCGGGCGTACACAAGCTCTCCGAGCGCCTCTTTGTGCTCAACACCCCCGGACACGGCGACGTGGACGAAGGCCTGAGCGAAGAGACCCAGATGTACCTGGACCACGCGGACCTCTACCTGGTGGTGCTCAACGCCGAGGGTGGCTTGCAAGCCCCAGACCGCGCGCTGCTGGACACGGTGCAAGCGCGAAAGCGGCCTACGTTGGTGGCCCTGAACAAGGTGGACCTGCTGCGCGAAGGCGAGCTGCCGCGCATGCTGGCGCACGTCCGTGAGCGGGCACCTGGCTTGCCGGTGATTCCGGCCAGCTTCGACCCCTACTTGGCCCCAGCGCCCGTGGGCGTGGACGAGGTGTGGCAGTGGCTGGAGGAGCAGTCCGGCGAGCCCCAGGAGCGCGGCGAGGAATGATTTTGCCCTAAGTGGCGGCAAGGGACGTTCTCCTGATCAAGCGACTCCGGAGTTTGTTCATGCGTTTTCAGTACCTCTTGATTTCCTTGTCCTTCTTGACGGCCTGCGGCGCCCAGAGCGAGGTCCAGAGCGAGACCGATGTCCGGCTGGCTGCCCTGGAGGACACACTGGCCTCGCAAGACAAAGCCTTGCAGATCCTGGGCAGCGAGCACCAAGCGCTCCTGGCCCAGGTGGGCTCCCTGCAGGCGGAAGTCGACACCCTCCGCACCACCGAAGCTGAGAACGTGGAAGCCCAGCTCCTGGAACAGCAAGCGCTCCTGGAGAGCCAAGCAGAGCGACTGCTTGCGGTGGAGAGCCGCGTGGTGAGCGCGGAGACCACACTGGCCTCGAACACCCAGACCCTAAACACCTTGGACACTTGGGCGCTGGAGCAGGCCGAGGGCCTCATCGCCCTCAGCACCCGCCAAGGGGAGCTGGACCTGACCATCGCCGAGCAGGCCGACTCCATCTCCGCGAACAGCAGCCTGTTGGCCACCACGGAGAGCGACCTGGTGAGCCTGAACACCCAACTCTCCGCAGCCCAGAGCGCGCTCTCGGATTTGGACACTCGGGCAGACGCACTGGAGCTGGTCTCGGCCCAGGCCGAGGATGTGTTGACCTACCTGAGCGCGGACACCAGCACCCACCAAGTCATCTTCAGCGGCGCCAACGTCTTCGTTCAGTCTGGATTTGGGGCCACCGCAGACAGCAGTACTGGGCTGGGCAACTTCGTCATCGGCTACGACGAGGCCGACACCGCCACGGACAAGACCGGCGCCCACAACCTCATCATCGGGCCCTTCCACAGCTACTCGGGCTTTGGCGGTCTACTCGCAGGCTACACCAACGAGGTGAGCGGCGACTACGCCGTAGCCATGGGGAGCAACAACGTGGCCAGCGGCGAGAAGAGCGTGGTCAGCGGTGGCTACGACAACGAGGCCCGCGGGCTCTACACCAGCGTGGTCGGCGGCCTCACCAACACCGCCCGGGGCACCTACAGCAGCGTCAGCGGCGGCATCTACAACCAAGCCACCGGGTCCTACACGGCGATTCTGGGGGGCCACTCCAACGAGACCAGCGGGAACTACGCGGCCATCCTGGGGGGCTACGACAACACCGCCAGCGGGGACTACGCCACGGTCTACGGCTCCACGCTCCAGGAGGCGAGCGGGAGCAGCGAGTACAAGCCCTGAGGGGCCAAGAAGCCGCCTGACTTGCTCGGGGATCCGTGGTGTTGTATGAACAACCCATGACCACGATCCCCTCCATCTCCGGCCACATCCTCCGTGACTGCTTGGGCCTACGTGTCCAGCGCCTCAACCGCGAGGTCACCCGGCTCTACGACACCCACGCACGCCAACACGGCATGACCGCTGCGCGCATCAATGTGCTGGCGGCCATCGCCGCGAATCCTGGCATTCAAGCCCGGGATTTGGTGGAGCCGCTGAGCCTTGAGAAGAGCACTCTGTCCAGAAACCTAGGGCGACTGCAGCAGGACGGCCTGGTGCGCACCAAGACCAAGGGCAGAGGGCAGCTGCTGCACCTCACCGCCAACGGGAAGCGCAAGATGGAGGCGCTCTACCCATCGTGGGAGGAGGCACAGGCCCAGGCCGAGGAGCTGCTTGGAGAGCTGCGTGGCCCCCTGATGGAGTACGCAGACTGACCGTCTGTGTGGGAAACGTGAAGGGTCACACTCGGAGCGAGGAATGCTATGTTGGAGACTCGAAACGGAGTCCCCACATGTCCCTTCTGCTTTCCCTGTCCCTTCTCTTCACCACCGGCTGCGCCTGCGAGGATGCCGACCTGGACGGCGCCTGCGACGACGTCGACATCTGTGAAGGGGACGACTCCGCTGACCTGGACGAGGACGGCGTGTGCGATTCGATGGACCTCTGCGATGGAGACGATGCCAGCGGCGACGCAGACGCGGACGGCGACTGCGACGATGTGGACGAGGACGATGACAACGACGGCGTAAGCGACGCCGAGGACCCCGAGCCCACAAACGCAGGGATCTGCGGAGACAGCGACTCAGACACCTGCGATGACTGCAGCAGCGGCAGCCTGGATGCGGCCAACGACGGCACGGACACGGACAGCGATGGCCTCTGCGACGCCGGTGACCCCGACGATGACAACGACACGGTGCCTGACGCAGAAGACATCGCGCCCCTGGACCCCAGCCTCTGCGAGGACCTGGACGGCGACACCTGCGATGACTGCAGCAAGGGCTTGCCGGACACCGAGAACGACGGACCGGACTTTGACGCCGACGGCCTGTGCGACCCCGGAGACGAGGACGACGACAACGACGGCTCCCTGGACGTGGACGACTCCGCGCCCGAGGACCCCTACGTCTGCAGCGACACCGACGCAGACACCTGCGAGGACTGCAGCTCGGGCATCTACGACCCCAGCAACGACGGGCCCGACTGGAACAGCGATGGCCAATGCGATGCAGTAGACCCTGAGCAGCCGGTCTTCAGCGAGAGTCAGACCGTTCTGGGCAAGACCGTGACCTGCGACTCGGTGACCAACACGAGCACCTACTCCGAATGCACCAACACCCAGGTGGACGGCCTGTACTTCCCCAACGGAATCGAGTGCGGCCCTCTCTGGAGCACCCGGAACTCCAGCTACACCGACCACGAGTCCTTCTGCCTGCAGATCACCGGGAGCACCCAGTTCGAGGTCTATTACGCCTGCGACACCAGCCAGGACCGGGTCACGCTCTACGGCGAGAGCTGGGGCAACTCCAGCGACAACGGCTACACCGAGAGCATCCGCTGCTACTTCCCCATCGAGAAGAAGAAGTAGCTTCGGCGCCACAGGCCCCGGGATAGAGACGGGGCCATGTCCACCCAGCAAGACGCCGCCGCCCAAATCGTGGCCCACCTGGTCTCCCTGCGCGGCGGAGCCCCCTTCCTCAGCTCCAGCGACGCCCGCCTCCTGATGGGGTGGTTGAACCAGGGCGTCCCCGTACCCTTGCTGCTGCACGCCTTAGAAGAGGCCGCAGAGTCCCGCCGCAAGAAGCACCTGCGCACGCCCCTGTCCCTGCGCTCCGCCAAGAAGGCGGTGGTGAAGTGGAAGGGCGGCGAGAAGCCCAAGCTTCAGCCTATTCGGGGGGCCTTGGGGCCACTGATCAAGGCGCTGCGAGAGAGCGGCCGGCGAGAGTACAGCGCCGTCATCGTGAGCTTTGAGTCACTGGATGGCGAAGGCGAGGCCCTTGTCGGCCAGGCCCTGGAAGTGAGCCGGGACTTCTTTGAGAGGGCCTGGGAGCATGGAGAGCGTCAGATGTGGATGGCGCAAGCCCGCACCGAGCTGGCCTCGCTGGAGAGTCAGGTGGCTGCTCCCCGATTCGCCCAACTGGTCGAAGAAGTCGCCCGCGACTTACTGCGCCAAGAACACCCCCTGCTGTCGGCGACCCGCATCTGGGATACGGTGGGTGCGTGAAGCTCGCTGACTCCAACTGCCCCCGCTGCAGCGGCGAAGGCATCGAATTCTTCCCCACCGACCAAGGCGCCCGCGCCAAGGTCTGCGCGTGCCGCAAGACTTGCCCAGCCTGCAAGGGCATTGGCCGTGTCTTGGTGGAGAAGGACGGGCGACGCATGGCCCGCTGCGGATGTCAGCGCCTGCCCGACCGGGTGGCCATCCTCAACCGCGCCAACCTGCCCAGCCGCCACCACAAGAGCAGCTTCCGCAACTTCGACCCCAGCATGGGTGGACGCGCAGCCCTGATGCAGTGCCAAGGCTGGGCCGGCAGCTTTGCTGTGGGACAAGATCGCAAGGGTCTGCTGCTCTGGGGTGAGGTGGGACGCGGCAAGACCCACTTGGTCATCGCCACCCTCAAGCACATCGCAGTACACCATGGCGCCCGCGTGCGCTTTGTGGAGTTCACCCACCTGCTGGCTGAGCTTCGCGCAGGCATCGAGCAGCGCCGACGGGGGAACGCCAAGCTGCTCACCAGCCTGCAAGACGTGGACGTGCTGGCCATCGACGAGCTGGGCAAAGGCCGCTGCACCGAGTGGGAGCTGAGCATCCTGGATGACTTGATCTCCAGGGCCTACAACGGCATGCGCACCCTGCTCGGCAGCACCAACTACACCCCTCACGGGGGGCCCACAGGTGTACACACGGACAACCTGGCTCTGCCAGAGGAGCACCGGGCCCGCTTGGTCGATCGCGTTGGGCTCCGAATCCACTCCCGCCTGCTGGAGATGAGCGAACCCCTCCCCGTTCGAGGCCAGGACTACCGCATCGTCGGAGACCGGCCCAAAGACATGCGGCGCTGAGCGCCCCGAGCGTGGCCAGGGCGACGCCTCAGTCCGGCAGCTCTACCTTCTCATCCACCACCGGTCCTGGCTTACGCAGCAAGGCTTCGGGAGCCGGGAGCTCATCTTCAGGGGTCACGCGCTTGGGCTCGCCCTTGGGCAGCTCCATGGGCACCGTCGGGTTGAGCTTTAGGGTGCTCGGGGTCTGCTCCGGCTTGACCACCTTGGGCTCCTTGGGCGCCCGGTAGCTCTTGTCCTTGGCCGAGATCTTCAGGCGCGCATCGCGCACCTCTTCCGCCTTCTTGCGGGTCCAGCTCAGGGTGGGATCCATGATGAGCGCATCGCGGTAGGCCTCGTAGGCTCCGTCCAGATCGCCGGCATTCAAGGCCGCATCGCCATGGGCCACCAGGTTCTCGGCGTAGGGCTCGGCAAAGTGCAGAACATCGGGGTGCTGGTGGTCGAACCAGCGGGCCTCGTCGATGGCCGCCACAGCTTCGTGCCGGGTGGGGGCCTCTTGGGCGAGCTGCACCCAGCATCCGGCCAGAGCGTAGTCCACCTCTTCACGATGCTCGGAACGCCAGTCCTCGTCGTGCCACACATGGTAGCGGGCCTGACGCCAAGAACGCCAAGCGGCCTCACAGTCGCCGGCCTGGGCCCACTCCAGAGCGGAGCCGAAGTCGTTGAGGGCTTGGCCCTCCGCCTCCTCCTCGCTGACGATGCGTACCGAGTTGGGCCAGACAAAGCTGCCCTCGAGCTCGCCGGCGTAGGCGTTGCGCGGCAGCTTGCCGGTGGGCATGAGCACAGCCCCGGTCTCCGCGTCCAGCATCCAGAACCCTAGGGCGTAGTTGCCGGGCGGCAAGTCATCCGGCAAGTCAAAGTCGATGCGGGTGCGGGCGTGCTCATCTTGACGCCACTGATCGATGGGCAAGTAGCCGTAGGCCGCTGGGACCGAGGCGATGTGCCGCTGTCCCTCGGGGCTCTCCAACACCGCGAAGACCTGGACGTCCTTCTCACGCAGCTCCGCCTTGAGCCAGTACTCGATGAAGAGCTTGCCGCCCTGGGGCACCTCTGGCGAGGGCACATGCCAGCCCTCGAACTCCAGATCCCCTTCCATGGTCACCCAGCGACCGGGCGGCCCCATGTACTCCGGACGCATGATCTCTTCGCGGCGTACGTGGTTGCCGATGTGCAGGGCGACCCGGCCCGTTGGGTAGCCGGGGACCTCGATGTAGTCCTGGTCCCAGATGGGCAGGCTGCCCACCTTGGTCTTGCGGGCCCAGTTGGCGTGCTGGTGCGCGAAGGTAGGCTTGCGCTCCTCGAAGACGTACTCGGTGATGAAGGGCTTCTGGTAGATGTGGTGCCCCATGGACACGTCCACCAGGCCCGCTACATCCACAATGCGCCAGTCTGAGAAGTACATGTGGGCGCCCATGTCCACGTCGAAGAGCGTCACCCGATCGATGTGCATGCGGTCTTGCACCCTCTGCATGTACCGAACCCGTTGGTGCACATCGTTCACGCTGGTGACCGGCTGGCCTCCGGCGTGGAGGGCTTGCCAGAGGTTGGGCGCAGCGAAGATGAGGACGAGGGGGACGCCCATGGCCCAGCGGACGGCCTTCGTATGACCAAAGGGCAGCGACTCCAAGAGCTCAGCGAGCCCCACCGCGACCAAGGTCAGCAAGGGGATGATGATGTAGGAGACGAAGCGCCACTGGGCCATCCAGTCGCCGCCGCTGTAGAGCACAAAGAAGCCGCCCACGGCGCAGATGCTGCCCATCAGGCCTCGCGCCGCTCCACCGCGGTCCAGGTGAACCAACATGCTGAGCACCATCACGGCCGCGCCGCCGTAGGTCAGGCCCTTGGCCAAGCTGACCGGCGCAGTCTCAGGCAGCCCATAGACGCCCAGCAGCAGAGAACCCAGGCCCATCAGCGCCACGCCCAGACGGGTCTGGAAGGCTTCCTTGGACGAGAGCAGCAGTGTAGTGCCAGCCACCGCAAGCAAGGTGGTGATGCGGCTGCGGTCCCAGTGGCGCTGCAGCCAGTTCAGCCAATCCGGGTCAAAGCCATCCGGCAGCCCCGAGCGGCCATCCCAGAGCACCATGATGCCGACCAGAACGGCGCCAAAGGTGAACACCCACTTGCGCCAGTCCTTGAGGGTGACCAGACCCAAGCCGATGAGCGGCGCGAACATGGCCACGTGGTAGGCCCGCAGGTAGTTCCGCAGATAGTCCCAACCCCGAGAGGTCCAGCGCCAGGGCTGGAAGCGGTTCTCGCCGTCCACCTTGGCGTAGTAGGTGTTGGGAAAGGGCCAGGCAAAGTAGGAGACGCGCCAAGCTTGGAAGAGCCCGTAGGGCACGAAGAAGACGCCCAGCCAGAGGGCGACCTTCTTGATCCAGCCCTTGCCGTTGCGCAGGGCCAGCGCCAAGGCAAAGAAGCCACCCACGGCGCCATAAGCGATGCCTTCGGGACGGGTTGCGGCCAAGCCCAGGAAGGCCAAGGCGCTCAGGGGGAAGCGGTGCTCTCCGTCACGGCCTTCGACCAGGGTGCGCCACATGCCGGTGAGCAGCAGCACGTTGAAGAGGCTGTTCTCCAGACCGGAGCCGTGCCAGATGGCCACGGTGGTGGACAGCGCGACCAGCAGGGGGGCGAGCAGCGGGAAATTGTCCCGGACAGGGCCCCTCTGCTCGTCGAAGCGCGCCTCTTGGGCCAAGGCATAAGAGAGGGGCAAACAGGCCAGGCCAAAGACCGCACCCATCAGCTTGGAGCTGACAAAGCCGTTGATGCCGACCAGGTAGCCCAGGCCCATCAGGAAGGTCCAGAGGGGGTTGGAGAAGCCTTCGACCGGCTCACCGCCGGCATAGGTCACCCAGCCTTCTCCGGCCGCCGCGTTCCGGGCGTAGGCCATCGAGATGCCCGCATCCTCGACATACCAGGTCGTGTAGACCAGGAAGTTGGCCAAGGCCATCACCATCATCAGGCCCATCGCGTAGGCGTGGCGGCGCTGGCGCTCGTCCATTGCGGACCAACGACGTGCGAAGGGAAGAATCAGAGCACGCCCAAGGGCATGCAGGCGCTCACGAGGACTGGGCATTGGCTGCGCAGCATAATCCGGGGAGGACTTGTCTGGTGGGGCTGAGCCCGCTTCAGCACCCCGTATACGAGAACGCGTGCGGTCCTTGGGAGACATGCCCACCCGACCTGGGTGCTTCAGGCGCCTGCGAGAACGGCTGGTCGCACGCTCGATGTGGCGCTTGCGCACCTGCTCAAGCAGCTCCTGGAGTTCCTCCTCCCAGTGGGTCGGCGCACTCAGGCAGAGCATGCGCGCAGCCCGACGCGCCTTGAGCACGTCAGGGTCCTCGCTCTCGCTGGCGAGCATCCCCACAAGGCGCCCTGCCAGAGCAGGACGGCCAGCACGCATGCTGGCCTGGATGGCTTGGACGAGCGTCTCCTCGCTCTCGTTTGCGAAGGAGGAGACGTATTCGTCTTCGGCCTGGGGTGTTGGGGCGGGGAGCCCGCTCACCTACATGGTCTTCTTGACGCCGGCGGCCTGGCCTTGAGCGCTCTTGCGGGCGGCCATCTGCTTCTTGAGCTCGGCCAGCTGAGACTGCGCAGCAGCGCTGGCGGTCTTGGCCTTGATCTTCGAGAGCTTGTCGTCCAGGGACTCGCCCTTGATCTCCGCGCCCACGTCGGCCTGAGCCTGAAGCTTGTCCACGTGCTCGCGAACGTTCTCCAGCGCCTTGATGTCCGCGTCGGTGCTCAGTCCGTCCAGGGTCTCCTGGATAGAGATGCGTGCCTCGGCGTTGGCCTTCTTGGCCAGAACCTCGTTCTTCTCGCGCTTGAGCTTCTCGATCTCGCCTTGGAAGGCGATCAGGCCGCTCTTGGCTTCTTCAGCCTGGACCTTGATCTTCTCCAGCTCGGCGGAGACCTGAACGATCTTGCCAGTGAGCTGGTCCTTTTTCTGGATCAGGACCAGGGCGACGTCGTCTTCCCCTTCCTGAACAGCGACGGGAATCTGGATCTGAACCTCGCCCAGCTCCTTCTCCGCCTGCTCCAGCTCCGAAGTCAGCTTGTTGCGCAGATACACGATGCCGGAGACAGCCTTCTTCAAGTCGCGGTGCTTCTTGACCCGCTCCTCGATGGCAGCCTCGTACACAGCCTCGGGGTTCTTCTGCTCAACTTCGGAGACCCAGAGGGAGATAAATCCCTTCCAGACGTTGGCGATGCGATCAAACAGGCCCATGGGATCCCTTTTCTGGGTTGTGCGCCCGCGACCGTGTGCCCGGTCGATTCAGCGCTTTCTATTGCTCGGAGATTACTGGGTTTGAGCGGGTGCCGCAAGGCACCAGGTCTACGAGCTTGGCACCTTGGCTATTGCAGCTCAGCGCCCCAGCCACAGCCCCAGCGCTCCAGCACCCAAGCAGAGCGCCAGCGTGCCCACCACATTGAGGGCTGCAAGGCCCATCTGCCCCTCCTGAACCAGACGCAGCGTGTCCGTGTTGAAGGTGGAGTAGGTGGTGAAGCCGCCCATCACACCCGTGCCCAAAATCAGGCGCAGACGCGGATCGCCAAAGGCCGGATGAGCAAGGATCAACCCCAGAGCAAAGCTGCCCAGCACGTTGACCACCCAGGTCCCCCAATGCCCCGGCACCGCCAAGCTCACGCCATAGCGCAGGCTGGCTCCCAAACCACCGCCCACAAAGACCAAGACCAGGTTCTGCACACCACTCCCGAGCAAGGGACAAGAGCAGGGGTTAGCCTGCGTGAATGCTGAGCATCCTACTCCCCTTGCTGTCCGGGCCCCAGGCCAAGGCCAATACCCCGCCCCCCCTGCCCCTCTTGGAGGCCCAGGCTGGCGTGGACTTCATGGCCTACGTCGGCCAGACCGTCGAGCTCGCCGGTGGCGGCAGCGGCGCTGAAGAGCTCAGCTACAGCTGGGTTCGCAGCGGAGGGCCTCCAGCGGAGTTGAGCGATCCTTCCTCGGCCACGCCGCGCTTCACGCCCGAACTGCCTGGCTCCTATCGCTGGGATCTCAGCGTCTCTTCCGGCGCCGAGGCCAGCTTGCCCGACACCGTGACCGTCATCGTGGTGGCCGTCGACACGCCAGAGATGGAGGGAAGCTGCTCCAGCACCGGCACCACACCCCTCTGGGGCTTGGGGGCATTGGCCCTGGGTCTGGTTCTCTCTCGCCGCCGTCGTACAAGCTGAGCGGACGAGCGCAGCGCCTCAGGGGCAGACCACCGAGCCGGCGTCGGCCCGGAACTTCCACTTGGCGCCCTCGGCTGCGGTCAGAACACAGCTCCCGCCGCTGCTGTCCGGAAAGCTGATCCTGGCGGTCACAGTGCCCGCTGGAAGAGTCAGCACACCGGGTGCTTGCACGCTCTCTCCACCCACCCGAACACGGGCGCCGGCAGGGACGGAGGCGATGCGCACCTCGACGGGAGCAAGCGCTGCATCTTCGGGGTCCGCGTCCGTGACGCTGGGCGCAGGCTCGGACACCGCAGCAATGGGCTCCACGCGCTGCGAGGGCGCTTCCGCAGACAACACGGCGACCGGCTCGGGCTCCGCGGCTGGCTCCGGAGCTGCCTCAGGCTCGGGCGTCTCTCCCTCTGGGACTGGCTCCACTTCGGCAGGGATCTCCAAAGCTGGGATTGGCGGCTCGCCGGAAGGCTCGTCAGCGGCCTCCTGCTGGAGCACCAACGCCAGGATGCCGCCCACGACCGCAAGACCCAGAAGAATACCCAGCGCCCCAAAGAGCATCAGCCGCCCCATGCCCGCTTGGTCGTCCTGCTCCTCCTGAGGGGGAGGCGGCAACACCACGGGCTTGGCCTTCGCGACCGGCGGCGGCGCGGGGGTCTGCGCTGGCGGCGCAACGGGCGCGGGGGCCGGAGTAGGGCTGGGCAGCTCGGGCTTGTTGCTTCCCCAGGCCTCCGGCTCCTCTTTGTCCAACTCCCGCAGACCGCTTCGGCCCAAGGTGGCCTCTAGCGGAATGGGCGCGTGTGTCTCTCGGGCGTTGTAGAGCGGCTCTACGGTGACCTGAGCGAACTGGTCCATGCTCAGGGTGCCCCGAGGCAGGCGCTTGAGGAACTCATTGCACAGCCGCCGCATGTCGGCCGCCGTTGGCCGGCGCTGTGCCTCGTAGCGCATGCAACGCCCGATGAGGTTTCGCACGGCCTTGAGAACGGGGCCGCCCTCGACCAGCTCCGGAGAGCTGAGCTGTGCCAGGCGCTCCTGCAGCTTGACGCCGTGCTTCTGGGGGTGCACCGACAAGCGTCCCATCGGTACGCCAGCGAGCAGCTCGAAGAGGGTCGCACCCAAGGCGTAGATGTCGACCGTGGGATCGGCCTCGGCACCATCGAAGCACTCGGGTGCCATGTAGAGCGGAGAGCCCAAGGTCAAAGCGGAGGTGTGTGCCCCCCGCTCGCCGAACTCCGCGCGCGCCGTTCCAAAGTCCAGAACCTTCACCGAGCCGGCCACCGACACGATGATGTTGGAGGGCTTGATGTCCCGATGGACCACCCGCAGAGGCTCTTTGGCTCCTGGAGGACGCTGGTTGAAGGCGGCGTCCAAGGCGGATGCAACCTTGGCGGCGATCCCCACCGCGATGCTGACTGGGAGGGGCCCGTTTCCCTTGAGGAGGCGCTCCAGAGTCAGGCCCTGAACGTGCTCCATGACCACGGCAGGGCGGCCTTCGAGCTCAATGAGCTGCTCGACGCGAACGATGTTGTCGTGATTCAGCAACGCCAGCAAGGTGGCCTCGTCACGAGAACGCACCAAGATCTCGGGATGGTCCGCCCATTCCGATTTTAGAACCTTGAGAACGACCGTTCGACGGATCGCACCCTCATTCAACAAGGCGACGTAGACCGCGCCGAAGCTGCCCTCACCCAAGGTCTCAAGGATTTCTGTGTTCAGTGGGAGGGCCACCGTTCCACCTGTCAGCGTCGACCACCGTAGCACGCATCCCTGCCCCGGTGGGCCTAGGATAAGGCTTTAGAAAGTGAAGGCGCTGCCCAAGCCCACCTGAACCCACGAAGACCGCCCCGCCTGGGCGCTCTGCCAGTGGTGGCCTCCAACGCTGATCAGCAGTGGTATCGAGCCAAGCTCGACGAGCTGCATCTGGGCCAGGACCGAGGCACCAAAACCAGCGTCGATCCACTCTCCCTGCACCTCGAGGTACAGCGCGTCCAAGGGCTGCACCTGAGTAACCAGGCCAAGGCCCCAAGCCCGACCAGGCTCAAAGGATGGAGCAAGCCCACTCACGCTGGGAACCAAGCTCGAGGCCCCACCGAGCACCGGCCCAAGGGCCAGCCCCAGTCTGGGACCTTGGTCCTGCTGCCAACCGACTGCCAGGTGCGCGCGGGCTGGCGATCCGGTCCTCGCCCCGCTCGCTCCCGGCACCAACTCAGCCCCCAAGCGCAGGTGCAGGCTGCCTGTTGTCCGTGCCCTCAAGACCAAGGCCGGCCCGCCCTGCAGTCCCTCGTAGAGCTGTCCCTGCTCCGTGAGCTTGCTCAGCGCCAACTGGTAGCCGAGCGCAACGCTGGCCACGGCGCCCCGCTCCTTGGAGCGCGCTTCTCTGGGCGGCTTCTCCTGAGCCACATCCGCCGGATCCTCGGGCACGCCAGGCACCTCGGCCGTGCGCACCGAGATCGTGGCCTCCTGGCTGGGGCCCAGCTCCATCACCCGCACCTGCCAGCCCTCATCCCCGAGCCACTGGACGATGTGCCAGCCGCTGGCCATCTCACGCGGGCCAGTGGAGTACGTGATCACCCCATCCACCAAGATCACCGGTGGAATGGGATCGAAGTCCAAGATGAGCAGGGCCGGCGGCGGGGCCGCAATCGCATCCAGCTTGGCCTGTACCTCGGGGCCGTAGTCTGAATCCCCAGCCCCCAAGGCTGCAGCCCGCTGGTAGTAAACCGCGCTGTCCGTCCCCATAAAGGTGCCGTAGGCAGCCTGACCCAGCATCAACTTGCCGAGCTCCGCTTGGTCCACAGGACCGCTCAGGCAAGGCAGGCTGGCCTCGATGGCGGAGAGCTCTGCAGCGGCCGCCGGCTCACCAAAGAGCACGCCGTCTTTGACCGCCTCCAAGCGCAAGGCCATGGCCTCAGGCTCCAGGGGCACAGCACACTCCTGGGCCAGGGCTACCCCGGAACCCAACAGTGCGATCAAGGCACCCACTATTGAGGTGCTCCCTCGTTGATCCAGTCTTCGATCATGGTGATCTCACCGGCGGTCAAGCTGCCACCGCCCTTTGGCATCTGGTCGCCGGCCCCCGATACGGAGAGCTGGGTTCCATCGATCTTGTGCTGAAGGTAGCTGGTGGTCGAGTCGAAGGGGTCGATCAAGTACATGCTGGGAAGGTCATCCGAGGCCACGTAGACCAGGGAGTCCCACTCCTCGATGTAGCTCAAGTTGCCCGAGCCACCCGCGCCACCATGGCAACCGCCACAGGTCGTGGTCAGGACAGGCTCAATGTCGATGGCAAAGCTGTACGCAAAGCCGCAGGCATCGTTGGCTGCACCCGGGGTCCCATCATCTCCGCCGGAGAGGGCGGTTGTGGACTCGCACCAGTGACCGCCGTGGTCGTTGGCGTCGGCGTCCAGGTAGATGTCATCCAAGCTCATGGACGTGGCAACCGGCGTTCCAAAGTAGGTGGAGTCGGTGAAGTCCACCTCGTCCAGCAACAGGGTCTCGCCGGAATCGGAGTACATGCCGATGATCTCGCCGGAGTTGCCCACGGAGAAGGAGGACGCTCCTGCACCCCAGGTGTAGGTCGCGTCGGGGGAGTAGCCGCCGTTGGTAACGGAGTCACTGCTCGCACCGATGAGGAAGTAGTCGCCATCGGCCACCACGCTGCTGGTCACCACCACGCCCGAGGTCACCTCAGCCGCCCGGCTGCTGTCGTTGGTGAAGTACAAGCCCTCGACATCGACCTCGCCGCCGGAGTTGTTGAAGACCTCGATGTACTCGCCCAAGCTGTCGAGCACGGCCGCTGGGTTGATCATGATCTCGGTGATGATCAGGTCGCCGGCGCTCAGATCCGAGAGCAGGTAGGGGTCGGCCGTGCCGTCACAGTCATCGTCCACCGCGTCGCCACGAACCTCGGTCGCATCGGTGTTCACGTCGGCGTCTGAATCCAGACAGTCGGTGTTGTCCGTCACGTAGCCAGAAGGCGCATCGCAGTAGTCGGTGCCCGCGTCGTTTTCATCGCCGAAGGTGTCGGTGTCCGCGTCCACGTAGAAGGTGGTCATGGTGCTCACATCCACGCCGGCGTCCGAGTCGTCCGCGCTGCCGTTGCAGTCCTCGTCATCGTCATCGGCGTCGCAGACCTCGGTCCCATCGGGGTTGATCAGGATGTCGCCGTCATCGCAGTCGGTGTTCAACGTGGACTCGTTGTCGGCGGTAGAGCAGAGCGCGTCCGCCGTCGAGGCCACTGTGCTGGTGCTGCCAAAGCCATCCTCGTCGCTGTCCACGTAGCAGAGCTCGGTGCCATCACAGTCCTGGTCCACTTCATCCCCCACTGCATCGCTGCTCTCACCAGGGCTCACGCCGCTGTTGGAGTCGTCGCAGTCGGTGTTGTCGCTGACGTAGCCACTGGGCTGCTCACAGAGAGCGGTGCCGCTGTCTTGGTCATCTCCATAGGTGTCGGAGTCGGCGTCCACGTACCAAGTGGTCTTGGAGGAAGACTTGGTCCCAGAGTCCAGATCATCGGCGCTGCCGTTGCAGTCCTCGTCGGTGTTGGCGCTATCGCAGATCTCACGCTCACCGGGGTTGATGTCCGGGTCGGTGTCGTCACAGTCGTCGTAGCCCAGGCCGGATGGCCCAGCCCAGTCGCTGCCATCGTCGGAGCACTCCACGTAGTCGTCGGAGTCGTCATCGGTCTCGTTGGTGGGTGTTGAACCCAAACAAGCGTTGTCTTGGCCATCGCAGAGCTCAGTGGCCGTGGGGTAGACCACGTCGTCGGTGTCATCGCAGTCGGTGGCGTCGTCGGCCAACTTGGAGCTGGCCTGGTCGCAGTCCAGGTCGATGCCGTCCACTTCCGTGGTCGAGCCGTAGCCGTCCTCGTCTGCATCGCGGTAGCAGGTGTCTACGTCATCGCAGTCCTGGTCCACGCCGTCGGCCACCGTCTCAGCGGCCGTTGGGTAGACCGTGCTGGCCGAATCGTCGCAGTCGTCGTAGCCAGTGATGCTGCTGGCTGCCCAGGTGCTGCCGTCGTCGGAGCATTCCACGTAGCCGTCGGAGTCGTTGTCGATCTCGTCGGTGTCAATGCTGCCTGCGCAGGCGTTGTCCTGACCATCGCAGAGCTCGTCCGCGCCAAGGTAGACGGTCTCGTCCGTATCGTCGCAGTCGTCCGAGTCATCGGCCAGACCCTTAAAGTCTCGGTCGCAGTTGAAGTTGGAGGAGCCGGTCTCAGCGGTAGCGCTGGGGTCCCCAAAGCCGTCGCCGTCGACATCGGCGTAGCAGGTCTCCACCGAGTCACAGTCGTTGTCTACGCCATCTGCAACCTGCTCGGCCGCGCCTGGATTGGTGGTCGACTCTGCATCGTCACAGTCATCGTAGCCAGTAGGCGTGGAGCTTCCGTCCCAGCCGCCGCCGTCGATGGAGCAAGCCACGTAGCCGTCGCTGTCCAGATCACTCTCGACGCTCGCCAAGCTGCCATCGCAGTCATTGTCCTGACCGTCGCAGAGCTCCGTGGCGTTGGGGTAGATGGTGTTGTCGGTGTCATCGCAGTCCTCGCCGCCAGACATGGACGCGGAGTCCGTGTCCCAGCCAGAGGCTGGCCATGTGCACTGCACGTAGCCATCGCCGTCGTCGTCCTGCTCGTCGCTCTCCAAGCTGCCATCGCAGTCGTTGTCCTGGCCATCGCAGAGGTCAGGAGCGCCGGGGTACTCGTGCTTGTCCCCATCGTTGCAGTCGGTGTTCAACAGCGAGGTGTAGCTGCCCTCGGCCTCGCACTGACAGACAAAGCCGCCAGAGACTCCGAAGCTGTCTCCGTCCGCGTCGATGTAGTAGGCCTCGCACCCCAGGGATTCGACGTCGTTGATGCTGCCATCGCAGTTGGAGTCCACCTCATCGCAGCTCTCGACGGCCTCTACGCCGCTCAGGTCCACGCCTGGGAAGACCGAGGGGTCGCCATCGTCGCAGTCATCGCCCAAGGCGCCTCCGCGCTGGCTGACATCGCCGGCGTCGTGGCCGTCCTGGTCAAAGTCAAAGTCGCTGTCTTGCCAGCAGTCCGCGTCAATCCCGTCGTAGACCGCGTCGGCTGGCTCGTCTGCCTTGGCGCGCGGATAGACCTCGTCCGGATCCAGAGGGGGCAAGCCACCCAGGGGCTGAAACTCAGCGGGCGTGACGGTGGGATCGTCCCAACAGTCCACTGCGGGCAAGCCTTCGACCTCTACGCCCAGGCTGTCGTAGACCACCGTTCTGTGGGCCGTGAACTCCGGCGCATCCCACGTGCTCGGGAAGGCCGCGATGTAGGCGGCATCGACGTAGCCATCGCCGTCCCGGTCCCCGTCGTTTCCGTCGCAGTTCTCGTCAATGCCGTTGTACCAGAGCTCCTCAATGCCTTCGTTCGGGAAGATGTTGGCATCGGAATCATCGCACTCTTCGCAGACCACAAAGCCGTCGCCGTCCGCATCGAAGTCGTTCTCAAAGGCACCGAAATCGTCGACACCGCAGTCCTGGTTGACCCCGTCATAAGGGGCGTCCGGGGCGCCTAGGAAGATGTCCTCGGGCTGAATGCCACTGGGCACTCCGCAGTCGTCGTCCTGGACGTCTTCCAAGTCCTCCACAGCATCGGCGCAGTCGGTGCCCACCTCTCCCGCCACGTTCTCATGCCACTGACTGTCCTGACCGTCCCCGTCCTGGTCAAAGTCAGAGTTCTCCTCGCAGTCCTGATCAACGCCGTCGTACCAAGCGTCACCGGCGCCTGGGTACACCAGCTCGGCGCTGGGCTGAGCGGCCCCGCCCACGGCCACCTGGTCCTCCGGAATCTCCAGAGTGCTGTCCCAGCAGTCCCCTGAGGCGATGTGCGCCGGAAAGTCCTGCCAAGTGTCCGGGAAATCCGCGACATACCAGCTGGGAACAAAGCCATCGCCGTCCATGTCCGCGTCGTTGCCATCGCAGTCCTGGTCAATGCCGTCGTACCAGATCTCGACCTTGTCTCCCACGTCCCCGTTCAAGTCATCGCAGTCTTGGCCAAAGGGCACGCCGTCCCCATCCGCGTCCACGGCAGACCACTCAGCGTTGCAGGCTGTCAGTAGACCCAAGAGAAGGGGCAAAGCAAGACGATTCAGCATGGGAGGTCCCGGAGTTACAAGGGCCACAGGATAGCGCTGCACACCTCGCAGGCACAAGCCAGCCCCCGCGCTTCCACCCCGTCTCGCCATTCTTACACTTGACGTGCATCCCTCGGGCAATACCTGGGCCTCGGCTGCCGAAGATGCGGCGACACCAGGGTGAATCGATGATCAAGGTCGAGAAGCTGAGCAAGCGCTACGGCGCCACGACAGCGGTACAGGAGCTCAGCTTCGAGGTGCCAAAGGGAGAAGTCGTTGGCTTCTTGGGCCCAAACGGCGCGGGGAAGACCACAACCATGCGCATCATCACGGGCAGCTTGGGAGCGACCGAGGGCCGGGTGACCCTGGACGGCCAGGACGTCTTCGAGAACCCCCGTCAGGTGAAGAAGCGGATCGGCTATCTCCCCGAAGTTCCTCCCCTCTACACCGACATGAAGGTGCGGGACTACGTGCGCTTCGCCGCACGTCTCAAGGGGGTGGACGACATCAAGGGCGCAGCCGAGGCCACCATTGATCGCGTCGGTCTTGCCCCGGTCGCGCACCGCATCATCGACCACCTCTCCAAGGGTTTCCGCCAACGCTGCGGTGTGGCCCAAGCTTTGGTGCACAACCCCGACGTGCTCATTCTGGACGAACCCTACTCGGGCTTGGATCCTGCCCAGCGCATGGAGATTCGGGACCTGCTCAAGGAGCTGGCCCAGGAAGACCGCACCGTGATCCTGAGCACCCACGTTCTGGCCGACATCGAAGCGATGTGCGAGCGGGTGGTCATTATCAACAAGGGCAAGATGGTCGGCCAAGGCCCGATCAGCGAGCTCACCAAAGTCTTGGGGGGTCGCACCATCACCCTGAGCGTGGCCCGCCCCGAAGGCCTGTTGGACATTCTTAGCGTCATGCCAGGCGTGCTCAGCGTCACCCCGGGCGATGCCGGCGCGATCTCCCTGTTCACCGAACCGGGCGACATCCGCGAGCAAGTGGCAGCCGCCGCCGTGCCCTATGGCCTGCTGGAGTTCTCCGGCCGCCAGAGCTTGGAAGACATCTTCCTCCACCTGACCCAACAAGCGGAGGCGTGATGGGCAACATTCTGGCCATCGCCAAGCGAGAGCTGCGCAACTACTTCGCCACCCCTGTGGGCTGGCTGAGTCTGTGCGGCTACATCTTGCTCACCGGCTTTTTCTTCTCGATCTTCCTGGGCTTTTACTCTGAGCAGGCCGCAACCATGGGCTACGACCCATACGGCCCCGCAGAGATGAACGTCGATGAGTACTTGGTCTCTCCCTTCTTCGGGAACGCCAACATCATCCTGCTCTTCTTGTGCCCAGCCCTGACCATGCGTCTCTTCTCCGAGGACCGCAAAGCCAAGTCCCTGGAGCTGCTGCTGACCAGCCCCATCTCCACCACGGAGATCGTGCTGGGCAAGTACCTGGGCGCCCTCGGCTTTGTGCTCTTGCTCTTCCTGGGCACTCTGCACTACCCGGCGCTGCTCTTCTGGATGGGCGACCCCGACCCTGGAATCATGGCCAGCTGCTACCTGAGCTGGACCATGATGACCGCCTGCTTCATGGCGGTGGGTCTGATGGCGAGCAGCTTCACCGAGAACCAAATGGTGGCCATGATCCTGGCCTTTGGCATTCTGCTCATGTTCTGGCTCTTGGGCTGGGCCGAGGGCAGCTTGGGCTCCACTGGCTTTCAGGGCAACCTCAAGGATGTCCTCTCCTTCGCCTCCTTGGTCAACCGCACCGAGGACATGCAGAAGGGCCTGATCCACACCAAGGATCTCGTCTACTTCGGCAGCTTCGTCGCCTTCTTCCTCTTCGTCACGCACCAGCGTGTCGAAGCCTACCGGTGGAGGTAGACCACTATGGACAAGCTTCAAAAATTCGCTTGGATCCTGGGTCTTTTGGGTGGCGCCTTGGTGCTCACCTTCCTGGGTTCCTACGCAGCGTTGCAAGAGATCCGCACCGCCTTTGGCGTGGTGGGCGGCATCGGCGCCGCCATGCTCATCGCCTACCTCTGGCTGGACCGCGACGACGTGGCCAACGTGGCCAAGGCGCGCAACACCTCCCTGGCCGGCGGCGCCGTGCTCTTGGTGGTCATCGCCCTGGGCATCGCCATCGCAGCCAACGTTCTGGCCAAGCGCTACGACAAGCGCTGGGACGCCACCTCATCGGGCACCTTCACCCTGAGCGAGCAGTCCATCAAGGTGGCCGAAGGCCTGACCCAGCCGGTCAAGGTCATGGGCTTCTTCGCCTTGGAGGCCGAGGACGTAGGGGCCTCGTTTGAGGAGCGATTCAACAGCTATGCCCAGCACAATACGATGCTGGAGCTGCAGATGATCGACCCCGATGCGGAGCCCATGCTCGCCCAATCCAACGGCATCACCTCCCGCTACGGCACCGTGATCCTGCAGATGGGCGACAAGAGCCGCCGCCTGGAGACCGACTTTAGCGAGGAGGCCTTCACCAACGCCCTCATCAACCTCACCGCCGGCCAGGAGCACATCCTCTGCTTCACGAACGGCCACGGCGAGCGTGAGTTGGACAACGACATCGACGAGTTGGGCTTTGGCGGCGTGATCATCAAGGCCGAAGGCGGAAACTACACCGCCCGCAACTTCTCCCCATTCCAGGAGCGTTCCGTCCCCAGCGACTGCGAGGTCGTCTTTGTGGCGGGTCCCTCCCAAGACTTTCTGCCCGTCGAGCTCGAGGTCCTGGCTGCCTACGTGGCCGAGGGCGGCGCGCTGATGGTGCTGCTGGAGCCCTTTGGCTTGGTCGATGGTGCAGTGGGCGCTGCAACTCCGCTCCTGGCACAGGACATGTCCCGCTACGGCATCTCCGTGGGTGAAGACTTGGTGATCGAGGCGGACCCTCAGTTCCTCCAGGCTGGCCTGGATGCCTCGATGGTCATGCTCTTGCCGGACTCCTTCGACTACCACCCCGTTGTCAACGAGCTCAACGGCTTTGTGCTGATGGAGCTGGCACGCTCGGTGGAGGTCTCCCCGGAGGCCCCCCAGGGCATCAACGCACAGGTCTTGGCACGCACCACCCCGGAGTCCTGGGCAGAGAGCGACCCCATGTTGGCCCTGAGCAGCGAGCTGGCACCTGATGAGGCCGACCGCATCGGCAACATCGGCGTCATCGCCCTGGCCGAGGTCACGGACCCCAGCGCCATCGCCATCGGGGAGGGACTGAGCACCCAGCCCACCCCGGCAGCCGGTGGACGGGTCATCGTCTTTGGTGACGCCGACTTTGCCAGCAACAAGCTCTTGATCAACGGCCAGAACCTGGACCTGTTCATGAACGCGGTCGCTTGGTTGGTGGGCGAGGAAGATCAAATCGCCATCCGGGCGAACGAGGCCAAGGGCGGTCAGCTCAACGCCAGCGTCACCCAGCTCGTGCTCTCGGTGCTCCTGGCCATGGTGCTCTTCCCCGGTTTGGCCGTCGCAGGCGCGATCACGACTTGGCTGATGCGCCGCAAGCTGTAGCAGCCCCTCCCCCTGGGCGTTAGGCCCTGGGGGCAACTGAATCACTATTCAGTCAAACCCCTTTGTCCCGTCCAGGAGTGCTGCCATGGCTGACCACGTCGAATTCTTCACCAAGACCATCCCTGCCAAGATCGAGAACGAGCCAGCAGTCAAGGACATCGGCGCTAGCTTCGCCTTCAACATCGATGGCGGCACCAGCTACACCATCGATCTGAAGGAAGGTTCCGTGGCCGAGGGCGCATCCGAGGCAGACTGCACCATCAACGTGGGCAAGGACGACTTCGAGGCACTGCTCGACAACCCTTCCATGGCCATGCAGCTCTTCATGACCGGCAAGCTGACCGCCGACAACCTGGGCCTCGCCACCCAGCTCCAGACCCTCTTGGGCTGAGTCAAGAGACACTGCGGCGGGGCATCTCGCCGTTGAAGAGAGCGCTTGGAGGGCAACTTCCAGGCGCTTTTTTTGTGCCGACTCCAACAAGCGCCTGCTGCGGCCGCGGTCTAGAGCCCCGCACAGCGAGAGGTCTCGACGAAGATGTCCTGGTGGCCGCTCACGGTGAGCGTGATCTCCTCGGTGAGGATCAAGGCCAAGTCCAGATCGCGGCTGGCGATGCACAGCGGGTAGTTCCCGTCCTGCACTTTGCGCAGCACCTCTTGTCCCCCCAGCAGGACGCTCTGCACGTTCACCTGCATCTTCTCCGTGCGTGGGTACTGCACGCTCATCTTGGCCAGAGCCGCCTCAGCCACCGCGCGGTCCATGGGCTGGGAGCGGTAGGCGCCCTCAAAGGCCAGGGCCTGCTCCACTGGCGTGGTCATGATGACCAGCCCATCGGGCTGCTCCTCCAGGGTCATGTCCTCCAGAGCTCGCATCTGCCAAGAGCCGACGCCCTTTGCGATTTGGAGGGGCCCGACTGTGTCCAGTGACTTGGGCGGTCCAGGACAGCTCTGAGGCGCCTTGGCGTCCTGCTGAAGCGCCAGCCCTTGGCCGCCAGGCCAAGGCTCGATGCGGAAGGGTGCCCGCGGAACGATGCCCTTGACCGCCCAGACCGGCTCTCCCTCGCATACGCCGTCGCGAACGAAGTGCACCGCCTGCGGCCAGAAACAGTCGTTCTGACGCAGCACAAGGGTGCTGTTGGGATCTGGATTCTCGTGGGTGTAGGAGCAGGGGCCCCCTGGCGCACAGGCCCCGGAGTCCACCCGGTAGGTGAAGCGCACCTTGTCGCTGCGGCCTGGACAGGCGAGGTTCGCGTCCACCATCACGGTTTGGGGAGGCAGACCTGTGGCCAGAATCAAGTTGACGAGTAGGAGGCTCATATCAACGAAACGCTTGCGCTAGGCCAGAGCTTGCAGGGCCTGGAAGAAGCCGCCCAACTGCTGGGCTTGCACGCTGAACTCGCCGAGCTCGTGGCGGTACCAGCCATGCCAGTCTGAGCCACCGGTGGCCACAATCTTGTGCCTGCGCGAGAAGCGCCCCAGCTCTCGCCGGGTCTTCGAGCCCACACGGGGGCGGAAGACCTCGACCCCCTGAACCCCGAGCTCCACAAGCTCAGGAAGATAGGCCCGCGCCTGATCAAGGGACGGATGCGCCCACGAGGTCAGGCCGCCCGCAGCCCGCGCTCGCGCGATGGCGTCGGCCATGGAGAGCGTGACGTGCGGCACCTTGGCGGTGTGGTTGCCCACCCACTTGCCAAAGGCTTGGCGCAGGTTCTCGGCGTGACCGGCGTCCACCAGCGCCTGGGCAAGATGCAGCCGAGTGATGGCCCGTTCGCCGTCTCGGCTGGCTTGGTCCGGCGGCGTCACACCTTCCAGGGCCAGGTTCTCCAGGGCGCGCTCGTAGCGATCCGCTCTGTGCTTGGCCAGCTCGGTGCAGAAGAGGCGAAAGTCTTCGGGCATCTCGGCAGGGAAGTACACCAAGAGGTGCAGTTCTTGGTCCCCGTGCCACCCGCTGACCTCGACCGCGTGCAGCACATGAACCGTGTGCCCCTCGACCACTTGCGGGCCCACCGGGAGCTGCGCTGGCAAGTCATGATCCGTCAATGCGATCACATCCAAGCCCGACTCACCCGCCAGCTTGAGCACGTGCTCAGGGGCATAGCGGCCATCGGAGCGATCGCTGTGCATGTGCAGATCCACCCGGGCGTTCGGGTGCAGTGTGGGCAGTGCTGTCATGGGGACCGTGTAACGCAGCGGAGCGCAGGAACCTGTCAGGGCCTCAACTCGCCAGACTTGTCCAAGCCGCGTCCAGACGAACCAAGTCGCGCAGGTCCTTGGGCAGGAAGACCCGAGCCACCAACAGACGGCGTCGCTTCAGGTAGCGCAGACGCTGGGTGTGGGCGCTTCCACGTCCCAGGAGCGCGTATGCATCGCGGTCTCCCTTGCGGAAGGCCAGCCACTCTTGCAGGGCCAGCTGACAGGCTTGGCGGGCCAGATGCGGCGCCAGCCCTCCGCGGTAGGCCTCTCGGACCAAGGCTTCCTGCCCGGCCGGGCTCAGAGCACGCTGGAGCAAGAGCCCGCGAATCCCCTCGGCGAGATCCACCAGAGCCTCAGCGCGTCGGCGAGCGTGGGGGGTGTCCGGCTCCAAGCGCAGAGCGGTCAACCCCAAGAGCGCGCCCCCCGCGTTGCGGTTGGATGCCAAGGAGCGCTCCACCTCCGCGCTCGCCTCTCCGCCCAGGGCAAGCGCTCCCCAACGGCCTTTCCCAGCTCGGGAGAGCCACGCAGCACCAGGCTGGGGATGCGGTCGGGATCCAGACCCACGCGACGCGCCTCGCGATGGAGCAGGTTCTGGCGCTGCTGCGGGTTCAGGCCAGCGGTGTTGCACAAGCCCTTCCAGAAGCTGGCAAGGGTGCGCTCTACAGACTCACCCAAGGTTGGGCCTGCGCACTGCAGCGCCCGGTGGCGCAGCGCCTCACGATGGACCAGGATGGACTGAGCGAGCAGCTTGTACTTGGGGTGATGGAGCCGCGCTTGGGCCCAGAGCACGCGCTGCTTGACCGCAACGTCGGCCGCCTCCAAGTCGAAGTTCAGCGGCAGCCCCAAGAAGCTGCGCAAGGAGCCCGAACGGCTTGGGCAGAGCAGCGCAGACGTGCTGCACCATCACCGGGGCCTGACCAAGCGAAGGCGAGGGAAGGGCTGGAGCCTGGGTGCTACTCACCCGCACCGCATTGCCCGGCTGATGGTCCACGTGTTCATCGTTCATTCCCGTCACAGGATGAAGGTACACACTACAGGGAGAAAGCTGCATTTCACCTGGTTTCAACAGGTGAGGGCCGAGGCCTCGCCGCAGTGCAGCGCAGAACTGTTCCTCAGGCGGGTTGGCGAGGGATTCGTGCACCGCCCTGACCCGAAACAGAAACACTTACAGCGCGCCCGAGTGGGCGCTTCCCGTCGCGTCAAAGCCTCTGCGACCACGGAATCCGATCGCCTGTCGTCTTTCGTCGCCACTTGTCATGCAAGCGAAGAGCCGCGAATCCGGCCCGTCAACGGTGTCAGACGGAGGAAAGAAAAGATGTTCATCGCAGCACTCACCGCAGCATCCCTGGCAGGCGTTCCCGAGGGAGACCTGGTCCTGACCCGTGCCCAACTCGAGGGCACCAACCTGCGCTACACCCTGGACAGCGCCAGCTGGCAGGGTCTGGTGGTACGTGATGCTCCGGCCACCCTCGCCGTCTTCCAGGGACAAGAGCTGCTCTGGAGCGCGCCCTTGAACAACGCCAGCGGCACCATTCAGCTGCCCCAACAGCCCAGGGGCAACAAAGCCATCTCCGTGCAGCTCTTCGCCCTACGCGGCGCATGGATGGTTCGCTCCACCAACGGAAAGGAGCGCATGGTCATTCGAGCAGCGGCCACCCAGGGCCACGGCGGACACGCTGGCCACGGTCAGGGCCACGGCGGACACAGCGGTCATGGCAGCCACGGCGGACACAGCGGTCATGGCAGCCACGGCCAAGGACACGGCGGGCAGGGCCAGAGCGCCTTCCTATCGAGCGCTATCTCCGCCTGCGACGACGCCTTTTACAGCGCCAACTTCGAGCTGGAGTGTGTCGCGGCAGCCCGGGACTTCCGCGTCGACCCTGCACCCGTCATCGATGCCTGTGACGACGCCTTCTACGGCGAATCCCAGTTGTTGGCCTGTGTAGAGAGCGCGCCAGAGGGTCGGGACATCTCACTGCTGATCCAAGCCTGCGACGATGCCTTCTACGATGACACCAACACCCAACGCTGCATCCAAGCCGCATCACAGGCCAGCGCGCGTCACGCGGCGCCCCCCATCCAACAGATGCAGGCCACCATTGAAGCCTGCGATGACGCCCTGTACAGCACCACCCACCAGCTCAGCTGCATCGAGCAGGCCGTCGGCGTGTGGAACGCTGGCCCGATGGTCCAGTCCTGCGATGCCGCCTACTACGGTGAGCTGGATGTGATCCGCTGCCTGCAGACCGCCTACATGCCACGGCGTGAGGAAGACGTTGAGGTCGTTGACCGTGGGCACCAGCGCCCGGTTCACCCCAGAGGCTGATCTGCAAAGGGCAGGAGCAAGGTGATGGTGGTTCCCAGCCCCTCCGTGCTCTTGACCCTCAGCCCACCCCCGTGACTTCGCACGATTCCCATCGTGGCTGCGAGTCCCAAGCCGTGGCCGTTGCTCTTGGTGGTGAAGAAGGGCTCAAACATGCGCTCAATGGTCTCCGCGGGCATGCCGCAACCCGAATCTCGGACCTCCACGAAGGCATAGCGACCGGGTTCCAACTCCGTGCCCTGCACCGCCGGCTCTCTGGGGACGACATCGCGCTGACCGCAGCTGATCCAGACATGGCCTGGCTGCTCACCGACCGCCTGCACGGCATTGGAGATCAGGTTCATCACGACCTGACGAACCTTGATCTGGTCGGCGTGTACAGGCGGCAGTCCTGCAGCGAGATCCAAGTGAACCGTCACGTGCTCCGGCACGAGCTCTCGAAGCATCCCAGCCATCTGATTGGTGGCCGTGCTCAGGTCCATCTCCCGAAGCCGCAGATCGCCCCGACCGGCAAATTCGGTCAACTGGGAGGCCAGGTCAGCCGCCTGCTGGCTCGCATCCTTGGCATCCTGCAAACACTCGGCAGCCAGAGATTCGGCCTCCGCCATCTCGAGGGCGATCTGTACATTCCCCATGATGCCGAGCAGCAGGTTGTTGAAGTCGTGGGCGATCCCGCCAGCGAGCAATCCCAGGCTGTGCAGCCGCTCCTGCTGGAGCCCTTGCTTGAGCATCGCCTCTCGCTCCTCGACGACCGCCAGACGCTCTGTGATGTCGGCAATAGAACAGAGCACAACCGCCGTTCCGTTCCGCTCCACAGGGTTCAGTCCGATCTCCACCGGAAAGCGACTGCCGTCGGCTCTCTGGGCCTCCATCTCCCGACCCCTGCCCATCTCTCGGTACCTTGGCCGGGTCGCGAAGCCCTCTCGATGCTCGTGATGCTTCTGCCGGAGCTCCGGCACGATCAAGTCCTCCACGCACTTGCCCACCAAGGCCTCGTCTCGAAAGAGCAGGCGCGCCTTGCGGGTCGCAAAGAGCAGCAGCCCCTCCGAGTCCACCACCACCATCGCCACCGGGCTGGCCTCGAGCGCGAAACGAAAACCTTCGTCTTTGACCAGATCGTCGATGGGCGGCTCCAGCCTAGCTTGGTTCTGTGGAATCAGGAGATCTACGAACCGCTACTCTACATAGCCAAGGGCACGCAAAGCCTCCAAGTCAACCTCGGCCGCGGACCCGCCCTGCTTTAGGTCGACCTGACCGAGGACCTCAAGGAGGGGATCGGACGCGGAAGGCACCATGCGCTCCAAGCCCTGTGGATCAACAGCCAAGTCCACCCACCAAGCGGCCCCCTCACTGGGCTGGACCACCCGACGGCTGCCCTGACGGGCGCTGGCAGCGTGGGCCACGTATTTGTTGCCCACTGCCACCGCGATGCGTTCGGCGGGGATCCCTTGGGCCAAGTCCAGGCCCTTTGGGGCGAGCCCGGCGGCCGCGCGCAGCGTCGGGGCCACATCCACCAAGCTGGCCACCCCTGGACCGGTGCCCACAAAGTTGGGATGGCGAAGCGCCAGAGGCACATCGATGACCTCGCCGGCGTGGGCGTGGCCATGTTCAAAGTCGCCGTGATCCCAGAGCTCCTCGCCATGGTCCGCGGTGAAGAGGATCACCGCCTCCTGCTCCAATCCCCGCTCGGCCAGAGCATCGAGCAATCGCAAGACTTGCTGATCGACGTAGTCCACCTCAGCTTGGTAGCCCTCGATGGTGTCGGCACGATGCTGCGGGCTGACGATGCCCGCGTTCATGTAGTCCGAGCGTCGCCAACCCGAGACGGAGCTCTGGGCCGGCGCGTGACGGTGAGGCAAGTGCACATCGAGCAGGTGAACCCACACAAAGGTGCCCCGCTCCGGCGCGTCTTGGAGGGTCTGCACGGCCCGGTCCACCAGGCCCTCCCCAGCCCAGTAGTTGTTGGCATGCACCGGCCGGCCGCCAAAAGTCAGGCGATGGGCCGCGCGCTCGTTGACGTGGAAGAAGTCGTCAAAGCCGCGCTCCAGCCCCGTTGAGCTGGAGGCAAAGGGGTTCGCTCCAAAGGCCGCCGTCGCGTAGCCCTGCTCACGCAGCTCTTCGGCCAGGAGAGGAACCTCGGCGTTGACCGATTGATACCCCAGGCCTGAGGCACCAGCCCCGTGCTCGCTTGGTGGCAACCCCGTCATCAACGAGGCCAAGCTCGGCAAGGTCCAGCTCGAGGTCGCCATCGCCCGCGGCCAATAGCCCCCGCCCGCTGCGATTCGCTGCACACTCTCCATGTCCTGGGCCTTGTCCCAGCGCAGAGTGTCCACCGTGACCAACAGGATCAGCGGGCCCTGACTGGTGGCCTGGGTTCGGGGGGTCACAAAGCCGCGCAGCTCTTTGCTGATCTCCGCGACGGGATTTCCGACGTAGCTGGCGGAGAGCACCACCAAGCGCTGGCCCATGGCCCCGAAGGGCAGCACCAGCAAACCCACCCACCACCGGGAGACCGGCTCAAGAACCCGCAGCGCCACCACGCCCAAGAGCAGCAGACCCAGCACTGCGGCAAAGCCCATGACCAGGCCCGCAGGCACATGCAGCCAGGCTGCTCCCAAGAGCAACAGGGCAGCCGGGGCCAGAGGAGAGCGGGCGAATCCCTCTGGCGCAAAGCGCAGCTGCAAGGCGCCCAGCACCCAAAACGCAGCGAACTCCACGACCACACGCCAGAGCTCGGGCTGCACCACCGCGGCGTAGGCGAAAGGCAGCTGCACCAAGGGGGCAAAGAGCCACGGCAGCATGGGAAGCAGGCGTTTCACCTGCGAAGGCTAACCCCCGGTGCTAATCCTTGGACATGCTGCTTCTACTACTGGCCTGTTCCGGCGGCGACGCCGACCCCATCGACACCCAAGACAGCCTCGCTGAGACCGGCGAGACCGAAGAGGGTTGTCCCGCTCCTGTTCCCTTAGCCACGGAGCCCGTGGAGACGTGTCCCGAGCTCAAGGAAGGGCTCGTCGAGGTAGACGGCGAGAAGGGCAGCTACATTCTCAGCGTGCCCGAGGATCCCGATCAGATCCTGCCCGTCTTGGTCTTCCTTCCCGGCGGCCCAGCGGACATTGGCAGCGCCACGAACAACTACTTCTCGTGGATCGCCATGATGCCCGGGTTGCAGGACTACTGGGTCATCGTGCCCCACACCAGCGGCGCAGGAAGCGATCGCGGCCAAGTGGCCTTGGACAGTCTGGCGGCCTTCCAGGGTTGCTTTGACCACGACTCCAGCCAAGTCCACCTGATCGGTCACTCCTCGGGAGGCCGCGTGGCCTACCCCTTGGCCGTGGACACCCCGGCGCCCTTCCGAAGCTTGACCGGCCTGCCCGGCACCTTCGAATCAGAGACAGACGAGGAGCTGGTCGCATCCTTGGCGTGCGTTCCGGTACACCACATCGCCGGCTCCGAGGACAGCGGCTGGGTGGACGCTGCCCGCGATGCCCAGACACGCATGGAAGGGCTGGGCCTGCAGAGCACCCTCCATGTCGTAGAGGGCATGGGTCACGGTCCAAACGAGAGCTGGGACGGCTCCCTGCTCAAAGACTTCTTCGATACTCTGGATTAAGAGAGCCCCATGCTCCTACTCGCCTTGGCCTGCGCCACCCCCGACGCTGATCCCCTCGCAGTTCTGAGCCCCTCCCCACTGGGAGAGGGTGCCCTTGCGCCCGGCTTTGAGTTGGAGGACGTCAACAGCACCAGCGCGAGCTTTGAGAGCTTGGTGGCGCCCTCTCAGTATCTGGACCGGGTCTCGGCCTGGTACTTCGGTCACGCAACGTGACCCTACTGCAGTAGCCAGTTTGGCTACCTGGACCAGATGCAAGCTGAGCTGCCCGACTCCATCGCCATCATCGGCGTGAACGAGCTGGGCAAGGCGGGAAGCAATGACGTCTTCACCGACGGCCGCGATCTGCCTTGGCTACAGGACACCGAGGAGGACGCCGTCTGGTCTCAGTGGGGCGTGGAATACAGAGACGTGGTGCTCGTTGATCCAGAGGGAAGCATCGTCGGGGTCTTCAACCTGACGAACCAAGATCTGGGGCAGAACAACCAGTTCAACGCCCTCAAGGATGCCCTGCTGAGCATCGACTCAGCGGAATAGCGAACAGCTAGACCTGCTTGCCCTGCCTGCTCGCTGCGGCGTGCTTGGCCGAAGAGCGCAGCGTCTCTTCCTTGGCGCGCCGGTAAGCAGACACCGCCAGCGGATCGTCGCTATCGATGTATTCGGGCAGGTCCACCATGCCCTGTGCCTTGGCCAGCTTGGTCTGCGCCTCGATCTGGCGGATGTCCAGCTCCTTCATCTGGCGGCGGTGGCTCAGAAAAAAGGCGACCATCACGGTCGGGGACCCAAAGACCCCAAGCACAGCGGCCATGCCAATGAAGGCCTCAGCGAGTTGTTCCATGCCGCACAGCATAACTGACGCGCGGCCTCGGAATGCATTGTTCCAATAAACAGGGAATACAGACCAGCCCGGGGGCATTACCATCATCTTCGAAACAAACAGGAGGCCACATGCGCCGTCTCATTGCCGCTTCAGCTCTCACTGCTCTTCTCCTGCCGGCCGTGGCATTTGCCGCCGACGACTACAAAGTAGACACCTCTCACTCCGCCGTGCTCTTCAAGGCCCTTCACTTCGGCGCTGGCTACACCTGGGGCCGCTTCAACGACTTTGAAGGAACCTTCGAGGTGGACGAGCAGGGCAACCCCACCGCCATCGACATCACCGTCAAGGCGGAGTCCGTCGACACCAACAACGAGAAGCGCGACAAGCACCTGCGTAGCCCGGACTTCCTGAACGCAGGCGAGTTCCAGACGGTCAGCTTCAAGGCCACGCAGATCGAAGCCAAGGGCGAGGGCGTCTGGACCGCGACCGGGGAGTTGACCCTCCACGGCGTGACCAAGCCAATCACCGTGGACATCACCAAGGCCGGCGAGGGCAAGGACCCCTGGGGCGGCTACCGCTACGGCTTTGAGACAGAGTTCCAGGTCAAGCGCTCCGACTTCGGCTTCTACAACGAAGACGGAATCGGCGACGAGATCGCGATGACCATCGCCATTGAGGGAACCAAGAAGAAGCTCTGATGCGCTTGGCCCTGCTGCTGCCCTTGGCCATCGCATTGGTGGTGGCCGGGCCTCGTTTGGGCAATCGGGCCATCGCAATGAGCGGCTGGCTGGGTTGGGTCGTTGCTGGAAGCATTCTCTTGGGACTTCCAAGCGTTCCTCCCCACAGCGCCTTCGACTACCGAATGGTGCTCACCCCCGTGCTCTTGCTCCCCATGCTGGCGCCAAAGCGCTGGGCTGTGGCCACCTTGGCTCTGAGCGCGGCCTTGACCTTGGGCTTCGGACTCCAGAGCCTCTGGGGTCGCTCCACCCTGTTGGAGAGCCTGGCGATCGGCACCCTCGCCGGCATCGCACTGCTCGGGAGCGATGTCTTGGTCCAGCGCCCACATCGGCCTTGGGTGGTCCCGCTCTTGGGGATTGGTGTAGGGATCGTGTTGGCCCTGAACTGCTCCATGCGCCTGGGCATAGAGGCTCTGGTCATCGGAGGGGTCACCCTCTGCCTGCGAGGCCATGCTGCCCTGAACCGAGGCGCACTCTTGGCGCTCACGGGCATCCTTGCTGCCGCGTGCGCTTATTCCGAGGCGCTGCCCTTCCTGCCACTCATCGGCTGCAGCCTTCTGGCCGTTGGTGTGCTTCCGCAGCGCCACCTTGCCCTGCAAATCACAGGAGTCGTCCTACCCCTGATCTTGGCCAGCATTCCGGGCCTCATCAGCCTCATGAGGAGTCCCATCTGAGCCGATCTACTTAAACGGAGGCGACATGAGCACCAATATGGACGCCAACTACGGCCTGGGATTCGTTGAGATCGACGACCCCGTTGGCCGCTGTGTAGAGCGCCTGGAGTCCGAGTTGGCCAAGCCAAACTTTAAGGCACCAACCCTCCCCAAAGCCGCCCTTGAAGTTCTGCGGCTGACCAACAACCCCCGGGTAGAGGCCGCAGAGATCCTCGCCGTCGTCGAGACCGACGCGACCCTCGCCGCACAGCTACTGGCCCGCGCCCGCAGCCCGATCTACGGCACACGACCTGTCCAGAGCTTGAGAGAGGCCGCCGTCCGCATGGGGATCAACGGACTGCGAGACTTGGTCTTGCAGATCAGCCTGCGCATGAAGGTCTTCCGTGCCCCCGGCTTTGAGCCTCAGGTCACCGAGATCATGCGCTTTGCCCAGGTGCGCTCCAACCTCTGCCATGCGGTCAATCGCCAGAGCCGCTTCTCGCAGCCTCAGGCCAGCATGTGCGCCCTGTTGGCCGACTTGGGCATGGCGACTGCGCTGATGGTGCTGGCACAGGTCCCCCGCGGCGAGTCCCCACCACCCCTGAATACGGCTTGGGCAGCGGCGCTGGAATCACACGAAACCCTGGGCGCCCGGGTTGGCCAGACCTGGGACTTGCCGGGAGAGATCGTCTCCGTGATTCGGCATCACCACCAGGTCAGCGTCGCCAAGGTCCCAAACCCGACCATCGCCACCCTCTTGGTCGCAGGCGTGGTGGCCGAGCACCTGAACTTGGGCCTGCGCGGACCCCAGGGAGCGCAGTTCTGCGAGGACAGAACTCAGGTCAACGGCGCCAGACGGCTGCTCGGACTCAACACCGACAAGATGAAGCGCATCGTCTCCCAAGCCCGCGCGATGGAGCTGGACTGCATCGTCTGAATCAAGCCCGAGTGAGCTGCCGAAAGACCTCTTCCAGGTTGCGGCGCTCTTGGCGCAACTCCAGGATCACGCAGCCCAAGCGAACCGCCGTGTGGAAAAGCTCCGGACGAAGCTCGCCTTGTCCGTGGATCTGAAGATCGAGCTGACCTTCGACCTCCGCATGGCCCGTCACGTGGCGAACGCTCTCCACGCCGGCGATCTGGGAGATCTCCTCGATGATGCGCGCCGTCTCCTGAACCACCTTTCCGGGCGCCAAGCTCAAGTGCACCAGGTCGCCCGAGCTCGCCCGCGTCACCTCTTCGGTGGGACCGTCGGCCACGATCAGGCCCTCGTTGATGATCAGCACCCGGTCACAGGTGGCCTGAACCTCACCCAGAATGTGGGTGCTCAGGATGACGGTCTTCTTGGCCCCGATCTCACGGATCAAGGCCCGAATGTCCATGATCTGGTTGGGGTCCAAGCCCGAGGTGGGCTCGTCCAGAATCAAGATGTCCGGATCGTGAAGGATGGCTTGGGCGATCCCGACGCGCTGCTTGTAGCCCTTGGAGAGGGTGCCGATGACCTGCTGACGGCGCTCGTTCAGACCGCAGCGCCCAATGGCCCGCTCCACGGCAGCTGCGCCCTCGGCGGCCGCCAAGCCGCGCACGTTGGAGACGAACTCCAGGTACTCCATCACGCGCATGTCGGGGTAGACCGGACTGGCCTCGGGCAAGTAGCCCAAATGGCCTCGGGCGCGCACCGGATCCTCCAGCACGTCCACTCCAGCGACCACGGCCGAGCCAGCGGTGGCCGTGATGAAGCCCGTGAGAATCTTCATCGTCGTGGACTTGCCGGCGCCGTTGGGCCCCAGGAATCCGACGACCTCGCCCGCGTGGATCTCAAAGTTGACCCCACCCAGAGCGGCGTGGTCGCCGTAGCGCTTCTCCAGGCCCTTTACCTCTACGACCGCCATCTCACGCTCCGAATGCTGCCCCTGGCTGATAACATCGCTGCCGACGGAGGCGGTGATGCACCTGATTGAGCTCTGTGCACCGCGCGTGGCCCCAGCGAGATGGTCGGGCCAGGGTTCACTCAGTCGCAGCGACTCCCTGGGTGAGTTGCTGGCCGCTCTGCCCCACGCAGACTGTGTCTTGGTTCACCACAGCGCACCCGAGCTCCCCCAGCTCTTGGCCGCCAGTACCCTGCCCGTTGTCGTCTGCGGAGAGCGCCTCACCGTGGCCCAAGCGGTCTCCTGCATGCGCGCAGGCGCCGTGGACGTGGTGCCAACGGCGTTGGCTTGGCCTGCCTGTCTGGCGGCTCAGGCTCAGTTTGCAGAGGCCAAATCTGAGGCGTCACCGTCCGCGGATTCGCATCCAACGCAAACGAATCCCAATGAGAACCGCATCGCCCCTGGCCTGTTGGCGCTCAGTCACGCCCAAGCCTTGGAGCAGGAGAGGCTTGAGCTGATCGGTCGCTTGTCCTGGGGCCTGGCCCACGAGATCCTCAACCCCGCGACCTTCGTGATGGCCAACCTGGAGGAGACCCGCGCCTGCATCCAGGACCTGCAGCCTCTGCTGACCTACGGCGTCGATCTGGCCCTGCTGCACGGCAACCCGGCTCAACTCCAGGCATACAAGCGCCAGGCCAACTGGCCCCAGGGACTGGACGAGCTCAACGAGCTGATCAACGAATGCCAAGAGGGCATGGCCCGGATCAACAACCTGGTCAACGATCTGAAGTCCTTCGGCCCAACCGACCAGGCCGAGCGGGATTTGGACCTCCGCCGCCTCCTGCAACGGGTACTGGGCTTGGCCCGAAAGGACCTGGAGATCCTTCATGTAGAGGTGGAGATCGAGCGCGCCCCTCCGGTTCACGCCAGCCCCGCCCGGCTGGCCAGCCTGCTCTCCAGTCTCCTGGCCGGCTTCCTCAAGCGCCCGGTCCGGTCTCTGGAACGCAAACTGACCATTCGATGCGCTCTGCAGGAGCCCTGGGTGGAGCTCCACCTGCACGACTCCGCCCCTGTTGGTCCAGACGAGGACAGCGTGGAGTTGGCCCGCACCCAGCTCGGCTTGGCCTTCGGGCGGGAGCTGGTGACCCGACTGCGGGGTGAGCTGCAAGCAGAGGCCGGCCCACAAGGCGTACAGGTGCGCCTGCGTCTGCCCGCCGAGCTGCCGGCTCCGCGCATGCACTCCGGCGAGCTGCTCCACGCGGCCCGAATCGCCGTGCAGCACTGCGGTCCTCATCGCAGCGCAGAGGTCGCGGACACACTTCGCTGCAAGACCCTGCATGTCCTGGAGCAATGGCCGCCGCCCCTCTGGGCCCCCGCGGACTTGGCACTGGTTCAGAGCAACCGGGAGTCCAGCGGCCCGGTGCCATCACTCGCCCTGGCCCAAGGTCCGCTGCCGCTTCAAGAGATGGCCCGAGTGCTCGCCAAGGCCCCACTAGACTGACTACAATGGCCCCGGCCCTTCTACGCGCCACGGAGACCCTATGCTCATCCTCGCCCTACTCGCTTGTGGCAACGACTACCTTGTGCTCGAGAGCGAGACAGCGGAAGAGATCGAAGAGGTCGAGGTTGACTGGAGCCAAGCCGAGCTCGTCATCACCTCACCGGTGTCCGCCAGCTTTGTGTCCCTCGAAGATGGGACCACCTTCAAGGCCCACCTCGAGAACGCCGAAGGAGAGGTCCTCGACTTCGACGAGATCACCTGGAAGAGCAGCGTGGCCAGCGACTGGAACCCCACCGGTTCAGAGTTCGAGGACACCCTCCCCATCGGCGTTCACGATCTGAAGGCCAAGGCCCTGCTGCCCAACGGAGACCGCGTCTCCTACACTGTCGGCGGCGTGCTCGTGCAGAGCGCCTATGCCGGCATCTACACCGGGAACGTGGTGGTGGACCTGATCACGGATCAACTCTCCACGGCCTGCTCGGGCGCCGCGACCCTGACCATCGACGCCACAGGCGAGGTGGTTGATGGCTCCGCAAACTGCTTCCTGAGTATCCAAGGCATCGACATCGACGGGGAGTACCTCATCGGTGCTGAGAACGACGCCGGAGACCTCGAAGGCGACATCGCCCTGGACCTCTTTGGCTTTGAGGTGCCACTGGCCTTGGACGGGCAAGTCTCCGAAGACGGCGAGCTGAGCGCTAGCTTTGACGGCGACCTGGCCGGATTTGCTGCGGTCGAAGGCGAGCTTGTGATGACGCGTATCAGCCGCGACCTGCCGCAGTAGCACCCTCTGAGCTTGCTTATTGGGCTCGCCTACTGGGCTTGGCTACTGAGCTTGCCTACTGGGCTTGCTCTGGAATCACGTCCGCGGGGGCCGCGGGCTTGTAGGCGATCAGGGCCTCCTGGTAGGCGCGAATGCGCTTGGCGTTGGCTCCCAAGTCGCCTTTGCCCTTGCGGCTAGCACTTCGCATCTTGAGCTGCGTCATGCCCGGGCCGGCAGGAACAGCCCAGATGGTGACGTCATCCACAAAGCCCATCTTGGGTGTGACCGCCTCGCAGGCCAGCACAAAGGGCTCCGGGGTGCTGCAGTTCTGCCAGCCCGGCATGGTCAAGGCCACCGTCTCGGCCCTGGAGAACACCGCTTGGGGCGCCTCGTGGAAGTACATGGACTTGAGCTCGGGGTAGGCCTCGGACTCCCCGGTGGTCACGTCATTGACCGTCAGGCCCGCGCATGCGGTCAGCAGAGCTAGAATCATGCCTCCCCCTTCAAGGCCGCGAGCACCTCTTCCATCACGACCTTGCGCACTTGGTCCAAGCCAGGGCCCTTCACGCGGACGGCGCTGACCCCCGTTGGGGCGGCCAGGCCCATGTGACTCGGGTCACTGCAGCCATCACAGATCAAACACGCCTGGGGCAGATCCGCGCCGGGCGAGTCCGCCTTGGCCACGGCGCTGGGTGGGCCGCCATAGCGCTTCAGGCCCATGGAGCGAAGGGCGACGGCCTCGTCGGGGGGGAGGGTCTTGATCCCCCCCAGAGAGCGCGCTGTGGCCGTGATCTTGGCCGTGTGCTCTAGGGTCTCCAGCTTGCAGAAGGCGTCCAAGAGCGAGGTCCCCAAGGTCACCGCGCCGTGTCGGTCCATCAACACCGCGTCGTGGTTGCGTACATAGGGCCGCAAGGCATCTGCCAAGCCCTTGGTGCCGGTGGTCTCGTAGGCCACCGTGGGCACCGTCCCCAGAGTCAGGACCACTTCGGGGAGCACACACTGGGCCAGGGACTGGTCCGCGATGGTGAAGGCGATGGCCAGCGGTGGATGGGCATGCACGATGGCCTTGCAGTCCGGGCGCTCCTGGTAGCAGGCCAAGTGCATGGCCATCTCAGAGGTCGGGTTGCCGCGGCCGCGCAGCTTCTTGCCCTGCCGATCGATGACCACCAGGTGCTCGTCGGTGAGCAGCCCCTTGTGGCAACCGGCCTGGGTGCAGAGGATGTCACCGTTGGGCAGCACGCAGGACAGGTTGCCGTCCATCGCCACCAACAGGTGCCGCTCATAGCAGAGGTGGGAGAAGCGAATCATCTCCTCACGCAGGGTGCGCTCGCTCTTCACAGGGTCTTCCTTTGGCTCACTCTGCCCCTAAGCCCGTTCATGCTTCTGCGCGCGGCCCATGAGCGCGGCCATCGCCTGCTTGGGGTCCTTGTTCTCGTAGAGGATGCCGTAGACCTGCTCGGTGATGGGCAGCTCGACCCCCAGCTTGTGGCCCAAGTCGCGCGCAGAGCGCGTGGTGACCACACCCTCCGCTACTTGACCCAGCTCCTCCAAGATCTCGTCCAAGGTCTTGCCCTTCCCCAAGGCCAAGCCCACGCGCCTGTTTCGCGAGAGGTTGCCGGTGCAGGTCAACACCAAGTCCCCCATTCCGGCCAGGCCGGAGAAGGTCAGAGGGTTGGCGCCCTTGGCGACGCCCAATCGGGTGATCTCGGCCAGGCCACGGGTGATGATGGCCGCTCGGGCGTTCAGGCCCAAGCCCATGCCGTCGGCCATGCCGCAGGCGATGGCCATGACGTTCTTGATCGCGCCGCCGATCTCCACGCCGACTACATCGTCAGAGTGGTAGACCCGAAAGGAGCTGCCATGGAACGCCTCGGCCACGCGCTTGGTGGCTTGGGGGTCCTGGCCTGCGACCACCACAGCGGTGGGCTCACCGCGGGCGACCTCGGCGGCGAAGCTGGGGCCACTGATCACGCACTGGCGCCGATGGCTCTCCATCACCTGCGACATCACCTCGTCCATGGTGAGCAGACTTCCTTCCTCCACGCCCTTGGCAGCACAGCAGAGGATGGTGTCATTGGGCAGGTGCGGCCGGAGATTCGTGAGCGCAGCGCGCAAAGCTTGGCTGGGAATCGCCAACACCGCCAGCTCCGCCCCTTCCAGCACCCAGTCCACATCGCTGCCTACCGTGACGGCAGGGTCCAAGCGGTGACCGGGCAGGTAGCGCTCATTGACGCGGGACTCCTCGATGACCTGAGCACGCGCGGGGCTGCGCTCCCAGAGACGCACGCGGTGCCCACAACGGGCGAGCTGCATGGCCAGCGCGGTACCAAAAGAGCCTGCGCCCAAGACTGCTGTGTTCACTCAACCTCCCGAAAGTCTGCGAAGTAGTCGATGCGGCGACGATCCTGAGAGGCGGGTCGTGTGCGGGGTCCCGCCCACTCCCGCAGCTCCTTGAGTCGGTCATCCATGGTGACCGCAAGGGGCACCGTGTCCCGGATCACCCGGGTCAAGTCGCGGTTGCTCAGCTCGCGCCCTTCGGCGAACGCGTTGAACATCGCCTCGATGATGACCTGCTCCAGCTCAGCGCCGGAGTACTTCTCCGTCTCCTCAGCGGCTTGGTACAGGTCAAAGTCCTCGGGGTTGCGCTGCCGGCGGCGCAGGTGAATCTCCAAGATGCTCAGGCGCTCGTGCACGCTCGGCAAATCTACGAAAAAGATCTCGTCAAACCGTCCCTTTCGCAGGAGCTCCGGAGGCAGTCCTCTGACCTCGTTGGCGGTCGCCACCACAAAGACGGGGGCCGTCTTCTCCTGCAGCCAGGTCAGGAAAGCACCAAAGGCAGCGCCACCGGTCCCTCCTGAGAATCCCTTCTCCAGCTCGTCGATCCAGAGCACCGCTGGCGCGATGGACTCTGCAATTCGGATGGTGTCCCGAAGCGACTCTTCGACGGGCCCGCCTCCTTGAAAGAGCGCGCTCACGTCCAGCCGAAGCAGCGGGATCTGGAAGCTGCCGGCCACGGCCTTGGCCGTCAGGGACTTGCCACAACCTTGGACCCCCAGGAGAAAGACCCCCTTGGGCTCCGGCAGCCCAAAGTCCCGAGCGTCCTGCCCAAAGGCCTTGCCCCGCCGATCGAGCCACTCTTTGAGCTGGGAGAGGCCGCCCACCCCGCTCATGTCCTCGACCTGTTCAAAGAACTCCAGGTGGCGGGAGCGCCGGATCGCCTGGCGCTTGGCACGGCCCATCTCCAAGAGCGCAGTGTCGTCGAAGCCCTGGCCCGCCAGGAGGATGCGGGCATAGCTGCGCTTGATCTCCTTCTCGGTCAGGCCCAGGCTGGACTGCACGAAGCGCTCGAAACGCACAGGGTCCAGCTCCAGCGTCTGTTGACGCAGCATGACCCGCAGCAGACGTGAAACCTCGCCGCGATCGGGCAGGGGCACGTCCATGACCATCAGGTCCTTCTCCAACTCCCGGGGCACGCTCAGGGTGGGGCAGACAAAGACCAAGGCTTGGGTCCGCGCGCCCAACACAGGTTCCACGTCACGCAAGGCGCGAACCACCTTGGACTTCTTTAGCTCCTCCTGAGCGTCGAAGAGCAGGAAGACGGCGGACTCTGGGAGACTCACAGCGATGTGCTGTAGCGCCTCATAGAGACCCTGCGTCTCGGGAATTGGGGTCCCGCTCACCGTGAGACCTGTGGTCTGCCGCCAGCAATAGACGGCCAGCTCCTCGTCCCGTGCCATTCGGCCGACGTGACGCTCCAAGCGCTCCTCCTCCCAGGTGATCAAGGCGATCAGTGGGCTGCGTGAGCGGACGAGCAGGCGAATGCGGCCAAGGAGTGACTTCATAGACTCCAAGGGTAGCACCGGGTCGCCGCAGATTCGGGTCGCCCCGGATTCGGTCGTCCCGTATTTGGGTTAGGCGCAAAGCCTTGCGAATCGGCATCGCCATCACCCGCGCCTCGAACATCGAGGTCACCTGGACCACGGCCCACATCATCGTGGGCTTGCTGGCCTCGGGTGTGGGGGTTCGTCTGATCGAGCCCTGGGACTTCGAGGTCGATGCCAAGGGAGCGCTGGTCGCACGCGCCTACGCCCTCGACCCCCGCAACAGGGGCTGGTCCCGAGCCGAGGTCTGCACGCTGCTGCAGACCCGTCGCGCACGCCGTTGCTTTGTGGCCCTCTCCTCCTTGGACCTGATGCTGATTCGCATCAACCCCATGGACAACGCCGTGCTGACCTGGTGCCTGCGGGCCCAGTCTGCAGGGGTGCCGGTGCTCAACCCCCCCGAAGCGCTGCTGATGACCTCACACAAGGGTTGGCTGGCCAGCCTCCCTGATGTGCCAAAACCGCCGACCCTTGTCACCCGCGCAAGGGGCACCGCGCATGCCTTCGCCATGGAGTATCCAGAGGGGGTCGTCGTCAAGCCTGCGCGTGCCAGCGGAGGGAAAAACATCCACCGAGTGTCCCATCGGCGCCACCAAGACTTGGACCGAGCTCTTGACGAAGTACAAAAAGTTGGCGACCGATATGCGGTGATTCAGGCCTACCTTCCGGAGGCCGATCACGGCGAGAAGCGCTTGGTCTGGCTGGATGGTGAATTGCTCGGCGGCTACCTCCGCGAGCGGGCGCCTGGCGAGTTTCGCCACAACCTCAAGCAAGGCGCAAAGCCGCACCCTATCGTACTAAGCGACGAGGATCAGGCCTTGTGCAAGGCCCTGAACCCCCACCTGCTCAAGGCTGGGGTTTGGTTGGCCGGCATCGACGTGATCGGCGACAAGGTGGTCGAGGTCAACACCCTGAATCCTGGGGGCTTGCACTTGGCTCAGAGCTTCACTCCAGACAGAGACCTTGTGGCACCCGTTGTGCAATCCCTGTTACGCCGGATCGGTCCAAGCGCGGCCGATGTCTGAAATCGTCAGCCGCACCCTTGGTTTTGTTTGAGCTGAGCTGCAGCACGCTGAACGCTGAATCCACGGAGCCGACAATGAGAAGCGCCCGAGCAAGACGCCGCGAAGACGATCTCGCGCCTACCAGTATGACCCGTAAGCAGGTCATGGACGCCCTCCGCAAGGGCCGCTCTCTGGTAGAGGCAGACCTCCGTGGTGCGGACCTGACTGGCCTGAACTTCGACGGCCGCGACCTGAGCTTCACCAAGCTCGCCGACGCGGACCTGAGCGGCTGCACCTTCAAGGGTGCCCGTCTCGAGGGTGCCTCCATGTGGCACGCCAACCTTCAGGGCGCCGTCCTGGACGAGGCCGTCTTGGACTTCGCCGACTTGGACTGCGCCAACATCGACGGCTGCCGCTTCCGCGGTGCCCGCATCAAGAAGACCATCTTCCCGAACCCACGGGAGTCTCTGGACCAGATTGAGTCCAGCATCCGCACCGGCGAGGCCATCCGCCTGCCCCAGGACGAGCTCGACTTCGAGTAGTCCCACCGTGTGATGATCGGAAGGGTCTGCCTGCGGGCAGGCCCTTTTGCGTTGTGGGGGGTGTTAAGCTCCACTTTCTCGGAACCCCCAGACCCGCCTTGTGGTCTGTCTTGATCGGAGGCCTCGCGCCCACCCATGATTGCCCTTCTCTTTGCCATGGTCCATCGACCGACGGATGAGGAGTTGGTGCAGCGCTTCAAGGAAGGTGACCGGAAAGCATATTCGGAGTTGGTGCGGCGCTATCAGAACCGCGTCTTCAGCGTGTGCATGCGGTGGCTCAAGGGCGACCGCGAGATCGCAGAAGAGGTGGCCCAGGACGTGTTCCTGGCTCTGTTCCGAGCGCTGCCCGGGTTCCGCGGAGACGCGCAGCTGAGCACCTGGATCTACCGGGTTGCGATCAACCACTGCAAGAACCGCCAGACCTACAGACACCGACGCGCCCACGGCCGCCACGAGTCAATCGACGGCATTCAACAGGAGGACGACGCACCCAAACGACAGCTCGCAGACGAGAGAGGACCTGGCACCGACGCCTCGGTGCACCAGCGCGAGGCACGGACCTTGCTCCAGGAAGCCCTGGATCAGCTGGATGATGAACAGCGTCAGATCATCGTGCTGCGGGACATCGAGGATTTGTCCTACGAGGAGATCAGCGAGCTGCTGGACCTTCCCCGCGGAACAGTAAAGTCCCGGCTGCACCGGGCCCGACATGAGCTGGCAAGAAAGCTCGGTCGACGCCTAAACCTAGCCGATGTGGTGTGAGAGAGAGCCATGACTGAGCAAGAGACCACAACCCGCTTGAACGACTACCTGGACGGGGAACTAAGCCCTGCACAGGTGGCCTCGTTCGAGGCTGAACTCTCCAAGGATCCAGCCCTGCGGGCTGAGATGGAGACCGTACAGTCGGCGCTGGAGCTCCTGCGCACCGAGGGTCCTCTTCAAGCTCCTACTGGCTTTCACGAGCGCGTGATGGCCCAAGCAGCGGTCGAGCCCATGCCCCAGGTGGGGTGGATGGATCGCCTGCGCAGCTTCTTCCGTGAGCTGCCCATGGAGACCTTGGCCATGGCCGTGGCCGCGACGATCGTCCTGGTTCTCGTAGGCGGTCTGCTCCCGGACTCCGATGAGCCCGAGACCGAGCCGGCCACCATGGAGCCCGCCGAGACTGAACTGAGCACCGCAGCTGGCGCCCAAGACAAGAAGGACACCGTCAAGTCCAAAGAGGCCGCACCGGGTCCCGAGAAGGAGCTCGATCCCTTCCGGGAGGTCGCCGACACCCTGATCACGGGGCCGATCGACGAGGGCGAGGGGAGCGGCACGGTTTCCAAGACCCAAGCCATCGACGGCGTCGTCGGCTTGGAGAGCTCAACTGGAGGCAACGCCAAAGACGGCGCCCTCAAGGGCAGCGACTCCAAGAGCGTCGACCCCAAGGGCACCGCAGACGTGATGGACTTGGGCAGCCAGGAACCCGTTGGCAGCACCTCGGGCGCCGAGAAGCCCGATGCGGGCGAAGCTCAAGCCATCGACTTGGAAGCCCAGCTCAACGCAGCGGTGGCCTACAGCTTGGTGGTCAAGGACAGCACCAGCCTGCGACAAATCGCCGCCCTGGCCGAGCGCCATGGGGGCCGAGCGGTCAACGCCAAGACCGGCGCAGCCCTGAGCGAGAGCGACCTGGATGACGGCCGAGTGCAGGTGCAAGTGCGCATTCCACCTGCACAGTTGGCGTCCTTCCACTCCGCATTGAACAGCATCGGTGCAGCACAGCGCACCAGCATGAACGATGCGAACCTCTACGGTCCAGACACGATCAGCTTGAACCTGGACGTCCGCATCAAGTAGACCGCAGGCTGCGGCCCGCGCAACTGGGCTTGGGGGGTGTCGGAGAGTCGACAGCCCCTGTCCGAAAGTGGACACCCGAGGCTCCAAGCGTCCCACGCCGTGCGGCCCCTGGCCTGGCACGGGCTTTGCTCTCTCTCCCCACAAGACCTGGGGACAGCATGCATGGACAGCGCGAGCACTACACCTTGAACGGACCTCGAAGCAGCAGCGAGTTGGAGCTGCTCTCCCTCGTCATCGGCACTGGAAGTGGCCCCTACGGCACCCGACGCATCGCTCTGGAGCTGCTCAAACGCTTTGGCAGCGCCCAGCAGATCGCCCAGGTGCCCGTTCGCGCGCTCACTGAAGTTCCCGGTTTGGGGCCAGCTCGGGCTGTTCGGGTACACGCCGCCTGCGCGCTCACCCTGCTCCCAAACCGGGACCCTGGACCCGAGCTTGTGACCTGTCCAGAAGACGCCGAGGCCTGGATCCGTCCGGCCCTAAACGCACAACGCCGGGAGCAACTCTTCGCGCTCTACCTCTCCGTCAGTGGTCGCCCATTGGCCTTGGAATGCCTGAGCACCGGCTCGGTGGACCGAACCTTGGTGGATCCAAGAGAGGTCTTTAGACCTGCACTATTGCTCGGCGCACGCTCTCTGGTCTTGGCGCACAATCACCCCTCAGGGGACCCCCGCCCCTCGCCCGAGGACAGAGCGGTCACCCGACGGGTGAGCGAGCTGGGTCACAAGCTGGGCGTGCAGCTGGCCGACCATCTCATCCTAGGAAGCAACAGCTTTTGCTCCTTGGCCGAGATGGGCCTGTTGCCCGCCTGGACGGGCTCCGCGAGCGCACTGACGGGAGAAGCACAAGCACCTTCCAGCAATGGCGGGCATCTTGGGGTGTGAGACCCACACATCCGTGGTTATCTGAGGACCGATGTTTCCCTACCTCTACGCTCAAGAGACCGACGGCGATCCGCTCCTCTTTGGAACCTACGGATTGATGCTGGTCACCGCCTTCCTCCTGGCCGCCCTGATTTCAGGCGCCCGCATGCGAAAGGTCGGCATCAACCCCGACGTGGTCGTGCCTCTGATCGTGGTGGCCATCGTCAGCTCCATCTTCGGCGCCCGCCTGCTTCACTTCTTGGGTAGCCCCGGTGACCGCGAGCGTTTCCTGGACAACCCTCTGATCCTCTTGGACCTGACCCAAGGCGGCATGGCCGTCATGGGCGGCGTGACCGGCGCGATCATCTGCGGGTGGGGCTATTTGGTCATCAAGGGCATCAACCCCTGGAAGGTGGCCGACATCGCGGGGCCCAGCATCCTCCTAGGCCAGGCCATTGGACGCATGGGCTGCTTCTTTGCAGGCTGCTGCCACGGTCAGCACATCCCCGAGGCCATCGTGGCCAGCACCCTGGCCAGCTTTCCGGGCGGCGACATCGTCACCCTCCAGGGCAAGCCCTTCGTGGCCTACGAGTACCACCGGGCAGCAGGTCCCCAGGACTTCGGCGCCTTTCCCGAGATCCAGCAGGGCATGGGTGCGCTCTTCGACATGCCGCTCTACCCCGTACAGACCTACGAGGCGGTGGGTGCGCTCATCGGCTTTGGTCTGCTCAGCTTGGTCTGGCGTTACGGCCGCAAGTTCGACGGCCAGATCATGGGCCTGTACCTGATCTGCTACGCCGGCCTTCGCTACATGGTCGAGATGTTCCGTGGCGACGCCGTGCGCGGCACCGCGTACCTGACCCAGTACATCGACGGAGGACTGAGCACCTCCCAGGTGACGGCCATGGTCTTTGTGGGCGTAGGCGTCTTGTACATGGCTGTGGGCGGACTGATGAACAAGGGCGTAAAGCCTGAAGAGGAGTATGCCCCGGACGCCTCCATCGAAGATGAGTTGATCGACGAGCTGGCATGAAGCTTCCGCCGAAGTGGCGGCCACGTGGGCCTGCCATGTTGCTCATCACCCTGGCCATCGGCGGGCTGATGATGGGCTTGGCTTGTGCCGGCTCCGCGATCCTGGACGAGCCAAGTCCGGCGGGTCTGGGCAGAGGCCTGAGCATGCTCGGCCTCTTCGGAGTCTTCCCGGCCGGCTTGTTGGTCTTCGTCGGGGCCTTCCTTGAGAAGCGGCTGCGCCTTCGCGCGGCCATCCTGAGCGCCAACGCCGTACTTCTACTGATCGGCATTCCGGTGCTCATCGGCGGGGTTGCAGCAGACCCAGGAGAGATGACCCTGCCAGCGGTCATCGTCAGCGCCACGCTCTGCTACGGCGTGCCGATGTTCGTCATGCTGGCCGCTGCGTGGTTCTACTGGTCCAAGGGCAGCGACAACGAGGAGAGCGCGCGCGTTGCGGCCGCACAGGCCTCGCTGGTGGGGCTCATCGCGGCACGGGGGCGCATCGGGCTGTACGAGTTGAGCCAAGAGCTCTCTGTCTCAACCGAGCTCCTCAAGACCTGGATCTATGCGGCTGTGGCGGATGGAAGCCTGGACTGCGCGATCAACTGGAAGAGCGGAGAGATCACCAGCGCGGCCATGCTGGAGAGCACCAACGACGCCTGTCCCTCCTGCGGCGCCATGGGCATGAGGGTGCTGGGGCAAGGGGTGCGACAGTGTTCCCACTGCGACACAGAGCGTCTGGGCCGGTAAACTGCGTGTCATGAGCGCTCTCCTTTTCACCCTGGCTTGCGGTGACCCCATCGCCGCACCTCTGCCGGACCCCAGCGTTGAGGAAAGGCGCCAAGTGGCCGCCGAGCCCGAGAGCGCTCCGATCGCGAATGTCCCCGTCGTTCGCTTCATCGCAATGGGCGATGGCGGCGTGGGCAACGAGACCCAGTACGCGGTGGCCAAGGCCGTGCAGAGCGTCTGCGCGGAGCGTGGCTGCGATTTCGTCCTCTACCTGGGGGACAACATCTACAACGACGGCGTCAACGGCGTGGACGACCCCCAGTTTCAGACCAAGTTTGAGCAGCCTTACGCCGGGCTGGACTTGATCTTCCACATGGTCCTGGGCAACCACGACTACGGCGAGCTCTCCTTGGCAGAGAGCAAGGCTGAGTTTGAGGTGGCCTACAGCGAGAAGTCCACCAAGTGGAGCATGCCCGCACGTCACTACACTTTCGCCCAAGAGCACGTGCAGTTTTACGCCTTGGACACCAACCAGATCATGGTGTGGGACCGCCCCGAGCAGCAGGCCTGGCTGGAGCGCGAGCGCGCTGCCTCCAAGGCTGACTGGCACATCGCCTTTGGCCACCACCCCTACATCTCCAATGGCCAGCACGGAAACGCAGGAGAATACGAGGGCTCGCCCTACATCCCCATCGCCAGCGGCAAGTCCATGAAGAGCTTTATGGACGCCTCCATCTGCGGGCAGATGCAGCTGTACCTGAGCGGCCACGACCACAACCGCCAGTGGTTGGAGACACAGTGCGGCACCCACTTCATCGTGAGCGGTGCAGCGGCAAAGACCAACGGATTGGTCGGACGAGAGACCCCCACCCACTTCGAGGACGACCAAAAGGCCGGCTTTTTGTGGGTCGAGATCGAAGGAAACACCCTCACAGGGGTGTTCTACGACCAGGACGCTTCCGTTGACTACGAAAGCTCCTTCACCCGTGGGACCTGATGCGCGCCTTTGTACGATTTGAGCTCCCCGACGGCTCCCACTGTGAGCTGGGCCATGGCGACCTGGTAGGCCGGCTATGGTCCGCAGCGCTCCAGCTCGACGACGCCCGCATCTCCGAGGCCCACGCCATGCTCTCTCTTCGAGGAGAGACCTTCAGGCTGCTGGCCTTGCGCGGACGCTTTGCCGTGGCCGGCAAGCCCAGCACCAGTCTGATCCTGGCCCCTGAGATGCAGATCTTCCTGGCCCGAGAGCTCTCCATCCGGGTGACGGACATCGAGCTGCCCACGCGGGTGATGGGGATCGAAGGACCTGGCTTGCCCAGACAGGTCCTCAACGGCGTGTGCTCTCTGGTCTGCCAGACACGAAACGAGCTCGTTCCCAAGTACGAGGCCAACGCGGCCGCCCACATCTGGAGCGACGGACAGCACTGGCAGCTCAAGGTCCGTGAGACCGGAGAGCGGCTGGAGCTCCACGACGGGGTGCGTTTCACCCTGGCCGGCCAGGAGTTCTGCGCCGTCGCCATTGACCTGGCCGCCGTAGGCAGAAACGCCACGCGCATGTTGGGCGGGGTTCAAGACAGCATGAGCATCGTGGCCCAATACGACAGCGTGCACTTGGCCCGCTCCGGACAAGCCCCCGTGGCCCTCAGTGGCCTTGGCGCACGACTGGTCAGCGAGCTGGTGGTCTTTGACGGACCGGTGCCCTGGCAGGTGCTGGCCAAGGAGATCTGGCCGGACGAGGACGACTCCCACCTGCTTCGCCGACGTCTGGATGTGAACCTGGCCCGTCTGCGCAAGAAGCTGCGCGAGGCCGGGCTGCGAACCGACTTGGTGCGGGCGGACGGCCTGGGCCACCTGGAGCTCTTCCTCTATGAGGGCGACACAGTGGAGGACCGCACCTAGTGGCAGGCGGAGACTCCTGGATCCCGGAGGGGAGCGCGCCCGCAGCAGGCCTGAGCGGTGAGGCGTGGTCCATCACCGAGGAGAGCCAAACCCTCCCACAGCTCGAAGACGAGCGCTACGAGCGCCGTGGATTGCTGGGCGAGGGCGGGATGGGCCAAGTCTTCGTGGCGCGAGACCGGCGCCTTCGTCGCGAGGTCGCCTTCAAGGTCGCCAAGGACCCCAAGCAAGCGCGCGCGATGACCCGCGAGGCTTGGGTGACCGCCCAGCTTGAGCACCCTGGCATCGTGCCGGTCTACAACGCCGGTGAGACCGCCGATGGCCAGCTCTACTACACGATGCGTTTGGTGCGTGGCCGCAGCCTGGAGGTCTCGCTGAGGGCCTGCGCGAGCGTCGAGGAGCGCTTGGAGCTCCTGCCGCACTTCTTGGATGTGTGCCAAGCGATGGCCTACGCCCACTCTCTGGGCATCGTGCACCGGGACCTAAAGCCGGCGAACATCCTGCTGGGCGAGTTCGGAGAGACCCAGGTGGCCGACTGGGGCTTGGCCCGGCCCCTGCTGGATCCGGAGGGTCAATGGGAAGAGGGACCCTACCGACCAGGAAGCGGGGTGCTGGGCACGCCGCGCTATATGGCCCCTGAGCAAGCCCGTGGAGAGCGGGTAGACCCCCGCGCCGATGTGTGGGCTCTGGGCATGGTGCTGCTCGAGCTGGCCTCGGGCCGGGGCCCCTTTGAGAGCACCTCCGGTGAGGACACTCTCAAGCGGCTGCGGGAAGGGCGTCTAAAGGAGCTGGATCCTGTACTGGAGCCTTTGCCACAAGAGCTGCAAGCCATCGCACGCAAGGCGCTGCAGTTCCATCCCCAAGACCGCTACTCCAGCGCCAGAGAGCTGGCCCAAGACGTGGCCCGCTACCTGCGCGGTAGTCGGGTTCAGGCCCATGAGTACAGCTCCGCCGAGCTCTTGGGTCGCCTGGTCAAGGCTTGGCGAGCGCCGCTCCTAGTCGGCGCAGCCGCTCTCGCAGTGGTCATGGTCTTGGCTGTTCTCTCCTCCAAGCAAATCACCGAGGAGCGCGACTTGGCCAAAGAAGCGTTGGCCCAAGGAGACACAAACCTCAGCCGCGCTCTGGCACAGCAAGCCCAGAACGCTCAAGCGGACCACGCCCGGCCCGAAGCGGAGGTCTTGGCCGCCCACTCCCTTCGCTACGGAGAAAACCCTTTGGCCCGTGGGGTGCTGGCGTCCTACGCGCGGACCGAGAGAGCCAAACTAAAGCGCGAGCTGCCGCTGCCCGAGGCCTGCAAACACAACATTGTAGAGGTCAGCCTGGACCGGGAACGGCTGCTGTGCGCCAGCCAGACACAAGTCAGCCTCTACGCGATGCCAGACCTAGAGCACCTGTGGACGAAGGAGTTGGGCGCACAGCGGGCCCACTGGACCCGAGACGACCGAATCTTCGTTCTGGGCCTGGACTACTACGTCCACTACATGGACTCTAGCGATGGCCAGATCACCGCCAGTGTGGTCAGTCCGCCCTTCCAGCAGTCCTCCACACTGCAGGACGGCACCGTGATGGTTCAGGACGAAACCCGTACCTTTCCACTTACACCGGCGACCATCGCTGAGGTCGGGGACGCAGACACCTGGCCCCTTGACTCGCCGCACCTCTTCAGCACGCTCTGCAAGCACTCCGTACCTGCCATCATGGTCAAAGGTAGGCCCCTGCTTCGCTGCTTCGATGGAACCCTGGCTTGGCTAAATGCCGACGGCAGCATGAGCGGCGAAGTGCTCGGCTTCGTACCCGAGGCCGTTCCCTTTCAGAGCTCTTCGGTTCAAGGGGACCGTCTGCTACTAGGCAGCATCAGCGGCCGGCTCGCCATCGTCGATCTGACCACAGGAGAGCTGGTCGGGCTCCTGGATGGGCTAGACACCAGCGCCTCCCAGCTCCGCGCCCTGCCTGGCAGCGACAGCTTGGCCTTGGTGCAAGGCGAGCGCGGCGGCACCCGAATTTGGAACACCCGTCAGAACACCTGGGAGGGCAGCCTGCCAGGCCGCCCATCCACCATCACCCAGGGTCAGGATGCTGGGGAGATGTACCTCTTCGACACCACGCTCCAAGTCTGGCAGATTCCCGTGACATCCAACGCGATGACCCTCACGCACGAGCACGGTGTGACCGCCGTCAACGTCGATCCACTGGGGACCTACGTGGCCATAAGCGACGGCGGCGGTCATCTCTTCCTGCGCGAAGCCATCAGCGGAAGGGAAACAGACCGCTTCGCACCAACAGTAGCCGATCCCACCCGCATGACCGGAGTGAGCAAGGACCTCAGCTTCAGCCTCGACGGCACCCAAATTGCCTTCACGACCATCAATGGCAACAACCCAGTGCGGAATCGGGGCCAGTGGGAGGAGGCAGGCTACTCAACGGTGGGCTTTCGCCGGATTGGCGCTCTGGGCGATGGTTTTTGGGGCGCCGGATACGGAAGCGGAGTCGTGCTCTTTGGCCCTGAGGGGCGCGAATCAGTCCCCGGACTCCCGACCTGTTTTGAAGGCGAGAGCAACACCGACGCCAGCTACATTTCTCTGGTGTCTTTGGACCGCGAGATCTGGCTTCTCGATGACAAAACGAAGACGCCGCAGCAGCTGTTCTCCTTCGAAACTGCGATCTCAGTGGACACCGACACCGAGGCCGAAAACCTCTGGGTAGGCAACACCCACAGCCTCTGCAGGCTGAACCGACAAGGGGAAGCACAGGTCTGCGCCGAGCAGTCCTCGTCTGTGGTCGAGATTGCGTTGAGCCCGAACGAAGAGCTGGTTGCTGCAGGAATGGCCAGCGGGGACGTGCGGGTCTTCTCCGCTCAAACCCTAGAAGAGATGGCGGTCTTGCGCGGCCACACGCACCGCACCTCATCGGTGGACTGGTCTCCGGACAGCACCTGGCTGGTCTCGGGCAGCTGGGACATGACCGTGCGCTACTGGGATCTGCGCCTGCAGTACACCCCGGCCGACGAACTCATCGATGAGCTGGAGGCGGCCTGGAGCATGACTCTGGAGCAAGCGCTGGACCGCAACTGAAGGCCCCGCAGCGCCTTCAGACCTCGATGGTCACGATGCGCTTGATGAGGAAGGCGCCCAGGATCTGCAAGAAGAGCATCACAGCGAGCATGGCCCAGCCAAGCCCTGTGGTCCAGAGGCGCGAGATGAGCTCCCCATCCATGACGTAGAGCACCGCGCCCAGAACGAAGGGCAGGATGACGATGATCACACCCTGGGAGATGCCCTGGGCCGTCAGGGTCTTGATGCGTCCCTGAACCTTGCGCCGCTCCTGAATGGTCGTGGAGATGGTGTCGAAGGTCTCGCTCAGGTTGCCGCCGGACTGCCGCAGGATGTTGATGCTGGTCACCATGATCTGCAGGTCCTCGGTGCCGATGCGGTCCTCGAGGTTGATCAAGGCGTCTTCCAGTGGCACACCCAAGCGCTGCTCGGACATGACCAAACCGAACTCCTGAGAGACTGGGTTTGGCAGCTCCTCGCGCACCATGTCCATGCACTGAACCAAGCTCAGGCCGGACTTGAGGCCGTTGGACATAAAGGTCAGAGCGTCCAGCATCTGGTCGCTAAAGGTGCTGACCCGACGGTTCCAAACCACTTGCATGATCCAGCGCGGCACGCGGTAGCCGGCCAGCACAAAGATGATGGCCAGCAGGCCACGCAGCAGGTGGTAGGGCGTGGTCCACGGCAAGCCGGCGGTCATGAGAAAGGCCAGACCCAAGCCCAGCAACATGCCCAAGAACATGCCGGCGACGACCTGACGCCCGCTGATCTCCATGAACATCTTGTCGGCGGTCTGAACCATCCAGCTCACGTAGCCGGAGGTGGTCTCCAGAAAGCGTGCCTCAAACCAGGGACCGGCCATCCAGCCCACAGCCCCCCAGGCGATGAGCAGGGGCAACAACGCCAACAGGCGCAGGCCTGTGAGCAGGTCGTACCACCCTGGCAACATCAGCCACTCGGTCATCAGCGCCGCCCGCGGGGAGGTCGGCCTGCAGGAGGCTTGGTGCTGGTCTTGTCCCCTTGAGGACGGGCGAAGAGACCCTTGGGAAGGGCGATTCCACGCGCCTGGAGGGTCTGGACGAACTTCGGCACAAACCCGGTGGCCATGTAGCGGCCCAGGACCTTGCCATCGGCAAAGCCCTCTTGCTTGAAGATGAAGATGTCCTGGAGGGTGATGACGTTGCCCTCCATGCCCGTCACTTCGGAGATCTGGGTGATCTTGCGGGTGCCATCGCTCAGGCGAGACTGCTGAACGATGATGTGGATGGCGCTGGACATCTGCTCACGAATCGCGCGACTGGGCAGGTCCAAGCCGGCGAACATCACCAAGGTCTCTAGGCGCGAGAGGCAATCTCTGGGGCTGTTGGAGTGAATGGTGGTCAGCGAGCCATCGTGGCCAGTGTTCATGGCCTGGAGCATGTCGATGGCCTCGGCGCCGCGACACTCTCCAACCACGATGCGGTCGGGACGCATGCGCAAGGTGTTGCGAACCAGCTCCCGGATGCCGACTTCCCCTTCTCCCTCCACGTTGGGTGGGCGGGTCTCCAAGCGCACGACGTGGGGCTGCTTGAGCTGAAGCTCCGCGGAGTCCTCGACCGTGACGATGCGCTCATCGTTGGGGATGAAGCTGCTCATCACGTTGAGCAGAGTGGTCTTTCCGGAGCCCGTACCGCCGCTGATCAGGATGTTCATGTGGGCTTCGACGCAGGCCCGCAGGAAGTCTGCCATCTCGGCCGTCAGAGAGCCAAACTTGACCAGGTCCTTGACCTTGAAGGGGTCGCTGGCAAACTTGCGAATCGTGATGCTGGGCCCGTCGATCGCCAGCGGCGGGATGATGGCGTTGACGCGGGAGCCGTCCTTGAGGCGGGCATCCACCATCGGCGACTTCTCGTCGATGCGGCGACCGATGGGCTGCACGATGCGCTCGATGACTCCCAGGAGCTGGGCATCGTCAGTAAAGGTCGCTGAGGTCTTGGTCAGCTTGCCGTTCATCTCCACGAACACATCGTTGCGTCCGTTGACCATGATCTCCGTGACCCGCTCATCCTCCAGGAAGTCTTCCAGGGGGCCCAGGCCCACGGCCTCGTCGACCACCTCTTTGACGATGCGCTTGCGCTCCGTGCGGTCGGTGATGTGCGCGCCCACCTGGTCCATCAGACCGACGACCGCCTGGGTGATGCGCTCGCGCAGCGCCTCGTCCCGGTCTCCGCCGTCGGCGGCCAGATCCCGCTCCAGGCTCTTCAGGTCGACCTTCTCCACCATGCGCATGTGCAGCAGCATCTTGATCTGCGTGCGGGGGTCGATGTTTTCAACGCTCGCAGCCTTTCCACCGCGCTTCTTTTGGTAGGCCGCCAGCTCCTGCTGGGCGTCCCCGGAGAGGGTGGCCGACCGTCCGCCGCCGACGCTGGCACCTTGTGGCCGAGCGAGCTGCGCCATGCGGTCCAAGGCGCCCATCTCCACCACCTTGCGCACGAACTCGTCGTACACCCGGCTCAGGCGCTCACGGGGCTGCCCCAACACGAAGGGGTTGGCCTCCATGGCCGCCTTGAAGGCGACGTTGGGCTCGTCCGGCAGAGTGACCATGACCTTGCGGCCCAGCACACGGGTCATCTTGTCAGGGCCCAGGGCGCCCTTTGCGGGGACCTTGTTGGCCACCACCTTGAGCAGCTCCGCTGGGAACTGCAAACGCTGCAGGGACTCCACTAGGCGCCGGGTGTGGCGCAAGACGGAGAGGTCGGGCGTGGCCAAGACGAAGATGCCGGCGGCCTGCTCGAAGATCTTCAAGGAGCGGTCGTTGAGCCCCACGCCACAGTCCACGACCATGTAGTCACAGAGGGGCGCAGCCAAGCCCAAGAGCTCCTGCAGCTTGTCGTTGGGCAGCTCGGCGCTGCGTTCGGGGCTGGGAGCCAGTGGGATCACGCCCATTCCGGCGGGGTGCGCCGAGATGTACTGGCGGAACTGGTCGGAGGTGAGCTGCTGGGTGTAGGGCGCAAAATCCAAGGCAGAGCGCGCCGCCTGCTCCCCTTGAAGGGGCATTCCCAAGAGCGCCTGACAGTCACCGACGGACTCGCCATCGAGATCCAAGAGCAGCACCCGAGAGCGCGTCTCCTTGATCAAGGACAGGGCCAAGTTCACCGCGAAGGTGGTGCGTCCAACGCCATCTCTGGCGCCCGTGACCGCGACGATGCGCGTAGACACGATCGACCTCCTACTGCCGGACCTCGTCCAGGTTGAACTGGTCCTTGATCTCCTGGTTGGCCTCGCTGCTGGTCTCGTGGATCTGCGGGGTCAGGAACACCAGGAACTGGCTCTTGGACTTCTTGAATTCCTTGTTCCGGTACAGGCTGTACACGGCATCTTCTACGCCCTGGGTGGGCACGCGGTTGTAGTCCACGGAGTCATTGACCCGCTGCAGACCACCGATCACGATGCTCTCGCCGCTGCGACAGAACTCCGAGGTGCTCAGGTTGGACTTGTTGACGGCCTGGTAGCCGTTCGGTGCGATCTCACCGAGCGCGGTGACCTCGACCGCGATGTCCATGTCCACTTCGTTGCCCTGGGCGTAGGGGGTCACGTCCACGCGAATGCCGATGTCGCGGAACTCCACGCTGTTGAAGAGCCCCTGCGAGATCAGGTAGGGGTACTCGCTGCCGGCGAAGATGCTGGCGGTGTCGCCGCTCTTGACCGAGATGGTGGGGTTCTCCAGCACACGGGCGTAGCCTGCGGTGCGCGCCTGCTCGATGCGCGGCAGCAAGGAGCCCACGGTGGCCGTGGCGTAGCCAGAGGTCTGGCCCCAGGCGCCGTTGGCGTAGTCGCGCTGGAAGAAGAGCTCGGGACCGGAGACGGTCAGCGGGGTCCACTCCACACCCCAAGACTGGGTCAGGCTCTTGGCCAGCTCCACGAAGTGCACCGTGATGACCAGGGTTTGGTTGCGACCGGGGATCCGCTCCACCTCGCGCATGTCCAGGACGCTGACCACATCGGGGCTGTAGGCCGTGGCGATGGCTTGGGCGCGGGCCAGCTCGGCCTGGGAGAACACGACGCCCTCCAGGAGGATCTGGTTGTTCACCACGCGCACCTTCACACCGGGGCGGTCGATCTCCTGCTCGATGATGCCGGCGAGCAGCTTCTGAGCGACGGGAGAGAGGGTGACCATGGACTCGACCATGGACTCGCGGGCTGCGAGATCCTCGATGCGGGCCTTCTCTTCATCCAGGGACACTTCGCCCTGAATGTAGACACGGTCGTTGATGATCTTGATGGAGATGCCCTCGATGTCATCGAGCAGGTTCTCCACGTTCTTCATCACGCGGGAGAGGTTGGTCGGGATGACCGTGACCTCGAACTCGTCGCGCAGCACACCGTCGATGTCGTAGACCAAGATGTTGGTCGTGCCCGAGCGCCGACCGGCGATGAGCAGCTGGTTGGAGTCCCGCAGGGGCACCACCTTGATGATGTCCGAGCCTGTGGCGATGTTGCCGAAGCGGTAGGGGACGTCAATGGCGCTCTGGGTCTGCACCACAACCAGGACATCGCGAAGGTTGTCCTCGTCAGCGAATCCTGGCTCAGACGAGGTCAGGATGCTCACCGACCCAATGCTCAGGGACAAAGCCAAAAGCGGCGCGATCAATCGCTTGGACATCAGAATCCTCCCGTGCGGATGACTTCCCAGCGGGCCCGGGTCCGGGTGCGCACGCGTTGGGGAATGCCGAGGGTGTTGTGGATGGTGGCGTGCTCGAGCTCGAGCGCCTTTTCCTTCTCCCAGAGGGAGCGCAGGGTCAGGGTCAGAGCACCGAGCTCTTGGGCCATCACCAGCTTCTGGGCTTCGTCCGGGTAGACCGCCAAGGTGACGGTGCGACCGCCGCCCAAGCCGCCCGGCTCGTAGACCTCTTCCTCCCCTTCCATGGTCGTCACGGCCTGAGGCTGGCCAATGTCATCGCCCACGGCGAGCACGTAGACGTTCTGAAAGAGTGTGACGGTGCGCACGTCGGACTTGTCGCCTTCGCCAAAGTCAAAGGTGCCCACGATGTCCACGTAGGTGCCCGGCTTGACGTGACCGCCGACGGCGTTGAACTCGTCCACTGCCACACTCACACCGCGCATGCGCGGGGGAACGTAGAAGGCCAGTCCAGCCTCGTCCGGCTTGACCAACTTGGTGGCGAGCACTTGCTCCCCTTCCAGGATGGGGTTGGAGCTGATCTGCCCCAGGACCTCGTCCACGTCGGCCACAGCCTGGGGTTGGCGCCACTTACGAGGCACGTCGACGACGTCGAACATCGTCTCGTCCAGCTTGTAGTTGGCCGGGATGTCTCGATTCGCAACCAGCGTCGGCATCAGCTCGCTGTCAAAGAGAAGCCCTTGCTCCCGGTGGTGCACGTATCGGCACTGGACCAGAGTAAAGAGCAACGCAGTGATCAGCGCAGCGATGAAGGCTTTGGGGTTCTTCACGCCCACCTCTTAGAGACCGCGAGAATACCAGCCGGCGGCCTTCGGCGGTGTTGGGGGTCTCCCGGGGAAGGCTCAGCGCTTGCCGGAAGAGGAGGCCGGGCGGGCGTCATCCAACACGATGCGCATGTCCTGATCCATGGCCGTCACGCCCGCATCCAAGGGGCCAATGAACACATAGGCGGCCGCTGCGACGGCCACGGTGAGCACGGACATGGCGAGCATGGCCTCGACCGTGGACTGTGCCGTACGCCGGCGCCGAATCACAGGGGCCCCCAGAAGGTGAGCCAATCGGTGAAGTAGGCCATGATCACTGCCACCCCAATGACCGGCGCGTAGGCCACCACAGTGGTCTCCACATCTGCGACCTCCTCTCCCCTGGCCCGGCCGATCCCGGCGCGCAGGGCGGGCAGCAGGTTGCCCAGCCGTCCCTTGTAGGCGAGCACGGCCAGCCCGAAGGGGATGCTGATCAGGTACATCATTAGACAGGCCCTGAAGTTGATGGCGGGTCCAAGCAACGCGCCGACGGCCATCATCAGCTTGGCGTCGCCAGCGCGCAGGGTGCGCCCCAGAGCGAAGGCCGGAAAGGTCATGCCGAAGCCCACCGCCAAGCCCATCACGCCGAACCAAGGGTTGCCTTGGTAGATCCACCAAGCCATTCCGATGGCCATCACTGGAAAGGTCAGCTTGTTGAAGATCTTCTGGTACTTCAAGTCGGTGGCGATGGCCGCGATCAGGGTCAGCAAGGCCAGCACTTCATGGGCCTGGACCTGGGCCAGGAACTCAGTGACGGTGCTCATGGGTAGGGCTTGACGACCACGTCACTGGCGTTCTTGAAGGTCATCGAGACGCTGTCGGTGAGGATCAGGAATCCCGTCGCCAGCCCCACGACGATCACGCTGATGCCGAGCAGATACTCGACCACCGACTGTCCGCCGCGGCGTTGTCGGGTCAGGTGTGGGCGTTGGAAGAGCCTGCGCATGACGCCAGTTTAGCGGATCTCCCCCAGGTACACTGTGACCATGATCTTGCTGCTCTCCATGCCCCTGCTCGCCGGCACTCCCCAGTTCCAGGAGTCTCCGCACCCCAGCGTGCACGCGGCGCACCGGGACGCCCCTCCAAGCATCGTGATGCAGCCCCAGCTCCAGGCTCCACCCCTGGATCCGGACCGCGCCAGCGCCTGGGTCTACGGCTACTTCGCCTCTTGGGCCGGTGACCTGGAAGACCTGCAGTGGCAGCACCTGACCCACGTCGCCATCTTCGCGGTGGACTTGAACGCCGACGGCAGCGTGGACGATTCGAAGATTTGGAATGATCTGGCCCCCACCGCCATGGAGCTGGCCGCCCCCCATGGCGTGCACGTGCACCTGACCCTGACCTGTTTCGATGACGAGGTCATGACGAGCGTGCTGGCCAACCCCACAACACGGGCCACCGCCGTCTCCAACCTGGGCGCGCTGGTGGATGCACACGGGGCCCATGGCGTGAGCGTGGACTGCGAGGGCATGCCCAGCTCTCTGAAGCCCCACCTGGTCAGCTTTGTGGGCGAGCTCCACGAGCGCGTAGACGAGGTCACGGTCGCCACCCCAGCCATCGACTGGAGCGGGGCCTACGACTACGACGCGCTGGCCGCCAACTCCGATGGCCTCTTCATCATGGGCTACGGCTACCACTGGTCTGGCGGCGACCCTGGCCCCAACGCGCCTCTGGAAGGGGGCGGTGACTTCTCCAAGTACAGCCTGGCATGGAGCGTTCAGGACTACCTGGACAACGGCACGCCCCGGGACAAGATCATCCTGGGCCTGCCCCTGTACGGGCGGGACTGGCCCAGCACCGACAACAGCATCCCGGGCACCGCCACCGACAAGGGCAGCGCCGTCACCTATTCGGCGGCCCAGCGCGACTATGTGGGCATGGACGGCGGCTACGATGCCCTGGCTGAGGCCCCCTACTACTTCCCGAGCGCCACCCGTCAGGCATGGATCGACGACCAGGACTCCTTGTACCCAAAGATGGCGTTCGCCGTGGACCAGGAGCTGCTGGGCTTTGGATTCTGGGCCTTGAACTACGAGGGTGGTGACCCAGCGTTTTGGGCCGACGTGGCCTCGCTTGCGGTGGAGATTGAGTCGCCTGCGGACAGCGATAGCGGTGCGGTGAGCGAGGGACGGGGCAATGCGAGCGGAGATCCTCTGCCCCCCTCCGGCTGTGGATGCACCACGCAAGAGCGACCCGGGGGCAGCTGGCTGATGCTGGCAGGCCTTGCGCTGGTGCTCGGGCTCAGAGGCAGACGCTGAGCGAACACTTGGCGCATAGTGCCCCTGCAAAGGAGACTCCATGTCGCGCAAAGCAAGCATCCTCGGCCCGGGTCAAGGCCGCAGCTACCCGATGGGCCGTATGCAGGCGGTGTTCAAGGCCGATGGGGAGGAGGGCCTGGGCGCCTACTCGGTCTCGGAGTGGCAACGCGCCGGTTTCATCAGCTTCAACACGCCCGGCGGATTTGAGGAGCAGGCGCAGCCGATCGCAGACTGGCTCGCAGACAATCCACTCGGCGATGCGCTCGGGGGCTGACCCACAAACAACAAAAGCCTACAGGCACGCCTGCAGGCTTTTGTGGCGCAAAGGGAATCAGGATCCCCAGGAGCGCCTCTCGTGGCGTTCGGCCATGGTCTTGCAGTCAATGCAGAGGGTCGCGACAGGACGAGCGAGCAAGCGCTTGTAGCCGATGGGGCCACCGCATTCGCTGCACATGCCGTACTCACCCTCTCCAACGCGCTCCAAGGCCGCCTGGATCTTGCCGACCATCTTCCGCTCGCGGTCCGCGAAGCGCAGACGGTGTCCGCGCTCCGACTCGTTGGCCGCGACGTCGACTTGGTCGCCGTCCACATCCTGCTCTTCGGTGAGATCACCGATGTTGTCGCGGGATCGATCAATCAGCAATTTTATCTGCTCGCGCAAGACGCCGCGCAGGTGCACGACTTCCTCTTCGCTCAGGTACTCATCGGCGGGCGGCAGTTCGCTTACATCAGCACTCATGGCACCTCCATGGACAGGTCACGGACATAGGTCCTAACAGACCCAGCATCGCATATCCCGAAAGCAAAAGGGATTCGCCCTTGACGGAAAGGTTTCAGGTGGGCATTGTCCGCGGCCCCAGGGCCCGCCGCCTTGAACCGGAGCACCTTTCCATGATCGCCAATGCGCCCCCCCTGCCCGAAGACGAGTACTTGAGCCACGAGGAGCTGATGCACCTCCACGGCGTACTCCAGGATCAGGCTGCCCTGCTCCTGAACGCCAACCGCCAGAACATCTCCCACCTCACCGACCAGCGCGAGATCGATTCCGACGCGGTGGACCAGGCCTCGAACGAGTCCGATCGGGGCTTTTCCTTGCGTCTGGCCGACAGAGACCGCCTGATGCTCAAGAAGATTCAGTCGGCCCAGGCCCGCATGGTCGAAGGCGAGTACGGCTGCTGCGAGGGCTGCGGAGAGCCCATCGGGTACAACCGCCAAGTCGCCCGCCCCGTCGCAACCCAGTGCATCGACTGCAAGACTTCTGCAGAGCAGTCCGAGCGACGCAGCTGGCAAGCCTGATAAACTGCGCTGCGTGGCCTGTGCCAAGTCCACGCTGCTCGGAGGAGCCCCATGTCCGCAAGCCCAACCCCGCGCGCCATAAGTGCGTTGGCGCTGCTCGCACTGACCGCCTGCTACAACGAGTCGAACTACGAGGCTGACTACACAGAAGCCAGTTGCGCCAAGACCTTTGAGTGCTACGACGAGGCCCAGCAGGAGAACCTGCTCTGGGAGGACGAGGACACCTGCATCGATCAGCGCGATGAGAAGGACATCTCAGAGGACTGCGAGTTCAACAGCGGCGCCGCCCAGGCCTGCGTCGAAGAGACCCAGGCCATGAGCTGCCAAGACTTCTACGACGGCCGCTGGCCCACCAACTGCGAGATCGTCTGCGGAGAGTAGACTTTCGGCGTACACAACGCGGATCCTGAGTGGCCCAGCCCCAACCCATCGAGCACTTCGGCAAGTACCAGATCTTGGAGCGCGTTGCTCAAGGTGGCATGGCCGAGATCTACAAGGCTCGCATGGAGGGAATTGGGGGATTCAATCGGCTCTTTGCGATCAAGCGCATCCTGCCCAACCTGTCCCAGAACAAGGAGTACATCGATCTCCTCGTGGACGAGGCCAAGGTAGCCGGCCTGCTCAGCCACGCGAACATCGTGCAGATCCTGGACCTGGGCGAGGTCTCTGGCCAGTACTACGTGGCCATGGAGTACGTGAACGGCCGAGATCTGGGCCGCGTTCTCGCCCGCTGCAACAAGCGCGGCATCACCCTGCCCGTGCCCCACAGCGTGTTCATCCTCATCGAGGTGCTCAAGGGCCTGGAGTACGCCCACAACCGACAGATCATGCGCGGCAAGACCCCCATGCCCTTGGACATCGTGCACCGGGACGTCTCGCCCTCCAACGTGCTGCTCTCCTTCCAGGGCGAGGTGAAGCTCACCGACTTTGGCATCGCCAAGGCCCGGGTCAAGGCGCTGGAGACCGTCTCCGGCGTGATCAAGGGCAAGTTTGATTACCTGAGCCCGGAGCAGGCCAAGGGCCAACACCTGGACCCCCGCACCGATCTCTTCGCGGCCGGTGTGCTGCTCTACGAGATGCTCTGCGGGGTCCATCCCTTCCGGCAGGTCGGTGATCTGAAGACCATCGCCAAGATCAAGAGCGGGATCTACACCGCGCCCACCATCGCCAACCAGGACGTGCCCTACAGCCTGGAGCTGGTGCTCAACCGCGCTCTCGCCCTGGATCCAAACGAGCGCTACCAGTCGGCCACCGAGTTCAAAGAGGCGCTCACCAAGTTCTTCCACGACGCCGGCTTCATCTTCAGCCACAGCACCCTGGCCGCCTTCCTCAAGGGCCTCTTCCCGGAGTCCAGCGGTCGACGCCGGGCCAAGGCCTTGGAGCTCAAGGACCAGCACACCCTGCCCATGCCCATCCCCAAGCCCCAGCGGCAGGAAGATGGAAAGTCCACGCAGGTGAGCAAGAGCACGACCCAGGCCATCCCCAAGCCAGTCCCTGGCGCGCAAGGGGACGCCGCTCGGGTCAGCTTTGGACCCCAGCCCGACGACGAGGACAGCTTCATCAGCCTGGACTCCGTCAGCATCGCCAGCCTGACCTCGGAGCTGGAAGAGGCCACTGAGACCGCCGCCGAGGTCCTGCTGCCCAGTCCCATGGACTTGGATCCCGATCCATCCAGGAACTTTGGCCCCATCTCCGACCCTGGGGACGAGAGCACTCTGCTCCAGCCCGGCTCCAACGCTCTAATGGACGCCGCACGCCGCACCGAGATCCGCCACGCCGCCGCCGAGTGGGCCGACGACAACCCCACGGTCATCCGCCCAAGCGTGCCGGCTCCCATCAGCCGCCAGGCGACCGAGGAGCTCCCAGAGCTGGAGCTGGACGAGCCCACACGCAACGAGCCCGCTCCGCTGCCACCCGCACCACGGCCCATGCACCAGGCTCCAACCCGCCTACAGCCCGCGCCGCCCCAGCGCGGTCCCCAGCAGCGTGGGCCCCCAAAGCCTCAACCTCGGGCCAGCACAGCGGCTGCAGCGCCGGCACCTCGCATGGGCCGACGCACCCAAGCCCTGGTCGCCATCTTTGGCATCGCCGGGGTGGCCATCGGCTTCTTGGGCGGCGTGCTCACCGGCGTGCTGATCGGCGACCGCCGCTACGAGCCCTTGCCGAGCACCGCCCCCATCAAGATGGAGCCGCGGCTCCTGGTGACCGTGCCCGAAGGCGCCACCCTGCAGTTGGACGGCCGACCTGTGCCCCTGGCCAACAGCGGCCACACCCCCTTGACCCTGCGCGCCGGCGAGCCTGTGCAGCTACGGGTTAGCTTGCCGGGACACACCCCCATTGAGCAGAGCGTCAGCCTCGACCACAACGAGGAACGCGTACTAGACTTCCAGCTGGCGCAGATTAAGAAATCCAAGTGACTGAGACCCCCGCTCCCCGACCCGTCAGCCTGCCCATCGCCGCCTTCAAGGCCCTTCGTCCCAAGCAGTGGACCAAGAACGTCTTGCTCATGGCCGCGCTCATCTTCTCGGTGCAGTTCACCGACATAGACAGCATCCTGCTGGCCATGTGGGGCTTTGGTGCCTTCTGCCTGACCAGCTCCAGCGGCTACATCTTCAACGACCTGATGGACCGGGAAGCAGACGCGCTGCATCCCGAGAAGAAGTTCCGTCCCATCGCCTCAGGCGCCTTGCCCGTCAACGCTGCCCGAGTCCTGGGCTCGCTGTGCTTGGTCATTGGCTTGGGCGCCGGCTTCTTGTTGAACCCCTGGTTCGCGCTCATCGCCGGCGTGTACTGGGTCAACACCATGTCCTACAGCATCTGGGGCAAGCACCAGGTCATCCTGGACATCATGATGATCGCCGCCGGCTTCTTGCTGCGTGCGGTCGCTGGCGCTGTGGCCATCAAGGTGGCCATCTCCCCATGGCTGCTTCTGTGCGCAGGGTTCTTGGCCTTGTTCCTGGGTTTTAACAAGCGCCGCGGCGAGCTCCTGTCCATCGGAGACAGCGGTCAGCGCAAGAGCCTGAAGCACTACAGCACCAACCTGCTGGAGGAGATCCAAGCGGTCACCTCCTCGGGCACCATCATCTCCTACGCCCTCTACACCTGTCTCTTATACACATCTCCGAGCCCACGAGACAGGCAGAAATCT
>OJIO01000056.1_pt1 | contig 88935 bp, 78 predicted proteins | sample 1595621 | NCBI WGS metagenome assembly OJIO01 (sample SAMN05416776, study PRJEB24817) | seawater metagenome | isolation source: Sea water | place: Canada:Atlantic | collected 2013-07 | reverse complement strand
CATGATGGCCTACAACCTGGTGCGAATGGCAAAGTTACAGGGTCAATCCGTCTGAAGATCGGAAACAGGGTGGAGAATCCTGCTTCCAGCGGAAAAACCACTCAAAAAACAACCAGATAAGCGTGAATTATCGGGTTGAAAAGCTTCTGTCGGCGAAGCGAATAAGAATTTCAACAGCCTGCTAGGAGTTACAGATACAGCAGCCCGTGACAGACAACCCGAAAGGCGACACCAACCAGTGCGCCATAAATTGCCGGTTTGGCAACCGCAGCAACAGGCTTGCCCGCCGATAACAAAATCGCCACACCGGCGACATCGAGCGGGCAGAGCAGTAGCCCGGCGAGCAGGTTGATTTGTTGCGGCCCGATCAGGCCGTTGGCAAACTGATCCATGGCAATACCCATCATCGCCGTACCACCGGCGACGTATTTGGTGATCGCCAGTAACAGGGTTTCTGGCGGGTAGCCCAGCGTCAGAAAGGCGGGAGCCAGAGCCGCTTCCAGTAGCTCAATCACGCCGGTCAGGCGCACCAGATTGACGGCAACCAGAGCCACCACCAGTAACGGCAAGGCGCCAATGGCTATCTCCCAGGCGTCGCTGCCAGCACGGCGAATCACCGCCATCATGCCCCTTGGCGGTTCCGTCTCGGGCATCAGTTCCTGATCGTTATTCAGTTCCACCAGACTCAGGTGTCGGCCAAAGACGTAATACGTCGCCGCTGCCGCCAGCAGGCCACCACCAAGGGCAATCAGCAGAGTCACCGGGATATTCAGCCCGGCAGCCGCCATCGGGAACACCACGTTGGCTTGCGCCAGCGCCAGTACCATGGCTAATGTCGCCGCGATATGGCGCGGTGCAGAACCCGTACGGGCCATTACCGCCAGCGTTGCCAGTGGCGCTGCAAAACTCACCATCATTACCTGAATCAGCGCAAATACGCCGAGCCCGGTCAGGCCAAACGGCTTCAGCAAGGGCGCGGTCAGCGTGACAATCCGGTTAAGCCAGCCATTGGATTCCATCCAACGCATCAGGCTCAGCATCACAATCATAATCGGCAGTAAGACGAATAACGCCAGCTCGACGGCAGACTTGCCAGAGGCGAGAATCGTTGTGGCAATCTGATCCATGCAAGCTTCCTGAAGGGTGTATTGACTGGCAGCGCAGCTAGGTCGGGCTTCGGGCTGCTCTACTGTGGAAAGCTGAATTTGGCTCTTTTTTGAGCAAATTATTGTTAAATAGAACCACTATTCGCCTCAATTCGCCTCAATTCGCCTCAATTCGCCTCAAATTTGCGCAAAAATTGCTCAAGCCAGTCTTTCCCTCGCGACGAACGCCTAAGTCCGACAGGCTCCTGATCCGCCTATGGTACGGAATTGTTGCCGCCAGAGTAGTGGCCCATAGTAGGAGACAGAGTAGGCGACAGAGTCGTGTTCTACTGAGCCAGAGCGGTCTTTGGTGGCAGCGTTTTGGGTCACAGAGTTTTGGGTCACAGAGTTTTGGGTCACAGAGTTTTGCGGCCGCTGCGGAAGATTAATGCATACCGGTTGCCAGGTAGGCCGGTTGGTCAATCAGATCGGTCACCTGGTGCAGGCTTTCTTGCCACTGATCGCGGCCGATGGGGCCACCAAAACATAAACGCACCGCATCTGGAGGGTTGTTGTCGGTTGAAAAGGCGGCGCTGGAGACCGCGCTGACGCCCAGCTGGCGTAGCTGAACCGCCAGCTCGGAAGGGTTCCAGCCGGAGGCCTTGGGCAATTTTAACCAGAGATGGAATGCGCCTTCGGCTGCCACAATACGCTGCATGCCCAATTGTTCTTCAGCGATCCGCAAGCGGGCAATCGCCTCGCGACGGGTTGCCTTCAACATGGCGTCGGCGGTGCCATCGAGAATCCAACGGCTGACCAATGCATCCGTGAGTGGGCTGGACATCACATTAATTGCCCGCATTGCCGCCGCCACCCGTTGGGAATGCCGCTTGCTCGGTGTGTGCAAAAAGGCAGATCGAACGCCAGGGCCAAAACACTTGGAGGTGCCGGTAATGTACCAGGTCAACTCCGGTGCCAGTTCGGCAAAGCTGGTGGGCGGACTGTCTGCCAGCATGGTGTAGGCATCGTCTTCAATAATCGCAATCGAATAGCGTAACGCCACGTCCGCCAGGACTTCGCGGCGGCTTTGACTCATGGTGCAGGTGGTCGGGTTCTGGATGGTCGGGTTGAGGTAAATAGCCCCGACGGTGCCCTGCTTGCAGGCATCCTCAAACGGGCGTACCAGCGGGCCATCGCTATCGCGTTCCAGGGAATGCAGCTTGATGCCAAATTGCGCGGCAATGGCCTTGATTCCGGGATACGCCAGGCTTTCGACACAGAGCTCCATGCCGGGGTCGATCAGGGTGCTCATCAGGCCGACCAGTGCCGAATGGATGCCAGGGCAAATCAACAGCCGTTCGGCGCTGGCGTCGGGCAGACGCTTGTCCAGCCAGATCAGCGCGGCCTCTTTGTTTTCCTGGGTGCCTCCAAACGCCTGATAGCGCAGCATGGAGTACAAATCCTTTTGTGCCAGAACACTGATGGCGCTGTCGCGCACCTGCTCGATCAGGGTCGGAATCGCCGGTTCGATCATCAGGTTCATGGTCATCTCGTAGCTGCCGAGACTGGGGCGGACACTGGCGGTCTTGCCTTTGACAAAGGTGCCGGAGCCGGGATGGGAGTCAATCAGGCCGCGATTTTTGGCTTCCGCATAAGCGCGGGCGGCGGTGGTGTAGTTAATACCGGTCGCGGCGGCGAGATCGCGCAGGGTTGGCAGCCGGTCTCGTGCCTGCAACCGGCCGCTGTCGACATCTTCAGCGATCAGGTCGGCAATCAAGCGGTAGGCTGGTTGGCCCTTGCTGTTTCTGAGTCGGCGTGTCCAGCGTTGCAATTCGGTATTGTTCATCGCAATAGATCCAATCAATTTGAAGTGATCGTATCACAGCTTTTGATCAGAGCTGGAATATTGCTTTGTAATGATATTGATGGTGTCATTTTGGTGCTATCTCCGTTTTTTTGGCCCTTATTTCGGGCATTTATTCATAATTTAAGCACAATAATTGATGGCTTATTGATCGCATAAAACCGGGTCAGAAAAAATTTAGCGCTTTTTGAAGGGAGGCTATTAACGTTTGATTGTATCTTGATTGCAATCAATGTTAGCGATATTGGCAAGCTGATTGCTCTAGTTTGATTGCATTAATTGATCGCATAAGCCGACAGGGTAGCGATCTGATTCTTATATCTAACAGGAGCATGACAATGCCAAAAGTGACTCAGCCAAAACACAAAGACGGTGATTTTTTTGTTGATTACGAAGAAAAGGTATTCGAAGACGTCAAGGCACGAGAAGGTGAGAAAGCCCTGGTCACTTTCCACACCGTTGCGTTCGAAGGCTCCATTGGCCTGGTGAACATGCTGCAAGCAACCCGCTTGCTGCGCAAAGGTTATGAAACGTCCATTTTGCTGTACGGCCCAGGTGTCACGCTGGGGTTGCAACGGGGTTTTCCGACCCTGGGTGATGAAGCCTTTCCGGGTCATCTGAACTACGCCAGCCAGCTGAAAAAATTCATGTCCGAAGGTGGCAAGGTCTATTGCTGCCGGTTTGCCCTGCAAGCCCTGTATGGCCACGGCGAGCCATCCCTGATCGAAGGTATCGTGCCGATTAATCCGCTCGATGTGATGGATCTGAAGTTGCTGCACATGCGTGACAACGCGGTGATTGTCGATACCTGGACTTTGTAGGAGTAACGCGGCCATGACGACCCATCAACAGGTGGTAAGGGCCGCGGCCGTTCAGATCGCTCCGGATCTCCGGAGCCTTGACGGTACGCTGGCCAAGGTATTGGATGCGATGGATGAGGCGGCAGCATGCGGTGTGGAGCTGATCGTGTTTCCGGAAACCTTTTTACCCTATTACCCGTATTTCTCCTTTGTGTATCCGGCGGTGGCCTGTGGTGCTGAACACCTGCGGCTGTATGACGAAGCGGTGGTGGTTCCCGGCCCGGTCACCGATGCCGTCGCAGCGCGTGCCCGCAAGCACAGCATGGTGGTGGTACTGGGTGTCAATGAGCGCGATTACGGCAGTCTGTATAACACCCAGCTGATTTTTGATGCTGACGGTCAGCTATTGCTGAAACGGCGCAAGATTACGCCGACCTACCATGAACGCATGATCTGGGGGCAAGGGGATGCAGCCGGACTGGCAGTGGCTGCAACCGCCGCTGGTCGGGTCGGCGCATTGGCTTGCTGGGAGCATTACAACCCGCTGGCCCGCTATGCGCTGATGACCCAGCACGAGCAGATTCATTGCAGCCAGTTTCCTGGCTCGCTGGTCGGCCCGGTGTTTGCCGACCAGATTGAAGTGACTATCCGCCATCACGCGCTGGAGTCGGGCTGCTTTGTGGTGAATGCCACGGGCTGGCTGACCGACGAGCAAATTGAGTCGATTACCCCGGACGAAAAACTGCAACAGGCGTTACGGGGTGGCTGCAACACGGCGATTATTTCCCCGGAAGGCAAGCATCTGGCTGCACCGCTGACCAGCGGTGAAGGCATGGTGGTCGCCGATCTCGACTTTGCCCTGATTACCAAACGTAAACGCATGATGGACTCGGTTGGGCATTACGCCCGTCCAGAGTTACTCAGCCTCGCCATTAACGACCAGCCTGCGCAGTATCGCCAGCCACTCGCCGCACCCGCACCCGCGCTGACGTCTGCTGCTGTTCTTGTTCCGGGAGATCATGATGAATGCCTCAACTGAATCGCAGCAGCACTTGCTGACCGAACTGCAAACTCGTGGATTACGCCTGACGCACCCGGATCAACGCCACGTCAGCCGCCGGGGCGGTGCCGGGCCGTCGGATCATCAGGCGGTGACCATCAATGGCACCACGCTGATGGTGCCGATTTACAGTGAGTCGGCCTGGGAGTCGCCGTTTGCGGTCGCCAGTCTGGAGCAGGGTGAGCAAATCATCCGTCAGCAGGACGGTCAGCAGATAACGCTTGCAGACGTCACCTTTGCCAGCTCGCCGGGGTTTTATTCCGGGGTGACTGCCGATGGCATTCCGTACTCACAGATTGCCACGTTGCACAGCCGCGATGTGCTGGCCACAACGGTATTGCAAACCTGCATTCGTTACGAAAGTCGCCGCAAGGCCTGCAAGTTCTGTTCGATTGGCCAATCACTGCAGGCCGGACGCACCATTGCCCACAAAACGCCGCAACAACTGGCCGAAGTGGCCAAGGCGGCGGTTGAACTGGATGGCGTCAAACACATGGTGATGACCACAGGCACTCCGGCGACAGCCGACCGTGGGGCCAGCGTCTTGTGCGACAGCGCCCGTGCGATCAAAGCCGCCGTTGATTTGCCGATTCAGGGCCAGTGTGAGCCACCGGACGATCCGGCCTGGTATCAGCGGATGAAAGACGCTGGCATCGACTCTCTGGGAATGCACCTGGAGGTCGTCACGCCGGAACTGCGGCAGCGCATCATGCCGGGCAAGGCCGAGATCAACCTCACCCAGTATATGCAGGCATTTAAAGACGCCGTGGCGGTGTTTGGTCGCGGTCAGGTCAGCACCTACATTCTGGCGGGACTGGGTGACAGCACCAATGCCATTATCGATATCAGCTATCGCCTGATAGAGATCGGGGTGTATCCGTTTGTGGTGCCGTTTGTACCGATTCGCGGCACACCGATGGAAGACCATACGCCGCCCAGTGCGGAGTTTATGGAATCCATCCTCAAACCGCTGGGCCAGCGTCTGTACCAGAGCAATCTGCTGGCCGCCGATATCAAGGCGGGTTGTGGCCGTTGCGGTGCCTGCTCAACCTTGTCCGGTTATGAGCAAGCGTTGTTGCAACCGGCCACAGTGGCAGCACAGCCCTTGTTGTTTTCCGGTACGTGCAGCTGATCTGAATTCATCCGTCATCTGTCACCCGCAGTGAGGAGTACCCCATGACCTATCCCGACTATTCCGACTACACCATCAAATGGGCAACCCTTCCCTGGGAAGTTGAGCAAGCCCATGCCTTGCGGCGTCAGGTGTTCTGTGAAGAACAGCAGTTGTTTGAAAAAGATGATCGCGACGCCACCGATGATCATGCACACCTGCTGGTGGCATTGGGCAGTTATGGCGGCTGGCACCAGCAAGTGGTGGGCACCGTACGGATTCACCACCAAGGTGAGGGGCTTTGGTACGGCTCCCGGTTGGCGGTCGATCCGGTTTTTCGCAGTCAGGGACAGCTCGGTACAACCTTGATCCGGTTGGCGGTCAGCAGTGCCCACGCACTGGGCTGCCAGTGTTTTATGGCAACGGTGCAGCAGCAGAATGAAGCTCTGTTCCAGCGGCTGAACTGGGCAACCCGACATTACGCATTGTTGTTCGGGCAGCGGCACGCAGTGATGGAAGCGGACCTGGCGGCGTATCCGCCTTGCCACACTCCGAACAGCGGGTTTGTTTTGCGCGCTCGTCGCCAACCGCGCAATAGCGAATGCTGGGCCGGGCTGCTGGGCATGCCTGCCAGTGGCAGCGCCACTTTACAGGAGGCCAGATAATGTCGCGGCTAACGGAGTCGTTTACTTTCACGGATGCACCGGCCTTGCCAGCGCTGCTGGAAGTGGTACGCCAGCGTAGCGGGCTGGGAATGAAGCAGGATATCCGTCGCGTCAGTGCGCAGTTGCCGGATTTACCCGCCGACTGGCATCCCAATGGTGACGATACCGCCGCGATCCCTCTGGCAGCCAATGGCGGTCGGGGATATCAGTTGCTGGCGATTGAAGGGATGCAGGGGGAGCTGGTGGAACGGGATCCCTGGTTTGCTGGCTGGTGCGGTGTGATGGTCAATTGCAGTGATATTGCCGCCATGGGTGGACGCCCGACAGCCGTGGTTAATGCCACCTGGAGTTCGGCAGAACCTGGTGTCGTGGAGGAAGTGATTCGCGGCATGCGTGCTGCGGCATTACATCTCGGCGTGCATATCGTTGGCGGACACACCAACGTACGCGCCGCTCACGCCAACCTGGCGGTCGCCATTGTTGGCCATGCCAATCGGCTGTTGAGCAGTTTTGCTGCTCGTCCGGGCCAGATCCTGGTGGCGGCAATTGATCAGCGTGGCAGCTTTCGGGGCAACAGCCTGAACTGGAATGCAGCAACGTCCGCTCCGGCGGAGCGACTGCAAGGGGATCTGGCGTTATTGGCGGACATTGCCGACGCCGGACTGGCCGTAGCTGCCAAGGACATCAGTCAGGCCGGTTTGCTCGGTACCTGCACCATGCTGTTGGAAAGCGCTCGTTGCGGAGCGGTGATTGATCTGGCGTCGATTCCGAAACCAGCGTCAGTGTGCTGGCAAGACTGGCTATGCGCCTTTCCCAGCTATGGCTATGTGCTGACCACCACAGCCGATCAGCTGGCCGAATTATTGGCCTGCTTTCATCGTCGTGATATTGCCGCTGCGGCGATTGGCAGGCTGACCGAAGGTGGCCAGTTAATGGTCGATTTTAATCAGCAACACGATATTTTTTACGACCTGACGCAACAACCGCTCACGGGTTTCTAGGAGCCTGACAGACTCCTGGCCGTTAGCTGTTATCAGCAGACTATCGACATGCGTTTTCGACAGACGTTTTTTTAAGGAGGGCTATATGCCTGCCGTTCATTTTTATGTGCGCTGGCCGGATGGCCAGGAAGAACAATGCTATTCACCATCCACCGTCTTGCAGCAGTACTTCCAGCCGGGCGACACCATGACGCTGGCGGAATTTGTGCGGCGTGCCGATCAGGCACTGAGACAAGCCAGCGAGCGAGTGGCAAGCAAGTACGGTTATTACTGCTCCAGCGCCGCTGACCAGTTAGCAGTGATCCAGCGTCGGGCCGCGAGCTACCCTGATCAGCAGGGCAGCATTGAAATCACGGCGATCCGGGAGTTGGGGGCGTCGTAATGGTTCCAGCAGTCAAGACGCAGAACCAAGCAGAGCAGAACCAAGCAGAGCAGAACCAAGCAGAGCAGAACCAAGCAGAGCAGGGCCAAACAGAGCAACAGCACAGAGAGATCGTTATGAGTACAGCAAGCAAACAGCATGTCGAGGTCGTCGTTATTGGTGGCGGCCAGGCGGGTTTATCGATGAGTTATGTCCTGCAGCAGGCAGGTTTGAACCATATCGTCTTGGAAAAGAACACCATCCTGCATGGCTGGAAACACGAGCGTTGGGATTCTTTTACCTTGGTCACGCCAAACTGGCAGTGCGATTTGCCCGCTCTGCCTTATGACGGTGACGATCCCCACGGGTTTATGAAAGGACAAGAGCTGGTGGCCTATCTGGAACGCTTCGCCAGCAAGGTGAATGCGCCCGTACGGGAAGGCGTAACGGTTAAACAGGTGGTCACCGACGAGCAGGGCCTGTATCACATCGCCACCAGTGACGGAGACTATACCGCTGATCAGGTGGTGGTATCGTCCGGGGGTTACCACATTCCGGTGATTCCGCGGATGGCAGAACGTCTGCCGGAAACGGTGCACCAGATCCATTCTGCCCAGTACAAACATGCCGCCGAGTTGCCTGATGGCGGTGTGCTGGTGGTGGGGTCGGGTCAGTCCGGTGCTCAGATTGCAGAAGACCTGCATCTGGAAGGTCGCCAGGTGTTTCTGGCTACTGGCGATGCCCCCCGTGTGGCCCGTTTTTACCGAGGCAAAGACGTGGTGGAGTGGCTTGATGACATGGGCTATTACCAGATATCGGTGAATGAGCACCCGTTGGGTAGCAATGTACGGCAGAACACCAACCACTATGTCACTGGTCGTGATGGCGGTCGGGATATCGATCTGCGTCAATTTGCCATTGAAGGTATGGAGCTGTACGGGTTAATGACCGGCTGGGATGGTACGCAGCTGATATTTGAACCGAATCTGAATCACAATCTGCAAAGCGCCGACGATACCTACAACAATATCAATACACGGATTGACGCCTGGATCGAGAAGCAGGGTATCGAGACCGATATTGGCCCGTCGGTGTACCGCCCGGTCTGGCAGTTGCCTGAAGAGCGCACCCGCTTGAATCTGGCCGACTCTGGCATCTCGACCATCATCTGGTGTATTGGTTTCCGCCCGGAATTCAGCTGGCTTGATGCTGCGGTCTTTAATGGCCAGGGTCATCCGAAACACGAACGCGGCGTGACGCTACAACCAGGTTTGTATTTTATCGGCTTGCCATGGTTACACACTTGGGGATCTGGTCGTTTTTCAGGAGTTCGTCAGGATGCCGAATACCTGTGTGAGCGGCTGGTGAGTTACCAGCAACAACGGGATGCTAGCCAGCAGCAGGCCGCGGCTCCTCTTCCTGCCTGATAGGTACGGTCACAATAGCGCCACTAGACCACCACGATTGCCAGCGCGATTGCACCAGCGGCGTCGTGGTTCTGTCTCTTCTGTGCGGGTGTTCATGACATCCGTTACACCATGTGTTGCTCGGCTCTTTTTATCTGCCTCCGCAGGTCAATCTGGCCTGTCGCGTATTTTTTATTAAAAAATATATATTAATCAATAACTTACATTTTTTATTGGCAGAATTTAAAGAGCGTTGTTGTCATCTATATAACAGCGGTATGTAAGTTGAAGTGTCTTGACGCAGATAAATGCAACCAATTTGTGCCATTTTTAGTTGATTGGCGTCATTTTTGTGTGCGGTTCGAGGTTTTTTTATTTTCGTTTGTATTGATAGACAATCTTACATTGATCGTCAGCATTAGCGGCTGTATTTTGACGCCTATTAAATGCAACTAATGTTTTGGGTCGTTTCTCATTCCGGGAAACAGGCCCGCGAGTTAGCTCGACGGACCGGCGCTTTGCCAAGGAGAACGTATGCTGCCTATCGCGGTCGCTGCGGTGATTTTGTATTTCATGTTTTATAATGTGCTCTATAAGAAGGCTAAGTCTTCTGCTGCTATGACGGATGCAAAGGCGGTGAATACCGCCGGTAGTTTGCGGATGTTGACGCAGCGTTGTATGAAATGCCATTTGATGGTGGGTGCGAACCTGAATCCTGATACCGCGATGTCACAACTTGAAGCTGCCATCAAGTTGTTTGATAAGCGTCTGGAATTGCTGAAAAAATACGCCCCGTCAGAGGAAATCAAGTACCTGACCAAGCGTGTGGAGCAAGAATGGACAGCGCATCGCGTGCGTTTGCTGGGAACGCCGGACAAGCGTAAAGCCGTCAGCTTGCTACGTGAAAACAACGACTTACTGGAAATGTGTGATGACCTGGTTAACGGCATTGCGCATGCGTCACATAAAAAACTCACCGGTCTGGTGAATGTGGCCGGGCGTCAGCGCATGTTGTCCCAACGGATCGCCAAAAACTGTGTCGCCATTCACTGGGGTTTGGGTTCGGATGACGTTCACCAGGAATTTCGCTCGGCCATCAAAATGTTTGATGAGTCGATGGACAGCTTGATGTCTTCTCGTTTTAATTCTCCCAGAGTTGCACTGGCGCTGGAGCAGGCCTCCAATCGCTGGAAAAGTTATCGGCCCCAGTGTAATGCCGCTTGTTCAGGGTCTTGCATACCACAAAATGTCTACCAGGTTACCGATGCGGTGCTGGAAAAAATGGACAACATCACTGGCATGTACGAAGAGATTGCTGATAGCTGATAACTGAGCGGTCAGTCGTGGCAACCTCTGCCTGAACGGTACGGGGATTGCCAACAGGATATGACCGCAGGAAAAACGGACCACACTGCGCACCGGGAGCAGCCACTTGCTCGGTGTGTATACGCTTGGTTCGCCAATTTTTGCCTTATTTTCCCATCTCCTTTCCTGATATCTCTCACGTCTCACGTCTCACGTCTCACGCCTCACGCCTCACGCCTCACGCCTCACGCCTCACGCCTCACGCCTCGCGCCTCGCGCCTCGCGCCTCGCGCCTCGCGCCTCGCGCCTCACGCCTCACGCCTCACGTCTCGCGTCTCACGTCTCGCGCCTCACGCCTCACGCCAATGTTGATGCTAGGTTGATACTCTGTTGATGCTATTTTTAGCAGTCCCTTGACCTGACGTCGGCCTGAACTTGTATGCTACAGCATGAGTCATCGCTACCGCGTATGCGCTGGTGATGTGACATAACCGTTTGGGAGCAACAGGATGGACGCAAGTTTCTGGCATGCAAAATGGGAGCGGGGAGAAATTGGTTTTCACAACAGTGAAGCCAACCCTGCACTGGTTCGATGTTACGACCATCTGGGTCTGGAGCAAGGGCAACGGGTGTTCTTGCCTTTGTGTGGTAAAACCCTGGATATCGCTTGGTTGCTGGACAAGGGCCTTCGGGTCGTCGGGGCGGAACTGAGTGAGAAAGCCATTCAGGGGCTGTTCCATGAGCTGGGAGTGGAGCCGGATATTCGCCAGGTCGGGTCTCTATTGCTTTACCAGGCAGAAGCGCTTGATATTTTTGTGGGCGATATTTTTGATCTCAGCGCCGATGTGCTGGGAGCGGTTGATGCCATTTACGACCGCGCCGCACTGGTTGCCTTGCCGCCCGCTCTGCGTCAGCAATATACCGTGCATCTTCGAACGATTACCGCCACCGCCAGGCAGCTGGTGATTTGTTACGAATACGATCAGGAGCAGCGGAATGGCCCGCCTTTCTCTGTTGCCAGTGAAGAAGTACATCAGCACTACGATGACTATTACCGCTTGTCACTGCTGGAAACCCAGGACGTGGCAGGGGTGATGAAAAACCGGTTGACGGCGCATGAGACGGTTTGGGCGTTGCAGCCACTGGTGTAATACCGGTGGCCTGCGATGGTATCAGTGCTCTGGCAAGTTGTGGAACAGGGTTTCCAGCAGCTTGTTCAGGCGTTTGATCTGGGCATCACTCATACCTTTGAAGCTTTCACGGAACAGGTCGTGGGTGACCAGCTGGATTTTGCTAATGGCTTCGCGACCGGCGTCGGTAATAATAACTTCTGTTACCCGACCATCATCACTTTTCTGGCGGGTGTCGACCAGTCCGTCGTCCTTCATGCGATAGACGGTTTTGGTCACGGTTGGCAATTTGGCAACCGCATGAATAGCGATTTCGGTAATGCTCGATATGCCTTCTTCCTTGAGAATAAACAGGATGCGCCAACGTGGAATATCCAGATTGATCTTCTTCAGGGACTTTTCCATGGCCAGTACATAGCGGCCGTGAACCCGGGCCAGCCAGTAAAAAGGGAAATCTTCTTTATGAAAGTCTTCACTGGCGGGGTTGTAGCGTTGACTGCGGGGTGATCGGATGGGCTTGGTCATTCCGGCTCTCAGGCGTGGGGTCTGCAGAAACTGTACAAAAGTTTTACATGCACAGTCAATGAAACCGGCTCAAGGGTGCCCCTTAAAACCGCTGCTCGCGACGATACGCGGGTAAGCATTGCCGGCTACCCTGGTGACTTCCTCCTCAGCCGGGCACCGGTAAATAAAAAGGGAAGCACCGCCGATCACCCGGTAACCGATGAAGGGTGGGGGAGGGGTGCTGGGTGAAAAGTGACCAGTGTCAGCCTTTCACCGCAGTGATGCTTCCAAAACCGTATTACCAAAACCGTGCGGCCAGCATGTATTACCAGCTCGGGCCTTTCTCCGATTCCATTTTGCGTACCATGGCGTTAAAAAATTTGTTGGCGAAACCACTGTCTTTGATCAGCATCTGGGTCAGGTCGGCACAGCGCTGACTGATGGCTTCTTCCAACAGGTTGTCTTCACCACCCAGGGCGCCAGCCGTGACCTGGATTTCGGCCGCGCGCTGGACAGTCCAGAGCAGGAACAGGGTGCGTTCAATGTCCATTTCACCAACGGCAATGCCGTGATTCCGCAGTACCAGAATATGCTTGTCGCCCAGGCTGGCGAGCATGCGCTGTTTCTCTTCCTGGAACAGGGTAATGCCTTCAAACGCATGGTAGCCCACGCGCCCGAACAGCTGGGCACCGTAAAAGTCGTTGTGGGTAAAACCGATTTTTTTCTGCGCTATGGCAGAGACTTCATTGGTGTGCGTGTGAATCACGCAGTGGATGTCTGCACGTGCTGCATGGATGGCACCGTGCAGGGCGAATCCGGCCGGGTTGGCATCGTAGGGTGAATCATCCAGCTTGTGGCCATCAACGTCGACCTTGAGCAGATTGGCCGGCGTTATTTCGGTGTAATTGAGACCAAATGGATTGACCAGGTACTGATCGCCCTGGGCTGGCAGACGGGCTGAGATATGGTTGAAAATGGTTTCAGTCCAACCAAAAAAATCGATCAGGTGGTAACAGTGGGCAAGTTTGATACGCAGTGCCCATTCCTCTTCACTGCAGTTATCCGGGCGGGCGATGGTCTGTTGCATGGGATGTTCCTTTTACTGTGCGGTGTTCTGAATAGGGTTGGGGTTGGTCTGAGACGCTGTGCGCGACAGGAATTCGGCCAATGCCAGAACGTGTCGTGTGGTCGGCATGGCAATGCCATTTTTTTCGGCCAGCTCGACCACGGCGTGACCAATGGTCGCCAGCTCCAGCGGAGCGCCGGCTTCAAAGTCTTGTAGCATGGAAGTTTTGACGCTGCCCATGCTGGTTCCCATGGCCATAATCGTGGCTGGGTCAAAACGAATGCGAGCACCATGGGAGGCGGCTGCCAACAAGGTTTCGTCCAGCATGCGACGCACCAGTGGTTGCAGATGCGGATCGGAGTAGAGCTGTTCCAGCGTTGCACCGCTGACGACGGACAAGGGATTGGAGGTCAGGTTGGCGATTACCTTGGTCCAGATCTGGTCACGGATAGTGTCACTGGCGCGGGCTTCAATACCGGCCTGTTCAATCACCCGCCGCACCTGTTCCAGCCGGTCTGTCAGCTGGTGGGTAATCTCCCCCATAATCATCAGATGCGGGTTGCTCGCAACAACAATTCCCGGAGCCTTGCGGGTCGCCGTGATAAACACCACACAGCCGATCAGATGTTGTTCGGGCACCAGTCGATTCAATTCGCCGTCGGGATCGATGGCATCAATCCGGTCGTTGGCAAAACGGCTGTCGATACCACGAAAATACCACCAGGGCAGTCCGTTCACGACGGGAATGACCACGGTGTCGGCATGTATCATTGGCTGTATCTGTTCAAATATGGCCTGCAGGGCAGGGGCTTTGGTGCACACCAGGATCAGATCCTGGGGGCCAAGCGCCTGGGCAGAATGACTGGCATTGACGGCGACCTGATGCTGGCCGTCGAGATCGGTCAGTTGCACACCGTGGTGTTGCAGCTGCTTCAGGGTCGCTCCCCGTGCCAGTACATTAACGGGCTGTCCTGATGCGGCCAGACGGGCGGCGAGCGTGCAGCCGATCGCCCCGGCACCAGCAATACAGATGCGCATAACATATCTTCCGATAAAAGTGGGTAGTCCCCGCCTGGGCGGGTGCTGTCTTTATCCGGATTGGTTATCCAGATGGGTTGTCTGGTCAAGTTGCCCGGATTAGCTGGAGAGCAACTCCTGGTGTTTGCTGGCCAGACCCAGATACGCTTCGATGACCCTGGGGTCGTTGGCCAGTTCAGCCGCTGGCCCCTGCATGGCAACCTGACCACCTTCCAGCACGTAGGCGTAGTCGGCCACTTTGAGGGCAGCGCGGGCATTCTGTTCAACCAGCAGGATCGACACTCCCTGGCGGCGCAGGTCGGCAAAGATGCGGAAGATTTCTCGCGTAATCAGGGGGGCTAGCCCAAGGCTGGGTTCGTCCAGCATCAATAGCCTCGGTTTGCCCATCATGGCGCGGCCAATCGCCAGCATCTGGCGTTCGCCACCGGACAGCGTGCCAGCCTGTTGCTGGCGGCGCTCCCATAGTCGAGGAAACAGGCTGTAGACTTCGGCCAGGGTTTGTTCGTAGCTGTCGTCACCATTGCGATAGCGCAGGAAGGCACCGAGCAACAGGTTGTCCTCGACACTCATGGTGTTGAACAGCTCGCGTTTTTCCGGTACCAGGCCCAGGCCGCGTCCGACCAGGGTTTCGATTTCAGGGCTGACGTAGTCCTGACCATCAAAGTGGATATTACCCTTGGAGGGCAGCATGCCGATGATGGCAGACAGCAGGGTGGTTTTACCGGCCCCGTTGGGGCCAATCACGGTCACCAGCTGGCCTTCTTTCAAAGTCAGGTCGATGCCGGTGAGGGCTTCCACCTTGCCATAGGCAACACGTAAACCACGTACATCAAGCAGCGCGGTAGAATCAGTCATGGTGTTGGCATGCTCCTGAGGGTGGCTGGTGGCAGTCGAGGTGCGGCGGGACGTTTTCATTCTGCACCTCCCAGATAGGCTTCCAATACTGCGGGGTTGGTCTGAATTTCTTCTGGTAGCCCCTCGGCAATTTTTTCGCCAAATTCCATCACCACAATGCGGTCAACCAGTCCCATCACAAAGTCCATGTCGTGTTCAACCAGCAGGATGGCGATGCCTTCGGTCTTCAGCTTCTTGATCAACTCCGACAACGCCTGCTTCTCCTGAAAGCGTAAACCGGCGGCGGGCTCATCCAGCAACAGCACGCAGGGATCGGCGCAGAGTGCGCGGGCAATTTCGAGAATACGTTGCTGGCCCAGTGCCAGACTGCCGGCTTCCTCGTAGAGATACGCGCCAAGACCAACGCGTTCCAGCTGATGTTTGGCCTCTTTTAACAGCCGTTGCTCTTCTTCTCGCTCCAGATGCAGAGAGGCGCTGATCACTCCTTGGTTGCCTCGCATATGGGCACCCAGGGCAACGTTTTCCAACGCTGACATGGCCGGTAGCAGCTTGACGTGCTGGAAGGTACGGCTCATGCCCATCGCGGCGACGGCACGGGAATTTTTGCCTTTCAGACTTTGGCCAAGGAAGCGGACTTCACCCTCGGTTGGGGTGTCGACCGACGACAGCTGGTTGAACATGGTGCTCTTGCCGGCACCGTTCGGGCCGATCAGGGCAAGTACTTCTCCGGCATGCAGTTGCAGGTTCATCTTGTTGTTTGCCACCAGGCCACCAAAACGGCGTGTGACATTCATGGCTTCCAGTACCAGGGTGCCCTGGGCTGGCAACGGTCGTCGGGGTAAATCGGCGGCGGCTTCATTGACGACGAGGCGGGTATCGGCCTGATAGCGGGCCGGTATCAGGCGGATGATCAGAGACCACAGTCCGCCGGGGGCGCGTTGCATCATGAATACAATCAGCAAGCCAAACACAATGCTTTCGTATTGACCGTCACTGCCCAACAGTATGGGTAGCAGATCTTGCAGCCATTGTTTCAGCATGGTGAGCACACCGGCACCCAGCAAGGCTCCCCAGACACTGCCAACACCACCAATCAGGGCCATAAACAGGTAGTCGATACCCATGCTCAGGCCGAAGGGGGTCGGGTTTACAAAGCGTTGGGTGTGGGCATAGAGCCAACCGGACAAGCCTGCAAATAACGCTGAAATAAGGAAAACCGCCATTTTGGAACGGAAGGTGTTCACTCCCATCGATTCCGCCATCAGCTGGCCGCCTTTAAGGGCACGAATGGCACGTCCTTCCCGTGAATTCAGCAAGTTGCGGCTGATCAGAATGGCGCCTGTTACTGCCGCCCAGATCAGGTAGAAAATCTTCTCTCCCTTGTCGAGGCTGATACCGAACAGCTGCAGTGACGGCAGGCCACTGACGCCGGTATGGCCACCCATGGAGGAGAGGGTGCCAAACAGGTAATAGAGTGAAATACCCCAGGCAATTGTACCTAACGGCAGATAGTGGCCAGAGAGCTTCAAAGTGAGCGCGCCAAGCAGCAGTGCTACCACAGCGGTTAGCAGCAAGCCAAACACCAGGGCGATCCAGGGAGAACCGGCGGTCCATGCCAGCCACTCCGGCAGCTGCTGGGTGGTGGTCAGATAGGCAGTGGTGTAAGCCCCGAGGCCGACAAACGCGGCCTGACCAAAGCTGGTCATACCGCCGACGCCCGTGAGCAGCACCAGTCCGAGTACAACCAGGGCATACAGGCCGATGTAGTTCAGCAGGGTAATCTGGTACGAAGGTAAAACCAGCGGTGACAGAATCAACAGTACCAGTCCCACCAGCATCATATTGCGTGGCTTGATCATTCGTCGTCCTCCACGTGGTGGCTGGTCATCGAGCGCCAGATCAGGAATGGAATAATCAGGGTGAATACAATAATTTCCTTATAGGTGCTGGCCCAGAACATGGAAAACGCTTCAATCATGCCAACCGCAACCGCACCAATGGCGGCGATCGGATAACTCACCAGTCCGCCAATAATGGCACCCACAAACCCTTTCAGGCTGATGATGAAACCGGAGTCGAAGTAGAGGGTGGTGATCGGCGCAATCAGAATGCCGGAAAGAGCACCGATAAACGCCGCCAGGGCGAAGGTAGCCTTGCCTGCAAAAACCGGGGAAATACCGAGCAGACGGGCACCGGTACGGTTCACCGCTGTTGCCCGTAATGCCTTGCCATAGAGCGTGCGTTCAAAGGCCACAAACAGGGTAATGATCAGCAGGATGGATACCAGGATGACCCAGAGTGTCTGGCTTTTCAGCATCACCGGGCCAAGCGCAAAACTGCTGTCGGAAAATGGCTGGGTACGAGCGCCCTCCGGGCCAAACAACAGCAGGCCCACGCCTACCATGGAGACGTGAACAGCAATCGACACAATCAACAGCACCAGCGACGGCGCGTCGGCCAGCGGCTGAAAAAATATCCGGTACATGATGGGGCCAAGAGGCACCATTAACGCCAGGGTGAGCAACGCCTGGAATGCCATCGGCAGTTCAGCCAGCGGCAGGGTTTGCATCAGAATCACCATTACCACGGCGTAACCGACCTTGAGCACCATGTGCTGGATTTTGCGGCTATTGATGCGGGTGCGCAGCTGGTCATAAAGATCCATGCCGCAACTGACCAGCATCAATGCCAGCAGCAGCCATTCGACGGAGGGTGTTTTGCCCAATTGAATGGCGGCCATGGTAAGTGCACCGAAGGTGACAAATTCACCTAGCGGTATCAGCAGGATGCGGGTGACGGTAAACACCAGCAAAATCGACAGTGCCAGCAAGGCATAAATAGCCCCATTGGTTAAGCCATCCTGCCCCAGCAAAACGGCGATCTGAAAATTCATTGCTTCTGAGTCCTTGAGTTACTGAGAAAACATGGCCTGGCGGGCGGGCCAACAGCAGTATTTTTTTAGGTATGGGGTCGTTCAGGCGCAAACGATGAAACGTTTGCGCCGGGAGCACGCAGCCTTACTTGACCAGTTTCCAATCACCGTCCTTGACGATAATCAGTTCACGGCCACGCTCATCAAAGCCACTGTGGTCTGCCGGAGTGATGTTGTACACCCCCTGGGTAGCAGCCATTTCGGTGGTTTTTTCGAGGGTGTCACGCAGAGCGGCACGAAACTCGGCGGTGCCGGGTTTGCCCGACTTGAGTGCTGTCGGAATGGCATGCTGCAGCAGCAAACCGGCGTCATAGACGTTACCGCCAAAGGTCGCCGGGCTATTGCCATAAATACGCTCGTAGTCGGAGACATATTTCTGGGCGATTGTTTTTGATGGGCTGTCTGGTACTTCATCCAGAACCAGCATCAGGCTGGCGGCCAGAATGGTGCCCTCAACCGCTTTGCCTCCGAGGCGCAGGAATGGATCCAGGGCAGCACCGTGAGTCTGGTAAATCTGGCCCTTGTAACCCTGATCCTTGAGCGTGGTTTGCGGCATCACCGACGAGCTGCCCGGCGCGGCAATCAGCACGGCATCCGGGTTGGTCATCAGGACTTTCAGGCATTGGCCTGTGATGGAGGTGTCCTGACGCTGGAAGTGTTCGTTGGCAACGATCTTGATGCCAGCAGCATCCGTCAGGCCTTTCATAACCTTTGACCAGTTTTCACCAAAGGGGTCGGCGGTGCCGATCATGCCGATGGTTTTGACGCCGGTCTTTTTCATGTGATCGACCAGTGCGGCAGCGATCAGATCGTCATTCTGGGTGGTTTTGAAAACCCATTTTTTTTGTTCCGTCATTGGCAGCACAACTGCGGCAGTACCGACCGGAGCCAGCATCGGCGTACCGGATTCGGCAGCAAACTGGATAACCCCCATGGCGTTGCCGGAGCCGCTTGGGCCAATGATGGCATCCACATGTTCATCATCGATCAGCTTTTTGAAGGCTTTTACGGTGGCGGTTGGGTCGCTGCCGTCATCCAGGGGAATGTAGCGGATGCGTTCGCCGCCAGCGGAATCTGGCAGCAGGGCGACGGTGTTTTTCTGCGGGATCCCCACCAGTGCAATCGGACCGGTGGCTGAGGTAACGACCCCGATCTTGATTTCCGCCTGGGCAATAGAACAGCCCAAAGAGGAAGCGAGTACCAGAGTGGTTAGCAGTTTCTTCGACAGCATGACGATCTCCATAGGATGGCAAGGTTGTTTCGTTGTAGGTCGCGACCCTGATTCTGTATGCAGAGTTGCGCGGTGTTGTTTCAGTGCCTTGCGAGCTGGGTAAATAGACCCCTCAGTGTCGAGAGGGGGCGAGTATCTCATAGCAGCATGTGTGCCAGAAAATTTTGGTGCGGCCTGTTTCAGCGTCGCCATCGGGCCTGTTGTCAGTATGGCCGGGTATTGGTCTGAGGGCATGCTGGCATGTTTTTTAGTAGAAAATTCGAGTAAATACGGGCGTTTAGGTGGCATCGGTAATTGATCCTCTGACGCTTGTTTTTATTGTTTTTAATGACGTAAAAGGTGACAAATTTTTTTGAGAAAGTAAAGTTTTACCAAGCTTTAATGGCGATTGCTGGTTGGTGTTTCAGGATCTTCAAAAAGTTGGATATTCTCTTTTTGTTTAAAAAATAACTTATAAATCAATAAGTTATATATTTCATTGGGATTTGTAGGATTGTTTTTCAAGAGATTTAAAATGCACCAAAATGATACATTTGAAGTTTTTCTGCACCTTGTTGATTCTTGATAAAATAATTGAATTTTCAATTGACATAAATTTTAAATTTGGTGATTTTATAAAGGCAACAGGGGAGCATGAAGACAGACTTCAGCCTCCCCGGTTAACTCACCAAGGGTACATCTCATGTCAATACTGATTGCTGCTTTGAACCTCACCTCGGCTGATCGCTTTGCTGCGGCTCCGACGGTTGTGGTCAAGGACACGATCGATATCGCCGGTTACCCGACCAGGGCAGGCAGTCGGGCACTGGAGCTGGCACCCGTAGCACAGCAGCATGCTGAGGTGGTTGATCGGCTGCTGGCTAACGGCTGGAAGATTAACGGCAAGGCCAACCTGCATGAGCTGGCATTCGGTACCACCGGTGTGAACCACTGGACCGGAACAGCAAATAATCCACGCTTTCCCGGCCTGATTCCCGGTGGCTCTTCCAGCGGTTCTGCCGCCGCCGTGGCTGCCGGGTTGAGCGCTGCCGGGCTGGGTACGGATACCGGCGGCTCGGTTCGTATTCCAGCGGCTTGTTGCGGTGTGTTTGGTCTCAAGCCCAGTTATGGTCGCGTCAGCAGAGCCGGGGTTATGCCTGCCGAGTCAACCCTGGATTGCGTAGGCCCTCTGGCGCGGGACATGCCAACATTGACGGCCGTTATGGAAGCGATCTGTTGTGATTTTGTGGCACTGCAACCCGACGCCCCCGCGTTGGCTAATCTGCGTTTGGGCATGGTGGTTGAGCTCAATGCCAGCGCAGCGGTAAAGCACACCGTTGAGGCCGCTATAGCGGCGACGGACCTGCCGCTTCATCTGGTCACTTTGCCAGGTATGGAGCAGGCCTATCAGGCCGGTATGAGCATTATCAATCGTGAAAGCTGGCGCGCCTGCCAGCATTTGCTGGCGTCTGGCCTGATCGGGGACGACGTCGCCCAGCGTTTGCTGGCAGCGGGTCAGACCACGGATCAGGAATTGGCTCTGGCAGAGCAGGTTCGAACTGAATTTTCGGCTGCGGTTGACGCCTTGTTGACCGATTGCCCGGTGTTGGCATTACCCACCATGCCGGATTGCCCGGTATCGATAGAAAACGCTGCCGATACGCGAGCGTTACTGGGTATGACTGCTTTTGTACGACCTTTTAATCTCAGTGGCCACCCGGCCATCAATATTCCCTTGCTCAGTGAGGACGGACTGCCGGTGGGTTTACAGCTGGTGGCCGCCAGGGGAGCTGACGAACTGCTGTGTGCAGTGGCAGCGCTGATAGCCAGTCGGATAGCCAGTCAGATAGCCACTCGAAACAACGAACAGTAACAGGAGACCAGAGAGTCATGTCTGGATATCAGATCGATAAATCCCTCTGGGGTGGGGCGGCATTTGACGCCTTGTTGGACGAGGTGCGTCAGCGCCGACATGAGTTCGAGAGTCAGCGTTATCTCTCTCAGGACATCGTTGAACGTTTTCGCCAGATTGGCGTTTACCGCGCCATGGTGCCAAAAGCGCTGGGAGGCGACGAGCGCAGCCCGCTTGAATTTTTGCAAATGGTGGAAGCCATCGCCGCTGCGGACGGGTCGGCCGGATGGGTTGCCAGCTTTGGCATGAACCCGGCTTATTTGGCCGCGCTGCCGGTAGCGACCATCGACAAGGTGTGGGCCGACGGCCCGGATGTGGTGTTTGCGGGGGGGATTTTTCCGACCCAGCCGGCGCGGCGAGTAGCGGGCGGTTATATCGTCAGTGGGCGCTGGAAATTTGGCAGCGGTTCGATGGGGGCGTCGCTGATCGGAGTCGGCATCCAGCCGGAGTCTGGTGAGCCTCTGCCACGGATGGCAGTCATGCCTGCTGATCAGGTCACTATTGAACCCAATTGGGACGTTATCGGCATGGTCGGAACCGGCTCTCACGACATGGTGGTGGATGAGGTATTTGTACCAGAAGACTGGACGTTTGTGCGCGGTGGCAAACCTAATATCGAGTCCGATTTTTTCACTTATCCGAGTCTTTCGTTTGCGGCCCAGGTGTTGTCTGTCACCACGGCTGGCCTGGCGCGTGAGGCTCTGGACGTGGTTCAGGGCATGGCCGCTGGCCGCCAGTCAGTAACCGGTGCGCCGAATCTGGGCGAGCGTGAATATGTCCAGATTGAGATCGCCAAGGCCGAAGCCAAATTACGCTCATCACGGGCCTTTTTCTATCAGGTCACTGAAGACGCCTGGAAGACGATCCGGGGCGCTGAAAAACCGTCTCGTGAGCAGGTCAGCCTGATTCGCCTGGCGACCAGCAACTTGACGCATGAATGCGCCGAGGCGATTCGTATTGCCTATCAGGTCGCGGGCATGACCAGCACCTACAACGACCATCCGCTGTCGCGCATTGTGCGTGATTCGATGATGGCCACCCAGCACGCCTTTATGGGTGCCATTACCTACAAAAACGCCGGGGCCATGTTTTTTGGACATGATCCGCTGCCTGGCTACCTCTGATACCGGACTGGAGATATCACCATGACTGACAAGAAACCCCTGCGCGTACTGTTCTGCATGGGCATTAACCAGAACTTTATGGATGCCCCACGGGAAGAACAGCTTGATGTCTGGGCGGCCTTTGGCGAGATGTGGAACGCTATTCACGATATGGATGGTGTGACCGTGATCGGCAATATGGACGACGATCAAAGCATGGTCGGCCCCTCTTCCGGCTATCCGTGGACCACCTACCTGATGGCCGACGTTGCCGATTACGACACCGTAGTGGCCTGCTGCAACCTGTTCCGCAGCACCGCCGTTGGCGCGACCCCGTACAAGTTATGGCGCTACGCCAAAGTAGAAGCGCGTACCGGTCGTGAACTGATCGTCCAACGCAGTTGAGGATACCGGGATGAACGAGATCGAGCGCACCGAGTTTGCCGAGATCCGGCAACGCCTGATTGCCCTGGAAGATGAGCAGGCCATTCGGAGCTGTATCAACCGCTACATGGATCTGTGTGATGTGCTGGATAGCAGTACACCACTGGCCCAGCTGGCGGATCTGTTCAGCGAAGATGCCATCTGGGAAGGCAAGGGTGGGCGTTATGCCAACAGTTTTGGTGGCCATCAGGGCCGTGACGCGATTGTGGCGATGCTGGGCAAGTATTGCGTGGAACCGCCGCATTTTGCTCTCAACGTCCACTACCTCAGTTCCGAGCTGATTGTGGTGGATGGCGATCAGGCCCACGGCAGCTGGAACATGATTCAGGTATCCACGTTCAGCGCCGGTGGTTCGCACCTTAACAGCGCTCGACTCGAAATCGATTTTTGCAAGGAGCTGGGTCAGTGGCGCATTGCCCACTTCCAGACTCGCAACCTGTTCAGCCGCCCGGTGAGCCATTGGCAAAGCGATGAACCGCTGCCGGTGCCGGACAAGTAACCCGGTTCCGCCGTTCACCTGACTGCCTGCCAACACCGGCCATTAACAAGAGACAAGCACCATGAGCGAATTGATAGAGTTAGCCAACATCAGTCTGAAAGCGGCTGAGATGGTCGAAGAAGGACGCGTCCACAAGTCGCTGTACTCCGACCCGGCAATCTTCGAAGAAGAACTGGATAAAGTGTTCAACAACACCTGGGTGTTTGTCGGGCATGACAGTGAAGTGCCAGACTCGGGCAGCTTCAAAACCTCGTTTGTCGGTCGGCATCCGGTGATTCTGACCCGCGACCGCAAGGGTAATCTGCACGTATTGCAAAACCGCTGCCGTCACCGTGGGGCCACGGTGTGTGAAGGCCGCAAGGGTAAAACCAAAGCGCTCACCTGTCCTTACCATGGCTGGGGTTATGGCCTCGACGGCTCATTACGGGCATTGCCGAAGCCGGAAGAATACGACGGCGTGTTCGACAAAAAAGACATGTCGCTGGAAAGCCTGCGCTTCGACACCTATCAGGGCATGGTGTTCGCGACGTTTAACAACGACATCGAACCTCTGCTCGACTTTCTTGGTGGCGCCAAAAAATGGATTGATCTGTTTGCCAAGCAAGGCGGCGGCTATCCGATGAAAGTACTGGGTGAGCACCGCTTCAACTTTCCGGGTAACTGGAAAATCCAGCTGGAAAATACCACCGACGCCTACCATTTTCCGATCGTTCACAAGTCATTTGTCAGCTCCCTGGATGATGCCACGGCGGATATTTTTGACTTCCTCGACGGCGAAGGGTTTGTTGAAGACCTCGGCCACGGCCACAGCGTCATGGTGATGATCCCGGAGCTGGTTGACCTTGAAGCGGATCTTGACCAGCCGATTCCAGCGCGCTTTGAAGCCTTGGCTCAAGCCCTGCGTGACGAAGGCCGAAGCGATGATGAAGTAAAAAAACTGGTGCGTGCTGCCCACGGTACTGGCTTTAACCTCAACCTGTTCCCGAACGTTTCCTGCTCGATGGCCTTCTTCCGCGTGTTGCGCCCGGTCAGTGTGAATGAAACCGAAATTCAGCACGTAGCGCTGGGTGGCGACGGTGCCCCGCAAGCCTTTAATCGCAAGCGTATGCGCCTGCACGAACATTTTCAGGGGCCAATGGGCTTTGGTACGCCGGACGATGGCGAAGCCTGGGAACGGGTACAAAAAGGCTCCATGGCGGGTAACGATGGCTGGATTCTGGTGAACCGGGGTATGACCCGCTTGCGGACTTCCGCCGACGGTAATCCACAAGGGGCGGTGTGTTCTGAAACCGGCATGCGAGCGGCGTATCGGCAGTACAAGAAAGTCATGTCCGCCGCCAGCGTAACCGCACAGCCAGGGGAGTAATAAATCATGAAATCCAATACCGAGTTGCTGGCCAAGGTCACTGAATTTATCGGCTATGAAGCGGATTTGCTGGATCACAAGGGCTATCAGGAATGGTTGTCGCTGTGGACGGATAGCGGTCTGTATATCGTGCCCACTGACCTGAACGAAAGCGACTATCTCAACAGCCTGAATCTGGCACTGGACGACGCCGACATGCGCCGTATGCGAGTGGCGCGGCTGGAAAATGGTGAATCGGTTTCGGCTGATGCGGTGGGTTACACCGTGCGCATGATGTCCCGTATTCGTGTTCTCGAAGCCGACGAAAACCAGGTGGTTGTCCGCTGTGCCATGACGCTGAACGAGCTGCGTCACGGCAAGCTGGTGACTTACCCGGCCAACATTGAGTACCGCCTGAAGCCCACCAGTGATGGCTTTTATATCGACCAGAAAGTTGTGAAGCTGCTGCATGCCGACGGCTTCTTGCGCACAGTCAGCTTTATTTTCTAACGATCGATCGGTAACCGCGAAAGGATAACTCCATGACGGATTCTGTAACGACTCAGGTTGCCCTGGTGACCGGTGCTGCCCAGGGGCTGGGCAATCATATTGCCCGGCGTCTGCATGGCGCTGGTTACAAGGTGGTGCTGAGTGATATTCATCTGGCCGCCGCCCAGGCCGCTGCCAGCGAACTGGATATCCGTGGTGAAACAGCGATGGCGGTGGCCCTCAACGTCGCTCACAAATGCGATTTTGAGAGCGCCCTCGCGGTGGTACTGGAACAGTGGGGTAGCCTGCAGGTTCTGGTCAATAACGCTGCGGTCACCCGTGCTACTCCGGTGATGGATATCACCCTTGAAGAATTTAACCAGGTGGTGAATATCAACCTCGGCGGCACCTTTGCCGGTTGTCAGGTGCTGGGCGGTTACATGGCCAAACAAGGCTATGGCCGCATTATCAACATGTCATCGCTGGCCGGACAGAACGGCGGCACCAGTACCGGTGCTCACTATGCGGCCTCCAAGGGCGGCATTCTGACCCTCACCAAGGTGTTCGCCAAAGAACTTGCTGGCGGCGGTGTCACCGTCAACGCCATTGCCCCTGGCCCGATCGATTCTCCGATGGTGAAAGCCCTCGTACCAGCAGAGCGCCTGCCTGGCCTGTTGGCCAACATCCCGGTCGGAAAACTCGGCGACGCCGATTTTATTGGCGATGTGGTCGTGCAGCTGGCCAGCCCGCAAGCCTACTTCACCACCGGTACTACCTGGGATGTGAACGGCGGCTTGTTTATGCGCTAAACGATCGCCTCAAACCCGACCTGATAGCCGTGAGAGTGGCTTGCTTGACTTGCCACTCCCAGGCGCGGGCTTGCCCGAGAAACACCACACAACAAGGCTTTTTCTTGCGACCAAGCCGCACGATTTCGACAGTAAAGCCGGCGTGGCCGGATGGAGAATACACATGACAGACGAGCTGCTCACGGTCGTCGTCCGCAAGCGCGAACAGCACACCCCAGGTGTTATTACCCTGGAGCTGGTCGACCCACAAGGCCAGCCGCTGCCCGGTTTTGACGCCGGTGCCCATATCGATTTGCATCTGGGTGATGATCTGATTCGTCAGTATTCACTGTGTAACGACCCGGCTGACGTCTCCGCCTATCGGGTGGGTGTATTAAAAGATCCCGCTTCTCGTGGTGGCTCTGTTGCTGTGCACGAGCGTCTGTTTGAAGGCACCGAACTGCAAATCAGCGCTCCGCGTAACCTGTTTCCGTTGGCTCAGACGGACGGCCGTTCGATTCTGATCGGTGGCGGCATTGGCATCACTCCGATGATCGCCATGGCTTATGCCCTGCACGCCGCCAACAAGCCGTTTGAGCTGTGGTACTGCGGTCGCTCCCGCAGCTCCTGCGCGTTTATCGATGACCTCACCAGCAGCGCCTTTGCCGAGCAGGTGCACTGCCACTTTGACGACGAACACGACGGCGTCGGGGTGAATCTGGAGGCGGTCTTCGCTGGCTCCGATAACACCACCCATATGTACACCTGCGGCCCGGCCGGATTTATGGAGTGGGTGATGGCGACTGCCCGCAGCAAGGGTTTTGCCGATGAGCGTATCCATAAAGAATTCTTCCAGGTTGAGGTTGAAACCGGCGGCAGCAGCTTTGAAGTGTACGCCGCAGCCAGCGACCTCAGCGTCACCGTCGGTGAGCACCAGAGCATCGCCCAGGCCCTGACCGAAGCGGGCCTGAAGGTGAAAGTGTCGTGTGAGCAGGGCACTTGTGGCACCTGTCTGTGCGATGTGCTGGAAGGTATCCCGGATCACCGCGACGTCTTCCTGACCGACGAAGAGAAAGAGGACAACGACCAGATGCTGTTGTGTTGTTCACGCGCCAAATCCCCCCGGCTGGTACTCGATATCTGAGCCGGCTGAATGACTGAGGAATTCCCCATGGTTGATACCCGATTGTTTCGTAATGGCATGTCCCTGCTGGGTGGTGCCGTCACTGTGATCACTACCGATGGTGACGCTGGCCGGTTTGGTTTTACCGCCACCGCCGTGACCAGTGTGACAGATGAGCCACCCACCTTGCTGGTGTGCATGAACCGCAATTCCTTTGCGCATGATCACTTCAAAAGCAACGGCGTGTTGTGTGTGAACGTGCTGAGTTCTGCGCATCTGGATGTGTCCGGGGATTTTGCCAATCGCGATCTCACGAGCGAACAACGCTTCGCCAAACATCATTGGAGTTGCCTGGAAACCGGCGCTCCGGCGCTGGAGCAGGCGCTGGTCAACTTCGATTGTCGTATTCACGAGAGCCATGAAATGGGCTCCCACAGCGTTTTTTATTGCCGTATCAGCGAGCTTCGTATCGGTAATGCGGAAGCCGGATTGATGTATTTCAACCGTGCTTATCACCGTTTGAATGAACAGTCGGTATCGCCCGGCATGGCTTGAATCACTTCAGCAGATGATTTTTTGCGTGGCACCAGAGTAACCAATAACAAGAACGCAGCATGGATTTGACTGCGTCGGTAGACGGGGGCAACAGGGCGCATGGCGTCTTGTTACCAGGCGAGAACGCCGGTGAGCACATGCAAGCCGGCATCAAGTTACGCCAGGTATGACTGGTACTCAATGTAGAGCAGAAGGAAACAATGATGATGAAGTGCAATTTGTGTAAAACCGGAATAGTACTGTCAGCCTTGACGGGGCTGGCCTTGCCAACAACCGCATTGGCTGACTTTGTTGCGGATGGCAAGGTCAAACTCGACCTGAAAAACTTCTATCTGACGCGCAGCTACGATACCGCTGCCGACGATGTGGGCAGCTAGTCCCAGGCTGCCGATTTGCAGTACAGCTCCGGGTATACCGATACCCGTATCCAGGTTGGTCTGGATGCGTCTTCGCAGTTGGCGTACATCATCAGTGCCGATGGTGATGACGGCTCAGTGCCGATTCATGCCGATGGCGAAGCACCGGATACCTACGGCCGCAGCGGTGCCACCTTCAAGGCAAAATATTCCAAAACCGAATTGACCGTCGGGGATCATCGACCACACCTGCCGATTGCCTGGGATGATACCAGTCGCCAGCTGGATACCATTTATGAAGGTGCGATGCTGCAATCAAAAGAGATTGATGGCCTGGCGTTGACGGCCGGTCGTTATTGGGAAGTCGTCACTCGCGAATCATCGGACAAGGAAGGCATGTCAATTTTTCGTGGCAACGATGACAAGCGATCCGATGGCCTGGACTTTTTGGGTGCCAGTTATGACGTCACCACGGCGCTGAATGTCACCTACTTTCTGGGCAAGCTCAACGACTACTACAAGCAGCAGTATGCTGGTCTGACCTATAAAACTCGTTTGGGTGATGTCGGTTCGCGCACCGACGTGCGTTTGTTCCGCGTCAGCGATGACGGTGAAGCTCGCAATGGCGAATACGATACCCAGGCATTTGGTGTACGAGAGTCGTTGAGCATGGGTAATCACGCGGTGATGATTAACTATCAGAAGATGAACAACGACAAGTTCTTCCCGACCCTCAATGGTTATATCCCGCAGCCATATCTGGTGCAGTGGTCGAACCTGGCGTTTGTGCGCCCGGACGAAAAATCACTGGGTCTGGTGTACATGTATAACGCCAAAGACACCTTGCCCGGCCTGAAGATTTTCGCGCGCATGATCAAGGGTACCGATATCGATGTCGGCGGCCTGACGGACGAGAATGAAACCGAGAAGAACCTGTATGTGACCTATAGCTTGCAGCAAGGATCACTCAAGGGCCTGACCTTTGATGTGCGTGGCAACTTTATCGATCGCAGCTTTACCTCTGGGTACGATGAATATCGCGTCACTACCACTTATACCGTTAACTTCTGAGTCTTGACGTCGGGCTGTCGATGGCAATCAGAGGCAGCCCGACGGTGGTGAACAGCTATGATTATGTTAATTACCAGGCGTTTATGCTTGCTTGCAGTACTGCTGGGCTGGTTGTTTTTATCTGCGACCAGTGTCCGGGCAGCGGTTTCTTCCCAGATAATAACGTTCAACACCGTTACCATGTCCGACCAGCAATTGCTGCGCGGCAAGGGCGGTGAGAGTGCCGGTATTGTTGGTGCTCTGAAACTACCAGCGGGTAAAAATAATCCGGTGGTTATTCTGTTGTACGGTGCCAGTGGTTACACCTATGAACTGCAAGACTGGGTTGAGCTGCTGAACCAGCGCGGTATTGGCACCTTTATGGTCGACAGTACCAACGGTCGGATCGAATCCAGCTCCAGCCTGCGTCGGATGGCGCTGATTCGGGATGCCTATGCTGCTCTTGCACAGCTGGCACAACACCCTGGTATCGACCGCAAGCGTATCGGTCTGATCGGCTTCACTCAATCCGGTCAGGCTGCCTTGTATGCTGGCATGAAGCGCATGCAATCCTTGTATGGCCAGGCGGATCTGTCGTTTGCTGCGATTGCCTCGTTTTATCCGGATTGCAGCTTTCAGTACCGTGAAGATGAGGTGCTGATCGAGGCTCCGATCCGGATCTACCATGGCGCAGACGACCAGGTGAATGCTGCCGACAACTGCCGTCATTACGTCAGTCGTAGTGCCGGGACGGGTGGCAATATTCAGATCACCAGTTATCCAGATGCTGGACACGCGTTTGATCTGATCCGGTCGGACAAGGTTCGAAGCGGTTTGGAGCATTCGTTACGCGGCTGTACGATCCGCGAGGGGGTCAAGGGTATCTTGCTGAATCAGGAAACCGGCAGGGTATTCCGTATGGAAGACGACTGTGTCCAGCCAGCGGGGCCGTGGGCTTATAACGCCGCCGCTGCAAACGATGTACGTCTCAAGCTGCCGCAGTTTTTTACGCAGGTTTTCAAACTTGAAGAGCCGGTGTCTGCGGCGCGGCTAGCAACGCAGTAGCCGACGTTGCAAATCATCCGCCGGGCGTTGATAAAGAAAAGAACGCAACCGCTGTAACCGATAATGGATGGCGCAGCGGGTTGATGGTGCAACCAGACAGACAGGAAACCGGATATGCGACGATATTACCGTGGTTGCGATATGCAACGTATTCTCAGTGTTGCTGAAATGGCCAACCTGGCGCGCCATCGGCTGCCGGGTTTTGCCTGGGAATACCTGCAGGGCGGGGCGGAAGACGAAATGACCCTGCAGCGTAATCGGGCGATCTTCAGCCGTTATGAGCTGCAAGGCCGGACGCTGGTGCCTAATGATCCACCGGAACTGGCAACCACTTTGGTGGGCACTCCCAGCCGCTTGCCGATGGCTATTGGTCCCAGTGGTTTTAACGGCATGTTATGGCCCGGTGCCGATATCGAACTGGCACGGACTGCTGCTGCACAGGGCATTCCCTTTACCCTCAGTACGGTTGCCAATGCTTCCATGGAAGATGTTCGGGCGCAGGTGCCGGACGTCGATCTCTGGTTTCAGCTGTACGCACTGAAAGCCCCGGAGCTGGAAAAAGATTTACTGGATCGTGCCATTCGTAGCGGCTGCTCAACGCTGGTGGTCACCAGTGATGCGCTGGTGGTGGGGAATCGTGAATGGGATCGGCGCAATTTTGCCAGTCCGCGTGATCTGACCTTGCGCAACAAGCTGGATGTGCTAGCGCATCCGGGCTGGTTGTGGCGGGTGATGGTGCCCGGCGGATTGCCGACCATGGGGAACCTGGATCCTTATTTACCCGAGGGCGAACGCACCGCGCTGGGGGCCATGCAATTTATTGCGGAGCAACTGGATACCCGACTCGACTGGACTCGACTGGCAGCCATTCGTGCCCGCTGGCCCGGTAAAATAATCCTCAAAGGAGTCATGCATCCAGACGATGCCCTGGCGGCGATCGCCTTGGGTCTGGATGGACTGGTGATCAGTAATCACGGTGGCCGTCAACTGGACGGGGTCTGTTCCAGCCTGGAAGCGCTGGCGCGTATCGCCCCGCTGGCAAAAGGGAAAATCAGCCTGTTGCTGGACAGTGGTATTCGGCGCGGTGCGGATATCGTCAAGGCGCTGGCGCTGGGTGCGGAAGGGGTGTTGCTGGCTCGCGCCACGCTGTATGGCGTTGCCGCTGGCGGTGCCTCTGGTGCGGGCCGGGTGCTGGATATTCTGGATCAAGAGCTGGTTCGATGTCTGAACCTGATGGGCTGTACCGGTATCGCTGCGCTGGATAAACACTGGCTGCACAGTAACGTCTGACGTCAGACGGGATTATGGGGCTGTCAGTCAGCGGTTTACTCTGCGCCTTAAACAGAAAAAACGGGCAGGAGGCCCGGTTGACGTAATTGTTGGCGATACTCCCTCGGTGAGACGCCCCGTTGGCGTTTGAATGCGCGCGAAAATTGCGACACATCTGAAAACCCCCACTTGAAAGCAATGTCGGTAATCGACAGTGCAGAGTCTTCCTGGCACTCCAGTTCTGCGCTACAGCGATCCAGTCTCAGCAGCAGGATATGGTGCGAGATGCTGCTACCTTCCGATTCAAACAAACGATACAGCGTGCGACGGGAAATGTTCATTTCATCGGCCAGTCGTTCCGGCGATAACTGGTGATCCTGCAACAGGCGGATAATGTGCTGTTCTGCCAGGGCGCGTAGCGACGAAGGCGCTGGTTGTTGCAGATTCAGCGCGGGTTGTAATAACGCCGCCAATGCCTGTTGCAGTGCCTGTCCCTCGGTATCGGCTGCACCAAAATGAGTATTTGAGTAACCCAGTTGCTGCACCATATTGCGCAGCATCTGGGTACTGATGCCATTGGATGCCAGCTTGTAGAAAGGTTGTTTACCCGGCAAGAGCCCTTGCACCAGAAGGCACTGGAGGTGCAGCGCGATAAGGCGCTAAGCCAATTGCTAGACGCTCAGGCATGCATTCTGGAGATTGCCTTAGAAAACCAACGGCTCCGTGCTCAATTGCCAGTGAGCAAAGTCAGGGGTCTTTCAGCCTTAAATAGTTTGATTTTAACTCACAAAATGATACATAAACTTAAAATTAGTGGTATGCTTCGGTGTTACTTCTAAAACCAAACTGCTAAAGGTAAAGCCATGATCCGCTGCCATCTTGCCCGCATGATGGGCGAACACAAGATGCGTATTGCCGACGTTGCCAGAGAAACGGACTTGAGCCGCGCCACGGTGACCCTGCTTTATAAGGAAACGGCCCAGAAAGTCGATCTGGAAGCCATTGAGAAGCTGTGCCTGCTGTTTGAATGCCAGGTAGGCGACCTACTTGAGCTGACACCACAATAAACTTACACAAAAATAAACAGGGTGGCCCGTTAAACGATAAAGATCATTTAATAGACGTTAACGACATCCAGTAAACGACTAATACCAAGACTAATACCAAGAAACAAAACAGGAACACCACCATGACAAGCTCCCAACAACGTGCCGCCCTGCAACGCCAAATATGGGCCATTGCCAACGATGTGCGCGGCTCAGTAGACGGCTGGGACTTTAAACAATATGTCCTCGGCACCCTGTTTTACCGCTTTATCAGCGAAAATTTTGCTCTCTATATTGAGGCCGGTGATGACAGTATTCATTACGCAAAGCTCAGCGATGAGGTGATCACTCCAGACATCAAAGACGATGCCATTAAAACCAAGGGTTACTTCATCTACCCAAGCCAGCTGTTTGCCACCGTGGCTAAAAACGCCAACAACAACGAAAGCCTGAATACCGATTTGGCCGCCATCTTTTCCGCCATTGAAGCCTCGGCCAATGGCTACCCCTCTGAGCCAGACATCAAAGGGCTGTTTGCCGATTTCGATACCACCAGTAACCGACTTGGTAATACCGTTAAAGACAAAAACCTGCGTTTAGCGGCGGTTTTAAAAGGCGTGGCAGGTTTGGATTTTGGACATGATTTTTATGACAAGCCTGATGCCGCTCAAATTGACCTGTTCGGCGATGCTTACGAATTCCTCATCTCCAACTATGCCGCCAATGCCGGTAAATCCGGTGGTGAATTTTTTACCCCTCAGCACGTTTCCAGGCTGATTGCCCAGCTGGCCATGCACAAACAAACCAGCGTCAATAAAATTTATGACCCAGCCGCCGGTTCCGGCTCGCTGCTGCTGCAAGCCAAAAAACACTTTGATAATCACATCATTGAAGATGGCTTTTGGGGGCAGGAGATTAACCACACCACCTACAACCTTGCCCGCATGAACATGTTTTTGCACAACATCAACTACGATAAGTTCAATATGCAGCTGGGCAATACCCTAACAGACCCGCACTTTCTGGATGACAAACCCTTTGATGCCATCGTCTCCAATCCACCGTATTCCGTGAAGTGGATAGGTAGCGATGATCCAACCCTGATTAACGATGACCGCTTTGCGCCTGCCGGAGTGCTTGCGCCCAAATCCAAAGCCGACTTTGCCTTTGTGCTGCATGCACTGAGTTACCTTTCCAGCAAAGGTCGCGCCGCCATAGTGTGCTTCCCCGGTATTTTTTACCGAGGTGGTGCTGAGCAAAAAATCCGTAAATATTTAGTTGATAACAACTATGTGGAAACGGTCATTTCACTCGCACCCAACCTGTTTTTTGGCACCACCATTGCCGTGACTATTCTGGTGCTCTCCAAACATAAAACCGATACCACCACCCAGTTTATTGACGCCAGTGGTTTATTTAAAAAAGACACCAACACCAACACGCTTACCCATGACCACATCGAACAGATCATGCAGGTATTCGATAGCAAAGCGAATGTGGAACACTTCGCCCAATCCATACCGTTTGAAAAGGTGTCCGCCAACGATTACAACCTGTCGGTGAGTAGTTACGTGGAAGCCAAAGACAATCGCGAAGTGGTGGATATTACTGAGCTTAATGCCGAGCTTAAAACTACCGTAGCCAAAATTGACAAACTGCGAACTGATATTGACGCCATTGTTGCCGAGATTGAAGGCGAGGGGCTTCAGGCATGAGCACCTTAAGTTATTTGGAAAAGTTGCTGGATGGGATTGAGGTGGAGTGGAAGGCGCTAGGGACAGAAATTAAAACAGTAACGGCACCTTCGAAGCTCAAAAGCGGAGCCTATTGTGATACGGGAAGGTTCCCCATTATAGACCAAGGTATAAAGTTCATTGCTGCTTACACCGATGAAGATGTAACTCCTGTTGTAACTGGTGAATACATAATTTTTGGCGACCACTCTGAGCATATAAAATATGTTGATTTTTCTTTTGTTCAAGGTGCTGATGGGCTAAAAATCCTTAGGTCTATTTCTGCCAGCGCTAAGTACATTTATTACTCTTTCCAAAATTTTTACAAAAAGGAGTTAAGTTACAAACGACATTGGTCTTCAGCGAAAGAGACATTAATCCCCATTCCCTGCCCAGAAAACCCCGAAAAATCGCTAGAAATCCAAGAAGAAATCGTCCGTATTCTGGACACCTTCACCGAGCTGACCACCGAGCTGACCACCGAGCTGACCACCGAGCTGACCGCCCGCAAAAAACAATACAACTACTACCGAGACCAGTTGTTGAGTTTTGAAGAGGGGCAAGTGGAGTGGAAGGCTTTGGGGGAGGTGTGTGAAAGCATTTCATCCGGAAAAAATAAAGACAAATCAGAGGCCGGTGAGTTTCCTGTTTATGGTTCAACGGGGATTATTGGAAGAACAGATAATAAAATCTATGAGGTTGAACAGATTTTGGTAGCAAGAGTTGGTGCTAATGCGGGGCGTGTCAATATTGCCGACGGCAAATACGATGTTTCAGACAACACACTGATACTTAAAATAAAAGAAAATATTAGCTTGAAGTACTTGTATTACTATCTAGTGAATTTGAATTTAAACCGTTTTACGAAGGGGGCTGGTCAGCCACTGCTTACAGGAGGCCAATTGAAAGCAATGATAATTCCTGTACCCCCGCCAGAAGAGCAAAAACGTATCGTTACCATTCTTGATAAGTTCGATGCTTTAGCTAACTCAATCACCGAAGGCCTACCCCGCGAAATTGCCTTGCGCCAACAACAATACGAATATTACCGCGATTTGCTGCTGAGTTTCCCCAAGCCAGATGCAGAGGTGGCGGCCTGATATGAGCTATCAACCGCCGTTCACCATCACTACTGACATTCTCAATCGGGTGGCCGAGATCAGTCAGGCTGTCGGTCGTTTAAGCGCTGAGTTCGAACAGGAGCAGCTGCTGCGTCTGCGCAAGGTGAACCGTATGCGTACGGTGCAGGGCTCGTTGGCGATTGAAGGCAATACCCTGTCACAAGCGCAAATCACCGCGATTCTTAATGGTAAGCGTGTGATTGCGCCGCCCAAAGAGGTGTTGGAGGCGCAGAATGCTATTGCGGCGTATGAGGCTATCAGCACCTGGCAGCCCGCTGATAACAAGGATCTGTTGGCCGCCCACCGGCTTTTGATGAAAGGCTTGATTGAAGAAGCAGGCAGATACCGCAGTCAGGGCGTTGGTGTGATGTCGGGCGATCAGGTGGTGCATATGGCGCCGCAAGCGGAGCGTGTACCCAAGCTGATGCAGGAACTGCTGGCTTGGCTGAGCGATACGGACATTCATCCTCTAATTGCTAGTTGCGTTTTTCATTACGAATTTGAGTTTATCCATCCCTTCTCAGATGGTAATGGCCGTATGGGGCGGTTGTGGCAAACGCTGATTCTGTCGCAGTGGCAGCCTGTCTTTATCAATATCCCTGTTGAAAGCCTGGTGCATCAGCATCAGCAGGCATATTACCTAGCCATCCGCAGCAGCACCGCCAAAACCGATTGTTCGCTATTTATCGAATTTATGCTGCAAATGATACGGGATGCCATCGAGGAAGGTTCGTCACAGCCCATTAAAAATGCGGGTTTAAATGCGGGTTTAAATGCGGGTTTAAAATTATCGCCTCTTGATCAGGCCATCCTCGAACTTATGAGAATAGACCCGACCATCACCAATGCGGTGTTGGCTGAACAAACGGGTAAGGCGATCAGTACCATTGAGCGCAGAATCAAAAAGCTTAAAGAACAAACGTTAGTAAAACGGATTGGTGCTAAGAAAACGGGCCACTGGGAAGTTCACCTATGATCAATTACAAAACCATCGCAGAATCCAACAACTTTATCGTTCTGGATAAATACAACAAAGATTGGAAAGTGGCCGAGAGCTACCAGAGCGAAGATGCCTTGGAGCGCGAGCTGATTCAGGATTTGCAAAACCAGGGCTATGAGTTCCTGCCGGGTTTGAATAACCCGCAAGCCATGCTGGCCAATGTGCGCGAGCAGTTGCAAACGCTCAATAATGTGCAATTTGCCGAAGGTGAGTGGCGGCGTTTTGTGGAAACGTATCTGGATAAGCCTAGTGACACTATCGTGGATAAAACGCGAAAGATTCACGATGACTATATTCACGACTTTGTGTTTGACGATGGCCGCATCAAAAATATTTATCTGCTGGATAAAAACACCATCACCCGCAACAAAGTGCAGGTGATCAAGCAGTTTGAACAAACGGGTAGCCATGCCAACCGTTACGATGTGACTATTCTGGTGAACGGCTTACCGCTGGTACAAATCGAGCTGAAAAAGCGTGGCGTCGCGATTCGTGAAGCCTTTAACCAAGTACATCGTTACAGCAAAGAGAGCTTTAACAGCGAGGATTCGCTGTATAAGTACTTGCAGTTGTTTGTTATCTCTAACGGCACCGATAGCCGCTATTTTGCCAATACCACCCAGCGTAACAAAAACAGCTTCGACTTCAGCATGAACTGGGCGAAGGCCGATAACAGCCTGATTAAAGACCTGAAAGACTTTACCGCGACTTTCTTTCAGAAGCACACCCTGCTCAATGTGTTGCTGCATTATTCGGTGTTTGATGTGAGTGACACATTACTGGTGATGCGCCCCTACCAGATTGCTGCCACCGAGCGTATTTTGTGGAAGGTGAAAAGCTCTTATGAGGCAAAAACCTGGAGCAAGCCAGAAAGCGGCGGGTTTATCTGGCATACCACCGGCTCGGGTAAAACCTTAACCAGCTTTAAAGCGGCTCGCTTGGCCACTGAGCTTGAGTTTATCGACAAAGTATTTTTTGTGGTGGATCGAAAAGATTTAGATTTTCAAACCATGAAAGAATACCAGCGCTTTTCGCCCGATAGCGTGAACGGCTCTGACAGTACCGCTAAGCTCAAAGAAAATCTGGATAAAAACGATAACAAAATCATCGTCACCACCATCCAAAAGCTTAACAACCTGATGAAGAGCGAAGGCGACCTGCCCATCTACAACAAGCAGGTGGTGTTTATTTTTGATGAATGCCACCGCAGCCAGTTTGGTGAAGCGCAGAAAAACCTGAACAAGAAGTTCAAACGCTTCTATCAGTTTGGCTTTACCGGCACGCCCATCTTCCCGCTCAACGCTTTAGGTGCGGAAACCACCGCCAGTGTATTTGGCCGTGAGTTGCATTCTTATGTAATTACCGACGCGATACGCGATGAGAAAGTACTCAAGTTCAAGGTGGACTACAACGATGTGCGCCACAAATTTAAGGCCATTGAAACAGAGCAGGATGAGAAAAAACTATCGGCCGCTGAAAACAAAGAGGCGCTGTTACACCCAGAGCGTATTCGCGAAATTTCTCAGTACATTTTGAACACCTATCGTCAGAAGACCCATAGATTACAGACGAACGCGAAAGGCTTTAATGCCATGTTCGCCGTGAGCAGTGTGGATGCCGCTAAGCTCTATTATGAGTCGCTGAATAGTTTGCAGGCTGACCCTTCCAATAAAAATAGCGAAAAGCCGCTAAAAATCGCCACCATTTTCTCCTTTGCCGCCAATGAAGAGCAGGATGCGGTGGGTGACATTCTGGATGAAAGCTTTGATCTGTCTGGCATGGATAGGGCCATGAATAGCAGCGCCAAAGAGTTTTTAAACGCGGCGATAGGCGATTACAACGCCTTCTTTAAAACCAATTTCAGTGTCGATAGCAACGGCTTCCAGAATTACTATCGTGATTTGGCCAAGCGGGTGAAAACCAAAGAAATTGATTTGCTGATCGTAGTAGGAATGTTCCTCACCGGCTTTGATGCCCCTACGCTTAATACGCTGTTCGTCGATAAAAACCTGCGTTACCACGGTTTGATGCAAGCCTTTTCGCGCACCAACCGTATTTATGACGCCACCAAAACCTTCGGCAATATTGTTACATTCCGAGACCTAGAAAAGGCAACCGTGGATGCTATCACGCTGTTTGGCGATAAAAATACCAAAAACGTGGTGCTAGAAAAAAGCTACAAGGAATACATGGATGGCTTTACCGATGTAGTCACCGGTGAAGCGCGGCGCGGCTTTATGGATGTGGTGAGCGAGTTGGAACAGCGCTTTCCTGATCCGGCCGCCATTGAAAAAGAATCCGATAAAAAAGATTTTGCCAAACTTTTTGGCGAATACCTGCGCGTAGAGAATGTGCTGCAAAACTATGATGAGTTTGCCAGCTTGAAAGCCCTTCAAAACGTGGACATGAGCGACCCAGAAGCGGTCGAGGCGTTTAAAGCAGAACATTACTTAGATGATGAAAAACTGGCTGAGTTGCAGACTATACGCCTGCCAGCTGATCGAAAAATTCAGGATTACCGTTCTACTTACAACGACATCCGTGACTGGCAGCGTCGCCAAAAATCGGCAGAAGAGAAAGAAAAATCCACCATTGACTGGGATGACGTGGTGTTTGAGGTAGACCTGCTCAAGTCACTAGAGATCAACCTTGATTACATTCTGGAGCTAATTTTCGAGCACAACAAGAAAACTAAAAGCAAAGCCGACTTGGTTGACGAAGTGCGCCGGGTGATCCGTGCCAGCCTTGGCAACCGCGCTAAAGAAAGCCTAGTGGTGGACTTCATTAATCAAACCGACCTTGACCAGATTGGTGAGAAGGCCAGCGTGATCGAAGCCTTCTTTTCCTTCGCCCAAGTTGAACAACAGCGTGAGGCAGAAGAGCTGATAAATACTGAGAACCTGAATCACGAAGCCGCGAAGCGCTATATCACGACATCTCTTAAACGGGAGTATGCCAGCGACGCAGGAACAGAGCTCAATGCCATTCTGCCTAAGATGAGCCCGTTAAACCCGCAATACCTGACTAAAAAACAGAACGTGTTTCAAAAGATCGCTGCGTTTGTGGAGAAGTTTAAAGGTGTGGGCGGGAGAGTTTAATAAAAGAACAAAGCAGACCTAATCTTAGGGTTATCAAACGTAAGTGTTTGACGAATTCCAAAAAGTACCTATAGCGTCCGGTCAGTGGGTGTCGAGCTTGCTCGATATGCACTGATTGGAAACCAAAGCGTGCCGTCGGATTGCAGGCGTTCGACACTTCATCGCCAGCCAGACTTACCCAGCCCACCTCTCCAGTCACTTTCCTTTCCCAATGCGATAATTATATTCTTTACTGTCAGCCCATGACGATACTGCGTATCAGGCTTAAGGTGTCGAATTTTTTGTATCCAGATACCACTTCAGATGCTTGACTTGATATTGGTACGGGCCAACGTGAAATCTCGTCCATATCACAGCTGCTATTTTCTTTGCACGCTGTGTATGTTCTTTAACGCGAGTACCACGATTACCTTTCAGCTTACGATTTAATAAATGCTCCATATGAACTTCCCAGACCAAGGTTAGCTCTTTTTTTAGCGACGGGCCGGGTGCCCGCTCTCTCATTAAGAACGTCCCTGGCAGCCTCCGATCAGAGAGTCTGGTTTGATAACAGGTCGTAAACCACACCAAAATCCGGCAGATTCTCCAGTGTGAGTGGACGAATAGCACCCATCCAGATGGCTCGGTCGCGGTGGTCAATCAAGTCTTGTCCGGTAATCGGGTGAATAAACACTGTAAGACCGTGGCGGTTCAAGGCCAGAAACCCCATCACGCTGGAAAACAGCTCATTGGCAAAGGCCAACTGGCAGCTCCAGTCTGGATGTGGGCCGACAAGTTTTTCATGTACTCGACCCATTTGAATGGCTGGAAATGTCTCGGCCAGGGCAAAACACAGATTGCGGGCTTGCTCCAGAGTGGATGCATCAAAATACACATGGGCATGCCAACCCTTGATGTGGCGGATATCAATCAGATCAGTCACAAGTGGCTCCTGTGGTGGTTTTGGGTCGTTGTGAGGGGGATAGCTGTGTGGGTCGTTATGTGGATAGCTGTGTGGGTCGTTATGTGGATGCTGTGTGATTACGTCATCATAAAACTATTCGTCAGGAACATGTGGATGTTTTGCTTGTTGTATGGACTGCTGCTCAGCACAGCGGTATGGCAGATTCAGCACGGCCCTTCCTGGCGACTGGATAGGTAATCGACAGCAGGCAATATAGACAATAGAGGCAAGAGTGAGCGATCGGAGTGGATGGCCGGGGTGGCGTTGGTTTCCGACAGCAAAGATTGATATTGTAGCGCTCTTTTGGCCGGGTCAAACGACAGCCAACGATACTCAAAGCGCCGTTGGCAACGGATTCCCGCCGCAGATCTTCTTATACAGGCTCTCCATAACGTTTATGAAAAACCAACTACAACAGCTGTTTGCTCCTCTTCTTAACCTGTTTGAAAAAGGTGAAGGCGAATACAGTTACAAACCTTCATTTCGCAGAATCTTGCTGGTGGTCGGTTACCTGTTTCTGGTGATTGCCAGTGGAGCGTTATACGTTGCCGTAAAAGCAGCCATGTGGGGCGGTTTACTGCCAGGCAGTATTTTTCTGATTGTAGGCCTGGTCTGCCTGATCGTTGGACTGCTGGGCAGTGATCGAGCCGTGGCTCAAATCTGGAAAAGCAAGTAGGTTGACTGGCCGCTGGAGTTTCTCGTTCTCATGCCCCGCGTGGGAATACAACGGTAACGAGTGAATAGTCTGGTTTGTGACGCAAAGAACAGGCATACCGAAAACAGGACGACCGGCCTCCTGCCAGCTTCAAACCAGCACCGCATCTTTTGGGGGGCATTATCAGCTATTAGACCCCAAACATGGGGCCTAATAGCTGGTTGACCGTGTCATAACGCGATGACGTTTATGATGTTGCCACTTCTCCCCTCAGTTGTTCGCCCAGGTTTTTGGGCATCAGCGAGAAGTACAGCAGTGGAATTACGATCAGGGTCAACAGCGTTGAAATCATGATGCCGAAAATCAGTGAGATCGCCAGGCCATTAAAGATTGGATCATCCAGAATAAAGAATGCGCCAATCATGGCGGCGACGGCGGTCAGTACAATAGGCCGTGACCGTACTGCGGCGGAGGTGATTACGGCGTCTTCAAAACGCATGCCTTCTTCCAGCTGCTGATTGATGAAGTCGACCAGCAGGATGGAGTTACGCACGATGATGCCCGCCAGTGCGATCATGCCGATCATGGAGGTGGCAGTAAACTGGGCACCAAACAGGGCGTGGCCCGGCATGACGCCAATCACGGTCAGTGGAATCGGGGCCATAATGATCAGCGGCACCAAGTAGCTGCGAAATTGGCCAACCACCAGCAGGTAGATCAGGATCATGCCGACGCCGTAGGCAATACCCATATCGCGGAAGGTTTCGTAGGTAATCTGCCATTCGCCATCCCATTTCATGCTGATGTCGTCAGTGAGAGCAGGTTGCTGAATAAACCATTGTTGCCAGTTGAGTCCGGCATCTTCCATTCCAAACGAGATACCAAACAGGCCGTAGAGCGGGCTGTCGAGTTCTCCGGCCATGTCGGCGGTGACAAACACCACCGGTTGCAGATTTTTATGGTAGATGCTCTTGTCGGTGATGGTTTTGCGGATGCTGACTACGTCGGCTAACGATACCAGGCTGCCGTCGGCGGCTTTGACTTTCATGACCAGCAGCTGGTTCAGGCCGACCTTGTCGCCTTCGTTGAGTTCAAGTCGAATGGGCAAGGGGTATTTGCTGTTGGCGCCGGGGTGGTCTTCGGCATCGGCGTGGGTGTGTAGATAGCTGACGTCTTCGCCACCCAGGGCGGTGCTGATGGCCTGGACGATGCTGGCCTGGGCAACGCCGAGCAGGGAAGCGCGCTGGCGGTCGATATTCACAATCCACTTTTGCTGATCGGCTTCAATGTAGTCGTCGACATCAACAATATCGGTGGTGGTTTCAAACAGGCCACGTAATGCTTTGGCGGCAGTGATCTGGCGACTGTATTCCGGGCCGTAGACTTCGGCCACGATCGGGGCCATGACCGGTGGGCCGGGTGGCACTTCAATGATCTTGACGTTGGCATTCAGCCTGTTGCCAATGGCTTGTAGCGGTTCCCGTACCGAGCGGGCAATGTCGTGGCTTTTACGGTCACGATGATGTTTGTCGACCAGGTTCACTTGAATGTCGCCCTGATTCGGTAAGCCCCGCAGGTAGTACTGACGTACCAGACCATTGAAGTTGATCGGCGCGGCCGTACCGGCATACAGCTGGACATCGCGGATTTCCGGTACTTGCATCAGTTCGTCGGTCAGTTCATCCAGCACCCTAAGGGTTTGTTCTACGGGGGTGCCTTCCGGCATGTCGACGACTACCTGGAATTCTGATTTGTTGTCGAACGGCAGCATTTTCAGTACCACCAGTTCCGTTGCCGGTAACGCGACGGCAACCACGATCAGGCCGGTAATACCAACGAATAACAGGATGCGTTTTTTCGTCGCGCCAGCGCCTTCAAGAAACGGTGACATCAGCTTCTGGAAAAACCGGTGCAGCTTTGAGATGGCGGGTTGTTCTTCATCATGAGCGGCAGTGCCTTCCGGTAAATGGCGCTTGAGCAGCTTGTAAGACAGCCAGGGGGTTACTACAAAAGCCACCACCAGCGAGATCAGCATGCCGGTTGAGGCATTGATCGGGATGGGGCTCATATAGGGGCCCATCAGGCCGGAGACAAACGCCATGGGCATCAGGGCGGCGATGACGGTGAAGGTGGCGAGAATGGTCGGGCCACCGACTTCGTCAACGGCGCAGGGGATGGCTTCCAGCAGTTTTTTGCTGCCCATGTGCAGGTGCCGGTGAATGTTTTCTACCACCACTATGGCGTCGTCAACCAGAATGCCGATGGAGAAAATCAGCGCGAACAGCGACACCCGATTCAAGGTAAAGCCCCAGACCCAGCTGGCAAACAGGGTGATCGCCAAGGTGATAAAAATAGCGCCGCCAACAATGATGGCTTCGCGCCAACCCATGGTGGCCAATACCAGAATCACGACGGCGGTGGTGGCAAACAGCAGCTTGGCAATCAGCTTGTCGGATTTGGCTTTGGCGGTGACGCCGTAATCGCGGGTAACGTCGGCATCTATATTGTGGGGGATCACGCGTTCCTTGAGGTCAACCAGGCGCTGCTCAATCGATTGGGTGATGTCGATGGCATTGGTGCCGGGTTGTTTGGCAATGGCAATGGTCACGGCGGCCTTGCTGTTGCTGTCGCCCAGATCCCGATGCATGACAAATTGCTCAGGGGTGTCGGCTCCTTGGTGAATGTCGGCGACGTCGGCCAGGTAGACCAGTCCGGCAGTGGTTTTGCCGACAATCAGCTGGCCCAGATCGGCGCTGTTTTGCAGGAATGCCCCGGCCTGTATTTGAATGACTTCGTTGTTTTGCACCAGCGGCAGGCGTTGACCTCCGGCATTGGCACTCATCAGCGCGTTACGGACATCGTCAAACGCCAGGCCGTAGCCATTCATGCGGGCCGGATCAAGTTTTACCTGCACCACGGCAGAGTGTTCACCAATACTGTAGATGTCACGGGTGCCGGGAATACGTTTGAGTTCGGTTTCCAATGCGTGGGCGACCTGGGTCAGGTCGGCGGCAGCAACGCTGTTATCGTCCGAGGACAGGGTAATGGCCATGATCGGCACGTCATCAATGCCCATGGGTTTGATGACGGGCTGGCTGACCCCCAGATTCTCTGGGAACCAGTCGGCGTTGCTGTGTACCTGGTTGTAGAGGTTGAGGATGGCGGTTTCTCGTGGCACGCCGACCTTGAAGGCGATCGTCAGAATCGCTTGGCCCGGCTGGCTGATGGAGAAAATGTCGTCGACATCCTTGATCTCCGACAGTACCTGTTCTGCCGGAATGGCCACCAGCTGTTCCACTTCATGGGCGCTGGCACCCGGATAACCAATAAAGACGTTGGCAAAGGTTACGTCGATTTGCGGCTCTTCTTCTTTCGGGGTGATCATCACCGCGAAGAACCCCAACAGCAGGCCAACCAGCGCCAGTAAAGGCGTGATGGCTGAATTCTGGAAAGCGCGGGCGGTTTTGCCGGAAATCCCCAGCATTGCTGACTTATCTGCGGACATGACGTTTATTCTCCAGCGTGGTTGGAGGTAGCCGCTACGGCCTGTTGGGCAATGGCAGCCAGTGCCGCGTAGCCGTCGATGGCGATGATGTCACCTGCCACGAGGCCCGCCAGAACTTCTGCTTCGCCGTTGCGGCTGTTACCCAGGCGCACCTGACGCATTTTTAACTGTTTGCCGTCCAGAATATAAACCGAGGTCACTTCGGAGTGCCTGACGATGGCGCTTTGGGGGATCAATATGCCTTCACGTGCACCTGCGGGCAGGCGAACCCGTGCCCACATGCCAGGGTATAAATGACGATTGTCGTCTGCCGGTAACTCGGCCCGCAGACGGACACTGTGATAACGGGCATCGGCATAAGGATAAAGTGTGATTTTGTCGGCACTGATCGGGGTCATCTGGTCACCGACAAGTACCTGAATGGCGGTTGCTGCCTGACTGGCTTGATCACGACTGGCTTGATCACGACTGGCTTGAAAGTGGCTGGCGATACTCTGGGGCAAATCGGCCACCGCACGTAACGGCTGTAATGCCAGCCCTGTCATCATTGGTTGACCCGGATTCACCAGTTCGCCGACCTGTACCATGCGTGCCTTGACGATACCAGAATAGGGCGCAATGACGCGGGTATAGGACAGCTGGGTGCGGGCCTGGCGAACGTTGGCATTGGCTGCAGCCACCGCCGCCGCGGTGCTTTTGGCCTGGGCTTCGGCGCTATCGAACAGGCCCTGGGAAATGGTGCCTTGTTTCAGTAATCGCTGGTTACGTTTGAGCAGAATCTGGGCGTCTTCATTTTGAGCTTCTGCCTGGGCTAGCTGGGCTTCTGCCTGAGCCAATTGTGCTTGTTGCTGGGTGTTGTCGATTTCGATCAGCAAGGTGCCCTTTTTAACGCGGTCGTTTATATCAACATGGACAGCCTGGATAGCACCGCTGGTTTGGGCCGATATGGTACTTTCGTTAACGGCTTCCAGCGTGGCTTCGAGATCGTAAAACACCGGAATCTGGCTGGTTTGCAGTGTGCGGGTTTCCAGAGCGTCGGCAGGCAGGGCCAGCAGGGCAGTCAGGCCAAGGCTCAGCATCAAACGTGAAGTCAGCATAGATGGCATCCTTTGTTAACTTTTGGGGCGGCGGCAGAAGCCCCGCAGAATTAATATTCCTGTATTAGAATATACTAATATTTGAATTGCAACCGGGTTGATGCCGCCTGTAGTGATTCACATCACCGGGTTCATTGGCCAGATTGGTCGGGTGTATTGGCTATCTGGGCAACTATCTGGATGGCTATGGTTGTTATAGTAAATTTTGATTTAACGCTGGGTGTTCTATCGCTTTAGACTATGGGCATACTTTCTACTACGGACTGGCCCTGGTTTGTACCTGTTTTATACTCATGCAGGTACTGAGTTGGGCAGCCAGCCATTACCTTTGCTGCTGGAGAACATACTTATGAAACGTGTCACTATTTTTGGTCGTGAAGGCTGTGGTTACTGTCGTCGTGCCAAAGAACTGTGTGAAATCAAAGAACTGGATTTCAAATACATTGATATCAATGTGGAAGGCATCAGCAAGGCGGATCTGGAAAAAACCGTCGGCAAGCCAGTTGATACAGTGCCGCAAATATTTATCGGCGCCGAGCACGTTGGCGGCTACACTGAATTTGCTGCTTTGATCAATGCCAGATAATCACGCGATTACATTATAACCATCGAGTTCCTTCAGTGCCCTGGAACACCTCAAAAAAAGCCCGGTCAGGATGACCGGGCTTTTTTTGTTTAAACATTGATGCTGATGTTAGCTGTTAGCTGTTACTGCAGGCTTGCCCAGGCTTTTCCTCAGGATCAGAAAGCCGACAATGCCGGATGCCAAAGAACCTACAATAATGCCCAACCGTTCATCAAAGGTGTTGTCGATGCCACCGCCTTCAAACGCCAGCGAACCAATAAACAGACTCATGGTAAAACCGACGCCGCATAGCGTGGCGGTGCCGTAGAGCGTTAGCCAGGAAACACCGGTCGGCAATTTGGCCCAGCCGACTTTGATGGTGAGCCAGCAAAACGCAAAAATACCCAGCTGTTTGCCGATGAACAGGCCCGCCGCAATACCGACGGGCACCGGGTGCAGCAGCTGATCCATGCCGATTCCAGTGAGGTTCAGGCCCGCGTTGGCGAAGGCAAAAATTGGCAAGATAAAGAACGCCACGACCGGATGCAGGTCTTTTTCCAGCTGGTGGGCGGGTGAGTAATCCGGGCGGCGATCCAGTCGCATAGGCACAAACATCGCCAGAATAATGCCCGCCAAGGTTGCGTGTACGCCAGACTTCAACATCGATACCCACATAATGGCGCCCAAAAGCATGTAAACGCTTTTGGATTCAACCTGAAATCGATTCATCAGGAACAGCACTGGCAGACACAAGGCGATAACACTGAGCGCTGTCATGGAGATATTGTCGGTGTAGAACACGGCAATAATGACGATGGCGCCAATGTCGTCGAAAATGGCCAGCGAGGTCAGAAATATTTTGATGCTGGTGGGGACGCGGGAGCCAAGCAACACCAGGATACCGAGGGCAAACGCAATATCGGTGGCGGCCGGGATGGCCCAGCCCTGAATATCAATGGCGTTTGCGTGGTTGAAGTAAACGTAAATCAGTGCGGGCACCAGCATGCCGCCCAAGGCACCAACGCCGGGTAATACCACGTTGCGCTTGTCTTGCAGTTCACCTTCGAGCCATTCGTACTTCAGTTCCAGGCCAACCATAAAGAAGAAGATGGCCATCAGGCCGTCATTAATCCACAGCAGCAGCGGTTTGGCGATGTGCAGTGCACCAATTCGGACTTCTACCGGCGTTTCCAATAGCAGGTTGTAAAAGGGCTCCAGTGGGGAGTTGGCAAAAATAATGGCCAGCAATGCGGCAAACATCAGCAGAATGCCACCGGCGGATTCCATCTTTAAAAATTTGTTCAGCGGGTTTGGCCGTGTTGAGGGTATGTTCATGGGTAGTGAATAGGCTTCCTGTCGTTCAGAGGTGTTTACCCTACCATTCAGGCCGCCTGTCGGGCCAGTACGATCGGTCTATATATATCCTTCTGTATGGAGTACCCGAGAGCTGCTCCGGTTCCCCAGAATTTACAAAATCAGTTGTCAATTCAGGGGTTTAGCGCCTCAAGCCAAGCTGGGTTAATATGTCGTCTTTGTTTGATCTGCCGACTGCGCCGGTGGATTATGAGATCACTGGTTCTGGAATCGTCATTATGCTTACTGAAAAAATCCGTAACAGGGAAAGCGGCATTGTGCTGTACGGCATAGTGCCACCGAAAAAAGGCACCGATCCAGAACGGATTGTGGAGATCGCCAAGCTGCAAATGCAACGGTTGCAGTCGCTGCCGATAGACGGGTTAGTACTGTACGATATTCAGGATGAGGCGTCGCGGACGTCAGCAAGGCGCCCGTTTCCATTCATCGAAACCCTCGATTGTTTTGACTATAGTCGTCACCAGCTGGCGGCTCTGGATCTGCCCAAAATCATTTACCGTGCCGCTGGCAAATACTCACGTGAGGAATTAAGCCGCTTCCTCAATCAGGCCTCCGCCACAAATAATATGACCGTGTTTGTCGGGGCGGCCTCAAAAGATCAGTCGGTCAGTATGACCATGTCCGAAGCTTACGATCTTAAACAACAGGTACGGCCAGAGTTGCTGATGGGCGGTGTGACGATCCCGGAGCGTCATCGCGCCAAGGGCGACGAACATGTGCGGGTGTTTGAAAAAATTCGTCAGGGCTGTTCGTTTTTTATTTCCCAGGGTGTTTACGATCTGCAGGCGTCGAAAGATTTTCTGTCCGATTATTATTACGCTGGCCGTGAGCAGGGTATTGATCTGGTGCCAGTGATCTTCACTCTGACCCCCTGTGGTTCCGTACAAACGCTGAATTTTATGAAATGGCTGGGGATCAGCATTCCACGCTGGCTGGAAAATGAATTGCTGCATGCCCACGATATTCTCGAACAGTCGGTTAATTATTCCGAAGCCAACTGGCGCGAACTGAAGGCCTTTGCCGATACTCTGGGTGTGCCGGTGGGCTGCAACATTGAAAGTGTTGCCGTGCGCAAGGTGGAAGTCGAGGCTGCCATTGAATTGCTGAACCGCGTATCGCGCAGTTTCTGATTCCGCTATTTTTGATTTGGCTGTTGTTTTGATTTGGCCGTTTAACCCTCGGGCGTCAGGCTATACTTGACGTCTGTTTTTGGTATGGATCCCGCTAACATATGTTTTTTCTACAGCAACGAGAACATTTTTTTCGCCCCTTGACGGGCAAATACCGCGCCCAGGTGGTCGCATGTTTGAGTGAGCTGTATCAACGCTCGTACAGCTCTGCCAACGCGGATTACGGCCATGCTCTGGTGCGTGACCAGCTGGTAGAGATGTTTCAGGAAGTGCTGGTGCGCAAGCCCCAGCTTGCCAGTGTCGATGATCTGGGTGAGGGTGAAGAAACCGACAAGGATCAAGCCGGGTTCCGGGGCACGCGGGAACAGGCCGGCTGGATTCTCAGCCTGTTAATGGAGCATGGCTGGATCGACAAGCAGGTGGATCAGGCGACGTTACACAGCACGTTTTCATTGACCCGGTACGGCCGCGAGTTTACCGAGCCTTTTGTGAACGAATCCCGCGCTACGGCGCGCACCCGGCATCGCAATACCCGCAACACCCGTAATGCGCTGGAAAGCTTTGTTGAGCGCGGGGATGTGTATGATCTGCTGGATGCCTTTGAATATTCCGAACGTATTATCAGTGATTTTACCGATGTGATTGCCGAACTGGATGAACGCAAGCGCGATCTGGTGCAGGAAATGGAAGACCAGTTGCTGGTTCAGCATGCCAGTGATGCCTTTTTTGATTTTATGGAAAACCGCTTTCAACCGGATCTGTCGGTGCGGCTGTCGGCGGATAATGTCGAGCGCCATCGTGACCGGATTGAGGGTTTGATTCGTACCATCCGGCGCAAGGATGACAAGTTCAAGATCGCCACCGAAAAACGTTTACGTGAGTTATTACCGGAGCAGGTGCAGCCCGGCCAGTCGCTACTGTGGTGGATTCTGGATGGCATTGAGCAGCGTTTGGGTAATGCCTCGGAAATCATGCTGCCGGCGTTACGGCGTGCGCTGCAGGGATTTACCAAGCGGGCGGATATTATCATGCGGCAGATGAGCTATCTGGCATCGCAGCGGCACAATGATGTGCTGGCGGTGTGCAAGCGACTGGCCGAGTTGCCGCAGGCTCGACAAGATGCGCTGTTGGCCCTGGCCGGTGAACAAATGGCGGTGCCCACCATCGGCTTTATTGATCCGGCCCAAGTGCGGTTGGCACCCCCTCGCAGCCGTCAGCGCATGGCTGCGATACTGGATCCAGGCCGGGGTGAGGTAGACATGGATGCGCGTAAACAAAGTTATATCCAGCAGCTGCTGGATCAGGCATTTCTGGTGAATCAGCAAGCGCTGCGCCGGTATTTGCAATCACACCTTGGCTCCGGCCAACGGGTTTCCACTCGCGAATTACCGATTCACAACGCCGCTGATTTTATCGCTGTCGCCCATGCCATCAGTCTGGGTGCGGCTGACAGCGCGGTTGCCGATAGCAGCAGTGAGTTCCGCTTTGTCGTCAGCCAGGAGCGGCCTGAAGAAGCGGCTTTGCCTCCCGGTGATGCCGATCACTATTTTATCGGTAAAGATCATTTTATCTTCGAGCTGGTGGCGAAAGACCAGCCCCAGCCAACGGAATAACGCATGTTGACTCTGATTGAAAAACAGCTGGAAAAGGCCGGTATCAGCCTGCGCGACTTTTCTGAAGTATTGATGCGGCTACTCGATTACGGCGTAATTTGCCGTGACGAAAGCCAGATTGAACAACAGCTATACGACCGGTATTTGCGTATTGATGAGCTGGTGCAGGATTACTTGCAGTTGATTGGCATGCGGGTATTGCACGACCGGCGTTTTTGCTTTTTACGGGTGATTCCTCCTGGTGCTGTGGTGCCGGGTATGGCCGAGAATGTCGGCTTTGAACACAGCCAGGCCTTTCGAGTGCGGCTGAATCAGCACGAAGTTGCTTTGACACTGGTACTGCGCGCCCAATATGACAAGGCCTTGAGAGAAGGTGCCGTGGATGAGCAAGGTTGCGTCATGGTGCCGCTGGAGGCGTTGGGTATCGCCATGAAAAACTTGCTGAAGCGGGCTCTGCCAGACAATCTCACCGAGCGTAAGGCGCTGTTCCGGCGCTTGCGCCAACTGCGGCTGGTGCATTTGAACAGCGATGAGCAGTTGTCGGATGGCGATACCTGGTTACGTATTCGGCCGATGATCATGAGTTATGTCTCCGACGAGGTACTGTCTGCCTTATTAGTTGATGAGGTGTTAGGTGACGAGGTGTTAGGTGACGAGGTGCTGGACGGTGAGAAGCCAGCGCCAGACCTTGCCGGTGCTGCCGTCGATGACCAGAACCCGAATTGTCCGAATCAAGACACACCAACAGCCGACGACAGAGAGCAAGGGTCTGGCCCGAGTCTGTTTGCTGAGATTGAAACAGCACCTGGCGACCACCTGGCCAGAGATGACGCCAGCCAGCCGAAAGCCAGCCAGCAGGGCAGCGAGGAATAACCATGTTTCTGAAAAAGTTTATCTATGTGAATTGGGGCAATATTCCCGCGACGGAATTTGAATTCGGCCCGATTAACCTGCTCTCTGGTGGTAACGGTTCCGGTAAAACCACGGCTGCGGATGCGATCCAGACCATTATGACTGCTGCCCACGATACGCTGTTTAACTACAACCCCGGTCAGGATGAAGCCACCCAGCGTGGCCGGGGCAAAAACGTCCGCACCTTGGCCAGTTATGTGTTGGGCTGTGATGACGGCAGCTATGCCAGGCCTGATGGTGCGGTGGGGTATCTGGCAGCGGTATTTCATCCGACCGGCAATGAGCCGGGCGAAGCCTTTACGGCAGTGATTGGCGTGTCGGCATCCCTCGACAAAGCGGGCAGTCAACCAATAGCGCGTCAGAATGACATCCAGTTTTACATCGTTGCCGGTGAGCAGCTGACGCTGTCTGACTTTCTGCAAGACGATCTCGATGGCAATCGGCTGGTTGTGCCCTTAAACCGTCTCAAACAGTGGCTGGGGAATCGCCTTACCGGTGGCAAGGACAGTGCCACGACGCTAAACATCGAACAATACGACACAAAAAAACAGTATCTGCGGCGTTTGTACGGGGCGTTGCGTGGCCGCTTTGATGCTGTTGGCGAGCGCGAGGCTATCAATGCTGCGCGCACATTCTCGCGCTTTATGGCTTATAAACCGGTCAAGAGCATCAATGGCTTTGTTGCCAACGAAATTCTGGAAGCCCGTGATCTCGGCGATGCGATTCGATCCGTGTCGGACTTGATGAAAACCATTCACGCCATGGAAGCAGAATCAAAATCCCTCGCCGCTACGATTGAGCGGCTGAATCGTGGACGAGTGTCTGCGAGTCGTTATATCGATCAGTGGCTGGAACATCAGGTATTAACATACACCGCGGTCAAAAGCCGGTTTCTGGCCGATCAGCGGGATTACCTCAGCGCCAAACAGCAACAGCAACAGTTAGGCTCACGCCTGCAAGAGGCCGAGCAGGAGCGTGAACTGGCGCAGGAGCGCCGCCGTGCCTTGCGTGAACAGCTGATTGCCATGGAGGCGCGCCGCTTGGGCATCTGTGCCTTGCAAGACAAGGACGCTGCCGAGCAGGCCATTGCCATGCACCGTCGTGCATTACAGCAGCAAGCGTTACCACTGCTGGAGCAGGATCAGCAATTACAAACCGGATTCAAGGCAACCGGGCAGGTTTATAGCGCCATGCAGCGCAGCAGTATCAGCGTGGATGTTCCGTCGCTGGCCGAGCGCAGCCTGATGGGTCAGGCCAGGGCCGTGCTGGCACTGAACGATGACAGTAGCATCGATTTACAGCGCTTGCTGGGCAAGGACTGGATCGATCTGTCACCGCTGGAGCAACATCTGGATCGCGCCCGTGAACGGCAGCGGCTGGTGAATGACTGGCGTCAGCGCTTTCTTGATGAGTCGCTGGAACGTTCAGGCCAGAGTATTCGCGATCAAGTGTCGCGGTTGGCAGACCGTCGTGAACAGAAGCTGCAACAGCTGCAGCATCGGATCAGCCAGAAGCAGGCCGATATCGACAGTCTGGAAACTCGTCAATTAAATTATCCCGGCTTCGTCCGTCAGGCACTGGAGCTGATCCGGCGCGAATGTCCGCAGGCGGATCCAAGGGTGCTGGCCGATTACGTCGAGGTTTCGGACTCACAATGGCAAAGCGCTATTGAGGGTTATATCGGTGGTGCACGTTTCTCCATCATTGTTGAGCGCGAGTTTGAAGCCGAGGCGGCGCAGCTGGTGCGCAGTATTCCAGGCGGCAGTCGTGCCCGTGTGGTGCAAGGTGAAAAGGCGCGCAAGGACTGCGAGCGGCTGACCTTGCCGTCCAATTCCATTATTCAGCTGATGACGTTTGAACACGCCACCGCCAAAGCGTATCTGCAAGCCAGCTATGGCATGGTAGAGCAAGTGCCCGACAGTGAGGCATTGCGGCGCACCCGTCGCGGTGTGACGCGTGAAGGGCTGGGTTCCGGTGCCTATTCGATTTACCGCTGTGATCTGGATGATGCTGAACTGGTCTTTGGTGTCGGGGCAAGAGATCGGGCGCTGGCGGCCAAGCAACAGGAGCTGACGGGGCTGCTTGATCAGGCCAATGAGGCTCAGGCCAGTTGGCAAGAGTCGCTACAGCTACTTGATGCCATCAACCTGCTGCGCCCTGTGTCGTTTGCCGACCTGATGAAAGAGATGGTTGATACCCACTATCAGCTCCAGCAAGCCGAGCAGTTGCTGGAGCGGGTTGATCTGACCGATTTTGCTGATGTAGAGACGGAGTTTGAACAGCTGCAGCAAAAGGCCGAAGCACAGGATGTTCGTATCCGTGATCTTGATGGCTCTCTGGGGCGTTTGACCCAGCAGCTGAAAGACAGTGAAGCGACGTGCAAGAGTCTCAGTGCCCGCCAGGAGGTCACCAGTGACCAGGCGGAGCGTGCCGAAGTCGCATTGCGTCGGGTCAGCGCCTTGTGGCCGGAGATGGACGTAGAGCAGGTGCTGGAACAGGCTGACAGTGACGCTGGCAGGGTATTGGTCGATGGTATTGAAGCGCAGGCGCGGGAGTTGTTGCAGCAACTGAACGGATCCGCCTATGACGTTGAACGTCAAATTGCCGAGCACAACCTTAACTGCCAGACCCTTGATGCCATTGTTTATAACCCGGATTATCGCCAGGAACACAGCGATGGCTTCTTCAAGTCGTTGTGTGAGTTATTGCGGGAGATTGATCGTATTCATAATCGCCTCAAAAACAATATTCTGGTGGCGAAGCAGCAGCAATTATCGACCTTGCGGGAAAGTTTCAATAATGCATTTGTCAGCAATCTTTGTCATTCAATCTATCAGTCCATTAACGATGGCAAACGGGTACTGGAAGACCTGAACAAGGAGTTGGCACACCATCGTTTTGGTGCCGACCAGGAATGTTACTGGTTTGACTGGGAGTGGGTGCCGGAATACAAGGCATACTGGCAGTTTTTTGAAGAAGTGATCAAAAATCCAACCCTGGGAGAGGGGGCGACGCTGTTTGATGCAGACTTGCCGAAATCGGCGTTACGGGTGCGTGATCAGTTGATGGCCATGCTGCTGGACGACGACGAACAGCACGCGATGCGGGAGCTGGAAAGGATCTCGGACTACCGCAATTATCGCAGCTATGAAATTTACAAACAGCCTGCCAACAAGGAACCTATCGCCCTGAGTCAGTACGGTACCGGCTCTGGTGGTCAGCTCGAAACGCCCGCTTATATTATCCGCTCAGCGGCGATCACTTCGGCCTTCCGTTTTAACGACGGTGACACGCATTTACGTATGGTGCTGGTGGACGAGGCTTTTTCGAAAATGGACGAGACCCGCTCCAAGGAGGTAATCAACTACCTCACCGAAAGTCTCGGCTTGCAGCTGCTGTTTATTATGCCAACCAGTAAATCCGGCCCATTTATGGACATGATTTCGAATCAGTTTGTATTCAGCAAGATTCCGTTAATGGCGGGACAAAGGGCGGGGCAGCTACAGACCCGAGTGTTGGTGGACCGTCAGCAGTGTCATCAGCAGCGGGTGAAAGAATTGTGGGCTAATCATCGCAAGACCATTCGTCACCAGGCGGGGCTGGATTTTATGGCCGGATTCTCAGATTGAATCTGGCTTGACGTACCCGTCGGTTCCGCCACGATTGCTCGTGGCGCAGTGTCAATCCGATCTCGGGTTGTTGCGGGTTGGGTTGTTACGGGTTGGGTTGTTGCGGAGTTGGTTTGTTTTGGCGCTTGCCTGAAAGGGCTTTAACACCCTGATTAATGCTGAGTGTCGGAGATCTTGCTGGTTTTTATAGCGGTCAGATCTGTCGCTGCCGGGCTGGCTGGTACTGTAGCAACTAATTTGGTGACGGGCTTGCGAGGGCCAAAGCGTGGGGCTGGCAGGCTGGGTGTTCGAAGAGCACGATGCGCCTGAAGTCGAAAATTGGGTTTGGGCATGATGATTCCTGTTCAGTCTGGATGGGCCTGGTTCAACAATAAACCGCTGTCATGGCGGGCTGTTGAAGCCTGTGTGCGTAGAGATTGCTGCGTTAAAAATGATAAAGAGGTGGTCAGATTCTAAGACGCCATCATATAAAGCGCCGCAGTTTTCAGACCTGCCTTTTAGTTTACCATAGCTGAGTATTATATGATTAAGGTTTGGTTGCGAGTTATTGCCCATTGCCGGGATATAACCCGAAACACCCTGGAACTTGCTGTTTCACCAGTGGTTGGGGACAGATGTTTAGGGGGGCGTTCTCGATGATTAAACCGAGCCCCCTGACAGGCCCCGTGTCAAATAATTGAGAACGTCCCCTAAGCATGGCCCAGTAGATGCAGTGCTAAAGACTATCGCTGTGGTAAAAGAAAAAGTACGGTTGAATACTATTTAGGCTGTGTTATTTATGCCTTTATAGTTATGCTTGAATTATTGATATGTCTTACTTTGTGCAGGAAATACAATGAAAAAATTATTGATTGTACCGCTGCTGCTGACAGCGTCGTTGACGATGGCGGATACCGTGTTTGTGGATGTACGTACCGATGAGGAATTTCAGCAAGATCATCTTGAAAGCGCTGCACATATTCCTTTTCAGCAAATAGCCGCAGAAATTGGCAAGTTGAATCTGGCGAAGGATGACGAAGTGGTGCTGTATTGCCGCTCTGGTCGGCGTGCCGATATTGCTGCTGAAACCCTGGCGGGGATGGGATTCACCCACGTCAAAAACGTCAAGACACTGGATGGCGCCCGGTCGTATCAATCCACGCTGACCGCCAAACCTTGAACGGATTGGTTAGGTAAGTCCTTATAAATCAAAAGGTTGAGTGTTTATTTGCAACCAATGACAGAAGCTGAGCTGTATTCGTCATTGGTTGTCCTTAACGCTATTCGACAAACGCCAACGCCTGTTCCATGACTTCCGGCCCGGCACCTTTCTTGTGAGCGTTTTCACTGAGATGGCGGCGATACAGTCGTGCGCCTTTCTGAGCATTAAACAGGCCCAGTGTATGGCGGCTGATATGGTGCAACGTTGCCCCTTTACCCAACTGCTCTTCAATGTAGGGGTACAGGCGGCGAATCACATCGGCTTTTGATACCGGGGGCTTTGGGGCTGCAGCTGCACTTTCGAAATAGAGCGCATCGACATCCAGTAGAATGCCGGGGTTCTGGTAGGCCTCCCGGCCGATCATTACGCCATCAAGGTGTTGCAAGCATTGTAATGATTCTTCGTGGGTTTTCAGACCGCCGTTAAGGAGAATTTCCAGCTGCGGGAGTTCCTGTTTCAGCCGGTAGACGTAGTCGTACTTCAACGGTGGCACTTCGCGGTTTTCTTTTGGAGAGAGTCCCTGCAGGATGGCTTTGCGGGCGTGAACAATAAATACCTCACAGCCTGCTTCGGCGACGGTGGCCACGAAGTCGCGCATATGTTCGTAGCTGTCCTGATCATCAATACCGATGCGATGCTTGACGGTAACGGGAATATCACAGCTGTCACGCATGGCTTTGACGCAGTCGGCGACCAACGGTGGGTGACCCATCAGGCAGGCGCCAATCATGTTGTTTTGTACCCGGTCGCTGGGGCAGCCGACATTCAGGTTGACCTCGTCGTAACCCCAATCCTGGGCGAAACGGGCACATTGGGCCAGCTCATCCGGGTTGCTGCCGCCCAGCTGCAGGGCAATCGGGTGTTCAATGTCGTGGTATTGCAAAAAGCGCTCACGATTGCCATGAATCAGGGCACCGGTTGTCACCATTTCGGTGTACAGCAGCGCCTGGCGGGATAGCTGCCGCCAAAAAAAACGGCAATGAGAATCACTCCAATCCATCATCGGCGCAGTACTGAAACGGCGATTCAGTGCGGTCATTGGTTGTCACCCTCTGGCCGCGCTAACTGTTCCAATGCGTTGAGGTATTGCTTGCGACGTAATAGCAGATGCCAACGGCGTCCGCCAACCTGACGCCAGAGAATGGCGGCGCGGATGCCGGACAGCAGTAATGCACGCACCCGGTTGGCGGTGTGTTCGTTTTGCAGGTGAGTCGGGTTGCCGGTAACGTGAATGCGAAAGCTGAGGTTGCTCAATGTCTGTTTGTAGAGTTCGGCCAGAGCAGCAATGGTGTTTTCGTGGCTGATGGAAAAGTGCTCCACTTGGCGGGAAGCTTGCTGAATGCCATTACCAAGGGCAGTAATCATGTTTTGATTGCGGCGTAATTTGCTTTCAAGGTGCAGGATGGCCACGGTATAGCGGGTGATGTCCGGGCTGAGGCCGCCGCCCTTGCCGGAAGCCAGGGTCAACAGGGTGTTGATACCCAGGTTCAGGCTGTGACCGGGGTCGCCGTAGATAGCATCAAACGACTCCGGGTTTTGCTCAAACAAGCTGGACAACAAGGGGGTTGCATCGGTGAGCGGTATGTCTCCGGTGCGAGCCAGTTGCTCCACCAGGGTGGCCGCCTGAACGACGGCGGCAATGGCGATGGCTTGCTGGCGACGATCGGTCATGTTGGCTTCCTGTTGTTTTGTGTGGTTTCGATGACGCCACCACCGAGGCAGGTTTCATTAAGATAAAACACCACTGATTGACCCGGAGTGATGGCGCGTTGTGGGCTGTCGAATACGACCCGGTAGCCGATCTGGCCATGGTTGTCCTGGCGTTCAATCACACAAGCCTGGTCATCCTGGCGATAACGCACCTTGGCGGTACAGCGTAGTGGCAGGTTTTCCGGCTCCTGGTTGACCCAGAAAATAGCGCCGGTGGTGAGGGTGTCGGTAAACAGTAATGGGTGATTTTTGCCTTGTACGGCAATCAGTACATTACGTTCGAGATCCTTGCCTGCCACAAACCAGGGCTGATCCGGATGGTTGGCAAGCCCGCCAATGCCCAATCCCTGGCGCTGCCCCAGGGTGTGGTACATCAACCCCTGGTGCTCGCCAATGTCCTCTCCTGTGGGCGTTTCTATGCGTCCGGGTTGAGCCGGGAGGTATTGTTTGAGAAAGTCGCGAAAGCGTCGTTCGCCAATAAAGCAGATACCGGTAGAGTCTTTCTTGTTCGCGGTAACCAGCCCGTTGGCTTCGGCAATTTTACGTACTTCGGGTTTTTCCAGTTCGCCAACCGGAAAGAGTGTCTGGGCTATCTCGGTGCCGCCAACGGCATGCAGGAAGTAGCTTTGATCCTTATTCGGATCAAGCCCCTTGAGCAATTCGGTTTGACCGGTAGCCGTGTCGCGTCGACGCACGTAGTGACCGGTAGCGATCAGCTCGGCACCCAGTACCTTGGCGTATTCGAGAAAGGCTTTGAACTTGATTTCGCGGTTACAGAGAATATCCGGGTTGGGGGTGCGCCCAGCCTTGTACTCAGCGAGAAAGTATTCGAAGACGTTGTCCCAGTATTCGGCGGCAAAGTTGGCCTGATGCAAATGAATCCCCAGGGCATCACATACCTGCTGGGCATCAGCCAGGTCGTCTTTGGCGGTGCAGTATTCGGTGCCGTCATCTTCATCCCAGTTTTTCATAAACAGGCCTTCGACCTGATAGCCTTGTTGCAGTAGCAGCCAGGCAGAAACGGATGAGTCAACACCGCCGGACATGCCAACAATGACTTTGGTGTTCTGGTTTGACATCTTACGGGTGCTCAACGATTGCGTTTAACGGAAATAGTTTGCCAGCGAGGTAATCTTCGACGCAGGATAGAACCATGCTGCTACGAAGATTGGGGCAATTACGCAGTTCTTCAATGGTCATCCAGCGGGGGCCAAGGATGCCGTCATCCAAGGGGCTGTCTGGCAGGTACTGGTCGGCGCTGGCGCTGAAGCAGTAACGGTGGTAAGTCACGCCGTTGGTGGGAGCTGTGTAGGTGTAAAGGCCAATCAGGGCGGTGGGGGTGACTTGCCAACCGCTTTCTTCGAGCGTTTCCCGAATGGCGGCATTGATAATGGTCTCGCCCTGTTCGATATGCCCGGCAGGCTGGTTAATCACCGTTTCGCCAGCGCAAATCTCTTCAATCATCAGAAAACGTTGATCCTGCTCAACAACGGTGGCAACGGTGGCGTGGGGTGTCCAGCGACTCGGCATGGTGGCTCCTGGCGTTAGCGAGGGCAAATGATAAACGATTGTGACGGCAACCCCAAAACCTGCTGAGCTTTTGTGGTGTGATCAGGGTGTCGCTGCTCCGTTTCAGGGCTTGCGTTTGGCTTTGGGTGCGTGGGCGTTGCTCAGCTTGCTCCTTGCTGGTTTGTGCGCTCGGTTGTGCTTGTTGCTGTTGCCGCGAGCAGGCCGTGCCGGTGTTGCTGGCATATGAACCGTTTCGCTGCGGTATTGGCCTGGCGGCAACGTGCCGAGTGCCCAGGGGCCTATGGCAGCCCGAACCAGCCGCAAGGTTGGATGGCCTATGTGGGCGGTCATGCGGCGTACCTGACGATTGCGGCCTTCGGTGATGCGTATTTCCAGCCAACTGGTGACATCGTTGGCACGTTGGCGAATAGGCGGGTTACGGGGCCAGAGTCGGGGTTCTGCAATCTGCTCGGCGTAGGCAGGGCGGGTTGGCCCGTCTTTCAGAAGAATACCCTGGCGCAGTTGTTCCAGTTTGTTTTCGTCGGGGATTCCTTCTACCTGTACCCAGTAGGTTTTTTCCATTTTTTGTGCCGGATTGGCAATTCTGGCCTGTAATTGACCATCATCCGTGAGCAGTAGCAGGCCTTCGGAGTCATAATCCAGTCTGCCTGCGGGGTAGACCTTTGGGATGTCGACTAAAGTAGCGAGGGTTTTTCGTCCCTCAGTATCGGTAAACTGTGACAAGACGTTAAAAGGTTTGTTGACAAGAATAAGCAGGGCCATATGCGCTCATTGTTCTGTAGGAAAACTACCTAACTGATAGTCTAGCTTGCAATTTCTGTAGAAAAACTACAAATTATGCGCCGTTTCACGATTGGAATATCGTCGGAGTGGGCGATATTCCGGCGAATTCGGGTAATCCCCGCGTTCGTTTTCATCTTTGTCTGCGGGTTCCTGCCAAAGTATAACTGCCAAAAGTGGTTGTAAGGGAATCCGAGCGCTATAGCAATTTCAGCACAATACAACAGGAGTAAGAATGTCTATCAATAATCCTACCATTATCTACACCGACACCGATGAGGCCCCGGCACTCGCGACCTATTCCTTACTCCCAATTGTTAAGGCTTTTGCCGGGCAGACTGGCATTACAGTTGAAACCCGCGACATCTCTCTTGCTGGCCGCATCATTTCCCAGTTCCCGGAATATCTGACTGAAGAACAACGTCAGCCGGATGAGCTGGCTTACCTGGGCGAGCTGGCGAAGCAGCCAGATGCCAATATCATCAAGTTGCCAAACATCAGTGCGTCGATTCCTCAGCTGGAAGCTACGGTTAAGGAACTGCAGGCGAAAGGTTACAAGCTGCCTTCCTATCCGGCTAATCCGCAGACGGATGAAGAAAAAGACATTCGTGTTCGTTACGATCGCATCAAAGGCAGTGCAGTAAACCCGGTGCTGCGTGAAGGTAACTCTGACCGTCGTGCGCCAGAATCTGTCAAAGCTTATGCTCGCGCCAATCCGCACTCCATGGGTGAGTGGAGCAAAGACTCGAAGTCCAGTGTTGCTTATATGCAAGACGGTGATTTCTATGGCAGTGAGTTGTCTGTAACTATTCCTGCAGTGACCGACGTTCGTATTGAATTGGTGGACGAGGCGGGTGAAACCACGGTTCTGAAAGAAAAGCTGTCGTTACTGGCTGGTGAAGTAATCGATTCCTCTCGTATGGATGTTGCCAAGCTGCGCGAATTCTACGAAGCCGCTGCGATCGAAGCCAAAGATAAGGGCGTATTGCTGTCACTGCACTTGAAAGCCACCATGATGAAGGTGTCTGACCCGATCATGTTTGGGCACGCGGTGTCTGTTTATTACAAGGATGTGTTTGCCAAGTACGCCGACACTTTCGAAAAGCTGGGTGTGGATGTGAAGAATGGTCTGGGCGATGTTTACGCCAAGATCAAGTCTCTGCCAGATGCCGAACGGGAAGCTATCGAAGCTGATATCGCTGCGGTGTACCAATCTCGCGCTGACCTTGCCATGGTGAACTCCGACAAGGGTATCACTAACCTGCATGTACCAAACGATGTGATCGTGGATGCATCCATGCCAGCGATGATTCGTTCTTCCGGTCAGATGTGGGGTGCCGACGGCAAGTTGCACGATTCTCTGGCAATGATTCCTGACCGTTGTTATGCCGGTGTTTATCAGGAAGCCATCGACTTTTGTCGCGAAAATGGCGCGTTCGATCCACGTACCATGGGTACTGTGCCGAACGTCGGTCTGATGGCTCAAAAGGCCGAAGAATACGGTTCACACGACAAGACGTTTGAAATTCCTGCCGCTGGCACTGTGCGCGTTGTTGATGCCTCTGGTGCGGTTCTGATGGAACACAGCGTTGAATCTGGCGATATCTGGCGGATGTGTCAGGCCAAGGACGCTCCTATCCAGGATTGGGTGAAGCTGGCTGTTAGTCGCGCGCGCGCAACCGGCTGGCCGACAATCTTCTGGCTGGATGCTGATCGTGCCCACGATGCTGAGCTGATCAAGAAAGTGAACGCCTATCTGCCACAGTATGATACTGACGGTCTGGATATTCGTATCATGAAGCCTACCGATGCGACTCGTTTCTCGCTGGCGCGCATGAAGAAGGGTGAAAACACCGTTTCTGCCACCGGTAACGTTCTGCGTGATTACCTGACGGATTTGTTCCCGATTCTGGAACTCGGTACCTCGGCCAAAATGCTGTCGATTGTGCCGCTGATGAGCGGTGGTGGCTTGTTTGAAACGGGTGCTGGTGGCTCTGCACCAAAGCACGTTGAACAGCTGCTCAACGAAAACTATCTGCGCTGGGACTCGCTGGGCGAATTTATGGCGCTGGCTGCGTCTCTGGAGCACCTGGCCGAGTTCGCCAGCTTGCCAAAAGCCAATGTATTGGCCAAGGCGCTGGATGCCGCGACAGGCAAGTTCCTGGTTGAAAACAAGTCGCCTGCTCGTAAAGTAGGTGGTCTGGATAACCGTGGCAGCCACTTCTATCTGGCGATGTATTGGGCCGAGGCGCTGGCAACTCAGGATGAAGATACTGAATTGAAAGCGATCTTTACGCCTGTTTACGCGGCACTGTCGGAAAGTGAAGATAAAATCGTTGCTGAGTTGGCTGCTGTTCAAGGCAAGCCAGTTGATATTGGCGGTTACTACAAAATGAATAAAGCCTTGGCTGAGGCTGTTATGCGCCCCAGTCTGACGCTGAATAGCATTGTGGATGGCTTGGCCAAGTAATGGCTCAGACATAAAAAAACCGCCGAAAGGCGGTTTTTTTATGTCTGCTGATTGGAAGTCAGCGCATTTTTAGGCTGGGCATGGAATGCATAATTCGCTAAATGTAACAAATCAGTGATAGTCCGCTTTGCTCGCTTAGGTCTCTGTCTTGGTGTCTGTGGGCCAGTTCAGGCAGATACAGGCGGACTATTGTCATCTGCAGATAGCGGTATGTCATTAGGGGTGTCATCGAGGGCGCGGATGTTGATGGCGTGGGTGCCTTTATCGCTTGGTTTGGTGTCGAACTGTACGGCCTGGCCGGCCTTGAGAGTGCGGTAACCATCCATAACGATGGTGGAGTGGTGGGCGAACAGATCTTCTTTGCTGTCGTCAGCAAGGATAAATCCATAACCTTTTGCATTGTTGAACCATTTGACCGTTCCGGTTTTCATCGCAATACCTCCTTGTTTTTTGCCCGCATGTTGGTGCAGCAATCATTACGACGTGGCCAATACAGTACTGATAGCGGTGTCAGGCGTCAAGCCGCTAGAGCATCCTCGCTTGCACGGGTATCATGAAATCAAATTTCAAGATCATCAGTGCTATGTACCTTACTTCCGAAACTCAACTAGAATTAAACATGAGCAATCAGCCTGGGGACGATCGCGAAGGCGGGGTGGCAGTTGAAAATGCCAAACCTGCCCTCAAGAAACCCCCTATGTACAGTGTGATCATGATGAACGACGATTACACGCCCATGGAATTTGTGGTCGACGTGCTGCAACGGTTTTTTAACAGAAGTCCAGAGCAGGCCACACAGATTATGTTGACAGTTCATACCAGGGGCAGTGCAGTATGTGCCATCTACACTCGGGATGTTGCTGAAACTAAAGCTGAGTTGGTGAATCAATATGCTAGAGATTGCCAGCATCCATTGCTGTGCGAGGTAGCACCAGCTGACGATTAGGGGGACTATCAATGCTGAACAAAGAGTTAGAGCTTACTCTGAATGAGGCTTTTAAAGACGCTCGCTCAAAACGGCATGAGTTTATGACCGTAGAGCATTTATTGTTGGCATTGCTCGACAATGATGCAGCGTCAGCCGTACTTGGAGCCTGTGGGGCGGATGTTCCGCGCTTGCGCAAGGAGCTGACGGATTTTGTGGATGCAACAACGCCACTGATTCCGGATACCGATGACGAACGTGAAACCCAGCCGACCCTGGGGTTTCAGCGTGTGCTTCAGCGCGCTGTATTTCATGTGCAGTCGTCCGGCAAGGCAGAAGTTACCGGTGCCAACGTTCTCGTTGCTATTTTTAGTGAGCAGGAGAGTCAGGCGGTTTATTTTCTCAAACAACAGAATATTGCCCGTATTGATGTGGTCAATTACATCTCTCACGGCATTTCCAAGGTGTCTGGTCAGGATGATGAGTCCGGCGCAGCCGGTGCATCGGAAGCAGCAGACGAAGATGGCGAAGCATCTGCCAGTAATGCGCTGGAAGGGTATGCGACCAATCTCAACAAGGTGGCTCGTGAAGGCAAGATTGATCCGCTGATTGGCCGTGATCATGAGGTTAGCCGACTGATCCAGATTCTGTCCCGTCGCCGCAAGAATAACCCGCTGCTGGTAGGAGATTCCGGTGTCGGGAAAACGGCGATTGTCGAAGGTCTGGCCAAACGTATTGTCGATGGCGAAGTGCCTGACGTGATTAATAACGCCGTGGTTTACAGCCTGGATATGGGGGCCTTGCTTGCTGGCACCAAATACCGGGGCGATTTTGAAAAACGCCTGAAGGCCCTGTTGGCAGAACTCAAGCGCCAGCCTCACGGCATTTTGTTTATTGATGAGATCCATACCATTATCGGCGCGGGTGCCGCTTCGGGTGGTGTCATGGATGCCAGCAACCTGTTGAAGCCAATGCTGAGTTCTGGAGAGATTCGCGTCGTGGGTTCGACGACGTTTACTGAGTTTCGCGGGATTTTTGAAAAAGACAGTGCATTAACACGACGTTTTCAGAAAATTGATGTGGCTGCGCCCTCCGTTGAAGATACTTACAAAATCCTCAAAGGGCTGAAATCCAGATTTGAAGATCACCACAACGTCAAGTACACAGACAAGGCGTTGCGTGCCGCTGCAGAGCTGTCTGACCGTTACATCACGGATCGCAATCTGCCAGACAAGGCGATCGATGTGATTGATGAAGTGGGGGCGTTGCAACAGCTGTTACCTGTCAGCAAGCGCAAGAAGCAGATCAATGTCACCGAGATAGAACAGGTGATTGCGGCAATTGCCCGTATTCCGCCCAAAACAGTATCTGCGGATGACAAAGAGCTGCTGTTCAAGCTTGAAGACAAGTTGCAGATGGTGGTATTTGGTCAGAATGAGGCAATTCAGACCTTGTCGACTGCGATCAAGATGTCCCGTGCGGGCCTCAGTGCACCGCAAAAACCGATTGGTTCATTTTTGTTTGCCGGGCCGACAGGGGTGGGTAAAACCGAAGTATCGCGTCAGTTGGCCAATGTGATGGGAATGGAACTGATCCGGTTTGACATGTCCGAGTATATGGAACGTCATACGGTTTCACGCTTGATTGGTGCGCCTCCAGGGTATGTCGGCTACGATCAAGGTGGGTTGTTAACGGAAACGGTTAACAAGACGCCACACTGTGTCTTGTTGCTGGACGAGATCGAAAAGGCGCATCCAGAGGTCTTTAATATTCTGTTGCAGGTGATGGATCATGGCACGCTGACGGATAACAATGGTCGCAAGACTGACTTCCGTAACGTAATTCTGATCATGACCACTAATGCGGGCGCTGAGCGCATGAGTCGCGCCAGTATCGGCTTTACCCACCAGGATCATACGGTTGATGGTGCGGAAGAATTGAAAAAGTTCTTTACGCCAGAATTCCGTAATCGTCTGGATGCGACCGTGCAGTTTGCGGCGTTGGGTCGAGACACGATTCTGAATGTGGTCGACAAGTTCCTGGCTGAGTTGCAGGGGCAGTTGGATGACAAACGCGTGATGTTGCATATCGATGATGATGCACGTTTCTGGCTGGCAGAGCATGGCTATGACGAAAAAATGGGTGCTCGCCCAATGGGTCGTCTGGTGCAGGAAAAGGTCAAGAAGCCGTTGGCAGAAAAGATTCTGTTCGGAGAATTGGCGCGTGGTGGGGATGTACTGGTTCAGGTCGAAGACGGCGAGTTAGTGATTGTCGTGCCTGAAGAGGTGCCTGCCTGAAGAGGGGGAGTAGTCTGTGCCCCTGCCTGTTAAGGCAGGGGCACAGATATCGCTACCGATTAACGGGCGCGATAGGTAATTCGGCCTTTACTAAGGTCGTAGGGAGTCAGCTCAACCTTGACCTTGTCGCCAGTCAGGATGCGGATGTAGTTCTTGCGCATCTTTCCGGAAATGTGAGCCGTAACCACGTGACCGTTTTCAAGTTTTACGCGGAACATGGTATTAGGCAGAGTGTCTATAACCTCACCTTCCATTTCAATATGATCGTCTTTCGCCATTCATCACCTGTTTAGAGAATATACAGAGCGGGCGCATTCTGCCCTAATTCCCTTCAATAATCAAAGTTATACGACAGAATAACTACACCAATTGCCACTAACGAACTGTTCCAGTGGCTGGAAGTCGGTTTTGTATTCCATTTTGGTACAGCCAGGCACCCAGTATCCCAGGTAATGATGCGGCAATTTCAGTGCTGCCGTCAGTCGGGTCAGTTGCAGGATCATAAAGGTACCTGGTGACTCGCGGGTCAGTGCCGGGTCATAAAAACAATAAACAGATGATAAACCATCCATAAACACATCAAATACCAGGCAGGCCCTGAAGTGGCCGTTTTCTCTGGCAACTAGGAAAAAATGATTGTTGAAGCCGTTGACGAGGAAGTCGTTAAATTGTTCTTTTGATGGCGGATACATACTGCCGTCGGCATGGCGTGCATCAATGTAGGCTGCGTAATCCGGGTACAAATTCATCGCAGGTGTTTCTACACTGAGTTGCCAGTGCTTCAGGCGTTGTAATACTTTGCGGAAACGACGTTTGGGTGAAAATCGATCAACCGGAATGCGCACCGACGTGCAGGCGTTACAGTTTGGGCAGTCCGGTCGATAGAGGCTGCGACCACTGCGGCGGAAGCCGTTCAGGTTGAGTTGGCTGAGCAGGAATTCATCCGGAACTATCTTGGGATCGACATACAGGCTGACGGATTCCTGATTGGTCAGATAACCACAGGGGTGAGTTGATTGTGGTTTGAGTAGCATGATTCGGGTCACTGTGGCACCTCCGAAGGGCTGGTGGAGCCGGTTGTTGCTGGCTTATTTAGCCAGGTTGGCAACAAAGGTCTGGTAGGTATACGTTGAATCGCCTGGTGCAGGTGGCTTTCGAACTGACGGCGGCTGAGAGTGACAATGCCGAATCTGGCCAGGTGCTCGGTATGCATTTGGCAATCGATTATTTTTATACCGTTATCTATTAGCTGTGGTGCAGCACAGGCAAATGCCAATTTTGCGGTGTTGGGTTGGCGGGAAAACATCGATTCACCAAAAAAGGCCACGCCAATCCGGATGCCATAAAAACCACCAACCAGATCACCTTTGTTGTTCCAGCATTCAACGCTCAAGGCAAAACCGGCAGCAGCCAGGCGATGGTATTCATCGATCATTTCTGGCTGGATCCAGGTGCCTGAATGTTTGGCGTGGGTTTCTGCGCAAGCGGCCATTACCTGCCTGAAGGCCAGGTTGCTGGTAAAGCTCAGTGGGCTGCGTTTCAGTTCTTTGCGAATGGTGCGCGGAATACGAAAAGTGTCCGCCAAAATGACGGCTCGGGGCGCTGGTGTCCACCACAAGCGAGGCTCGTCATGGCCATGCCACGGGAATATACCTCTGGAATAGGCATGATGTAGCCACAGAGGGGTTATTTTTCCTCCGGCAGCCAACAATCCATTGGGATCGTTCAAAGCGTTCGATGTATCCGGAAATTGCGGATCAGCGCATTCATCCAACCAATCAATCATGTTTTAGCCGTGGTAAACTCAGGTCTTTATTGATGTCGCAGGGTATTGATTTGTCTAAGGATACACCGGAAATGGCCGATGCCGTTGATGCTAATTCCGGAGCTCAGGCTGCAGCCGTATGGAGCCGTCGTCAGGATGCCTTGTTTTTGCTGCTGACGCTGGCCTGTTTGCTGCTGTTAATGGCGTTGTCCAGCTATTCTCCATCAGATCAGGGCTGGTCTGCCAGTGGCTCCGGGCCTGCGCATAATGCCGTCGGAAAAGTAGGTGCCATTGTTGCCGATATTCTGTTTCATGGCTTCGGCTATCTTGCCTATGGTTTGCCCGCTTTACTACTGGCGAAGCTCTGGTTGCTGTTCCGTAAGCCGGATCGAGCGGGCTGGGTCATTTGGTTGTTACGGGGCTTCGGTATTGTCCTGACGCTGTCCGCTTTGTGTTCACTGGCGCACCTGAGTATCTGGCTCGGGCAGGAGTTGCCAGTTGGTTCTGGTGGTGTCCTGGGAGTAACGGTTTTTGGCTTTCTTTCACCGCTGTTTGGCTTTTCTGGCTCGGTTGTAATTCTTGTAGCGGGTTTGGCGTTGGGGTTGATGCTGTTCCTCGAATTTTCGTGGCTGGCGTTATTTGACCGGATTGGCGGAGCACTGCTGGCCTTGTTCTCCCGCAGGAAAAAGTCTGATCTGGCGGTTAGTGACTGGCAAGATCATTCGATGCCAGCTGCAGTGTTAGGCTCGAGCGACAATGACAGTGATGATGTCAATTTACTGGATGCGCAGGGCAATGATATGGATGTTGATAGCCCAGCAGCCGGGTTCTGGTCACGCTTGGGTATCGGTAAGAAAAAGGGCGCGGGTAACGACGAGCCGGTCAACGCTGGTGAGGTCGATCCAGAGCGGAAAGCCGATATGGCCACTGCTGCGGCGCGAAGTGGCGGGCGCTCGGAACCGGTGCTGGGTGATGCCGGTTTGCTGGATGTATTTCCCTCTGCTGTTGCTGACGATGATGCCGATGATAATATTTTTTCTGCCGCGTCTGAAATGCCGCTGGTAGCGGTAGCGCCGGAGCCAGTTGTTGCGGCAACAGCAGGATCGAACCGTCGTCCATCGTTGCCGCAAGAGGATGATGCGGATATTCCATGGTTGACCGAGCCAGACACCTCGACACCTTCGCCGCGTGTACCCGCTGCACCAGCGGCTGCAGCAACATCCCGCAACCCGGAGGAAGCAAGTCGGGTGAATGCTGCAGCCAAACCGGCGAGTGTTGTTGCAGAAGACAAGGTGATTCCCATTCAGCCGCTGGAAAAAAAAGACACGGGGGTTAGCGAACGAGCCAAGCGCGATTTGCAAGGTGCGCTGTTCCAGGAAAAATCCCCCTTGCCTTCGATCGCGGTACTGGATCCTCCGCGTACCGATCAGAAAAGTGGCTTCTCGTCGGAACGATTACATGAGATGTCGAAGTTGCTGGTGCAGAAGTTGGCAGACTTTGGCGTCAAGATTGCTGTGGTTGCCGTTGCGCCCGGGCCGGTGATTACGCGCTTTGAAATCCAGCCAGCGCCTGGGGTCAAGGCAAGCAAAATTACCAACCTGGCAAAAGACCTGGCCCGCTCCATGGCAATGATCAGTGTTCGAGTGGTGGAGGTGATTCCCGGGAAATCGGTCATGGGGATCGAGGTTCCCAACGAAAATCGCGCGATCGTGTCATTTTCCGAAGTCCTGTCTTCCAACGAATTCGACAAATCAAAATCGCCATTAACACTGGCGCTCGGGCATGACATTGGCGGTAACTCGATTGTGGCGGATCTGGCGAAAATGCCTCACCTTCTGGTGGCAGGTACTACCGGTTCGGGTAAGTCGGTGGGCATCAATGCCATGATCCTGAGCATGCTCTTCAAAGCCACACCGGAAGAGCTGCGCCTGATCATGGTTGACCCCAAGATGCTGGAATTGTCTGTTTATGAGGGGATTCCACATCTGCTGACGCCGGTTATTACCGATATGAAAGAGGCGGCTAATGGCTTGCGTTGGTCCGTGGCCGAAATGGAGCGGCGCTATCAGCTAATGGCGACCATGGGTGTGCGTAACCTGGCGGGCTACAACAAGAAAGTACGTGATGCGATTGCAGCCGGTGAGCCGCTACTGGATCCGCTTTGGGATATTTCGCAGTCGTACGACACGACGCCACGAATGATGGAACCCTTGCCTTATATTGTGATCGTGATCGACGAATTCGCTGACATGATGATGATGGTGGGCAAAAAGGTTGAAGAGCTGATTGCCCGCATCGCCCAGAAAGCTCGTGCCGCAGGCATTCATATGATACTGGCAACGCAGCGGCCGTCGGTCGATGTGATTACCGGGTTGATCAAAGCCAACGTTCCGACACGTATTGCCTTCCAGGTATCTTCCCGCATCGATTCCAGAACCATTCTGGATCAGGGCGGGGCAGAGCAACTGCTGGGCCATGGCGATATGTTGTTTATGCCACCGGGGCTGGCTTTGCCGGAACGGATACACGGTGCCTTTGTCGATGATGATGAGGTGCACCGGGTTGTGGCAGAGTGGAAGTTGCGTGGTGAACCAGATTATCTGGAGGAAATTACCCAGATGTCGGAGGAATCACAGTCCGTCCTGGCCGCTGGAGAAGGCGGCGACGAACAGGATGAGCTGTTTGATCAGGCCGTCGCCTTCGTGACGGAATCGGGTAAATGTTCAACCTCATCGGTACAGCGCAAATTGCGTATTGGTTACAACCGCGCGGCGCGCCTGGTTGAAGCGATGGAAGCTGCCGGAGTGGTGAGCCCTCCGGCCCATAACGGCAGTCGTGAAGTCATGGCTGCGACGCCGCCGGATCGGCCTTTTTAATGAATCTCAAAAGCAACAAGTTACTTCGGTGACGTTCTCAAATATTAAACCGATCCTGCTGACAGGCTGTGGCAAATCATTGAGAGCGCCCCCTGGTGTTGTTACAAATTCTGGAATATTTGAGGATGTCTTTTTGTCTCTGAACCGTTTTTTTCATCCGTTGCCGAAGGTGTTTTTGACACTGCTGGCGGCTGTTTTTTATCCTCTGGTGGCGGCTGCCGATGACGCTGCCCTGACGTCTTTTGTACAGCGACTGGGAGGAACGACGACGCTGGAAGCTGATTTTGTTCAGACCGTCCAGGATCAACAAGGGCAAGTGCTGCAACAAACCGAAGGGCGTCTGGCGATTGCCAATCCTGGAAAATTACGCTGGGAAACCCGTCCGCCTTACGAGCAACTGGTGGTCTCGGACGGCAAGGTGGTCTGGGTTTATGATCAGGATCTAGAGCAGGTCACCATCCGTAATCTGGAGATGCGGGTGCAGGATACACCTGCCTTGCTGCTGGGTGGGCGGCAAGCAGATGTTGCCAGTAACTTTGAGGTTAGCCAGTTCCAACAGGATGGCTTGCGCGTATTTCATTTGATTCCGCATGATAAAAGCCAATTGTTCGAGTCACTCGAATTTGCCTATCAGGCTGATCAGTTAGTATCGATGACCATTGCCGACGCCACCGGTCAGGTGACGGATATTCAGCTCAGCAACGTTGCGCGTAATCAGCCGCTGGATGGGATGGCCTTTGTGTTTGATGTGCCAGAAGGTGTTGATGTGATTGATGCCCGTGCCGGTTTCTGATGGCTTCAGGCTCTGCTGATCTGTTTGCCCAGCCAGGTGGTTATGAACCGCTGGCATCTCGCATGCGGCCGCAATCACTGCAGGAATATGTCGGCCAGACCCATGTGGTTGGTCCCGGCGCGCCATTGCGCCGTTCGCTGGATGCAGGGCAACTGCATTCGCTGATTTTCTGGGGGCCTCCAGGTGTCGGTAAAACCACGCTGGCGCGGCTGGTTGCCAGTTATGTTGATGCCCGATTTATTTCTCTGAGTGCGGTGATGTCGGGTGTCAAAGACATCCGGGCGGCGGTCGACCAGGCCCGTATGTATCGTTCCCAAGGCATCATGACGGTGCTGTTTATTGACGAAGTGCACCGCTTTAACAAGTCCCAACAAGATGCCTTTCTGCCTCATGTCGAAGACGGAACGCTGCTGTTTATTGGCGCCACCACCGAGAACCCCTCGTTTGAACTGAACAACGCCTTGCTCTCTCGCGCCCAGGTATACGTGCTGCGCAGCCTGAGCCAGGACGAGGTGTTGCTGGTATTGCAGCAGGCCGAGCAACGTTTGCTGACAGCGGGCGAGTTATCCGCTGTTGCTGAAGCCGATGCCCTGCAACGTATCGCCCTGGTGGCCGATGGCGATGCTCGTCGAGCGCTGAATAACTATGAATTTGCTTTGCAGTTGGCTGCTGGCCAGGCACTGACTCCCGCAGTGATTGATACCCTGCTGACTCAGCCAGGGCGTCGCTTTGACAAGGGCGGCGAAGCTTTTTATGACCAGATTTCGGCGATGCACAAATCGGTTCGTGGTTCTGATCCGGATGCGGCCTTGTACTGGCTGGTACGAATGTTGGATGGTGGTTGTGATCCGCTGTATCTGGCCCGGCGTATTGTGCGGATGGCCAGTGAAGATATTGGTAATGCGGATCCACGTGCGTTGGGGTTGTGTATGAGTGCCTGGGATACTCAGGAGCGCCTGGGCAGCCCGGAGGGCGAATTGGCATTAGCCCAGGCCGTGATTTATCTGGCCTGTGCGCCCAAAAGTAATGCCGTTTATAAAGCTTATAATGAGGTGCGCGCCCTGATTGCCTCACAGCCAGGATTTGAGGTGCCGCTGCATTTGCGTAATGCACCAACCCGGCTGATGAAGGAGCTCGATTATAGTGCGGAATACCGCTACGCCCATGATGAACCGGGTGCATTTGCGGCGGGAGAAAATTACCTTCCGGCTGAATTACGCGACGCCTGTTTTTACCATCCGGTAGAGCGTGGACTGGAGAGTAAAATCGGTCAGAAACTGGAACACCTGAAAGAGTTGAATCGTCAGTCGCCGATTCAGCGTTACCATCACAATCATTCGGATCAGCCCGAATAGACAAGATAGAAGGAGAATGATCATGGCCCTGTTATGGATCGGACTGGGCGGCGCCCTGGGAGCAATCTCCCGCTACTGGGTGGCCAGCACCGTATTCCGCTGGATGGGCAAGGCGTTCCCGTATGGCACGCTGTCAGTGAACCTGATAGGCTCCTTCGTGATTGGCTTGGCCTTTGTTTTGCTGGTTCAGCAGCAGTGGGGCAGTGAGCACCACAAGCAGTTGGCCATGGTTGGTTTTCTGGGGGCCTTTACCACGTTCTCGACGTTTTCTCTGGAAAGTGTGGCCTTGTTGCAGCAGCAGCGATATAGCGCATTTGCAGCCTACATCGGCGTTTCCGTCATTGGCTGTTTGCTGGCAACCGGTACTGGTATGGTGCTGGCCAACAGTCTGCTTAAAAGCCATAGCTGATACGGAGGGCAACTCTGCAAACGCCTGTTCTCGACAGGGTCTTGCAGGATGTGCCCCGAACTCAATTTAGACGTTTTACATATCCGGACTTTATTCACATGCTCGACATCAAGTTTATTCGCGACAACCTGGAAATCGTAACGGCAGCACTGGGGAAAAAAGGCGTTGAATTTGACGCTGCCAGTTTTTCCTCCATGGATGAGCGTCGCAAGTCCGCATTGACCCGCGCCCAATCCTTGCAGGCCGAAAAGAAAAAAGCCTCCAGGCAGGTGGGTGTGTTGATCAAGCAGGGAATGTCGCCGGACGCCGCCAAGAGCCAGGTGATGGGCGGCATTGACTCCGATATCTCCGTTGCCGAAAGCGAAGCCAAAGAAGCCGAAGCGGCCCTGCACGACTGGCTGATGGCCATTCCGAACGTACCGCATGACGACGTTCCTGCTGGCAAGGATGAAGACGACAACATCGAAGTTCTGACCTGGGGTGAACCGGTCAAACTGGATTTTAGCGCCCGTGATCATGTGGATCTGGGTGAGCCGCTGGGAATGAGCTTTGATGCTGGTACGGCGGTTGCCGGTTCCCGTTTTGTTGCTCTGAGTGGCCAAATCGCCCGGCTGCATCGGGCACTCGCCCAGTTTATGCTCAATACCCATATTGAAGAACATGGTTATGAAGAAACCTATGTCCCTTATCTGGTGAATAGAGAGGCGCTGGAAGGCACTGGCCAGTTGCCCAAATTTGCGGAAGATCTGTTTTGTATCCCGGCAGCACAAGGCGACAAGGATTTTTATTTGATCCCGACCGCCGAAGTACCAGTGACCAATCTGCTGCGTGACAGCGTGGTTGAGGCTGAGTTGCCGATCAAAAAAGTGGCTCATACGCCCTGTTTTCGCAGTGAAGCGGGCAGCTATGGTCGCGATACGCGCGGCATGATTCGTCAGCACCAGTTCGACAAGGTTGAGCTGGTGCAGTTTGTTCAGGCGGGCCAGTCTGAAACTGCGCTGGAAGAACTCACAGGCCATGCCGAAGCAATTCTGAAGAAGCTGGGCTTGCCGTATCGCAAGGTGATTCTGTGTGGTGGCGACCTGGGATTTTCGGCGGCCAAAACCTATGATCTCGAGGTCTGGTTGCCAGGACAGGACAAGTATCGCGAGATCTCATCGTGCAGTAACTTTATGGATTATCAGGCGCGTCGTATGCAGGCGCGCTGGCGTAACCCGGAAACAGGCAAGCCCGAGCTGCTGCATACCCTGAACGGTTCCGGCCTTGCCGTTGGCCGTACGCTGGTTGCAGTGCTGGAAAACTATCAACAGGCTGACGGCAGTGTGATCGTGCCGGATGTCTTGCGCCCGTATATGGGTGGCCTTGAGGTACTGAATCCATGATGACATTGCCGCTGGTTCTGAAAGGAGACATTCGGCCATTTTATGTGGTTGGTGGCGGTGCGATTGCCAGTCGCAAGGTTCACACTCTGGTTCAGGCGGGGGCGGCAGTGACCGTGATAGCGCCAACAGCGGGGGTGGATATCGCCCGTCTGGCACAGCAGGGTTCGATTCAGTTGCAAGCTCGTGAAGCCAGTGAACAGGAGGTTTTTACTCCCGGCGCTTTTGTTGTACTGGCAACGGATAATGAGATTCTGAATGCGGTGCTCGCCAGTGCTGCTCGCCAGCAAGGGTGTTTCGTCTGTCGGGTTGATAATCAGGACGACAATGATTTTATCTTTCCGGCGGTGATTGATCGCTCGCCCGTGATGGTCGCGATTTCCAGTCGTGGTGCCTCGCCAGCATTGACGCGCCATTTGCGTCAGCGTCTGGAGGCGTTTTTGCCACAGGAATACCGTCAGCTGGGTGAAATGGTTGAAGCCATGCGTGGTCAGGTAAAAGACCGCCTGGCTGCTCCGTTGCGAACGGCATTCTGGCGCAAATTCATGCGCAGTAACGTGCCCGAGCTGGTGCTGGCGCGTCAGCCAGAGCGTGCCCAACTGCTGGCCAATCAGTTACTTGCCGGTCAGGAAGCCAGCATGGGCGAGGTGTATCTGGTCGGGGCTGGGCCAGGTGACCCGGATTTGTTGACGTTTCGTGCCTTGCGCCTGATTCAGTCTGCGGATGTAGTCTTTTATGATCGCCTGGTCGGGCCGGGTGTGATGGCGCTGATTGCGGGTGACGCTGAACGCATTTATGTTGGCAAGGCAAAAAGTGATCATGCGGTACCACAAGAAGAAATCAATCAGCGGCTGGCGGATGAGGCGCGTAAAGGCAAGCGGGTATTGCGGCTGAAAGGCGGTGACCCGTTTATCTTTGGTCGTGGCGGTGAAGAGATTGAACTGCTGGCGCAGTATGGCGTTCCCTTTCAGGTGGTGCCTGGTATCACTGCTGCCAGCGGCTGTGCTGCTTATGCCGGCATCCCACTGACGCATCGGGATCATGCCCAGAGCGTTCGTTTCGTGACCGGGCATCTGCGCGATGGCAGCTGTAATCTGCCCTGGTCCGAGCTGATTCACCCGCACCAGACGCTGGTTATCTATATGGGGTTAGGCGGCATCGCGGAAATCTGTCGGCAGCTGGTTCAGCATGGCATGGATGCGACAACACCAATCGCCTTGGTTGAGAAGGGTACGTTGCCCGATCAGAAAGTGCACATCGGCACATTGGCCGATATGCCTGACTTTATTGCTGCCAATGAGGTGCAGGCACCGACATTGACGATCATCGGCAGCGTCGTTAGTCTGCATCGCAAGCTGGCCTGGCGCAGCTGATGAGGCACTTTAACCGATCAGGCGGGTGTCATCACTCCCTGTTGTTGTCCAGCCTGGTTTTGTCCCGTGCTTGCCATGCGGCATGACACTCTGCAATCAGGGCCTCCAGTTGCTCTGGTTGCTTGCGAATGGTCACCAGCGCCAGTGCAGCGGTGTGAATGACCGCCTGTAAGGCGTAATCGCTGGTCAGCTGACCTTGCCACAACCGTGTCAGCAGGCTGCTCTCTATGCCTTCCGGTTTATCGGCAAAATGGCTTTGCTGGTTGGTAATGACCAGTTCCCCGGATTGACCATTCAGATGATAACGGGCACGACAGGCTCGCTCCGGATTGACCTCAAACTCACCCCCTTCGCCTTTGATGACCAGCATGTCGTTGCCATTGATTGCGGCGGCACCGGCGTGAGTGATGGCATACCCCGGGTGGAATATCCCCTGAACGCTGGCAACTCCGCTCGGTGCAATGGTTTTCAGCAAGGTATTGATGGGTGAACGAACACCGAGGATAGCCTTCAGTGACAGCCAGCGTTGAAACACCGGATTGATTTCTGCGCAAGGCAGGTAGGCCAGGCTGGGGCCGTGATTGATCTGTTCCAGTGTATTGAGTGTGGGGAGGTTGAGTTGTTCAAAAACTTCGTGCAGGTACACCCTGCCTTCGGTATGCGCGGTACTGCCATGGAACAGAATGCGATAGCCCATTTGCTCCAGCAGCAGTGCGGATAACAAACACCAGAAAGGCTGACGGCGCTTGCCAGCATAGCTTGGCCAGACCAGGTCATACGCCATTGCGCCTTCAGCAGCAGCGGGCCATTGGTCGTTGATGGCAGCAGCAAATCCGGCCAGTTCTTCCGCCGTCTCTTCCTTTACTCGCAGCAGCATCAGGATTGCACCCAGCTGTTCCGGTTCAAAACGACCGGCAACCAATTCGCCCATAGTGAATTTGGCTTCATCAAAGGTCATGCTGCGGCTGGCATTTTTACCACGAGCAAAAATGCGGACAAAATCCGCCAAAGGGTGCTTGTTTTTATAGCTGACGGGTGTGTTTATCTGGGTCACAGGCAATTCTCCGGGCGTGGCAGCCCTGCTATTTTGGCGGCGATTTTGGCGGGGCTTCCAGGAAACAGCTTGAGTAAATAAATGCTGCTGGCTTGTTCGGCACCGAGGTGGGTTTTGATGTATTTGGTCAGCGGGCGCATGGCGGGCGACAGGTCAAACTCGGCATGAAATTGCCGTAGCAGTCGCAAGATTTCCCAGTGTGCATCGGTAAGCTGGATGTTTTCTGTCTGGGCCAACTGTGCTGCCATGGCCGGATTCCAGTCGTCAAGATTCACCAGAAAACCGTCCTTATCGAGCAGCCGAGCGTCGAGTAATTGAGGGCTGAGTAGGCGATTGTCAGTGTCAGTCATGACTGTTTCCAAGTGAGAAGGCGCTGATGCGTCAGGGTCAGTTTAACCCAAGCTTCGTCATCTATAGGAATAGCTGGAGAATAGCGGGTATCGAGACCTCGCTGGTCGGCATCCGGGCGGCGATAGTACGTGACAATGGCCGCTGGGTTGGCATTGAGCTGAGGCAGCAGATAAACGCCATCACCGGTCAGCAGCAAGCTGTCTTGCGGGTTGGCAAAACGCAGCAGGCGTTGCAGCACATCAGGGTTGGCCAGGTTCAGGGTATGCAAGGTCATATCAGAAACTCAGACAATGGTGGCTGGAGGCGATCAGAGTTCTGATGACGTCATCCGTGGCAGCGGTTGCCAGTCTGGAGAGCTGCTCGGCATTCAGGCATAAAGGCTCCAGGTCACTGGCGGCATAATAGATCGCTTCGCATTCGTACATCGGCAGTGCTGCCACCAGGCGAGACGGAGACTTGCCGCCAGGCTTGCGCGCCTGCTGTCCATTGATCAGCCAGTAGATACCTTGGCCCAGAAAGAGCATCGTGGTGGGTTGATCGAACGCCGCCAGCGCCAGCGCCATATCGATCGGTTCGGCATCGGCGACAGGTGCTGCCGTAATCATAATGAGGTTGTGCTGATCCGTTGACATCAGAATTCCACAAGGCGATCGGAGTTAGTGGTGGCGTCAGCCATTTCGCCAAGACCCGCCAGTTCAAAGCCGGACTTGATAGTGGCACCCGACAAGCCGTAACGCTCGCTTTCCTGTGCGTCGACAATACCCCTGCGAATGCTGTTGGCAATACACAGTTGCAAGGGAAATTGCCCGACCTTGGCAAGTTGCCGCCACTGCTCACCCACATCCTGCTGTCCTTGGGGGGCCTGAATGCGATTGTTGCCACAGAGCACCGCATCCTGATAGAAAAATACCCGCTGAATCTGATGCCCCAGCGCCAGCGCGGCACGAATAAAATCCTGCGCCTGTTGGTGGCTAGTGCCGGGGAATGGGCTTTCGGTGAGCAGTAAGGAAAAACTGGCCATAAAACTGAAGTTCTGGATATTGGAGTAGCCGCTAATGGTGCGGCTTTCCTGGCATCGACGCAATAGGGGGCGTGCGCATAGAGGGCGTCTGGATTCCCAGTAGGTGCAACGCTATCGAAGAGCTGTGCGAAGGTATTTGGGTACTCCTTAGAGTTGAATGTAATAATTCGGTTATCCTGCTGATTCTCGCGGAGGTGATGTCTTTTACTCCGGCTGTAGGAGTGACTGAAAAATCGTTCTTGCGGCTTTGAAATCGTCTGTTTGGCCTTGTTTTCCGGCTTTAAGGCATCTTTGCCTCTAGTCTCGTCAATGGCCCGATGTTTTGAAAATACGGCTAAAGTTCTGTAAGGTGAAAATACTTACAGCTATAAATAAATAATCATGACACCCCCTGATAGAGCATCCATCAAACTCGAAGTAAAAAACCTCTACAAAGTGTTTGGTGCTGATCCCGAACAGGCACTGGCGCTGGTTGATCAGGGGATCGGCAAGGACGAAATCTTCGCTCTCACCGGACAGACAGTTGGCGTCAAAGAGGTCAACCTGAGCATCTGCAAAGGTGAAATCTTCGTCATTATGGGCTTGTCTGGCTCCGGTAAATCGACGTTGGTACGGCTACTGAATCGATTGATAGAGCCGACCCGTGGACAGGTTTTGATCGACGGTGAGGACATTGCTGTGATTAACCAGCAACAGCTGCGTGACGTGCGGCGTAAAAAAATCAGCATGGTATTTCAGTCATTTGCCCTGATGCCTCATATGAGTGTGCTGGATAACGCCGCCTTCGGTCTGGAGCTGTTGGGTACTGGCGTAAAAGAACGCCGCCGTAAGGCACAGGCTGCGCTGGAACAGGTGGGGCTGGCTGCGCACGGCCGTTCTTATCCAGACGAACTGTCGGGCGGCATGCAGCAGCGAGTGGGTCTGGCACGGGCGCTGGCCAACAACCCGGACATTATGCTGATGGATGAGGCTTTTTCGGCGTTGGATCCGCTGATCCGCACGGAAATGCAGGATGAACTGGTGAAGTTGCAAGCTAATCACCGCCGTACCGTTGTCTTTATTTCCCACGATCTCGACGAAGCCATGCGTATTGGTGACCGCATTGCCATTATGCAGAACGGCGAAGTGGTTCAGATCGGTACTCCGAGCGATATTTTGCAAAATCCGGCCAATGCGTATGTGAAGTCCTTCTTCAAGGGCGTGGATATTGCCAATGTCTATGTCGCCCATCATGTGGCAGAGGTGCTGCCACAGACTACCATCGACAGCTCGGCCAGCGTGGAAGGCGCGGTGCAGCAGTTGATGGAAAATGGTATTGAATATGGTTATGTGGTCGATGACGAACAGCAGTTCGTCGGTGTGGCATCACTCAGTGAACTGGAAAAAGAAAAAGCCAGTGCCACGGTGGAGCATTACCTGACCACCGCTGTCGATGCCACAACGGTTGATGCCACAACGGTTGATGCCGGAACGCCTGTGCGCGAGTTGATTGCGACGGTTGCCCAGTCTGACTATCCCGTTCCGGTGGTCAGGGGCGGTGAATTTATCGGCAGTATTACCAAAACCCGCCTGCTGGAGACCCTCGACCGTGCGTCAGGAGATGAAGAAAGGAGTCTGCCCTCATGAGTGACGACAGCAATCCCTTCGTCGCAACACCGAACAACCCCCAAGGTGAGCCAAAAGGTGAACCAGAGGATAATCCATTCGCTTCTGCGGCGGATAATCGTGCCGAAACCAATCCTTGGGGTAATGCGGAGCCAGCATCTGATAACGATCAGACCGAAAGCTGGTTGCAGGACGACAGTGTCAAAGAGGCTGTGGAATTCACTTTGGCAGATCCTTTTCCAGAAGCCTGGGTGCCGCTGCAAGAGTGGGTGGAACACGGACTGAATTGGATGGTGGTGCATTTTCGGTCGTTTTTTATCGGCATCAAAGTGCCGATTGATGCCACACTGAACGCCATCGATTTATTGCTCAACAGCACCCCACCGCTGCTGATGATAGGGCTGTTTGCCCTGCTGGCATGGCAATTGGCTGGCGGCCGCCTGGCGATCGGTACAGCACTGGGGATGGTTATACTGGGTGCCATCGGCGCCTGGAGTGAAGCCATGACGACGTTGTCGCTGGTACTCACCTCGGTCTTTTTCTGCATCCTGCTGGGGTTGCCGTTGGGCGTTTTGATGGCCCGTAGCAATGGTTTAAACCGCATGCTGCGGCCGACACTGGATGCCATGCAGACCACACCGGCATTTGTCTATCTGGTACCCATCGTGATGCTGTTCGGCATCGGTAATGTTCCGGGCGTGGTAGTGACCATTGTGTTTGCCATGCCGCCAGTGATCCGCTTGACCAATTTAGGTATCCGTCAGGTTCCAGGTGATCTGATTGAAGCGTCAGCATCCTTTGGTGCCAGTCCGCGCCAGCTGCTGTTTAAAGTACAGTTACCACTGGCGATGCCAACGATTATGGCTGGGGTCAATCAGACGTTGATGCTGAGTCTGTCGATGGTGGTGATTGCCTCCATGATATCTGTCGGCGGACTGGGACTGATGGTACTGCGGGGGATTGGCCGATTGGATATTGGTCTGGCTGCAGTGGGCGGCATCGGCATTGTGATTCTCGCCATTATTCTCGATCGCCTGACCCAGGCGCTGGGTCAGGATGCCCGCGCACGCGGCGCACGTCACTGGTATCAGGTCGGCCCTGTCGGCCTGCTGCTCAGACTGATCAACAGAAACCCATAACAGGAACGACTATGAAAACCAGATCTTTGATGGCTGGCTTCGCTACCAGTGTGGCTACCCTGATATTGAGCAGTGTTGTTAACGGGGCTGACCTGCCCGGCAAAGGTATTCGTGTGCAGGCATTTCACAGCCCGATCGCGGAAGAAAAATTCCAGACCGTCATTGTCAATAAAGCACTGGCCAAGCTGGGTTATGACATCAAGCCGATCAAGGAAGTGGATTACAGTGTCGGTTATACCGCTATTGCCAATGGCGACTTGACCTACACGACCGTGAACTGGTATCCGCTGCATAACACCATGTACAAAAATGCGGGAGGTGACGAAAAATTCTACCGCCAGGGCACCTATATCAACGGTGCTGCTCAGGGCTACCTGATTGATAAAAAAACCGCAGAAAAATACGGCATCAGCAAAATCACTGACCTGAAAGATCCCAAGTTGGCGCAACTGTTCGACACCAACGGTGACGGCAAGGCGGATCTGGCTGGCTGTAATGCCGGTTGGGGCTGCGAAGGCGTGATTGAATACCAGTTGGATGTATTCACGCTGCGTGACCGTATCAGCCACAATCAGGGGCAATACGCTGCCATTATTTCCGATACCATCGCCCGTTATAATGAGGGCAAGCCAGTTCTGTATTACACCTGGACCCCATATTGGGTGTCTGGCAAATTGATACCGGGCAGGGATGTGGTGTGGCTGGAGGTGCCTTACTCTGCCAATCCGAATGGCACGGATACCCGGCTGGCGAACGGCAAGGACTACGGTTTTGATATCAACGCCGAGCGCATTGTGGCAAACAAAACCTGGGCGGAGAACAACCCGGCTGCGGCGAAACTGTTCGCCGTTATGAAATTACCGATCAATGCCGTCAGTGCGGAAAACAGAATGATCGCCAATGGTGACGACTCGGTTGCTGATATCGAACGGCATGCCGACCTGTGGATCAAAGCTAACCAGAAGACCTTTGATGGCTGGGTGAAAACGGCGCTGGCGGCGGCTGAGTAACCCATCTGGGACTATCTATTTAATCCGGTGCCCGTGCTGGGCTCCGGATGGCTTTCTGCCATCCGTGTCTGTTTCTCTCCTTTATTTATTCTCACCTTCCTCTGTATGGCGCGTATATAGCGCGTCATGTGTGTTTTTTCTGCTCTATAGGCTTTACCCATCGCTCTTATGAATATTTGTATATTTAAATATAACTAATTGGTTATATTATAGCTGCAGATAGGCGGCCGATGTGAGTTCCACGGCGCTAATCGAAGAGCTGTGGCAACAGGCTGCGGCACCAAGCAGAGGAGAACGTTATGAGTTGCGATACACCGCTCAAACCACGTAAGCCAAAAAAGCCTGAGCAGGCTGATGCAGGAATGACTAATTTTGAGGAGAAAAAGACGATGAGTTCAACCATGGTACGTCGCGAAATGCCGGAATTCACTATGGATGCGTATGATGCCAAAAGCGGGCATTACACTACTGTATCCAGTGAAGACTATAAGGGTAAATGGGCCGTGATCTGTTTCTATCCGGCAGATTTCACCTTTGTTTGTCCGACAGAAATTGCGGCAATGAATGCTAAATACGATGAGTTTCAGCAAATGGGCGTCGAGATTCTGGCTGTTTCGGTGGATTCCAAATTCTCGCACAAGCGCTTTGTCGAGACGGAGCCGGTTCTTGCCGGTCTACAGTTGACCATCGGTGCCGATACAACTCAGGAAGTCAGTCGTGACTTTGGTGTGCTGATTGAAGAAGAAGGCGTGGCATTACGCGGTCGTTTCCTGTTCAACCCGGATGGTGTCTGTGTGGCACAGGAAGTACAGGCTGATTCGGTTGGCCGTAACGTTAATGAGTTTTTGCGTCAGGTAGAAGCCTGGCAGTATGCCACTAAAACGGGCGAGGTCTGCCCGGCAGGCTGGAGACCAGGCAAGAAAACGCTGCCGGTTAATACCGATGCTGAACAGATGACTGGCCGTGTGGGTGACTACATCACCATCGAAGAAATACTGAGCTGACTTAAAGCATTGGGGAATGTCAGATGGGTATGACTATTCGCACGTTACCTTTAGCTGAACGGGCATAAGTGTCTGAATTTTCCAATAAAAAAGCCCCAGTCCTGTGAAGGTCTGGGGCTTTTTTAAGAATAATGGCGGAGGGATAGGGATTTGAACCCTAGGTAGGCTATTAACCTACGCCGGTTTTCAAGACCGGTGCTTTCAACCACTCAGCCATCCCTCCGAACTGGCGCGTATAATACCCGCTGTTTTTTATACGTCAACACTTTTGTATTAAATCAATGGCTTAGCTGGTTCTTTCCGGGTATTGGTCACGCTGGCGGTTGGTTACTCGCTGGTTTTTCTAGCATGGCGGCAATAAACAGCGTTGCCGACCGTGCCAGGGCGTTGAGGTCGTAGCCACCTTCCAGAATGGCGAGCCATGGGATGTTGCGGCTCTGGCACTGGTTGCAGATCCATTGGCTGATCCAGGCGTAGTCTTGCTCTTCGAAATTGAGTTCGGCCATAGGGTCGTCCTTGTGGGCATCAAAGCCAGCCGATACCAGGATAAGCTCTGGCGCAAAGCGCTTCAGTGCCGGTGCCCAGTGCTCTTCGACGCCTTGGCGGAAGTCTGTGCCGGTGGCACCTTGAGCCAGGTGGACATTAATCAGGTTGGTATATTTGTTTTGCTCATAGTGGGTGTAAGGGTAGAAGGGGTGTTGAAAGCTGGATAGCAGTAAAAAACGCTGGTCATTCTGCAATATATCGATGGTGCCATTACCTTGGTGGGCATCAAAATCCAAGATTGCGATGCGTTGCAGGTGATGAACGTCGGCGGCTCTGAGTGCGGCGATGGCGGTGTTGTTAAAAAAACAGAAGCCCATGGACTTGCCCCGTTCGGCATGATGTCCGGGTGGGCGGATCGCGGCAAACGCATTGCGATGTACGTTTTTTATGACGTCATCGAGAGCCTGCGTGGTGGTGCCCACAGAATAAAGCGCGGCTTCCAGGCTGCCTGAAGACATCAGGGTGTCTTCATCGATCATGATATGACCCTGTTCCGGCTGGATCAGATGCAATTCATTAACATAGGCTTTGTTGTGTGCCCGAAGAATATCAGGCAGGTGTGCGGATCGACCTTCGTGAGTGGTCAGTTGATCCCACAAGCCTGTTTTGTGAAGAATTTGCTCCAGTGCCAGAATTCGGCTGGCATGTTCAGGGTGGTCTTCGCCTGTGTCATGGCCAAAGTGCTGGTGAAACGCGTAGTATCCTGTGCTCATAAAGACATATTTCTGCTGTTTTTATCAGTGTATCTAGCCGTTACACTCAGGCCAACTCAACTAAAGGATCACAATACATGGGTACTCGTTCCCTCGAGTTGTTCTTTCGGCCCAAAGTGATTGCTGTGATTGGTGCTTCCGAGCGTCCCGGCAGTGTCGGAGGAGCGATTGTTCGTAACCTGCTTAATGGTGAGTTTCCTGGCACCATTATTCCGATCAATACCCGTGGTTATACTCAGGTTTACGGGGTGCCTGCCCTGAGTCGGATCAGTCAATTGCAGGAAACCCCGGATCTGGCGATTATTTGCACGCCCGCAGAAACGGTGCCCAAGGTGCTGAAGCAGCTGCATGGCAAGGGGGTGGGAGCGGCGTTGTTACTGACCGGCGGCATCGCCAGAACCCGATCCTGGCAGTATCGTCCGGCATCGGATCGTCTTGAGCAAGTCATTCAGCAAACCCGCATTCGTGTATTGGGGCCAGATTGTCTTGGATTGGTGGTGCCGTGGCGAAAACTTAATGCCAGTATGCTGCATGTTCCGGTGCGTGCCGGGAATATCGCCTATGTAGGTCAATCGGGAACCCTGGCCTCTGGCGTAATGGATTGGGCCTTTAGTCGTAACGTTGGATTCTCCCACGTCATGACCTTGGGGCGTAATCAGGATGTCAGTTTTTCGGATCTGATTGATTTTGTGGTGCAAGAACCTCACGTTAAAACGATTCTGGTACAGCTGGATGAAATCGGTTCTGGCAAGGCGCTGGTGCGCTCGCTACGTGCCGCATCACGTCACAAGCTGGTGTTGGCGGTAAAGAGTAACCGCTTTCAGGAAAATCCACTGAACCGGATCGGTACTCCCAAGGGATTACGTAGCCGGGATGCGCTGATCGATGAAACCCTGGCACGAGCCGGTGTGCTGCGGGTAAACGATACCGATGAAATGTTCCACTGCGTGGATGCGCTCCGGCGGCAGCGGGAATCTTTTGGGCCAAGGCTGGCGGTAGTTGCCAATGGTCGTGGCCCGGCCATTCTGGCGCTGGATCGGCTGTTGCAAGACGGTGGGACACTGGCCAGCCTGTCTGACGAAACCCGTACTCACCTGCGTGGTTTGTTGCCGGAGTACGTCAAAACCGATAACCCGCTGTTGCTGAATCCGGAGCTGCAACCGCAGCAGCTGGCGGCGGTTGCCAATACCCTGCTGGCAGACAAGCAGGTGGATGCCTTGCTGGTCATCTATATTCCCGGCCTCGGAACCGATGCGCTGGCCAATGCGCAAGCGTTGGTAAAAGTGGCCAAAAATTTCAACAAGAGTGTTATCACCAGCTGGATTGGTGAATTTTCGGTTGAAACATCACGGGATTTTTTTGACGAGCAAGGCTTGCCAACGTTCGATACCCCGGATAATGCCATTACGGCGTATATGTACATGGTGCGCCATCAGCTGACTCAGGAATTACTGAAAGAAACACCCGAAAGTCTGGAGATACCGATATCCAATGCTTATATGGATGTCGACAAGGAGATTCTCGACAATCATCGGCCTGGCGACTATTTATGGCCGAATTATGCCTGGAAGCTGCTCAAGGCTTACGGTTTTGCGTTTGCGGAAAACCGCTATCGAACGTCATTGTCGGAGCTGCTGGAGGCGGCACCGGACATACCTGATCCGTGGGTGTTGCGGGTACATCACCGTGATTACCTTTATCCCTTTGCTTATGGACGTAATCCGCGAGAGCGGATGCGCAGTGTGGTACGGAATATCCAGTCGCTGGATGAGTTGATGGAAGGTGCGGAAAAGCTGGAGACTGAAATCGCCGAGCGTTTTCCAAAAAGCCCGGTACTGGGGTATACCGTTCAGACCATGCACCGAGCCCTCGATAATCTGCAGTTTTCATTTGGTATTGGTCGTGATGTCGAAATCGGACCTTATCTGTTTTTTGGCGGCGGCGGTACAACGGTTGATACCCTGGTTGACCGGCAGGTGGCGCTGCCGCCGTTAAATGCCAATCTGGCGGAAAAACTGATCAAACGCAGTCATTTCTACGCCGTGTTACAAGAACGCTCCGATAATATTGAGCGGGAGCTGGTGACGCTGGAGCGCTGGCTAGTGGCGCTATCGCATATTGCGCTGAATCATCCATGGCTGGCCGCGTTGGAGGTGAATGCCATTCGGCAACGGGTCGGGCATTACATTGCCATTGGTATTGCGGGTGAAGTCGGCCATCCGGTCAAAAGTGCCATCATGCCTTATCCTAAAGAACTTGAGTCATCGTATCAGGGGCGCAGTGGTACGCATTATCAGGTGCGACCCATTCGGGCAGAGGATGAGCCGTTGCTGGAACGTTTTTATGGTGGTTTAAGCGCGGAATCATTACGACTGAGGTTTTTTGGCGCCCGTCGCCAGTTTGATCACAGCGAGTTGGCGCGTTTTACCCAAATTGACTACGACCGGGAAATGGCCTTCGTAGCCTGTATTGATGGCCGGTTAATGGGCGTGGTACGGGCCTGGATTGATCCGGATGATGTGGCGGGAGAGTATTCGGTTATTGTCGACGATCAATGCCGGGGCGAAGGTTTGGGTAAGCAACTTATGCAGATTATGATAAATTACCTGACTAATCGCGGTGTTCTGCAGATGTTCGGTACAGTGCTTCCACACAATCAGGGAATGTTGAATTTGAATCGACGTCTTGGGTTCACTCTTCGTCACAACCACGAAGAGGGCGTTGTCGAAGTGACCAAAAATCTGAATCCGCTAAAGTATGCCTGGCAACGAAATCGTATGTATCCGGCGTGAACAACTTGGTACTATTCGGCAAAAATGAATCATCATGAGTGCAGTTTGTTGCTTGTGAGTTAATAAATAGCGAGGTTAACCTTTGATTTCTGTGTTGGTAGTCGATGATCATGAGCTGGTGCGCTCAGGGATCTCAGCATTGCTGGCTGACGCAAAGGGAATTGAAGTCGCAGGACAGGCTGAAAGTGGTGAACAGGCAATCCAGTTTGCCAAAGACCATGAGCCGGACGTTATTCTGATGGATGTTCAGATGCCAGGTATCGGGGGGCTGGAAGCAACCCGAAAGATTACTCGCAGCTTTAAGGATATTCGTGTGATTGCGGTGACTGCCTGTGATGATAATCCTTTTGCCCAGCGTCTGTTACAGGCAGGGGCATCGGGCTATATTACCAAGGGTGCTGATGCTGACGAGATGATCAACGCCATTATGAAAGTGCATCGCGGGCAGAAATACATCAGTACCGAAATTGCCCAGCGTATGGCGTTGAAGCCATTTCAGGAGAGTTTTCATAATCCGTTTGATGATCTGTCCGAACGGGAAATGCAAATTGCCTTGATGATTGTTAACTGCCAGAAGCCGGCAGCGATTGGAGAAAAGTTGTTCCTCAGCCCCAAAACCGTGAACAGTTATCGTTACCGGGTGTTTGAGAAGCTAGGCATCGACGGCGATGTTGAACTGACCCGTCTGGCGATTCGTCACGGGGTGATTGACGCCAACAGCGGTAGCTGAATGTCCGGGTTTGATATTTCAGCGTTTCTTAAGACGCTGACCCAACGAGCGGGTGTTTATCGGATGTACAGTGCTGATCAACAGCTACTGTACGTCGGCAAAGCCAAAAACCTCAAGAATCGGGTTTCCAGCTACTTTCGTTCGCGGGGACTGAATACCAAGACGGTAGCTTTGGTGTCCGGTATTGATTATATCGAAGTCACGGTCACCGCCAGTGAGGCCGAAGCGCTGCTACTGGAACAAACACTGATCAAGCAGCATCGTCCGCCGTATAACATCCTGCTGAAAGACGACAAATCCTATCCCTACCTGCACTTGTCAGATCATGCCTTTCCCTTGCTGGCTTATCGTCGCGGCAAGCGATCCAGTCGTGGTGGTCAATACTTTGGGCCTTATCCCAATTCGGCAGCCGTGCGTGAAGCGCTGAACTATTTGCAGCGTTTGTTTCTGTTGCGCTCGTGTGAAGACAGCTACTTCAATCATCGCAGTCGCCCCTGCTTGCAGTACGAAATAAAACGCTGTTCGGCACCCTGCGTCGGCCTTGTTTCTGAGGAGGATTATCGCCGGGATATTTATCACGCCTCGCTATTCCTTAACGGTCAAAACCAGCAGTTGATGCAAAATCTGCAACAGCAGATGCTCGATGCCTCAGGGGGGCTGAATTTTGAGCGCGCGGCGGAAATTCGTGATCGTATTGAATTGTTGCGCCAGGTGCAGGAGAAGCAGCGCGTCGATAGCGGCAACAAGGACGCCGATGTGTGGGCGCTGCTGGAATATGAAAATGTGATATGTATCCACCGTCTGGCTTTTCGTCAAGGACGCCTGGTGAGCAGTAAAAATTATTACCCTGATAATCCGGCCGGGGAAGAACATGCGGACTTGCTGCTTGGCTATATTGGCCAGTTCTATCTGTCCGACTTCGCTGCCGAAGGGATGCCTGCGGAATTGATTGTGGATGCCGCAGCCGATGAGATTGCTGTTGTGCAAGAAGCACTTCGGCTGCGGTTCGAACGTATTGTACGTCACAGTCGGGGAGTGCGTGGCGAACCGCGACAGTGGCGTGCGATGGCAGAAGATAATGCCCGCTCTGGAGCACAGGCTAAAATATCAGGCCATCAGGTGGCCCGGAAAAAACTGGCTCAGGTGGCTGAGTTGCTCCGACTGGTTCGCCCCCCTGCGCGAATAGAGTGTTTTGATATAAGTCATTCCAAAGGCGAGGCAACCTATGCATCGTGTGTGGTATACGATCTGTCTCTTATACACATCTCCGAGCCCACGAGACAGGCAAAATCTCG
>OJIO01000055.1_pt1 | contig 89624 bp, 88 predicted proteins | sample 1595621 | NCBI WGS metagenome assembly OJIO01 (sample SAMN05416776, study PRJEB24817) | seawater metagenome | isolation source: Sea water | place: Canada:Atlantic | collected 2013-07 | reverse complement strand
GAGATTTCTGCCTGTCTCGTGGGCTCGGAGATGTGTATAAGAGACAGATTATGGAGGGAGTGGATTTATTCAGAAAGGAGGAAGGACTACTATAAAGGAGTATAACACCTCTAATTTGCTTGGGTGGGCATTAGATTTTGACCTTTTAGCAATGTCAAATATAACCAACTATTCAACAGAAGAAACAGTACACTCCTTAAGAGCAAAGGGCAGCAGTGAAGTGATAATTAGTGAATACAAGGGCAAAACAAGTAGTAGAGATATAGAGGTAACAGGAAGTGAAAAACCAGTAACAAGACTAATAATTTCCAATGCAAAAGAGGCTAATAAAATAGTGTACATAGTGGAACCAGGGGCCTTTTTGAAGATTAACGGGTCAGAAAAGAAGACAAAATAATGCGATATGAGCGAAAATATCGAATCGAAAATCAACATTATCTCCAAGTACTGCAAGAGGTAATGACAATAAAGGGTGCATTTTTTTCTTCCTATCCAGATAGGTGGGTTAACAGTATCTACTTGGATAATATGAACTATGGAGCACTAAGAGAGAACCTTTCAGGTGTATCGAATAGGAGCAAATACAGAATGAGGTGGTATGGTGAAAACGTCCAAATAATTCCAAACCCTATTTTGGAGGAGAAAGTAAAAGCTAATTTGCTTGGTTACAAAAACCTTCAGAAACTAGAATCAACGACATTAAGTGTTAAAAATTTAAGACAAAGACTTGATATTGGTTTACTAAAGGACTTGAGCTTAGAACCAGTAGTGATGATAAGATATTTAAGAACCTATCTAGAATCTTTTGACCGCAGAGTAAGGATAACGATTGATAGAGATCTTCAATATAGAGGTGTTAACAACTACGAAGTTGATCCATTTTCGGATAATGATGAGGCGATTATTCTAGAAATAAAGTATGATCAAGAAATTGAAGACGAAATCCAAGATATCTTACAATCTGTCAAATATAGATTGACTAAAAACTCTAAGTTCGTATCAGGAATGATGGGATATTGGGGTTAGTACCCAAAGTGCTTCAACTGTCGATCATCATCTCTCCACCCTTCTCTAACTTTGACATTCATTTGCACAAAAACAGGATGGCCGACGAATTCTTCTATTTTCATTCTAGAATCTGTCCCTAATTTTTTAATAGCGGATCCAGCTTTACCAATAATTATCCCTTTTTGGGTTTTACGAGAAACATATATTGTTCCATATATGTGTGCAAACGGCTTCCCATTCTTTTCGGAATCTTTATACTCGTCTATGATCACTTCGCAAGAATATGGGACTTCTTGTTTATATTGAGTAAGGATGCATTCTCTTACAATCTCACTTACGAAGAATCTTACACTCTTGTCACTTAATTGATCCTTAGGATAGTAAGCGGGGCCTTCTTTTAGTTCTGACAAGATTGATGTCATCAACTCCTCAAGGCCAATTTTATTAAGGGCAGATATTTCAAAGACTTTGTCAAATGATAAGATGTCTGCCCACTTCGATTTCAGGGTAGTCAATTTATCACCTTTATCAAGATCGATTTTATTAATAATGAGATATTTTGGCACATCAGATTTTCGAAGTAATTGAATTACTTTTTCGTCTCCTTCATAATCCTCAAACAAGTCCATTACAAATAATAAGACATCAGCATCTTCGAAGCTAGAATATGCAAACCGATTCATACTTTCATGCATGCCATAAGATGGATCCTCAATTAGACCAGGGGTGTCAGAAAAGACGATTTGAGTATCATCATCATTATAAATTCCAAGAATCCTGTGCCTGGTTGTTTGGGGCTTACTTGTAATTATCGACATTTTTTCCCCAAGGAGACTATTCATCAAGGTAGATTTTCCTACGTTAGGTTTTCCTATGATGTTTATAAATCCTGACTTATGCATATGATTAGTATCTAAGTTGTTTGGTAGCTCTTTTCATGGAATCCAGTACTTGTGCAATAGCTAATACAGGAGCTTTGTGCCTCCAATTAATGTTATTATAAATTGGCCCAAGGTTAACATAGTATTGAAGTTGACTTAACTCCATCTCTTGTAAAACATGACCTTGCACGTTTACGAATGTAATCCAGCCTTCTTCATCGGATGCGTCTTCGTACCATTCTTCATAGTAACTGTCATCATCGCCATGGAAGTTCAAAACATTGTCACAGAATATGATAAACTTGTTAATTTTTTTTCGGAGAAGGTAATCTATAACTTCCCTTTTTAAAAACATTATATCATTTCCTATACTGTCGTTCCATTCTCCGATGAGTTCTATCATGGCTATTCCCTCTTCATAATCGGCGAAAAGCACTTTTGTGTACAATGTTAGAGATCCGAAATCGTCCCATTGAGGATGTATGAAAAAGTTATAGACTTTGTTTGTAAAAGTAAACTCATCATAGACCTTACCAAAGAATGGAGACTCCTTATCCTCTGTAGCTACGTAATATTCCCTCCATTTATAGTAAGGTTCTATATCATGCATAATTTTAGTATTATCTGACGGGTAGTCAAATTATGCAAATGAAGCAAGAAGAGTCTTAGCTTTTTTATCTCCCATTTTAGCAGCGTCTTTTATATCTTTTATATATCCATTTTTACCTGCTTCTTTTTTGGCAACACCCCTCATTCTTAAAATTTCGCCCTCGTTGATGTCTGACTTAGGCTGTTGAGGCACCTCTAATGCTTTATTAAGTTGGACTAATGCTTCATTATATTCTCCTTTTTTGATCAGCAGACTTCCATACTGGAATAATGACCAACGGATGTAGTTATTATTGATGTCATCCTTACCAAACTTCCTGTTCGAATATAACTTAAGGTCAAATTCTGCAAGGTCGTATTGTTTAAGCTTTAGGTGACATTCAGCTTTCAGTTTTCTAGCTTTCCAGTAAATCGGTTGAAGGGCAATAGACTTCTTAAGTGTTTGGTTAAAATCCTCAATGGCCAGTTCCCAATCTTTGTTAAGAAAGTGAACTCTTGCTCTACCAAAGTATGCTGAAGGAATCGTTGGGTCTATTCCTATTGCTTTTGTATAATCTCTTGCAGCGTCATGATAGTTTTTCATTCGAAAACAAACCTTAGCACGTCTTTCATATGCTTGAGCGTGTCTATCATATTTCTCTATAGCTTTATTTAGAAAAGAGATTGCTTCTTCTTCTTTTCCCTTTTCCTTTACTAGCCTTCTACCTTTTAGAAAAGATTGAACAGCAGCTTTGTCACTTGTTGGTTCCATAAGATTATAGTGCATAATCTTTCCACTTTCGGACATCCAAGCACGGATCGATCCAGTAACGGCAAATTGAGAACAATAGCTCAATAGACTAATAGTATTTTTGTACACCTTCTCTGATATCTGACCTACAAACCTAGGAATTTCCATTGTAAGTTTAGCCTCATCAAATAGTTCTTCAGCAGTAAAAATCACTTGATTTTTGTGATATTGTTCTGCCCTTTGGACAAACATTTTATGTACTTTTTCAAAACTTTTAGCGGTACCAAATTCTAATCTACCCTGAACTATTGTCTTAAAATATATCTTTTGAAATTCTTGATCCATATCTCTTCAATTGAGAAAAAATTATGCCTAAAAAGTGATTAAAATATTTATCTAAGAGCTGTTTTGTTTAGTTAAACTTGTAACTTATTGACAGATGCACAATTAGACAAAAAGTAAGAGAGCAAAATTAGACTAAAATAATTTAAAAAATAATTTCCAAGACTAATAGTGTAGAAAGAAAACAAACCGTCCTCCAAAAAGTTGTTAAAACAAATATAACACAAGGCTCTTGAATAAATTATAATTTATTTATTCCGAAAGTGATACACATCAGAAAGATACGTATTACATTAAGTTGTAATCTTTTTGAATTGAATTTATTGATACATTGTCAACAATATAAATATAGTAAAAAACCCTGAATATCAAAGCAATAGAACCAATATTGGTTAATAAAAAGCCCGAACGCTTACTTGATTTTCTTTTTCTTTTTAGTGCCAAAAGGAGCAGTGAGCGAGAAATTAGGAAGAATATGAAAATCATTTGAGTAGATTATACCCGGTTGAAGTAATATATCTTTTATAATTTTAATTTCAATGAGTGTTGTGCCAACAAGAACATCATCCAAATATAGACCATCGTTAACGATTCTGACTTTATCTGATAATGATATAATGAAATTATATAAAGCTGCAAATTCACGATCGCCATCGCCTAACGCTCTAGACAGGGTTGGTGCAAAGGTGAAATTTGTCCTCATGCCACCAATAGTGATTGGTATAGAAGTATAGAGTACCAGCACCATCATTATTGAATAAGATTTTGGTTGAAAGACCAAGGTGAATATTGTTGGAAATGGCACCACTATACTTAGCACCTAATTGCATTACCGGCAAAGCTGCGTCATTATCAACAAATATTTATAGAAGCTCAAAAACAAATGATACATCCAGATTATTATTCAGTCCAAAAGAAAGATTTTGTCCAAAAAAAGCATAATTTCTATAAAAATGATTTGCTGCACCATTTGGAATTGCAGTTGATACATAGAATGGTTCACTATAATTATTTTCATTGGAGACCGAATGGTTATTATAGATGATTTTGACAGATGATTTAGATAATGTTATGACACCAAGAATTTTATTTTTAATTGTTACTGAATCTGAAGAGATACTTATTAGTTCACCTAAGAAGATTTGTTTATCTGTAGTCTTTATCTTAACAAATTCATGATTATTTAGCTGACCACGGCACTGAAGAGTAAAGCCGAGTATAAAAATGATAAATATATATCTCATTTGTAATTAGGATCCGTGAAATCATTAAACAGAGACCCGATTTATACCTTTTAAAAATGGTACAAATCTAAATTCTCCAAAATCTTCCTTTTCATAACGACCATCAGCATGTTTTGTTATTCTTATCATCCTTTGACTTTCTCCTTCTCCTAAAGGAATTATGAGCATTCCTCCAATATTAAGTTGATCTAACAAATCTTGAGGTACAAATGGTGCACCACATGTAACCAAAATACGGTCGAAATTTGCAAATCGAGGAGATCCTTTATATCCATCACCTAACAATGTTCTGATTCTGCCGAATCCAAGTTGATTAAGGAGCTGTTCTGTTTTTCGAAAAAGGTTTTCTTGCCGCTCTATTGTGTATACTTTGACCCCTAAGTATGATAGAACACAAGCTTGAAATCCGCTTCCTGTTCCTATTTCTAGAACACGCTCAGTCCCTTTCAATTCTAACAAGCTGGTTTGAAAAGCTACTGTATATGGTTGAGAAATCGTTTGTTCAGCATCAATAGGAAATGCGACATCAGTATAAGCCCATTTTGCAAAAGCATTATCCAAAAATAAATGCCTAGGAATATTCATAAAGGCACTCAAAATACGTTCATTGGTGATTCCTTTTTGACGAAGAGTAGTAACTAGTTTGGACCTAAGACCTTTGTGGGTATATGTATCTCTCAATTAAATGTTGATTTTCAGTTGTTTATAAATAACACATAGTTATAATGCATAAATAACGGAAAAAGTTTTTGCAATGCCAAATTGAGGGTTATAAGAATTTCTTTATCTATAAAAGGAGCTTATATATTTTTAGGGACTAATTTCCAGAGGCTATCATTCGGGTTTGGCGCCACTTTATATCTTTTGAAATCTTGGGATATAGGGTGCCGGAAAGATAATTCATAAGCGTGAAGATAAATGCTTCTATCTTTGTTTTTTCTTCTTGCTCCATATTTTACATCCCCTTTGATTGGGCATCCAAAGTTAGCCAATTGACTTCGGATTTGGTGAAAACGACCGGTAACCAATTCGACCTTAAGGATAGTATAGTTGTCAAGCGTCACTATCGTTTCAAACTTTAGAGTAGCCTCTTTAGCTTCTTTGTCTCCTTTCTTTCCTATTACAGATTTGTTAGCTTGGGTTTTAATCAGATAATCTGTCAATTCTCCAGTTTCTGTTTTAGGCCTACCTTCAACAATAGCCAGATAGAATTTTCTGATTTTTTTCTCTTTGATCTGCTCTGTTAGGAAATTGGCAGCAGTGGTGTTCTTAGCAAATAAAGCCAGCCCACTTACAGGTCTGTCAATTCTATTAATAATATGAAGATCATGTTTAGCGTATGATTCTAGTAAGTTTTTGAGGTTTTTATCCTCGGACTTGTCTAGAACGCAAGGCATTCCAGCTAATTTTAAAGCTACTATATATTGGTTATTGTTATCAACAATAAGGTCAGAAATCTCAAAAAAATCTTGCATATTATTCTACTTCTTCATAGTCTATGAACCCCTCGTCTTTTTCTTGATTTAGCTGTTGAGCTTTTTTCGCAGCAACTATTTTTGCTACTTGTGAGACTCTATATACTCCGTATATGATCGCTATGAGAATTATATATTTCATTCCTCAAGTTTATATGAATGGTCTTGAAAATATTGAACCACAAAGATAATCTATTTGTGGACAATTATCTGATTCAAGAGGAAGCTTGTAAATCTGTTGACCTTTCAATGCGAATCATTTGCAAATTGATAATCCAAACAAAACTTTTGATATCTTTGAACCGTGCTAAAAAACTACTATAAATTTATACTTTTCTTAATAGTGATTCTTGCTATATTTTCCTGTTCAGGAGAAAATGGTAGTATTTTTAAACCTAAACGCGTTTCTCCGCCCTCAATAGAAGACAGAGTTGCTTTGTCCCAAGCAGAAAACCTTGGACGGGCATCATGGCAACAACCGACCTTTATAGTTGGTAAATTAGCTAAATTGGAAGGAAAAACGGTAGCTGACATAGGTTCAGGGACTGGGTATTTCACTTTTCAATTAGCTCATAAGAAAGCGAACGTAATAGCAATAGATATTGATAAAGAAATGCTTGCTTTTATTGAGAAAAAGAAGCTTGCTTTTATTGACACCTATAAATCTGATATTAGTCCTAATATAGAAACCCGCCTAGCCGAACCCAATAACCCGATGCTTAGAATCGAAGAGGTAGACAAGGCACTCATTGTAAATACAATCGGATATATCGAAAACCTTTCAGCATATTTAAAAACACTTAAGCTAGGAATAGTAAAAGGAGGATTATTGGTCATATCTGATTATAAAGCACCCGCGATGAATGTACCTTCACCTTCAGAGGAGAAGATCGTCAGTGTAGTAAAACTAAAGCAAGACCTATTGAAAGCAGGATATGTAAACATAACGGTAGATGATACGACTCTTCAGTATCAATATGTAGTTACAGCTGAAGTACCTGAGTAAAAGTAAGTTGTTATACTTTAAGTTTGTGAAATATCAAATTCAGTTATTGATAAAAATCGTCTCCAATGTTCTTTAAACTAATACTTAAACAAGCTAATTATTGAGTGAATATTCATTGTGAAATCAAAAACAACTACTTTCGCATAAAACACAAAACATGAAAATTGTATCCTGGAATGTAAACGGTGTGAGAGCAGCTGTAAAAAAGGACTTTTTGGCCGAAGTGAAAAAATCTAAAGCGGATATATATTGTATCCAAGAAACAAAGGCACAGGATGATCAGGTATTAGAGGCATTAGCTGATCTCAAAGGATATAAAATCAATGTAACATCTGCAGAAAAGAAAGGATATTCTGGTGTCTCCATCTTTAGTAAGGAGGAGCCAATCTCTGTCTCTAAAGGAATAGGCATAGAGGAGCATGACAATGAAGGGCGGGTCATTTGTGCCGAATTCGAAAAGTTCTTCATGGTCAATGTTTATGTTCCAAATAGCGGATCTGGTCTCAAAAGACTAGAGTATAGAGCGACTTGGGATATTGCATTTGCAGATTATCTTGCAGATTTAAGAAGAATAAAACCAGTCGTTGTAACTGGTGATTTTAATGTAGCACATCAGCCCATAGATCTTGCTCGGCCAAAACCAAATTATAATAAAACAAGTGGGTATACACAGGTAGAAATCGACGGTATCTCTAATCTACAAAACAAAGGATTTGTAGATGCCTACCGAACATTATATCCTGAGAAAGTAGAGTATTCTTTTTGGAGTGTAAGGTTTGGAGCAAGAGCTAAAAATGTAGGATGGAGAATTGATTACTTCTTGGTGGATGAACTACTTAAAGAACATATTACCGAATCACAAATTCATACTCAGATAATGGGAAGTGATCATTGCCCTATCTCTGTGGAGTTGAAATTCTGAAACGATGCGCAAACGACTTACTTATTGTTTTCATTTTAGGGTATAATATGATCTCTTTTGGACAAAAACGTTCAATAGGTGATTGCCTATTTCTGTGAATTACATTTTTGTGAACAAACAGTCGTTTTCTGCACTTGGATTGTCATTGAGATATAATTTATAAAAAAGGCAAAATGCAAAAGATAGAACACATAGGTATCGCAGTCAACTCTCTCGAACAAGGAGAAGCACTATATGAAAGCTTACTAGGAGTGAAACCTTATAAAAGAGAAGAGGTGTTGTCGGAAAAGGTTACGACCTCGTTTTTCCGTCAGGGACCCAATAAAATAGAGTTGCTTGCTCCTATAGGAGATGATGGTCCGATCAGTAAATATTTGGCAAAGAAAGGTCCAGGAATGCATCATATCGCATATGCCGTGACAGATATATTAGCGGAAATGGAAAGATTAAAGTCCGAAGGATTTCATTTGCTAAACGAACAACCAAAACGAGGAGCAGATAATAAATATGTTTGCTTCGTCCACCCGAAAACAGCTGGGGGAGTCCTGGTAGAGCTGTGTCAAGAAATCCCTGATTAGTGGAACTAGAATTTTACCATTACGCAATAGCAATCATAGGAGGATTCATAGCTGCGATCATGAACACACTCGCGGGATATGGGTCTATAATCACACTTACAATACTGATGGATGTTTTAGGATTGCCTGCGAATATGGCCAATGGAACTAACCGTGTCAACATACTGGCAAATGGGGTAGCAGGAAGCCTGGGTTATTATAAAAACGGAAAACTTTCTATAGAAAAAGGCAAATGGATATTAATAACTGTGTGTCTCGGTGCCGTAGTAGGTATTTTGTTGGCTGTCAATGTTAGCAACGAACAATTCAGGGATATATTCAAGTATTTAGTTGTTGTTCTTTTTCTATCGATAATAGTCAATCCAAAGAGATGGATTAGAGAAACAAGTGAAGTGACACATCTTCCATGGTGGAAACTAATCATTATATATTTTCCAATAGGTGTATATGGTGGATTCATACAGATGGGTATGGGCATTGTCTTCTTGATGGCAGCCGTTTTGGTGTCAAAGTACACCATCATCAAAGCCAATGCATTAAAGCTGGTACTGGTGGTTCTTTACACGATTCTTTCCATATTTATTTTCCATTATAATGGATTGATAGATTGGAAAATTGGAGGGGTCCTGTCCATAGGGACAGCAGCAGGAGGATACTTTACGGCTAATTATGCCTCAAAAAATAATAATGCAAACCTATATGCGTATAGATTTTTAGTGGTGATTGTATTGATGGTTTTGTTGAGAACTTTCGGAGTGTTTGATTACTTTTTTGGATAGTATGTTGATAGACTTAATGGGGCAATAAGAGCGTAGAAATAGTTTAATAAAGTTAATTCGTCATAAAAGTCGACTATATTAGGTGTCAAATCTTATACACATGAAAAAAGTATTGCTTTTGTTAATTGGTATTGTAATGCTATTCACTGAGTGCGAGCCCAAACCTGTGTCAAGAGAAGCCACAACTGAATTACCTATGGAAAATTACTTTTGATTCCTTAAGAGCAGCCAAGGCAGGAGCAGACGACTACGGTATGCATCAATATGTTATGGCACTACTTAAAAGAGGCCCTAATAGAGACCGAAGTGAAGAGGAGGCTATAAAATTACAGGCGGCACACATGGAGAATATCGGTAGATTGGCTGATGCGGGAAAATTAGTTTTGGCAGGACCGTTTCTAAAAGAAGGAGACTTAAGAGGAATCTATATTTTTGATGTGAAAACTGAAGAAGAAGCAAAAGCACTTGTTTAAACAGACCCCGCTATCCAACAAGGAAGTCTGGTTATGGAGCTTATTCCTTGGTATGGTTCAGCAGCCCTTATGGAAATAGGGGAAATTCACAAAAGAATAGCTAAAATAGAGATGTAATTCAAGACCTAATCGTAACATATAAAAAACAACTTTTTTCATGACTAAGCCAATAGTAAAAGGTAATTTTCAAATTCAAAAAATGAATGGAAAAGGTGCATGGTCATATGTTTTACTCCCGATTTCTGTTCCTAAAACAGGGTTGCCTTTTGGTTGGTATATTGTAAAAGGGTTGATTGGTGACTATGAAATTGAACAATTCAAATTATGGCCTACAAAGGATAAGCAACTATTCCTACCAATAAAAGCGGCTATTCGGAAAAAAATAAAAAAGGAAGCGGAAGACGTTGTGTTTATTGAGCTTTATAATGATTATAGTACTGTAGATGTTCCAGATGAATTTCAAATAGTATTAGGAGAGTTTCCTTCAGCATCGAACTTCTTTTATGGATTGAGTGAAACAAGTAAAAAGCAATACATAGATTATATATATAGCGTAAAATCTGAAGAAGCTAAAGATAGGCGATTAGCAAAGACGATAGAAAAACTGGAACAAGGCCTCAAGTTTCACATGAAATAGATAATAAGAAGTATAAAAAAAAGAGAATACACAACGGCACTCTCTTTTTAATTTCGTCTTATCTATTTACTATTTAAACGGATCAGAAAACTTCACATCAGCAATGACCTCCTTATCTGTTAATGTCAGTAAATATGCTTTTAAACTGGCTTTGTCATCATCTGTAAAGTTCATTTTTTTAGCAACATCGCCAGATCTAAGGTTGTTATGAAGATTATCATGATTTTGAATTCCTTCACTATAATGGTTGATAACATCGTCTAATGTGGCGAATCGGCCATCATGCATATAAGGCCCTGTAAGTTCAATGTTTCTTAAAAAGGGTACTTTGAAAACTCCTATTTTTGAAGGGTCAGAAGAATGTTCTCCAACTCCTTTGTCTTCATAGTTAATATCAAGGCCATTATTAGCTGTAGCCACTTCTGTAAATTGATGATCAAAAGAATGACATGAAGCACAGTTATCCATATAAAGTGTCTTTCCTATATTTTCTTGAGCAGTGTATCCAACAAAGTCTGCAAAAATATTAAGATCAGATGCCATAGATTCAGCATCAAACTTAGAATGGTTTGATACGATACTGTTTACAAACTCTTCAATAGCTTCTAACACTCTATGTTCAAGAATATCTTGGTCCCCATATGCCTTTTCGAAAAGAATTTTATAGTCTTCTTGGTTTATTAATCGATTTACCAACTCACTCATATTAAGCCCCATCTCGATTTCACTCGTGATTGCAGCCTTTGACTGAGAAGAAATATCAGTATTAGACTCATCCCAAGAGAAAAGCGCTTGATTTCCAAAACTGTTACCTCCTCCTCGGTATGAGGTTTCAAAACCAATTGTATTTCCAAGAGGAAGTGAATTTCTAGTAGTTACTTCACCGTCGAACCCTTCACTAAATGCAACATCATCTGCAAAAGCTAAGCTTTGTTGATGACAAGATGCACAAGAAATCACATTATTAATAGAAAGTGTTTTGTCATAAAATAGTACCCTGCCTAGTGTTGCCTTGTGGCTAGATCTCCTTGATTGTATATTTCCTTCTTCAAGGTGATTATTAAAGAAATCTTCTTCGAAGGCGGGACTATAGTCATATAATTCTGAAGGCAAATCTAGCCTTTGTGTCAATTGCTCATATTCCTCATCTGTATAATCTATGTAAGTAGATTTGATTTCGTCATCACATGATTGTGCCAATAGGGCAAAAATAAAGAGACAAAAAATTCTTGATAAAGTTATTTTCATAATTGCAAGATTAATTTTAATGTAATTGATAATAGTCAACTAATGATTAACGAAGCTAGTTACACTTTTGTGACAAAGGCAGTTCAAAATTAAACCAGAATCAAGCCCATGTGTAAAACGAAATACGTTATGTTATAATTCACTTGAATAGCCACATTAATAATTTTATATACTTTTACGGATCAATTCCATTGTAGACTTAATATATATCCATGAAAATCATCCACATCTTTTTTGTTTTACCAGTTCTTTTTTTGATCGCATGCGGTGACAGTTCTTCTGATTCAAATGAAATATTAGTTGGTTCGTGGGATCTGGTTCAGTTGAATGGGGACGGTACAGCCTCTACAACGAAAGGAGGATCAACAACCGAAATGGATATTGCAGTCACCAGTGGTGAGGTAGAATATGTGATCAATTTTACAGAAGGCAGTTACGTAACCGCAGGGTCATATAGTGTAACTAACGAAACCATTGATGCCAATGGAGGCAAAGTCTTTGAACCATTGATGTATACAAATGCATCAGGTAGTGGCACATATAAATTAGAAGATAATATATTGACAGCTGGAGGTCCATTCATCGGTGTGCAAATCGTAGGAGTCAATCTTGGATTGATGGCAGGCGAGCAAGAGTCTACTATAGAATCTCTGACGGCAGAAGAATTAACTTTATCAAATACTCAAGAAAAGAGTTTAATACAGGGGGATTCAACAATAACAGTTGTACTAAACATGCGATCTGTTTGGACTAAACGATAAATGACGTTCTTATTAAATGGACATAATTTACCTATTTATTAACCACTCCTTAGTTGCTTCGAACTCTAGAGGTAAAGAATGAGCTACTTTTTCTTTACCAACTAAAGCTTGTAGACGATCCGGCACGTCAACAGGCCTAGGCAATACATCATTCACAATATCTAAAAACTTAGCCGGATGAGCCGTCTCTAAATAGACACCAATGTGATCAGGATTCAGTTTTTGGAAATGTTTTATTGCAGCATAGCCAATAGCCCCATGTGGATCAGCTACATAGCCATAAAGATTATAAATGTCTTTCATCACCATTTTGTCTTCATCATCATTTAAATAAAACCCAGAGACATCAGCTTTGAGTGCTGTGTAATCATTGTCATATAGTGCAAGCAATCTTGTAAAGTTACTCGGAGCACCGACATCCATAGCATTAGAGATGGTAGGGATAGAAGGCTTAGGCTTGTAGACGCCTGTTTCTAAGTAATCAGGCACTATCTTATTAATATTTGTTGCAGCAATAAAGTGATCGATAGGCAATCCCATCTTTTTGGTCAATAGTCCAGCTGTGAGATTTCCGAAATTTCCACTTGGAACAGAGAAGACGACTTTCTTCCCATACTTTTTCACTTGTTTATATGCTTCAAAATAGTAAAATGTCTGTGGTATCAATCGAGCAATATTAATACTATTCGCACTACTGAGGTTGTATTTTTTAGTTAATTCGGGATCAAGAAATGCTTGTTTCACAATCGCCTGACAGTCATCGAAAGTTCCATCGATCTCTAGTGCTGTTATATTTTTTCCTAAGGTGGTCAATTGTTTTTCTTGTAAGTCACTCACTTTCCCTTTTGGATAAAGAATGATTACCTCTATTCCAGGAGTATTATAAAATCCTGCGGCCACAGCACCTCCAGTATCCCCACTAGTTGCTACTAAGATTGTAATATCTTTTTCTTCCCCTTTGATGAAATGTGAAATCAACTCTGCCATAAATCTTGCTCCAAAGTCCTTAAAAGCCAAGGATGGTCCATGAAATAGCTCAAGAGTTCCAATACTATCATTGTGCATCTTTACAGGCGCAGGGAAGTTTATCGCACGATCAATAATACCGCGAATATTATCTTTAGATATATAATCACCGATCAGTGTAATAGCTACATTATAAGCAATATCTGCAAAAGAATATTCTTCGATACGATCGAAAAATTCAGGCGATAATTTAGGAATATGAGTAGGCATATAAAGCCCCCTATCTTCTGGAAGAGACTTTAGGACAGCCTCTTTTAGATCAACAATGTTGTCTGGATTGTTTGTACTATAAAGTTGCATATTGTAATTCTTGTATTCTTTTCTTTGTGTAAGATTACGTAATTTGATTGAGATGGAGATTGGCTTTCGCAGAAAACTGACTCATTGATTGGTTTTGCAAGAAACAAGCAAAAGGGATTAATAATAAAAAACATTCTACCAGCCAAACAAACGGACTTTCACTTCTGACGATTTGTAATTAACTAGGTCAATATTCCATCTATAAACTTAAAAAACGCATCTGACTGTAATAGGTATAATGTGGAAATGATCAAGCCAACAGCGACCAACATTAGCCGAATATTTGATTTTTTATTTCCTTCTTTTAGGGCTTCTTTATTACCTCTTGCTTTTATTCGAAATCCAGTTTTTATCCTAGCCTTTGCAAGTTCAGCATCAGAAATTTCGGGATTTCCATACTTTGCCATACGTGCTTTCAAGTCTTCCACAGATGGATCATAATGCTGAGGAATATAGTCGAAACGCTTATTTTTCACTCTTCCTCCAAAACTAAAAAATGCCATACAAATAAGATTTTGATTATTTCTAAGATGCTAAATTACGAATAATAGGTGTATCAAGTAATATTAGGTTTCCGTTTTTGGGGTTCAATTCTCATGGAGAACCTAAATACAGCTTGAAAAATCATTATTTGGACTATATTTGATTCGATTCAAAATCATAAGCATGAAATTTCTAAAATACTTCGCACTATTTATTTCAACACTAGCTATTGGAGCATATATTGCGTATCAAAAGTTTCCAGTAAACCCTCCGATCAAAGTTTCTTCTTCTGCATATGAAGGCGGCTTAAATATTAATGGTTTGCAAATGCCAGAGGGGTTTAAAATAGACGTATATGCAGACTCTATCGAAAATGCACGAGCTATGTGTTTGTCTCCTAAAGGAACATTATTCGTAGGTACTCGGAGTAAGGGAAATGTATATGCGATTGTTGATACAGATAAGGACGGCAGAGGGGATAAAAAATATACACTTCTTACAGGAGGTAATATGCCCAATGGTGTCGCTCTGAAAGATGGTGATTTGTATGTGGCAGAAGTAAATAGAATTCTACGATTCAAGGACATAGAAAACCATCTTGACAACCCAGGAAAGCCAGAAATTGTATATGATCAATACCCTACGGAGACACATCATGGTTGGAAATATATTGCTTTTGGGCCTGATGGAAGATTGTATGTTCCTGTTGGTGCACCATGTAACATTTGTGAATCTGAAGAATCCATTTTTGCATCTATCACAAGTATGAATTCCGATGGTACAGACATGAGAATCGAACACGAAGGAATCAGAAATACTGTAGGATTTGATTGGCATCCAACTACTGGCGAATTATGGTTTACGGATAACGGACGTGACTGGATGGGTGATGAAGAACCAGAATGCGAAATCAATAAGGCAACTACAAAAAAGCAACATTTCGGATACCCATATTGCCATCAAGGAGATAAACAGGATCCAGAATTTGGGGTTGGCAAATCTTGCGCTGATTATATCCCTCCTGTTTTGAAAATGGGTCCGCATACGGCTCCTTTAGGGATGGAGTTTTATACTAAAACAAACTTTCCGGCCGAATATCAAAACGACGCATTTGTTGCTCGTCACGGATCTTGGAACCGGAAAGAAAAAATAGGATACGATATCGTAAGAGTTCATCAAAAGGAAGATGGGACTTATGAGCGATTGCCTTTTATATCAGGTTGGCTAAGTGCTGATAAATCAGAAGTTTGGGGCAGACCAGTTGATATGGAACTTATGCCAGACGGAAGTATGTTGATTTCAGATGATTATGCGGATGCCATCTATCGTGTGTATTATTCAAAGTAAGATTTACGATATGAATGAGCTTACCAATCCTTAGGGCTTGGGAATCTCGTTTACAGGAAATGGGAATCTTGGTTTAGAAGCACAAAAAAGGTCAACCCAACCAAATGGATTGACCTATCAACAATAATTAATTCAGACAACTTGACATCTATCGTGATGGCTTTATGTATTATTTCTGAACAGAAGCTTTTATTGTTTTTACCTTACCGTCTTGCTCAAGGGATATGTATATTACTGATGTATTTTGGTCGCTCAAATCAACAGTGAGCTTATTTTCTGAGGGCAGATTTAGCATCTTTTTAAGTGTCTTTCCTTCATTAGAATAGAATATTAGACTGGCAGGAATGTTTTTGTCCAATTGGTATTCTACATTAAACATACCATTGCTAGGATTTGGGCTAGCTGAAAACTTTATAGGGCTCAGTTTTCTAGATTTCTCTTCTTTTTTTTGTAAATCTTGCAGGTTGAATTTCACAGGGAGCACCATACTTGAAGCGATATATCTTCTATCTAAGTATGCTGCTTTCCAAGGTCCTTTTTCGTCAGCTAACTTTTCCATCATGTTTAATACAGCTCTATCGAGACCCCAACCTAGAGACTTACCAATCTTGAAGTTGGTCAATGAACCGTCAGCTTCTACGGTATACCTTACTGTAACAACACCTTCTATATTGTTGTCCATAGCGGCTTTTGGATATTTAATAGTATTACCAACAAAAGTCGCCAATGCTAGGTCAGATCCATCTGCTGTATTGGTTTCTGGGAAATAGGCACTGTTAAACCCATATCCAGCGAGCATGTTTACGTTGATTAACTCTCCATCAATTGCTCTCATGAATTTGTCTTCCTTAGAGGCGGGTTTTTCTTTATTAATGTGAGTTTTGTTAATTGTTCGATAAAAATCATATCCAAAGAGCTGACCATCGATAAGATACGTTGTCAGTTTTTTACCAGGCTTTAGTGTAATTTCTACCACAGAATTATGTTCTATAACACCATACTTTTCGATCATTTTTTCACCTTTCAAGATGTCCATTTTCGCAATGTTTTCTGGATTTATATTATTCATCCAGTCAGAACTTACGACTTTTCCATTGACCACCACAAGTGAACTCCTTAAGCTTGGCATTCCATCAACAATCAATATGCTTATTGCTCCAATATTCTTTTCTTTTCCATCGATATTGATGATTATGTTTTCAAAAAAGAATCTGTCAGTAATTTTAGTCTCTGAGATTAGTTTCACTACTCGATTATTAAACCTGCCATCATTAGAGTGTTCTATGTAAGCATCTTTTTTTACAGCTACTTTTACTAATGAGAACTTTACAACTTCAGCTGTTGATTCTTCCTTCATTCCTACATCTCTTAGGAGGTAAGCAATATCCGAGACCTTTTTAAATTGATCTGCAGTATAAGTAAGGGAAGTTTTATAAGTATATTCTTCCTTTACTTCTTTCTCTTTAGTATTACCTTCCAACTTGAATTTAACTGGAAGCGTATACTGTACTCTTACGGCTTTTCCATTTTGCTTACCAGGGACCCATTTTGGCATTTCTCTCACTATTCTTGCCGCCTCAGCTCCTGTTCCTGCGCCTGGATCCCTTAATGTACTTACATTTGTTACTGATCCATCTTTTTCTATGACCATACGAATAACTGACATACCATCAATTCCTTTTGTCCGTGCTTCTTTTGGGTACTTAATACCCGTATAGATATATTCTAACATCTTGCTTTTTGCACACTCTTCTTTTTCTTTTGCTGTTCCTATCATGTCTTCACAGCCAAAGAATCGAGGCATTTCTTGAACTATTTTAAAGATGTCTTCTTTCAGTTCAGTTTTTTCACCTATTACTAAGTTTTCTGTCTTAGACTTTTGGTTGGACTTACCTGCTGCGACAATTTTAGCTACTTCATTCTCTTTTGTATTACCTTCTAATTTAAACTTCACCGGTAATGTATACCGTACTCTTACCGCTTTGCCTTTTTGCTTTCCGGGAATCCAAGTTGGAAATTTATTGACCACCTTTAAAGTCTCTATGCCGCAACCATCTCCTATGTCTCTGACAATCTTTGCTTCTTTTACTGATCCGTCTTTTTCTATTACAAATTGGACAACACACATTCCTTCTACGCGGGCATCTCTAGCTTTTGCAGGATATTTAAGGTTAGAATAGACGAACTCTAACATTTTTTGTTTAGCGCACTGTTCTTTATCGTTGGCAGTTCCATCCATGTCTTCACAACCCGGGAATCGAGGCATTTCTTCTACTACTTTGAAGATGGGGTCACCTTGTAGATCTTTGAATGAAACATTTACAGGAGAATCTCCAACATGTGATTCTTCTAGTATTAGCTTGCCCGATTTATAGTCTATTTTGTAATCCTTATTTTCCTTTAATAGTTTGTCTTTTATTCTCACTTCTACTGATCCTTCTGGTATTTGTTCGCCGAGATTTATCTGACTATCAAATCTAAACTCCTCAGTACTTGTATCAAAAATGTGTCCTTGATATTGATTACCATTTCCAAGATTAAAAACGATTTCTCCCAAAGCACTTTTAGTTTCTTTCTCGATTTTGAATGCCTTTGCAGCCTTAAGTGCATCATCAAGAATCATTTTATTCTCAATGGTTGTCTTATCAGTTATCACTTCTACATATAAGATATCCCCATTCGCATTTGCCTCAGCCTTTATAGAGATCTTACCTTTTATACTTTTATATTTAGTAAATAGAGGTGTCCAGTTTCTTTGAGTGATTTTTCGGCCATCGAAATTAGTTGTTTTGAATTCTGACGTTTCAAGGATTGTCTTTACTCCCTTATCAGCGGCCAATTCAATAAGAGCATTTACTCTATTCCAGTTGGCTTGTTTGATAGTTTTTATTTTGAGGTATCCATCTATTTCTACAATATCTATTATTTGAAGCACCTCATTGTTCGTTAGAGGAGTTCCATTTTGCATATAAGCACCGTTCGACAGAACTGAAATAGTTTGATTTCCCTTTTCCTCAACATCTAAATTCAATATTATTTCCACTTGATTTTTAGAAGCACAGGTCAGCAAAGTATTTACATCTTCTGTTGGAGCATTTGGGTCTAATTCTAATCTTATTGATCGACCTTCATTATGGATACTTCTAAAATATGTACTAAGATCACCGGTGTCTTTGTCTGTGATTGGAAATGTATAAGTACCATTTGCTTCTACTTTAATATCAAAGTCTACATATCTATCAAATAGATTTGAGAAATTCTTTAACATACCTTGATAAGTAGCTCTAACTTCTTGATCATTTCTGAATTCATCTAATTTGTCGGGAGGTAAAACATAAATGAAATTTGTAAAAGAGTATGGTTGATCAAGACTTTTTTCTCCAACGGTAAGAAAGATTCCAAACTCACTCGCCACGTCTTTAAAGTCTGCTGCATCTAAATTTATATTTTCATTGTAAGCATATTTGTTGAGAAGGTTACTCCACGTGACTGTTTTATCTATTGAAAAGTCATCTTCATACGCTACAGATTCATAGAGGGAAGCAAACTCTTTCCTTAGGTCTTCTTTATTGTAAGACTCCCCGAACTGATTAGAGGAAAAAATAAACAACATCGCTAACAGAACAGGTATTGCAGCCAAGTACTTGATCACGGCCGACCGGTTCGATTTTTCTTTGTACATCATCGTTATACGTTTTTTGATTTGTGAATGAAAAAATTGATTTGCCAAAGCAATCTCTAACCCGGAGGTCGACTGCTGAAGCAATAGCTGGCCATAGCTATTTTTATTGTGATCTTGGGTGACATATGCATCCGCCAAGTATTCGTGTGATTGTCTGAGGGCATTTTTGTAGAATATCAGGATTGGGTTGAACCAGAAAAACACCTGGAGCATTTCTGTGAATACAATATCTATAGAATGCCATTGATTAGCGTGTAATTCTTCGTGTTTGAGGACTTTTTCTACTTCATCATTTAATGGTAATTGTTTGCTAATAAATATAAAATGAAAAAAGGAAAATGGTAAGTGATAGTTATCAGATTCTACAAGGGTATAATTGACTTGTGGTGTTTTATCTGCTTGTTTATAGATGTTATATATTCTTTTCAATCCATGTATGAACCGCGAGAGTACGATTAACCCTCCAAGTAAATAGATTGCCCATAACAAATTCATCCAGGTGAATACAGGAGATGCTTCTTCCTCAAACGCCTGTGATGAGACCTCTACTGCGGAAAATTGAGTCATTACTTGATATACTTCAACAGAAGCCTCATTTGCGGGCATAAATGCACCTAAATAAGGGACTAGTAATCCTGTTACCAATGAACCCAAGAGATAGTATCTATTGATACTAAAGAAGGTCTCCTTCCTAAGAAACAAGAGATATATTCCGAAGAATACGATCCAACATGTAGAAACTTGTAGTAAGTAGGTCATTGTGTATATTTTTGCTTTTTGCTTAATCGCAGTACCGTTTAGTCAACACCATAAAGCGATTTCACGATTTCGCAATTAAGCGATTCCGCAATATTAGTTTTCTATTTTATTCCTCAAGTCTCTTTGTCAGCTCTTTTAAATCATCAACGGAGATGTCATCTTCCTTCACGAGAAAGGATACCAACTCACTCATGCTCCCTTCGAAGTAATTGCTAACCAAGCGTTTGAGCGAAAACTTCGAATAAGAATCTTTTTCTATGATCGGAAAGTACTCGTATGTTCTTCCATATGCTTTATGATCAACAAACTCCTTCTTTTCCAGAATACGAACAATAGAAGAGATGCTGCTATGTGGAGGTTTTGGCGGACTCATCTGTTCTATTAATGCACTTACTGTGTTTGGCCCATGATCCCAAAACATCTGCATGATTTCTTCTTCCGCTTTTGTAAGTCTTTTCATTGTATTTTATTTTTGCTTCACAGCATAATCGCTAAACTGCTAGAATCGCTTAATCGCTGTGATTCGTCATCGGTATAATTTGACCTTAATGATTGTGTGATTAAATAATCTTCTTAGGAATGAATCAATAATAAAGTTACATTCTTCTGCTTGATCTTTTTCCCTTCTTCTGAGTTAAAAAGCCTTGCCGATGCGATGCATAGCCTTCGTTTTTTGCCTTGGAGAATGAATAAATATTTTCACATAAAAACGTACTTTATTAATGTATCATTCCTTATGTCTTTTTCTGATGAACGATTTCTTTTAGATACCGGACTCTCTTCTTCGCATAGTCCCTGTATTCTTGGTGACTATGATTTGATTTCAAGTATTTCTTATAGTATGTGATCGCTATGCTCTTATCTTTATAATAGTTGTCAGCCGCGGCAGCCATATAATATAGCAAAACTGGATCATTTCCGTATTTATATGCATCCTTGTAAGCTGATAATGCTTTTTTATGTTTGTTTTCTTTTAAAGAAAGCCTACCTATGTTTCTATGGTATAGATCAAGATCAGGACTGATACCACTTTCTACCGCTTTTTCGTAATGTTCCAGAGCACCAACGAGGTTGCCTTTCTTCTCATATGCTGTGGCTAAGTAGTAGTGAAGCTTTTCTGGACTATTATCGTCTACCAATGCTAATTGAAACTTAGAGATAGCTAAATCTACCGAGTCTATCTGTAGATAAGCATAACCCAACAGTTTATTATAGTAACTGTTGAGATCAACCTGACCCCTAATTCTATCAAACACCTTCGTCACATCATAATATTGTTTTTGCTTGTATTTTGACCTAGCAAGTAAGTAATTGATTCCTATATTCATGCTATCAAGGTCAAGTGAAATGTTAATCAAACTGTCGGCCATCACCATTTGTCCATTACCTATTGATAGTTCAGCTAAACCTTTGAGGCTTAGTACATCTCTAGGGTCTAGTTCATTGGCTTTGGCATATAATCGGAATGATTCTAGTTTGTCTCCGTATCCTTTATATAATTTGGCATTTTTTCTATAATACAAAGGGTTGTTTGGCAACATTTTGTTTAGGATCGTATAATATTTGATCGCTTTTGGAAATTGTTGCTGCAGGTCATAGATACTAGCTAACTGCGCATATACATTTGTATTGGTGGAGTCTTTTGCTTCGAGAATGTGAAGGTGTTTCTTGGCAGTTGCTAGATCACCAGCTTTGTTAGCGGCTGTTGCTAATATTCTGAGACATTCAATGTTAAATGTATCTGCTTCGTAGCAAGATTTTGAAAGGGTTACAGCTTGTAAATAGTCTTGATTGGCAAATGCAGCTTTCATATCACTGCTGATATCCTGTGTCATGGCCGACACAACTGCAAGAACGAGAAATATGAAAGTGTGCATTCGCTTCATACTCCAAACATAAAACTTATTTTACAGCTATGCAACTTATTATTACGTTGAATTATTTTTTCGCTTTTCTTTTCTTAATGGATAGTGGTTTATAATTAGATAGAGCAATCAAAAAAGGATCATCAAATAGGTATAATTGATAAAATTTGGGTTAAAAGTGTCAATTATTGTAAGAGAGGGAAAGCCAATCACCGTTAAAACTTAGTTAACAAAATCTCAAAACAGACGACTGTAAATGTATAATGTGCTTATTGTCAATGTTTTAGAAATAAGTTTGGTTTTTGACTGCCTTAACATAGGAAACTTTTGTAAACCAATATCAGTCTATAGTATCGTAGGCCGAGTAGAAATATTAAATTTGCCGTCCTAAAATGTGGAAATACAACGTTTTAATGAAGTTCTCCCATTTTAATAATATTAGCCCAAGAGGCGACCTCTTGTAAAGTAAGAGAAAAACTATAAAAATTATAGACCATGATTAAAAGATTATTCACAGCATTTTCAATGATAATGTTACTTTCATTATCTGCATCAGCGCAGAGAATTGCCATAGTAGACATCAATGAAGTACTAGGTAGTTTCCCTGATTATCAACTAGCTGAAAAGCAAATAGATAAAGCGGCGGCAGAGTGGAGACAAGAGATCGCCCAAGAGTATGATCAAATCAAAGCCATGTATAACAAATACCAAGCAGAGCAAGTACTACTGAATGAGGATCAAAAAACACAGAGAGAGGATGAAATCATGGCTGCTGAAACTGCAGTTAGAGAAACTCAAAAGAAAAGATTCGGACCAGAAGGTGATCTTTTTAATAAAAGACAAGAGATGGTTTCGCCAATTCAAGATAAAGTGTACTCTGCAATAGAGGATTTCGCAGCGGATAGAGGATATGACATCATATTTGACAAAGGCGGCGCAGCAGGGTTACTGTTCGTTACAGAAGAGTATGACAAAACCGAAGAAGTAAAGAAAAGATTAGGAATTAAGTAAATTGATTTCTGCCATAATAAAACACTACATTTTTAAACACAAGACGACTATGAAAAAGATTTTCAAATCACTACTTTTTACATTTGCATTTGCTGCGTTGACAGTGTCAGTTCAAGCTCAAAAATTTGGATTTATTAATTCTCAAGAATTGATCAGTCAATTGCCAGAAGTGAAAGAAGCAAACTCTAAAATAGAGACACTCAAGAAACAACTACAGAAGAAAGGCGAAGAAATGATCGCAGGACTTAAAGCAAAATATGCAGATGTTCAGAAAAGGCAAGCAGACGGCCTATTATCTCCAAAAGAAGCGCAAGCTGAAGGAGCTGTTCTTAAACAAGAAGAGCAAGATTTAGGACAATTCGAGCAAACGAGTCAAGAGAAGATTTACAAAAAGAGCGAAGAATTATTATCTCCTATCCAAGCTAAAATCAATAATGCTATTAAAGAGGTTGCAACTGATAATGGATATACATACATCTTCGATTCTAGTTTAGGGTTGGTATTATATGCAGACCCAGGGACTGACGTAAGTGCTTTAGTAAAAGCAAAACTTGGACTTTAAATAGATTCCAACGTTAAAACAACAGATGACAGAAATTACGGATGCGCGTAACAAATCTATAGGAATATTTGATTCAGGCATTGGTGGCCTCACAGTTGCCAATGCCATTCAAAAGGCCCTTCCTAACGAGCATCTTATATACTTTGGAGACACTGCTCACCTGCCTTACGGAGACAAATCAGAGGACGCGATCCGTTTTTACAGTCTCAAAATCAGCAAATTTTTATTGGACCAGAATTGTAAGATGATAGTTATCGCTTGCAATAGTGCTTCGTCAGTAGCATACAGAACGCTGGTGGATTTTTTTGAAGGGAAGGCATTGTTTGTAAATGTCGTAGACCCATTGGTAAAGGCTGCCACAGATCATGGATATGATAATATTGGAGTAATAGCAACAAAAGTTACTATACGATCTAATATTTACAGAGATAAGATCAAACAAAAACTACAAAAGGCGAACGTATACTCAATGGCAACCCCATTGCTTGCTCCGATGATTGAAGAGGGTTTTTACCAAGGAAATATCAGCCATTCAGTGATCGATACATATCTTGGAAGGAAAGAATTTGCAGATCTTGATGCCCTACTTTTAGCATGTACTCACTATCCATTAATCAAGAAGGAAATAGAGGCATACTTTGATCATAAGGTGGATGTATTGGACAGTACGGACGTAGTAGCTAATTCGGTGAAAAAGTTGCTAAAGGAGGAAAATTTATTGTCTCCAAAAAGAACCAAAAAGAATGATTTTTTTGTGTCTGACTATACTCAATCCTTTGAGGATACTGCTAAGGTATTCTATGGAGAGGAAATAAAATTGGAGACCGCAAATATTTGGTAATGCTTTTTCAGGCACATTAAAACACGAACTTTATGAAAAGCTTTTTTCTATTCTATTTATGATTTTTATATCATTATCAATACAAGCACAATCTCAGGTAGAATTGTTGCTTGGAGGTGCAAAAGAATTCAATGAAGCCTTTTTAAGTGGAGACTTTGATAAGTATATAGACTTGACTATTCCATCGGTAATTGAAGTTGCAGGGGGAAAAGAAGTTATGGTGGCTAACGCTAAAGCATCATATGAGATGATGACTAAAAGTGGAATAACCTTTGAATCGATCAACCCCTAGAAACCGAGCAAGTTTATGTTTGCCGGAAGGGACTTACAATCGATATTACCCCAAATTATTATTACAAAGATTGGTGAGACTAAGGTCTCTCAGAAAGTTTACTTCCTTGCCTCTTCTTCTGACGAAGGTAAGACGTGGACATTTCTTAATCTTGAACCATATGATGCTGCATCTATTAAAACATATGTACCATCATATACTGGAGATACAGAGATACCAGCCGCTCATCAACCTGAGTTGATAAAGAATAAATAAAAGACCGCCTTAAAATATTTAATGCCCTTGATAGTGGTTTTGTCGAAGGCATTTTTAGCGTTATGTATTTGAGTAAATGATTTGATGTTTCATTCAAGCCATTTTTCTTTACAGACTTATCTTTTCCTATTACCGTTCTATGTCACTTGAATATTTGTTTATTTTTGTGACATTATCAGCTGATATCCATCTAAAAAAGACTGAAGTTTATATATGCAAGAACAGAATCAACATAAGATATTAAAAACAGAGCAGAAAGCTTTAGAGATCAATCTCAATAACATGATCTATGGCACATTTGCTGAGATTGGTGCTGGTCAAGAGGTAGCTAGAAATTTCTTCCAAGTAGGCGCCGCCGCGGGAACGATAGCCAAAACGATGTCTGCTTACGACAAAGAATTTTCGGATGCGATATATGGTAAAGAAGAAAGTGGACGATACGTATGTGAATCACGGTTGTATAAGATGCTAAATCACGAGTCTAAATTGATGGATGAACGATTGGGTGATATGTGTCACATGGCTACTTTTTTTGTGTTTGCTGATACTATATCAGCGATCAACTATTCTCGTACCATCAAAGGCAATGGCTGGCTGGGTGTAAGGTTCCAGCACGAGCCGTGTTCTGAGTTCAATGATTTGGTGATTCATGTTAAGATGCATGACAATGATAATAAACTACAGCAAGAGGCTATAGGCACACTAGGAGTCAATCTAATATATGCTTGTTTCTACTATCGGGACAATCCAGAGAAAATGGTAAAGTCGCTATTAGAGGGACTAGAAGGAAGAGTCACTATCGATATGGTCCGTGCTGGAGGGCCAATATTTGAAGGAATTGATAATAGATTACTATCTCTTTACCTTGTAAAACACAATCTGACTGAGGTTACAATCTTCGATGAAAACAAGAATAGCGTCCATGCCTCAGAGTTCTTATACAAAAAGGCATTAATGGTAGTTCGTGGTAATTTCCGACCGCCAACATTAGTGACCCAAGATGTAATGAGATCTAGTTTCGTACAATTCAAGAACGAAGAGTATGTGGATCCAGAAAGAGCTTATAACATCACTGAATTAACCCTCGATTACTTAAGAGATGAAAACGGGGAGATTGATGATCAAGATTTTCTTGATAGAACAGAGCTAATATGTGCGCTTGGATATAAAGTGATCGTTTCTGACTGCAGCAATCATCAAAAACTGATCAATTATCTAGGAGATTATAAAATTAAAAAGCTTGGGCTTGTTATTGGAGTGAGAGAGCTGCTAGATATAATAAATGAAAAGTTCCATGGTAATCAAGATGGAAGGCTATTAGTAGCATTTGGCGAGTTATTCACTAGAAACATTAAAATATACGCGTATCCTGCACTTATGGAAGATGGTGAATCGCTTATGACGACAGCGAATTTACCAGTTCCAGAAGGGATAAAGTTCTTATACAAGCACCTAACTGATAGCAACCAAATCGTAGATGTAGGTGAGTATGAGGAAGAGATGCTTTACATAGACCCATCAATAGTATACGATAATATCAGTCAAGGAAGAGATGGCTGGCAGAATAAAGTGCCAAGTGTTTTAGTGAAAATTATAAAAGAGAAAAAGCTATTTTTAAAAGAAGCTTAATGTCCCTGCCATTATTATTGGGGGAATGATTAAGACAGTACATATAATTGTTGGTTTTACTTTTGTCTTACTCGATTCAGCCAAAATCAATCTGCTATTCATCATTCTCGGCTTCTTACAATAAACTCAGAGTTAAATTTTTTACTTTAGCGATCTTATTGTGAGAACGAGAAGCGAATATGAAGGACACAAAAAAAACAATCAAAGAAAATAATATCATCGAAGCTGCCGAAAGTGTTTTTAGAGCTGTAGGTTTTAAGAATGCTAAAATGGAGGATATTGCTTCTGAAGCAGGAATCACTAAAGTTACTTTATATTCATATTTCCAGAGTAAAGAAAACCTGTATTTGGCAATTACCTATAGAGCATTGCAATCTCTAAATGATGCTTATTATAACTCTCTAGACAATAATAAAAATAAAAAAGGTATTGATTCAGTCGTTGCACTCATCGAGACTTTTATGACTTTCTGCGAAGAAAACTTTTTATATTCAGAGACCCTATTGGAATACTTTTCTTTGGTTCGGTCTACCTCGTCGGGCCAAGATCAAACCAAGTTAACAGAAGCAACAAAAGAAAGCCTCTACTACATGAAGCTTCAGGACATACAAAACCTGCCATTCAAATTAACAGCAAAAGAAATATCTCGAGGGCAAGCTGATGGTAGTATCTTACCTCATATAGATCCGATTTTCAGCACGCTACAAGGATGGTCATTTATCATAGGGTATACAAAACTGCTAAACGCAAACGGCAGTAACAAGTCGCCTTTATTCAATGTTGACCTGAATGACCTGAAGATATTCAATCTAAAACTTGCACGCACATTAATGAGTAGTGAATCTACCTTGGCTAAGATTGACGCCATGAATGTTCATAGCTAATCAATTATAATACAGGACATGATCCAACTTACCTTTGATGGAAAACAGGATAGCTTGATCCAAGAAATTGGAGGAATAGCTGCTGGACAAATAGAAAATAAAAAACAAATCGGAGAGTGGCAACAGATTTCATCTGATAGATTTACAAAAGTTGATCAGTTAAATTTGGAACAGAATTATATATTCAAAGGCGACAACCTACCGCTACTTTATTCTTTGAACCATGTATTAAAAGGCAAGTTAAAACTCATATATATTGACCCTCCTTATAACACGGGGAAGACTTTTTTTGGATATACAGACAGTATGCCACATGATGAGTGGTTACAATTTATGAAGAACAGGTTGGAAATAGCAAGGGAACTGCTTCACGAAGCGGGCACGATATTTATTTCTATTGACATCAATGAGATGGCTTATCTGAAAATTATGTGTGATGAGATCTTTGGCAGATCAAATTTCGTAGGTGAAATCATATGGGAAACAGCTTCTGATAATAATGCAACTCAAATATCGAATCAACACGAATATGTACTTTGTTACGCAAAAGATAGATCAAATCTTGGAAAGTGGAAGGTTAGATCTGAAAAGGCAAACCATATAATTAAGAAATACGAAGAGATAAAAAAAGAAGTTGGAAATGAATATCCTTCAGCTATTCAAAAGGCGCTTAGAGCATGGATAAATGGCATGAAAAAGAGCAAAGAAATAGACCTTTCTGGTGTGTCACACTATAGTTATGTGGATAAGATCGGAGTTTTCTATCCCGGTAATTCAGCAAACACTCGACTGGGGGGCTATGACATGGACCTTCTCCACCCAGTGACTGGCAAAGCATGCAAAAAACCACTTAATGGATATAGATGGCCAGCTAAAACATTCTGGGCAGCGGACAAAAGAGGTGATGTACTATGGCCTGCAGACGAGAACGGAATTCCAAAAATAAAAAAGAGAGTAGACACGGCGACAGAACTTCTAAAAGGTTATCACTATGAAGATAATCGACGATCAACTAAGACCTTGACGAAGATGCTAGGCGAAAAAAAATTCCACAATCCCAAGTCTCTTAATCTTCTTCAAAAAATCATAAGGTTCGCTTCGGAACCCGATGATCTGATTCTAGATTTTTTTGGGGGAAGCGGATCAACAGCCCACGCTGTAATAAATGTTAATAATGAAGATGGGAGTAACCGAAAATTCATATTGATAGAAAAAATGGATTTTGCAGAGAAAGTGATCATTCCAAGAATACAACAAGTAATGTCAGGCGAAGTCATCATTTTTGCTAAATTGCAAGAAGACCAAAAGGGCGTTGTGCCAGAATTTGAAAAAGGAAAAGAGAAATTGACAGATCAATTTTATTCACTTTAAGTACGCCAGCAAAAGTTATATGAAACAAATCCTTTTTCTCTTATTTACAATGTTTTTGATCTCAAGTTGCAGCCGGCGTAATTATTTATCAACTGAAAAAATGTGGGATTATAGTAATTTTCGTGCAACTCAAAAGACATTCAACTCTACGGATGGTGATGTCAAATATATCGACCGTGGCGATGGTTCTGTTATTCTACTACTCCATGGTGTACCAACGTCATCATGGTTGTATCGTCGTATGATTGATGGACTGGTTGATGGTGGACACAGAGTTATCGCGCCAGATATGCTAGGATTCGGCAATAGCGATAGTCCAAAAGGATATGAAATTTATTCAGGAGAAAATCATGCAACAAGGTTACTTGCGCTGATGGATCATCTTAAAATAGATTCTTGGTCACATGTGATGCACGATGCAGGGGGTCTATGGACATGGGAAATGCTAAAGTTAAGCCCGAAAAAAATAGATACTCTAATTATTTTTAATTCTATAATCTATGAGGATGGATTTTACCCTCCAATAAGAATGAAACCTGGGATATTTGCCAAAGTATCGATGTGGGGATATAATAATGGAATCACAACCAAAACCCTACTGAATAAGTTATTTGACATGGGACTCAATGAAGATAACCTAACCAAAAAAGATATCGAAGGGTATAAAAAACCATTATTAGAAAACAAGACGAAGGCGATGTATTACTTTTTTACACAGACTTGTAATACTCTGCCCGGATACTCAACAGTATTACAAAACCTTGATGTACCAACTATGGTTGTGTGGGGTAAGAATGACAAAATGCTTCAATGGACCCCGCAAAGTGCGCAAGTAAAAGATGACCTCAAAATAGCGGAAAAAGATATTCATCTCCTTGATGCTACTCATTTTATACAAGAGGAGAAGCCTGAGGAGATAAACGAACTTATTCTCAAATTCATCTCACGAGAAGAGTGATACATGCAATTATCTAATTACAGAAAAGAAACATCGGAAAGAAGTGATGCAGACAATTGGGCGAAACATTGTTTGATCTCTGACACCAAATTCTTTTTTGAAGGAATAGAAGGGTGTAATCAAAACACACAAAACCAAACAACTCACCTCTTCGAAAGAGCACATGTTGATATTGATTTTGATGGAGAGAAAAATAAGCAAGATGTATTATCATCGATAATCGAACTTGAAACGAAGAATGCACTTCAACGCAAGATAAACTTTGCATCGGCATTTGGTTTATCACTGTCATATGTATTGTACAATGACCAATCAGGTAGCGTTTTTATTCTAGAGTTTAGAAATATAGAAGATGTTGAGATTGTAAAATCATTCAATTCTTATGAAGGGTTCGGTCAATATCTGGCAATGATCAAAGGTTGGAAATCAACAAAGAGGTTTCGAGAATATAATGACTTACCACAAATAGATAAAACATTACGTAAATATGGAACACCATGGCCTACCAATATAGACTGCTTTTGCTGTGACAGAAAAGGTCAACCGATTGCTATTATAGAATATCAGAATGCAAAAGCAATTGGAGTACATAAACATAGCAATAATGACTACTTTCTTTGCAAGCAAAAATCAATCACCAAAACAAAACGAGGCTCTAAAATAATATATCATGATGATATAAGAAGATGGACTTCCCAGGAGATATTGAGAGTACAATCAGGCTTGCCTTTAGTTGTTATAACATGGTCACAAGGAGAATCTCATTTTCAGTTGAAAGAGGTAGAAAAGATAACGTTCCCTGATTTTGAAATGGACAATCCTGTTGATCGGGGCAGAATATTTCAGTATAAAGAAGACCTCCATCGATTTTCTTCCGACCCAACAGAAGCAGACTTTCAAGTTATTTGCAATAGAAAATCATTGTCATTCTCTAAAGAAAACAATAGTGTAGTAGAGGTGAAACATCTTCCACTTCTTACTCGTAAAGAAAAGACCTTTCCACATATTTATTGGAAGCGGAAAGCTGTGGTGAGTAATTCTAGAGAGATTTTGGCCAGTTTGTTTTTAGATTGGTTTGGATAATGACTCCTATTTATTTGCTTCATTTTTACGAATTGATGTAGTAATTATTTATCCTATTTCAATGTAGATTAGTTTTGACAATATCAAGTTGTCGGTATTTACAAAATAGAACAAAAGGATCGCTATAAATTCTGAAATGTAATATTAATTAAATGGACGGTTAATAGTAGAACTTCAATCAAAAGTGGAAGGAAACAAAATAAAATATTGTTTATCGTTTATAAAAAAATGTTTTATTGTTAATAATGAACAATTATAAAATATTACAATTTTATTTAAAGGATTATACAAAATCTAAATTATATTACCATTGTTAAGATATTTCTGCAGATCTTCTTTACAAGTTTATATTACTGATTGGAAGTTGAAGTAATGTAACAGATCTCGCACCCTTGCACTTCCGCCATAACAATCCTAATAGTGTTGACTTAAAAGTCATATTATTTAACCACGACAATCACATCTTAGGTAGTGTTTTGTAAGGCCATCGGTATGTTTGATTAGCTCATATTCAAGAATGAATAGAGAGCGGTAGACTCAACATTGCAGACTCACGCCCTATATTTATTCTACGAGTAGATTGTCATCTAACCTTTATCAACTATGAAAAATATAAATTACATAATTTTAATTTTATGCCTAATTGGCACTAGCTTATTTGGTCAATCAATAGAACCAAAAGTTTTAGTGAAAGCCCAAAACGGACAGTTCGAAAAGTTTAAATTATTAAGTATTGACTCAAAAAGGGGAAATATCCCAGAGATTACAAAACTATCGAAATACAGTGTTCTTGAACTTGATAAAAAAGAGTTAGCGGAATTATTTGCTGTCTCTCCAGATGCTATATCTATTGATCTACCTATTGATAATAATGAATCGATAGAGCTGCAGCTAGTGAAGTATGATTTCTTTACTGATGACTATACGATGATAGAAGAACCATCTGGAAGAGTAGTAAATATTGATCGTGGAAGCCATTACAGAGGCATCATTACAGGAAACACTAAATCTCTGGTTGCAATTAGCATCTACGAAAATGAAATCGCAGGGTTTATCTCACACCCTAAATATGAGGGCAACTTTGTATTAGGAAAGAGAAAGAAAACATCAGATTCTGAAGCAGCTCATATGATTTATTTAGATACAGATATGACTTTCGAAACAGGAAGAGTCTGTGATACAAAAGATGTAGGGCCGGGTTATAAAGACGAAGATTTGAAAGATCACTCAGATAGTAGAGCATTGTCTGATTGCGTGCGATTATTACTAGAGGTTGATTATAATATGTATCAAACACTGGGAAGTACTGCGACTGCTGCAAATAATTATATGAATACTTTATTCAATGGTATATCGACGATCTATGGAGGTGAAAATATCAATACGGTACTCTCACAAACGCACTTCTGGAGTAGCACAAGTCCATATACAGGAAGCTCTACAGGTGCAAAACTCAACTCTTTCCAAAACAATAGGAATAACTTCAATGGTGATTTTGCTCAATTATTAACAAACATCAACTTTGGTGGATTGGCTGCAACGATCAATGGCGTATGTGCATCTGAGAATAATCGTATGTGTGTAAGTGGAGTGCTTAATCAGATTCAGAATGTACCTACATATTCGTTTGATATGGAAATTGCTTGTCATGAATACGGTCATTTATTTGGATCATATCATACTCATGGTTGTTACTGGAATGGGAACAATACGCAGATAGATGATTGTGCAAGTGTATTAGGAAATACAGAAGGAGCGGCTTGTTACAATTCTAACAACCCGATTCTCCCAAACAATGGCGGAACGATAATGTCTTATTGTTATGCTGTAAATGGTGTAGGGGTCAACTTCTCTAATGGGTTCGGTACACAACCAGGAAATGCGATTAGAAGTGCTGTTACCAATGGAAGCTGCTTACAGCCATGCGGTGGAGGAGGAGTTTGCACTGACAACGAACTTACTCTAAATATCACAACAGACAACTATCCAGGGGAGACTACATGGACAGTTAAAAGTGGAAGCACAACGGTAGCCTCTGGTGGTCCATATGGCACAGCTAACACGTCATATACTGAAGATATATGTCTACCTGATGGATGTTACACGTTTACAATCAATGATAGTTACGGTGATGGTATTTGCTGTTCTTATGGATCTGGATCTTATACACTTCTTGCGTCTGATGGGAGCACAATCAAGACAGGAGGTAATTTTACCTCTTCGGAGAGCACTGAATTCTGCGAACCGACTGGTGGAGGTGGATCAGATTGTTTAGAAATCAATTTTAATGATTATACCGTAGTAGCATACGGAAACGGCCAGGACAATGGTACGTCGTCTGATGTTGGCAGTGGTGATGGAAGAGCCCTATTCAACAATGCATGGAAATCAATTGCACTCGACTATACTGTGACGTCAAGTACAGTGATAGAATTCGAATTTGGTTCTACAGCACAAGGTGAAATACACGGTTTAGGCTTTGATAATAATGCGGGCATTTCATCTGGATTTACATTCCAATTTTATGGAACTCAAAACTGGGGCAATAGAGATTTCGATTATACCTCTATAGGAAATTGGCAATCATTTATCGTTCCTGTAGGTACATACTATACTGGATCATTCGATAGATTGTTTTTTGTGGATGATCATGATGGTAGTCCTGGGAATGGAAATAGCTACTTCCGAAATATCAAAATATATGAAGGTGGTTCTTGTAGCGGATTTGCAAATAATAATGAAGCATTATCAGCTGTCACCAGAGATGCTAAAACGGAAATGGTAGATGGTCTTCCAGATGAATTGGTAGAATCTACAATGGAACTATACCCTAACCCTGCCATTGATCAGATAAATATATCTATCGAAAGCAGTGTAACAGTAAAGACTTTCATAGAAGTTCGAAACCTAACGGGGCAGCTAATAAACCGACTAAGTATCAATTTAAATGAGGGTAATAATCGATTATGTTTTGATGCAGCAGATATGCCTACAGGGATCTATTTAGTAAACACAGAAATCAGGGGTCGCAGAATTATTAAGAAGATATCTGTGATAAAGTGATCTTCCTGATTGCAAATTACTTTTTCAAGTAATGTAATATAACCTTATGACTATGATGGTTGGTGCCTTTTGGTGCTGACCATTTATTGTTTCTGATACTTATTTGCTGTCACAGATTTAATCTTTATCTATTAAGAGGCACACAAAATGTTCGAATCCGGTTAATCCAAAAACTTCCCAATCGCCTTCTTACTAAAATCAGAAAGCACCAATCTTCCACTCATTACAGCTCTCTCTTCTAATAAGCCATCCCAATGCTCTGTCCCTTCCCAGAATATCGATTTAAGCAATGTCAAGGCCTCAGGGTTCATCTTTATGAGCTTTTTAGAGAAATGAGTTATATACTCATCCATTTGTTCTGTGGTGTCAAATACGTCCATGTATAGACCTTTTTGTTTTGCCCACTCTGCAGTCCGGAATTCTGTGGCATTGATTGCCATTTCGCTATATGCGGATACCCCTGTTTTGCGCTCTACAGCAGGGCCTATCACAAATGGTCCGATACCAACGGCCAATTCACTGAGTTTGATAGAAGAATATTTAGTAGCCATGCAGTAATCACATGCGGATGCTAGACCAACTCCACCACCTACTGCTTTACCATGGATACGACCGATGACTAACTTCGGCACTTTTCGGATGGCATTGATGACATTGGCAAAACCCATAAAGAAGACCTTTCCTACTTGCTCATCCTCTATCGAAGCCAACTCATCGAAACTAGCTCCTGCGCAAAAAGTTCTTTCACCAGAAGCTTTCAATAAAATGATAGTTGCTTCATCATTATCACCCATATCATAGATTGCGCGCTCTAATTCTGCCAATAACTTTCCAGGAAGAGAGTTGTGTGATGGATGATAAAATTCGATAGTGCCTACTCCATCTTTTGTAGATGATAATATATGCCCTTGTTGTGTTTTGTCCATTTGGTTATGCTTTATTCTAGGTCTTGCCTAATCCAGCAATCAGTTATATCACTGAAAACTGCGATTTGTACTTTTGTCCTTCTTTGTTAATCAATTGAATAGCATAAATACCTTTTTCAAGCTGTGAAATATCTATTCTGTTACTGTAGATTCCTTTTATTGCTATTCTTCCATTCATATCAATGATTGTATAGTTTAATCCTAAATCATCGGTATCAATAGAGATATATTCTGATGTTGGATTAGGGTATACATTTATTTCAATGCTTACTTCTTTTGTAGACAATGGATCTTCTTTTAGTAAAGTAGAGAAGAATGATCTACCATATGTCGCAGCTACAAGTTTACGAGTAGGAACATGAAAATCAATATCTGTTACTACAACATTAGGTAATCCATTTCCAACGGGTAGCCAATTGGCTCCTTCGTTTATTGTAGAAAATACGCCTAAGTCAGTTGCTATTAATATTTCAGCGGCATCTGGTCTTACAATAAGATCATTGACTGGGATGTCAGGTAGATCACCATTAATGTTTGCCCAAGAAATTCCATTATTTGTTGACATTATTACCTGAGAATCGTCGGAAGCATACCTAAATCCTGAAAAGGTAGCATACATAATATTATCATTTTCTGGGTCAAAACTAACATTGGTAATCCATCTGCGTGGTTCAGAATTATAAACTTGAGATAAGGTTCCCGCTTCATCTACCAACCAGATGTTTCCATCATCGGTACCAGCCAATACTTTATCATTTTCGGACACACAAATCTCTGTAGTGGTACCATAATTATTAATTCCGAAATATGGTCCATCGCTCAAATCATTGGATATAGCTGACCAGAAGTTTGCTTTGTCAGTTGATCTATACAATCTTGAAGAACCAAAATACATAATATTAGGATCTGTAGGATGCATTGCTATTGGGGTATTCCAGTTAGATGGTTCGTTCCCGATCCCTACTTTGGCAGAAACAAAAGAATTTCCACCATCAGTTGATTTTCCAAGATTTCCTCGTTGTGATTCTGCGAATATGATATTATTATCTGTTGGGTCTACGATTACCCTAAATCCATCACCACCAAAGATACGTGTGTAATCATCGTTTTGACCAGTCAAGGTCCTGCTTGTACCATTATCCTGGGCTCCTCCATAAAGATTAGAGGGAGCAAGGTGATCTATCTCGCAAGCATAAAATTGTGTAGTTGGAAGATTAAATGAAGTAAAAGAAAGTCCCCCATTTATGGTTAGATAAACACCTCCATCATTACCCAGCCAAACTTCATCCTCATCATCAGGATTCATCCACACAGTATGTTGATCTACGTGCATTTGATTAAATTCTGGAGCCCAAGAATTTCCTCCATTGGTAGATTTACTAGTGAGGAAACCAATATGGTATAGTAATGAAGGGTTTTTGGGGTGAATTGCTATTCTACCAAACCACCACATGAATGGAACAGAAGTTATATTGTCACTTGAATTTTCAAACCAGAAATTTCCACCATCTACGGTCTGATAGATTCCCATATGTGGGCCATTAGGATCAGCAATAGTAGTATATAATATTTCGGGTTCACTTTCGGATATAGCTATACCTATTCTTCCGAGGTCTACACTAGGGAGTCCATTTGATAATTCTGTCCAATGTGTACCTGCATTGGTAGATTTATAGATTCCACTAGTTGGTCCTCCATAATCCCTAGTTTCAGGAGATCTTGTACGCTCCCACATAGCTGCATATACATTGTCTGGATTCGATGGATCGATAGCTAGATCAATACCTCCTGTAATATTGGAGACGAACAGTACTTGTTCCCAAGATTGTCCCCCGTCAGTAGTTTTGTAGATTCCCCTTTCATCATTTGGAGCGAATAATGTACCCATAGCAGCTACATAAACAATGTCAGGATTAGTGGGATGAATAGCAACTCGGCCAATACTTCCTACATTTTCTAATCCTCGAGGGGTCCAAGTGTTTCCACCATCGTCAGACCTGAAGACACCAAATCCATCATATGCAAGTGACCCTCCTCCTGCATTTGATTCTCCGGTTCCAACATATAGAATATTTTTATTACTTGGAGCTATATCCATATCCCCAATTGATAGTGTTATTTGATCATCAAAAATAGGTGTCCAAGTGTTTCCTTCATTTTCTGTGAGAAATATCCCACCTGAAGCTGTGCATGCGTAGATTTTATTCTTAGGAGCACCCGTACCCTCTATATCAACGATTCTACCTGGTACGTTCAGTGGCCCTTCCTGTTCCCAATCTGCTCTAAGCGTTTGAGAAGTTGAATTTTTTAATTTCTGAACATGGTCATATCCTTTTTGAAAAATATCATTTTTTATTCCTACAGGGTGTTCTCTTTGTTTGTAGAGGTATTCTGCTGGGTATTTATGTTTGTCCGGCGCAACCTGCTCTTGTTTAGTTGGTGAACATGCAATAAACATGATTAAAAAAAAGGTATAGACTAAAGCAAAATATTTCATAGGATTGAATTATAATAGGATTTAGAGTAGCTTTTAGTATTCTTTTTTGATCCTATCTAGATCACGTTTGTTTTGTCTTTCTTTTATTGATTCTCTTTTATCATATGTCTTTTTACCTATAGCTAAATAAAGTTGTATTTTGATAAATCCACGCTCTGAAAAGTAGAGTTTATATGGAACAATTGTCATACCTTTTTCAGTTACACGGCGCTCCATTTTTTTAAGTTCTGTTTTACGAAGTAAGAGTCTTCTATCTCTTCGAGTCTCATGATTATGGATGGTTCCGTATTTATACTCAGCAATAAACATGCTCTTGAGTGTAAGGTTTCCATTTTCGAACAGACAGTATGCATCCGATAGATTAGCATTCCCTTCTTTTACAGCCTTTACTTCTGTACCCGTAAGTACGAGACCAGCTTCAAAACTATCGAGTAGTTGATATTCGTATCTAGCCTTCCGATTTACAATCTCTTTACTATTTATATCTTTCTTTTTGACCATTTAATTTTTCCACTTGATATTACATCCTGCACTTGGATATTGTTTTTCTGGAGCAGGTTTGTTATCGATTAATAAATCTAAAGCTTCTCTGATGTCAATTCCTGTAAGAGGAATATTATTCCCAGGACGTGATCCATCAAGTCTTCCTCGATAGTAAAGTTTGGACTCCGAATCAAATAAATAGATATCTGGAGTACACGCTGCATCATAATCTTTGGCTACTTCCTGGGTGGCATCATATAGATAAGGAAATGGATATTGCAGAACTATTGCTACTATAGACATTTTATCAGGAGCATCCATTGGGTAATTCTCCACATCGTTTGAACTGATGACCACCATTTTGATGCCTTTCACAGCATAATCGTGGGCGAGTGCTATCATTTCACTATTTACATGAATCACAAATGGGCAATGATTACAAGAAAAAATAATTATTGTTCCATTTTCTCCTTTTACATCATTGAGAGATAGTTCTCTTCCAGATACTGTGTCAGGAAGGTTAAAATCAGGTGCTTGGGTACCCAAGCCTAGCATATTTGATTCTTTTAAAGCCATTTTCATTTCTATTTTCTAGAGATCTAAGATCTATTTTAAAGATTACAAATCTACAATCTTCTTGTATAGAACAAAAGTATCAACCTTTTTATACTTTTGTATTATGCGAATAGCTTTGAAAATCATATTATTCTGCCTTCTAGCCATTTCGGGAATTGCCCAAGATGGCACAAATCCGTTTGAGATACAATCGAGATTAGATTCTGTATATCAATCAGAACCAGAAGCAGAAAGTTCAACGACCAACATATTTGATGTAGAAAGGTCAGATGATCCAACAGTAACTACTTCGTCCGGACTTCAAAGGGCAAACTCAACAACTGAAGAGTCTACAATCGTCCCAGAAGTAGGTGAAGAAGACTTGAGCATCGAATCGTTCCAAGAGCAAGACGCAGCGACTAACCCGTTTGATGTTTCTCACATCCCTATTCGAAAAAGTAAGCTAAAAAAGGAAGCAAATGCATTTAAGCCTACTTCTAGCAGAAAAAAGAACACTAAAAAGTCAGAAAAGGGATCAAATGCCTTTTTGTTTTGGCTCAACTTATTGACGGGTTTTATACTGGCTATTGTCATAAACACCCAGAGGGGCGCCCTTACTAAGATCTCAAAAGCAATCACTAATGAGAATGTATTAAAACTGAATCACAGAGAAGAGAAAAAAGGAGCCAATGGGCACTATATCTTATTATATTTTTCATTTATTGTCAATGCCGCAATATTCGCTTATTTGGTGTTATATAACTTGTATAACCAGGGAGGCTGGCAAATTTTCCAATTATGCTTCTTTACTATCTTGCTCGTTTACGTGGTGAGACATATTTTTTTATCTCTTGTCAGGGCCAGTTTTCCGATACAAAAAGAGGTTTCCTTGTACGGATTTACGATCCAAAGCTTTAATCTTTTTATTGGGATAGTCCTTATACCACTGAACTTAGTCATAGCCTTTGGTCCTGAAACAATAGCTGTTTCTCTAATCTATTTGACGATGGTAGTAATAGGGTTATTGATAGTCTTGAGGAGCTTCAGAGGACTATTGATATCAAGTAGATTGATTTCGAGTAATTTATTCCATTTTTTCTTGTACCTTTGCGCCTTCGAAATTTTACCTATTCTGCTGTTAATAAAGGCAATAGGGAGTTTTGGAATTGCTTGAAAAAAGCATAAGTTTTATTAACTAAACTTTGTGTATGGCATCAAGAGGCACTGCTACGGCGAAAAAAGACAATTACGTGGAAGATTTCAAAGAGGTGAAAACGATCTTAGTATCACAACCCAAACCGGAAAGATCGCCTTACTACGATCTTGAAACGAAGTGGGGACTTACAATTGACTGGAGACAGTTTATTCATGTAGAACCTGTTATTGAAAAGGAGTTCCGTAGAAATAGGATCAGACCTGACGAATTCTCAAGTATAATATTTACATCTAAGAATGCCATTGAGCACTTCTTTAGACTATGTGAAGAAATGAGAATAAAAATGCCTCAGGAGACTAAGTATTTTTGTTTGACTCCTACAATTGCTAACTATTTGCAAAAATTTATTGTCTATAGAAAGCGTAAAGTATTCGTAGGAAAGCGAAAGGTTGAAGATCTTAACAATTACTTCATGAAACACAAAGAGAAGGAGAACTTTTTACTTCCTTGTTCTAATCTGGGTGCAAAAAATGTAGTTTCATATCTAGAAAATAATAACATCAATTATAAAGATGTTATGATGTATAGAACGGTAGCGAGTGATTTGTCTGACCTTAGTGATGTGACATATGATGTATTGATTTTCTTCAGTCCACTAGGAATAGAATCATTGTACGAAAACTTTCCAACATTTAATCAGAAGGATACAAGATTTGCTGTATTCGGAAAATCGACACTACAAGCTATTGAAGAAAGAGGATTATTTCCTAATATCGTAGCACCAACGCCTGAAACACCTTCAATGTCAATGGCATTGGAAGCATATCTACAGAAGACAAAGAAATAATACTATTAATAGAAATAAAATCAAAGCCTCTTATCTTTATTGATGAGAGGCTTTTTTGTTCACTGCTATTTTATAATAGTTAAGATCTACCTAACTATCTAAATATACGTATTTTTACAATGAATTAATTCTATCTTTTTTATCCTACATCCAGATATTTGATCACCACAAAACAGAAATACCATAACTTTATAGCAAATAACTACGTACCAGTGTTCTACAGACCATGGTACTTAGATGTAGTATGCAACAGCCCATGGGATGTCGTTATGTACGAAGAAGATGGAGAAATCCTAGGTGTTTTGGTATATATGATCAAGAAGAAATATGGATTAACATATATTCTACATCCTTCTTTATGCCCTTACATGGGGCCGTTATTTTTTGGGACCTTGGAGCTAGGGGTAGTTTATAAGGAACTTGTCGACCAACTGCCTAAGCATCATTTGATAGTACAAGATTTTTTTCATGCTATACCAGAAATAAGAAAGAATCATTCAATTTCGAAGAAGAAGTATACCTACATAGTTGATAAAGAGGTTGATTTAGTAATGCTCAGATCTCTTCTAAGTTCTGATCGTAGAAGAAAAATCAGAAAAGCCTCAGAACAGTTTATCTATAAAGAGGAGGAATGGTTCTCTACGTTTGCAGAGTTTTTAGACAAAACATTTACAGCTAGAGGGAAGTCAAACCCATATGCAGATGGAGGTTTGGGGAACCTGGATGAGCAACTTTCTAAGCGGCAAGCTAGAAAAATAGTAAAATGCATTGACAATAAAGGCAATATCATGGCGATGGGGTATTTTGTGATGGATGATAAATGGGTCTATAATCTTGCAACCGGGGTAGACAGCAGCTATTCACATGAGGCGATGTCTCTAATGATGTGGAATGAAATCACTTCTGCATTAAATTTTGGAAGGTCATTTGACTTTGAAGGTAGCAGTATTCCGGGTGTAGAGGCGTTTTATAAGGCATTCAAAGGAGAGAAAGTTTATAGCCAATCTATGTACAGAAGTCAAAATAAACTGATAGACATGTTGGTAAAGATTAAGAATCCTGAAATCATTCCTCAATGATTGAATTGCTTATCGTGACTTTATTTGTTCATCTATTGTACTATTTGTTTCTTTTTGAACAATTGGCAAAAGCCACCGGTGATATTGAATTTGTGAAAGAAACAAAGCTTATTTCAATTGTTGTTTGTTTTAAAAATGAGGAGAAAAATGTAGATGCGATTTTAAAAGCACTCCTTTTACAGAAGTCCGATGATATCGTTTTAGTGGACGATTTTTCGATCGATCAAACCTTTGAAAAACTTTCAGCTTACCAATCGGAAAGAGTACAAATTATAAGCACTACAATCGACTTACCAGGTAAAAAACAAGCGGTAAATGATGGAATAGCTTTAGCCAAGCATGACCGTATTCTTTTTACAGATGCAGATTGCATACCAGCATCATCTGACTGGTCCTTTATGATGAACTCAACAGATAAACCAATCGTTCTAGGATATAGCCCAATGAAAAAGACACAAGGTATAGTTAATCTATTTGCAAGATTCGAAACATATATGACAGGTGTGCAATATCTTAGTTATGCAAAAGCGGGACATCCATACATGGGTGTTGGTAGGAATATGATCATTGATAGATCGCTGAGAGCTTCAAATCTAGATAAGATAAAAGGACAAGACCTTGCTTCTGGTGATGATGATTTGACTATAAATGCGATTGCTACTGTTGAAAACACAGGAATATGTATCCACCCAGATAGTTTTGTTTTTACAGATTCTCTGGGCACTTTAAATGGTTTCATTACTCAAAAAACGAGACATATCACAACCTCAGTACATTATAAATTGGCACATCAAATTATGTTAGGTGCTTTCAGTGCCAGTCAAGTATTATTTTATCTATTGCTGTTCTTAGGAGCGATATTTGGAACTATCCCAATCCATATCTACCTTATTGCATATATCGTCAAACAAGTGGTGCAAATGTCAATTCACAGCCGGTTAATAAAAAAGATGAAAGAAAGCATAGCTATACACCAGCTTTTGTTGTTAGATTTGCTGTTGTTTTTGTATTATTTGGTGATGCCATTTATATTATTGATCCGTAAAAATGATAATCGTTGGAGTTAATTCATAAATATTTTCCAGACTTAAGTGACAATCAATATAGACAATTTGAGCTGTTATGGGATGCCTATCGAGAGTGGAATGATAAGATAAATGTGATTTCGAGAAAAGATATTGATAACCTTTATCTACATCATATTCTTCATTCATTGACAATCGCAAAGTTTATCCAATTCAAAGATGGGTCTAGGATATTAGATCTTGGAACAGGAGGCGGGTTCCCTGCCGTTCCATTGGCTATCATGTTTCCAAATGTGAAATTCACCGCTATAGATGGAACGCGAAAAAAGATAACTGTTGTAAATGAGGTGAAAGAAATCGCACAGATAGAAAATCTTACAGCACTCCAAGACCGAGCTGAAGAACACCGAAAGAAATACGAATTCGTAGTCACTCGTGCCGTTGCCAAAATCGAAAGACTCAAAGAATGGTCTACTAATCTAATAGATCCAAATGATCAAAGACATGCCCAACCTAATGGGATAATAGCACTCAAAGGGGGCAGAGTCAAAGATGAAACTAACGATCTTTCTAAAAAAGACTATTTCGAAACATATCCTCTGGTCAACTTTATCAAAGAACCATACTTCGAGGAAAAGTACATCTTGTATCTTCAACGATAGAAATCAAAATCGAACATTCCGAATAATCCTGTCCGAAACCGAACAATATTGTATATTTGTCAATATGTAAATATATGATATTGAGATAATTAACTCTTGGAATAGCCTTCGCTCATATCTAGCAAGACCACGAGATAGGGAAAAGCAATGGATAGACAAATATCAGATAAAGAACTATCAAAAGTGAATTATAAAAAATGGGTATATAGCATAGTGGGGCTATTACTGTTGTGTTTATCTATTTATGGCCTGCGATCTCTATTCAAAAACAAGGCTGATAAATCGGACTTCTTCATTGCAACGGTAGAGAAAGGTGATTTTACTAATACGATCACTGCTTCTGGAGTAGTAATACCAGCATTCGAATGGGAAATTAATGCTCCTGTTGCTACCGAAATCAAAAGTGTAAATCTATCAACAGGCGCTGAAGTTAAAAAAGGAGACTTAATTCTAGAACTAGACCAAGAATACACAAAATTAGAATATGACCAACTTAAAGACGAACTTGATCTTAGGAAAACAACATTGAAAAACTAAAACTTAAGTTTGATAAAGATCTTCGAGATTTAGACTACAGAGATCAGATCAAAGCCCTCCAAGTTGATGAATTAAAAGCAGAAGTCTCAGATCAAAAAAGACTTTTGGATATAGGTGGTTCCACTAAAGAAGAATTAGAACAAGCACAATTAAAGTTAATAGTGTCAAAACTTGAAAAGAACATGCTTGAAAATGAGTTGCAGTATTCTCGAAATGTGAATGAAAAGAAAGGATTAGAGTTAGAGTATACTATCCAAGAAAAAAGGCTCAAAGAACTAAGAAAAAAATTGAAGGAAACAAGTGTAAGATCACCACAAGTCGGAGTAATAACGTGGATCAATGAGGATATCGGGCGTACGAATTCCTTCAATAATAAATGGGTCTTAAAAGCGCGGTGTTGTCGAAAAATCAAGCTAAAAACCATGTATACCTACTATAGGAAAAAAGGATATTCCTGTAATAATTACGTGTGAAATTTCTACTTGGGAGGACGACAAAATATTAGATAAAGATGGCCTAGTTAGGCAAGCCAATAAAAACAGACAGGAGCTAAAAAGATACGCCAGAGAGTTACTTCAAAATGAACAAACGATTGCTCAAACAAAAGCTGAATATGGAATCAAAGCAGAATTGTTTGCAAGTTTTGGATTTGCCAGAGGATCTGAAGACTTAAATCAGATATACAGAAACCCATTTGATGAACAGCAAGTGAGGCTAAATGTATCGATGCCGATAGTGGATTGAATAGATGACATCGCTATAAGCGATGTCATCTATAGCAGCCGAAACATTCATTTCCACTACAACCATCATATTTTTCTTTTATTTATGTACTAAAATGTTAAATTTAGGCACATAAATAACTACCCATATGAAGTCGCTAATAAAAACAACTTTTTTTCTCTTACTATCTATCACTATATCTTTTGCCCAGTCTGGGATGGAATATTATTTACCTGAAGGTGAATACGACCCATCTATTCCTACTCCTAAAGAGGTTTTAGGTTATGACATTGGTGACTGGCATGTAAGTCACGATCAATTGATTATATATCTTAAGGCATTAGATACAGCTTCTGATAGAATTGAAATGGTAGAATATGCAAGATCACACGAAAACAGACCGCTTTATACTGTTATGATCAGTTCACCGGAGAATCTAGCTCGAAAAGAAGATATCCGTCAAGCACACCTGCAATTAACAGATCATAAAGAATCTGATAAAGTATCTATAGACAATCTTCCTGCTGTTCTTTATCAAGGATATAGTATTCACGGTAATGAATCTAGTGGAGCAAATGCAGGACTAGTTAATGCATACTATCTAGCTGCAGGAAAGAGCAAAGAAGTGATGCACACTCTTCAAAATGTATTTACACTCATGGATCCATGTTATAACCCTGATGGGTTAAATAGATTTGCTTCTTGGGCAAATACACACAAGAGTAAAACACTAGTAAGCGACCCTGCATCAAGAGAACTCAATGAAGTATGGCCACGAGGAAGGACAAATCATTATTGGTTTGATTTGAATAGAGACTGGCTTTTACTAACGCACCCGGAAAGCCAAGGAAGAATAAAAGTATTCCACCAATGGAAACCTAATGTGTTGACAGATCACCATGAGATGGGCACGAATTCTACTTTTTTCTTCCAACCAGGAATTCCATCTAGAACTAATCCCAATACTCCACAGCTCAATCAAGACCTCACGGAAAAGATAGGTACATATCACGCAGCGGCTTTAGATAGTATTGGCTCTCTTTATTATACAAAAGCTAGCTTCGATGATTTCTACTATGGAAAAGGAAGTACTTATCCTGATGCGAATGGTTGTATAGGAATACTATTTGAACAAGCAAGTTCTAGAGGACATCTCCAAGAAAGCTCAAATGGATTATTGTCCTTCCCATTTACAATCAGAAATCAATTTGTTACATCTTTGTCTACTCAGAAGGCTACTGCAAACATGAGAGAAGAACTCATTAATTTCAAAAGAGACTTCTACAAAAAACAAAACAAGGCTGCTAAAGCATCTAAAATCAAAGGATATCTAATCACAGATAAAGATGAAGTAAAAATGTCTAATTTTCATAGAATCTTGACTTCTCATAAAGTAGAAATGTATGAATTATCTCAGGATGCAAATCAAGATGGAAAACGATTTCCAAAGGAGAATTCTTACTATGTTCCGATGGATCAGCACCAATACTTGATGGTTAAGACGATCTTCGAAAAAGTACGAACATTTCCAGATAGTCTATTCTATGATGTTTCTGCATGGACGCTTCCGTTAGCATTTGATTTAACATATGCTGAAGTAAAAGGTAGCATAAAAACAGGAGGTAAAATCTCTTCAATGGAACCAAGCGGCAAGCTCTATGAAATGAACGATGTCTACGCATATATACTTGATTGGAAGAGCTATAATGCTCCAGCGGCACTTTATCAGGTGATGGATGCAGGTCTACGATCAAAGGTGATCAATAAAGAGTTTGCTCTTGAAACTGAGAAAGGGAATAGGCAGTTCCAAAGAGGAGATGTCGTTATTCCTATTCAAAACCAAAAACTTAAGAAGACGGAAATTGAAGCTAAACTTACAGCTATATCAGATACTTATGGGGTAGACTTTTACGCTGTAAGTACAGGGTGGGCAGATAATAATATGACTCTTGGGAATCCAGAAGTGGGCATCTTAAAAATGCCTAAGGTGGCGATGATTGTTGGCGAAGGAGTTACTAGTTATGATGCTGGAGAAGTGTGGCACCATATCGACCAACGGTATAATATTCCACTCACAATGCTTGATAAACGACAGATATTCAGAGCAAAAATGGATAGATATAATACACTCATTATGGTAAATGGCAGCTACAATGATCTCAACACTAAAGAATTAGAAAAAATCACAGCCTGGGTAAAAGGAGGAGGAAATCTTATTCTCTTTAGAAATGCTATCGATTGGGCGAGAGGGAAGGATCTTATATCACTTGAAAAAACTAAAAATGACAAAAGTGGTAAGCCAGGATCAAAAGCATACCAAATGTCTTCATCTTCTAGAGGTGCCGGTGTGTTAGGAGGAGCTATATTTGGGGCTGAAATGGATCTTTCTCACCCACTTTGTTACGGCTATGACAATAGCAGTATATCATTATTCCGAAGAGGAACATCAGTATATGATTTGCCAGCAAATAGTTATGCATCTCCAGTAAAATATACCAACTCTCCGGTTCAGTCGGGTTATATTCCAAGAGGATTTGATAAGAAAGCAGCCAATAAACCTGCAGTTACGGTACATCGGTCTGGCAGTGGAAAAGTGATCTGTTTTCAAGATAATTTACTCTTCAGGGGTTATTGGTATGGTGGAAACAAGATGTTTGGTAACGCACTGTTTTTTAGTAGTGTGATTAATGGACGGACGTTAGCTAGAGAAGAGTAGGTCAATAGATAAACCTCAAATTAGGAATGTTGAATTTGAATAATAGTAGATGAAATAATTTTCATGAAGTTTATAAAATTAATGCTCATATTATTTGTTGTCATTGGACTATCCTCTTGTTCAGAAACAAAAGGGAAAACACAAGAAACTTCGATATATGAAGCTAAAGAATCAATAAAGCTAGATCTAAAAGCGGCTAATAACCTTATAGAATTACCTCTTGCTTGTGTGCTACAAGAGTATCCCAATAAATTAGGACAGGTAGTGGGAGATAAAGGAGATTTGCGAGAGCCGAGTGATTTGCATCCTTCGTTTTTCGGTTGCTTTGACTGGCATTCGGCAGTTCATGGGCATTGGTCACTGGTAAAACTGCTCAAAGATTTTCCGAATATTGAAAATAAAGCGGACGCCATTTCAAAACTAAAACAGAACATCAGTAAAGAAAATATCATAAAAGAATTAGAATACTTTGAGGGTCATAATAAAACCTACGAACGAACTTATGGATGGGCCTGGCTCTTAAAACTGGCAGAAGAGTTACATACTTGGGACGATCAATTAGCTGGAGAGTTAGAAACTAACCTCCAACCGTTGACTGACATGATCGTAGATAAATATTCTGAGTTTTTACCAAAATTAGTCTACCCCATCCGCGTTGGAGAGCACTCAAATACTGCTTTTGGAATGTCATTCGCATTGGATTATGCTAAGACTGTGGATAACACCGAATTAGAGAGCTTGCTTAAGAACCGAGCAAAGGATTACTATCAATCTGACAAAAATTGCCCAATCATATGGGAGCCAAGTGGTTTCGATTTTTTATCTCCATGCCTCGAAGAAGCGAGTCTAATGAGTAGAGTATTGGCAAAGGATGAATTTGTGATTTGGTTAGATCAATTTCTCCCTCAATTAAAAGACCGAGAGTTTAAACTAGAAGTTGGTAGGGTAAGTGATAGAACCGACGGAAAATTAGTACACTTAGACGGTGTAAATTTTAGTAGAGCATGGTGTTTGAAGTCAATTGTGGACACAGATGACAGATATAATCACCTGATAACAGTAGCCAATAATCATATTGAAAATTCACTTTCTTCATTGGTTGGAGATAGTTATGAAGGTGGACACTGGTTGGGTTCATTTGCTATATATGCTTGTCAATAAATTAAAAGAATCATGAAAAAGATATTACTTCCATCGTTGTTTATACTTTTTTGTATAAATGCATTTACTCAGCAAAGAGTCAGTGATAGAGAAATGCATAAAGCAACAATTGAATCTTTTGACCTACTGAAAGAACTTTTGGCTATCCCAAACGATGCCAATCAGCCAGAAGATATTTTAAGGAATATAGAATGGGTAGAATCTCATATGAGCGATTTGGGATTTACTTCCCAGCGACTAGAAACAGAAACGGTTCCTTTGGTATTGGCTACCTATAAAACGCTGAAACCAAACCTAGAAACGAAAATGTACTACTTTCATATCGATGGACAGCCTGTAGATCCTCAGTTTTGGTTTCAAGACGACCCCTATAAAGCTGTGCTAAAAGAACAAATTGTAGGAGAAGGGTGGGTAGATATTGATTGGAACAAACTGACAACTGAAGATATTAATCCAGATTGGAGAATCTTTGCTAGATCATCTTCTGATGATAAATCACCTTTTATAATGTTTCTTACTGTTATGAAAATGGTGAAAGAAAAGGGAGAATCACTACCGTTTAACCTTAAAGTGATCTTGGATTTTGAAGAAGAAAAGGGGTCTCCTCGTTTGGCTGGAGCGGTGGAAAAGAATAAAGAAGCACTTGCAGCAGATATGTTACTGATTTTTGATGGGCCAAAACATATCAGTAACCAACCGACGATCACTTATGGTGCTCGAGGAATCACAACAATAAGTATAAAGGTATATGGTCCAACATTTCCTTTGCATAGTGGACATTATGGTAATTATGCACCGAATCCAGCACTAAGATTAGCGCAATTATTATCGTCTATGAAGGATGAAGATGGTCGGGTGACTATCCCTGGATTTTATGATGGAGTGGTCATTGATGATGCAACCAAAGCGATATTAGCTCAAGTTCCTGATGATGAAAATCAATTTAGAGTAAAACTAGGAATAGGCAACACGGATAAGGTAGGAGCAAATTATCAAGAATCAATTCAATATCCTTCTCTCAATATCAGAGGATTGGGATCGGCATGGATAGGAAGTGAAGCACGTACAATTGTACCTGCAACAGCAACAGCCGAGATTGACATCCGTTTGGTCCCTGAGACTCCACCAAAAAGACAAGTAGATCTTGTTAAACAACATATCATAGATCAAGGATATTTAGTGTTGGATAGAAAACCAACATCTACAGAGAGATTCAAAAATCCTAAAATTTGTCAATTCACTAACTCTAGAGCATATGAAGCTTTTCGAACAGAGTTGGACTCTCCTATTGGTATAGCTGTCTATGAAGCAATAAAAAAAGAATTCAGCCAAGAGCCAATTCGTGTACGAATCCTAGGAGGAAGTGTGCCTATATCCCCCTTTATTCAATCGTTAGGAGTACCCGCAGTAATTGTCCCTCTTGTCAATAGTGATAATAACCAACATAGCCCGAATGAAAACTTACGAATTGGCAACTATTTTGATGGTGTTAGGACGTTTTATGGTTTGTTGTTCAACAAATAGATTGTTCTCACCTAATAACTATATTCTTTGTTGCTACCAAGGGTAGAATTCATTTCTCATAAATAGATTTAATTTGACTCTAATTATAGTTGACAGTTTTTACTCGTACATAATCTAGTTATAGATTTAAGTCTTTTAAAAAGTTTAATTGTTTTATGAAAATGGTGTAAAAAAAACAAAGCAAGCATGATCATCGACCATACTTGCTTTTATCTTGCTATAATTTTGATGTAGAGTTTATAATTGTAATCTCATATCTACCATCTTAATTTAATTCTTAAACTGCGACCATATTTCTTTCGTCAGCCATCTTTCTCATGTTGATGAGTGCATATCTCATACGACCAAGCGCAGTATTAATACTTACTCTAGTCAATTGTGAAATTTCTTTAAAACTCATATCTGCATAGTGTCTTAAAATTACTACTTCTCTTTGCTCGGGAGGCAATTCATCTACTAAGCTTCTTACTTTTTTGTGCATTTGCGACTTGATCATAGTCGTCTCCATATTATCATCTTTTGATTCTAAAATATCGAATATATCGAATGTTTCGGTTGATGACACTTTGGTTCTTCTCTTGTTTCTTCTGAAATTATCAACACACATGTTGTATGATATTCTCATAGCCCATTGTAAGAATTTACCTTCATGGTTGTATTTACCTTTTCGTAGCGTATCTACGATTTTGATGAATACATCTTGGAATATATCATTAGCCATCTCAGTATCTTTTACGAAAAGATAGATCGATGTATAAATTTTGTCTTTATGTCTTTTAAGAAGAATTTCAAAGGCTTTATCTTCGCCTGTAAGGTAGGTTTTAATTAACTCCTGGTCTTTCATTTCACATACATTCATAGGTCTACACTTTTAATCGGTTAGGTAAATAATAATCTGATTAAGTATTCTAAGTGTAAAATCTAATGTATAGGCGTAATGCTGTTTAGTTAATTAATATGGGTGCAATATATGTTGTATAATCCAAAGATGAAAGGGTAATGTACCAAAAAAACAAATTTAAATTATTATATATGTTGTAAAGGCTTGATAATCAGCTAAATTTCATATTGTACTGCTGTGGTTAAGAAAACCTTAATTTATATATTACATAGGATCGATTCGGATTTCTACCACTTTTGAAGAGCGACCAACGCCTTCAGAATATGCAAAAATACGGTATGTCCCTTTTTGAGTTTTGATTCTTGCTACTCTATAACTTGATGTTTTATCAGAAGATTTACCATTATGCAGAATTTTAAATTTTTGAATCTTTTTAGTAGATAAGAATTTTTTCAACTCAGAAATAGCAGTTGATTTGCTTACTTTTTTCTGATTGTCATTGATGCAAAAAGATACATTTGGTGCAAGATACGCACTTGCATTTGATAGATCTTTTTTACCTACTGCATTAAGGAAGTCTACTTCCGTCTGCGCATTTAACCCCATTGAAGCAATGGTTAATAAAGCAAGGAGTAAGTTTTTCATACGTTTAATTTTTCATGGTATCCTCTTAATTTGGGAGATTATAGGACTAGAAACTCATTAATATAAATGTGTTATCGACTACAACATTTTTAATTACAGTCTGATAACGAAGGATTTGGGTGTTATAGTTCATTTGGAGAAGATTTCATTTTAGATCTTAATCTGAAGACCAATACCTATAAAATGATTTTGTCTAAATTTTGTACTTATATATTTATTGAATTCCTTACTTAGTCCTAAGTAATAATTGTATTGGGGGGTGAGTGATGTTTTGTCAGAAAGTTTGATAACGTATGCGATTCTTCCAGTTGGACCTATTTGGTTTGTTGTTAGAATATCCTCTTCTGAATCCGAAAAGTCAAATGCAGCATTACCCGCGAGACCAAATTCTGAATAATTGCCTGTAACTGTGCTTGAAATTATTTGCAACCATTTAACCCCTATATTTATGTCTATATATTTGAATAGTTTGAAGTTGAATGGGTAGGCTCCTAAAGTGAGCACTGATTTATTTGTTCCAGCATCAGTAATTACACCTCCTCCCGAACCTCCTGATCAATAATGGAACTTTGTAGCAGACTTGCTAATACCAACCGTAAACCTGAAGTTCATCAGTTCAAAATGTACATCATTAAGACCTAAATATAAACCGAATCCAATATCTGTATTAGCAGAGTTTGAGAATTTTTGTTCGTCTTCTAATGAATAATCATATTTTGAAAGCCCTGCAGCTATCTCTATTTTCTGTCCAAAGGATAAATGAGAGCAAAAAAGTAATAGTAAAACAATTCTGAAGATCATGATTAATTGGTTAATAGAAGATCAATATAAACCAATTTCCAAAATAAAGTACTAATTGTAATCCACCCTTCGAAATCCTAGATTCCGTCACGACAAAAATAACATATCACATATTCTAAAATAAGTGGTTAATAGCGAACAATTTAATGCAAAAACATAAAACCGCAAACACTTTATTAACAGGAGATAAACTAATCGATTTGTACCCTTATTTTATAAGGTTTTCCATATCTTTGCACCAAAATTCAGAAAGCCTTAATTTATATAACTTAAATATCTATAGCACTATGGCTAATATCGGGAAAATCAAGCAAATCATCGGACCTGTAGTAGATGTAAGCTTTTCTCAGGAAGGATCAGAATTACCTGAAATCTTAAATGCACTTGTAATAAAAAGAGAAGGTGCGTCTGATCTAGTATTCGAAGTACAACAACACCTTGGTGAGGATAGTGTAAGAGCTATTGCCATGGATTCATCTGATGGTCTAACAAGAGGTACAGAAGTAGTCGATAGTGGCGCTCCTATATCAATGCCTATTGGTGAGCAAATCAAAGGTAGATTGTTCAACGTAACAGGTGATGCAATTGATGGTCTTGGAAACTTAGATAAGACTAAAAATATCAGATCTATCCACCAGAAGCCACCTAGATATGAAGATTTATCAACAGATACAGAAATCCTATTTACAGGTATCAAAGTAATTGACCTAATCGAGCCCTATGTAAAGGGTGGAAAGATTGGACTTTTCGGTGGTGCAGGTGTAGGTAAAACTGTACTTATACAAGAGTTGATCAACAACATTGCAAAAGGATACGATGGTATATCAGTATTCGCAGGTGTTGGAGAAAGAACAAGAGAAGGTAATGACCTTATGAGAGAGATGCTAGAAGCAGGTATCATCAATTATGGGGAGAAGTTCATGCATTCTATGGAAGAAGGCGGATGGGATCTTAAAGCAGTAGATAGAGAATTGCTTAAGACTTCAAAAGCAACATTCGTATTTGGTCAGATGAATGAACCTCCTGGTGCGAGAGCAAGAGTTGCATTATCTGGTTTAACTATTGCAGAATACTATAGAGATGGAGATATGTCTGATCCACAAGGTGGAAAAGATATCCTATTCTTTATTGATAATATTTTTAGATTTACTCAGGCTGGATCTGAGGTATCTGCCTTATTAGGAAGGATGCCATCAGCCGTAGGTTACCAACCTACACTTGCAACTGAGATGGGCCTAATGCAAGAAAGAATTACCTCTACAAAGAGAGGATCTATTACATCAGTACAAGCGGTATATGTACCTGCAGATGATTTAACGGATCCAGCACCAGCTACAACTTTCGCTCACCTTGATGCAACAACTGTATTGAACAGAAAGATTGCAGCGAAGGGTATCTATCCAGCGGTGGATCCTCTAGATTCTTCTTCTAGAATTATGGATCCTGCGATCATTGGTGATGAGCATTACGATACAGCAGAGAGAGTAAAAAGAATCCTTCAGAGATATAAAGAACTTCAAGATATCATTGCTATCCTTGGTATGGAAGAGCTTTCTGATGAAGATAGAAATGTAGTATACAGAGCTAGAAAAGTAGAACGTTTCTTATCTCAGCCATTCCACGTTGCGGAACAGTTTACAGGTCTTGTTGGTGTACTTGTACCAATTGAAGATACTATCAAAGGTTTCAACATGATCATGGACGGTGAATTGGATCAGTACCCAGAATCAGCTTTCAATTTGAAAGGTGACATCGAACAAGTAATCGAAGCGGGTAAGAAAATGATAGCTGAAGCTTAAATAAAGAAAAGAGATGACGAGCTAAAGAGAATTCGAGTAATCGAAGTGAACCTCAATGTCTCAAAATTTCGAAATCTATAAAACTATGGAATTAATAGTATTAACACCAGAGAAAGAAATCTACCAAGGAAGTATTGAATCTGTAAAAGTTCCAGGAACTAATGGGCAGTTTGAGATATTAAAAGGCCACGCGCCTATAGTATCTAGCCTCGTAACTGGAGAGGTAAGAATAATTGATACATCAGGGGGCAAACAAACATTCAATATTAACAAAGGATTTGTAGAAGTATTGGGTGAAGAAGTATCACTGTTGGTTCAAGGTGTAGAAGAAATACAGAATTAGTTCTCATAAAACGACTAATTTAAAATAATCAAGGCTCTGTGGATTCATTTCTACAGAGCTTTTTGTTTATAATCTTGTTTTTGCTCCCCAATAAAGAGGAGAACAACGTAAGCAAATCAGATAAATAGCGAAGTATGTGATCAAATAGAAAACATATACCTTTGCACAACAATGTAAAAAAATATGCCCATAACCTTCCACAAAGAAAAAATAGAAGTTGACTTACCTGAAGAAGAAAAACTCACTTCTTGGCTGTTTGATATTGCTAGTAAGGAGGAAAAACAGATATCACAGCTCAGTTATATATTCTGCAGCGATGATTATCTCTTGGAGATCAATAAGACGTATTTGAACCATGATTATTATACAGATATTATCACATTTCCCTATAAGCAGGGTCATGAAATAGAAAGTGACATTTTCATATCTGTTGACAGAGTTAGAGACAATGCTAAGGAGTATAACACAACTTTTGAGTCAGAGTTGTTGCGTGTAATAGCACATGGATTACTACACATGGCAGGTTACGGCGACAAGACCGAAGAAGATCAAGATAAAATGACTGAAATGGAGAATCAATGCCTTGAAATGTGGAATAGTTAGAACAAATTAATTTAATATCAATCCTTTTTGCTTTCCCAACCAAAAGCTGCTCTCATTTTATGATAGAGTTCGGTGTTCTCATAGATACCGCTGAAGTCTTCTTCTCCTGGCCCAAAAGCAAAGACAGGAATGATGTCAGCTGTATGATAATCAGAGGTGAATTTCGTTTTCAAATCATTCAGTTTTGACCCTTTTTGAATCGCGAACCCTCCTGTTTCATGATCGGCAGTTATGACGACTAGGGTGTTACCATCTTTCTCAGCGAAGTCAAGAACAGCACCTATTGTTTTATCAAAGTCTAACATCTCTGTGATGATCATATTGGCGTCATTGGCATGTCCTCCCCAATCGATTTGAGAACCTTCTATCAATAGAAAAAATCCATTTTCATTGTTTTTATTTAGATGCTTGATTGACAATTCTGATGCAGGTTTGAGATAGTCTCTCCCTTGAGAAACGGGTAATGGAGATGAATCAGCAGTATAGAAGATCAATTTTTCTACATCTGTCATATCTATCTCATTGATCGTTTTATCAACATGACTTACGACGGTATATCCATCTTTGGCAAATTCTTCAGATAAGTTTCTTTCGTCCATTTCTCTACGGTCAAAACTTTTTTGACCTCCACCAATAAGAATTTCACACCCAGTCTCTAGATAGTCTAGCGCTATCTCTTCATAATTTTTTCTGTATTTATTGTGTGCCGCGAATGATGCAGGAGTAGCATGATCTATAGTTGATGTAGCAACCATGCCGGTTTTTAATCCTTTTAGTTCTGCTTCTTCTAAAATAGATTGAACAGGTATCGTGTCTGGCCCTACCCCAATAGCTCCGTTGTAGGTTTTTACCCCACAGGCGAATGCTGTAGCACCAGCTGCGGAATCAGTTATCAAATTATCATATGCATAGCACTTATGAAGGCCAATTGTGCTGATTCTTTCTAAGTTGAGTTTATTATCATTGCTGTACAATCCCGAACTTATCTGAGTGATACCCATGCCATCCCCCACCATAAAAATCACATTTTTAGCTTTTTTATTTAAGCCTGTGATTGATTTTTCTACTATTTGTGGTTGAGCGGTTATGGCAGCTTTCTTACTGGTATCACAAGAAAATAATGATACAACGAGCACAAATAATATGTACAGATACTTTTTCATAAATAAAGATTTATAAGAATCAACTCAAGATATATTTTTTACCAGGTAACGAACGTATCGCCCCCTTAAATTCGAGATTTAATAACATACTTGCAAGATTGGAAGGAGGGAGTTTTAGCAAATGGCTGAATTCATCCACTGTTACTGATTCTTTCTCTTTTAGAATGTCAATTAATTTTTGCTCTTCATTATCAAAGTCGATAAACAGAGCTTTTTGAACAACACGAGATTTGTCAGTCTCATCCCACCTCATAATATAGCCAATGTCTGCTGCTGATTCTAGAAGGTTAGCTTTATGTTGTTTGATCAGTTTATTGCACCCTTCTGATACTTCATCTGTAGTTCTACCAGGAATAGCAAAAACATCTTTGTTGTAGTTATTTGCAAATTCTGCAGTGATGATAGATCCACCTTTGCGTTTACTTTCGACAACTACTACGACGTCACTCATACTAGCAATTATTCTATTTCGCATTGGGAAGTTTTCTCTATCAGGACGGGTATTTATTGGAAACTCTGTTAATACACCGCCATTAATGACCATTTTACTGACCAATTTTCTATTTTCGGCCGGGTACAATATGTCAAGTCCATGTCCCATTACACCTATAGTTTCTGTATTGATTTCTACACTCTTTTTATGCGCACAAGTATCAATACCAAAAGCCAAACCTGAGATGATCTGAACATCATAATCTTGTAACCCTTCGATTAGTTTTTCGCAGTTTATTTTTCCTTGTTCTGTGGGTTTTCGAGTACCTATTATTGCTACAGTCCGTTTATGGTTTAGATTCATATCTCCCTTGAGGTAGAGTACCAAAGGGGATGATTCGAAATGCTTAAGTCTTTGTGGATATTCGTCAGAATGAAAAACTACTGCCTTACCACCATTGTTGGATAGAAATTTGAGTTGTGTTTCGGCTCTTTCAAAGGTATCAGAAGAGATTACTTTATCAACTGTCTTGGGTCCTATTCCTGGTATTTTTAGCAATTCTTTCTTAGAAGCCTTAAATACTAACTCAGCACTTCCACAATAGCTTATCAGCAATTTAGCCATAACAGGACCAACTTCAGGTACCATCGTAAGCGCTATATTATTGAGAAGGTTTTGGTCCATATTAATTTTGTTGTTCAGCCATTGATTTAAACGTATTAGATTTATCGGCATCTCCAAGAACATTGTAAATCACTGAAATGCCTTCTAAAACTTTCTTATTAGTCTTATCGATTTTGTATGCTCTATTGAGATAATGTAGAGCCCATTTAGGTCTATTAGCTTTGTTTAATACATCATTGATACTTACATCTGCATACCAGTTGAGCAAATAGTCCATATCGCTAGTACGGCTTTCAAGATACTCCATATATTCATTGATATAGGATACATCAGGTCGTTTTCTCATGACCTCGGCGAACCGACTTAATAGCAATTTTTCATCTCTATCCTTTTTAAATAATTCTGCTGCGATTCCCGCTTTCATCAAGTTCCCGTTTAGGTAAAATGGGTGAATTTTTAAAGCCTTGTTAGCATATTCGTAACCTTCTTCTAGTTTATCCCATTTATCAGCAGTTATACTTTCTTTTCCTTCATTGTACAGTGCAGTTGCCATGAAAGAATTAGCGCGAGCACTTTCAGTTCCATATTTAACTGCAGAGGTATTAAGAGAAAGAGCACTTTCCCAATCAGGCACTCTAGAAATTGTTTTCATACAATACCCCACCAACATTATACCTACAAGAGCGGAAGCTATGATTACACCAGTATTTCCTTTCCATTTTCCTATTTTTTCACTTATAATATATGAAAGAAGAAGTGCTAAACCGACCGATGCCATATAGATAAACCGCTCGTTCATAAATGTACCTAGATTGACTACTATGTTTGAAACAATAGTCAATGTTATTAGATAAAATAATATTGCATAACTGGACAATCTCTTCTTTTTTAACCCCAGGAGTGCCCATATTCCCAATCCGACATATAGGAAAAGTGAACCTAAAGACCTGAAATCTCCCCAACCTAATACAGGAATTGCGTATGGATAATAATCATGACTTAATGGATGAGGAAAAAGATATAATTGGATGTATTTATAAAGTGTAAACATGATTGTTGCCATCTTCTCTCCCCCTTTCATTCCTAAGAACGGATTATTCATGAGGTCATTGATCTCTTTTCCGAATTCAGGTACTCCAGCGGCACTAAACCTAAGAGCCAAATAAACAATTGTGGTGACAACAAGTGCTCCCAATGCTAAAAAATTAGGTTTCCATTTATATTCTGAAAAGAAGTAAACAGTAAGAGGTATAACCGCTAAAAACGTAATACTATTTTCTTTAGATAACAATGCTAAAAAGAATAAGAAGCATGAAGATATTAACCAAGCAATACTCTTTTTGTCCATATATCGTAGAACACCATACAGAGTAGCAAGGGATAGTAGTAATGCCAAAATCTCATCTCTGCCCTTAATATTTGCTACAGCCTCACTATGAATGGGATGAGCTATATATAAAAGACTGGTCAAAAAAGGGATAGCCAACCACCAGGTGACAGCCACTCGTTTTCTAAGCATCATGGTCAGTACTCTGAATAATAATAAGCCTGTAAGTCCATAAAGCAAAATATTGATAAAATGACTAAGGCCAGGCTTTAAGTCTCCAACAATACCATATTCTATGGCGTAAGTAATAAGAGAGAGAGGTCTATATCGATTTCCTTCTACGAGATCTTTTTGTTCACCGAAGTATCCAGTCATACTCTCGGTTGTCAATAAATCACCAATACCGTCAAATCCTTTTTTTGTAAATTTATTTTCAGAAACAACAATCTGATCATCTAGGACAAAACCGAAGGTGGTTGATTGATAATAAAGAGCAAAAGGTAGAAGAAATATAATAAGTGCTTTCCACCAATTCTTTTTCCAAAAACCAGACTCATAAAATGGAACAGTTTCTAAAACAGCTTTTTTAATAGTTGTTTTAGCTGGCTTAGTTTTGATTTTTCCAGCAATTTTCTTTTTCTTACTTTTTGCCATTTTATAGAATTATAATAATCTATTTGATATAAAGGTTAATCTATGATTCCTAATTGTTTAGCACGTTCCTCCCAGCGCTTTCTAGCCAATTGCCTTAAGTCAGCCACGTTATCTGATTCATCAACAATTTCCAGCCCGAGAAGGGTTTCTAACATGTCTTCCATAGTAACAACACCAGTCACACCTCCATAACTATCATGTACGATTGCTAGATGAGTATTTTCTATTGTCAAGAAATCAAACAACTCTTTGAGTGTTTTATCCTGATTGATCATTTTGACTTCTCTTTTTATGCTTGACAATGGTTTATCCTTGTTTCCTTCAATCATATTGGTAAGGACTTCATCTTTGAGCACTAAACCCGTAACAGAATCAGGTTTACCACTATATATCGGAATCCTAGAAAACCTCATTGGTTGGTGAGAAGAATAGTATTCTTCCATTGTCATGGTCTCGTCTATCATTTGCATAACAGTTCGAGGAGTCATCACATCCTGCACTTTTAATGTATCCATACCAAGAAGATTGGATATGATAGATGATTCTGATGCTTCAAGCGCACCACTGTCTTTTCCTACATTCGCCAAGGCTAAAAAGTCAGTACGAGTAAGCACTCCCTTGTCTTTATCTTTTTTGAAACTTTTTGTGATCCATTGCGAAACCCATATAAGAGGTGCTAAAGCTTTAAGTAGAAAAGAAAGAGACTTTACGGTAAACGGAGCAAGGCTTTTCCAGTTATTAGCGCCTATTGTTTTGGGGATAATTTCTGATAAGAACAGGATCAGCAATGTCATAACCACAGCTACTATCATATCCCATGTCAAAAAGGTCAAAAATTTTAATGGAGCTTCCTCACCTGCAAAATAAGTAGTGGCTGCAGCCCCTACTCCGATAGCACCCGCGGTGTGAGCAATCGTATTTAATGTGAGTATAGCGGAAAGCGGCCTATCAATATCTTGCTTGAATCGATCTAGTGATTTTCCTAAAGAAGATCCTTTTTGCAATTCCGTGTTTACAAATGAAGGCGTGATGCTTAATAATACGGCTTCCCAAATTGAACATAAAAAAGAAAAACAGATTGATATCGCGGCGTAAATTAATAGTATTCCCATAGCACAAAGAAACGAAGTATTCTTATTTCATGCATATCCCTAGATGTTAATATTTTTAAATATGAATTCGCCACCTAAATGATAGATTCTACTAGCTAGATATTAACATTCATTCTGTTCAAAATGAATGTTAGTCTAAAACTACTTGGTGAAATGTTAATATTGACTATTTTTAGCCTTGCAAGGTTTACAACAACACTTCTTTAAAATACCCACCATGAACAAATATTCAGCATTTATTTTTGCGATACTCTCTTTTTTTCTTTTTTCTTGTAAAGGCGACAACGCTACAAAAGTAGTTGATAATGTGTTGGATATAGCTATGTTAAAAGAGCCGACCATGCTAAATCCCGTCTTAAATCCAGGAGCAACAGAAAGAATTGTATTTCACAATGTTTTTGCACCAATGGCAGATTTTCATCCTGAGACGTATGAACTGAGCCCTATTCTTATTAAAGCAATTCCTGATGGTGAACCTATAATTGATGGACCATATAAAGGAGGAACAAAATACTCAATAGAAATAAAAGATGAAGCTAAATGGGATAATGGTACTCCTATAACTGCTAAGGATATAGCATTTACACTGAAAGCCATTAAGCACCCAAATACAAATGCAGCTGGCTATAGATCATATATGAAATGGGTAACCGAAGTAGAAGTGGATCCCCAAAACCAAAACCGAGCTACTTTTTATTTTAAAGATTACTACATACTAGCTAAAGAACTGGTAGTAACGGTCGAGGTCTATCCACAATATCACTATGATCCAGAGGATGCAATGAGTGAAATATCAATACCTGAATTGGACAGTGAAAACGCAAAAGACTTAATAAGCAAAAATCCAAAACTAGTTGCATTTGCAAAAACGTTTAACGATGTTAAGTTCGCCAGAGAAAGTATAAACGGGGCTGGACCATATAAGCTAAAAGAATGGGTGTCTAACCAGTATATAGTTTTGGAAAAAAAAGAGAATTACTGGGCTGAAGGTACAGATATTCCATCATTGATGGCTAGTCCAGATGAGCTTAAATTTCACTTCATATCTGATGAAACAGCCACGATCAGCCAAATGAAAGAAGGAAATATTGACGTATTCGCTAATATGAGTGGAAATACTTTTTTTGATTTAAAAAGCAATGAGACATATGGTGGAGATTTTCAATATTTCACGCCTGAGCTGATGAAGTTCTACTACATAGCAATCAATAATTCTAAGCCAGAATTATCTGATCCAGATGTTAGAAGAGCGTTGGCCAAATTAGTAGATGTCCCGAAATTGATAAAAATTCTTGAAGGGGGGTTAGGGAGTCCAACTATAGGAATGATAAATGAAAAGAAAGCATATTATAATAAAGACCTAAAACCAATAGCTTTGGATATCGCTGGAGCGAAAGAACTCCTTTCAAAAGAAGGATGGAAGGATACAAATAACGATGGTACGATCGATAAAAAATTTAATGGTCAAAAGATTGAAATGGATCTTGATATTCATATAACAGGATCAGAGCTCAGCAAAAACATCGGCCTGTTACTTCAAGAAAATGCAAAAAAGGTTAATATCAACATCAATATCATAACAAAGGAATACAAGGATACTAGACGAGAGAACTTAAAGAAAAGAGACTATGATCTTATTCCGTCTATTCTTGGGCAAGATTTAGCTTTAGATGACCCGTATGCGAAATGGCATAGTGACAACGATGACCCGGCTAAATTGAATGATGTAAGTTATAGATCAAAGAAAGCGGATGAATTGATAGATAACATTAGATCAACTCAAGATGATACCAAAAGATTTCAATATTACATTGACTTACAAAAAGTAATGTACGACGACCAACCAGTGATCTTCTTGTACAACCCACAAGAAAAGATAATAGTTAGTAAAAATTGGAATGCATCAAGTACGATGAAACGACCAGGATATTTTGCAGGAACGTTTGAATTGATTAAATAAGTAAAATATAAAATAAGGCTTCCTTTCCTGTTATTCTGAAAGAACATGATTTGTCTTCAAATTCAATATTCTAATCGAAATAGTCTGCTATCTATTTTCAATTGAGTTATATTGCTTTTTGAAGCAATCATAATATGACACCATATCTAGAAGAAGATACATTTAACTTTGAACCAGAATTCTCAAATGAGCAAATTTTTCCTTTGGAATTACCGCAAATGGCAATTTTGGAATATAGTCCACTCGAAAAGAACCTGCTCAAGGCTGATACTATCTGGACTGTTCTTTTTTTTGGTGTCGGTTTCATTGTTTCATTAGTGTTACGGTTTGTTTTTGAAATGGAGTGGATGATTGATTTTGGGATCTACATCTGGCTTGGTTTAGGTATTCTTACTCTTATCACGCTTGTTTTTGTCTATTATGAATTTCAGAAAAAAAGCTATGCAATAAGACAGAAAGACATCGTCTATAACAGTGGTCTTTTTTGGCAATCATCCATTGTTGTACCATTTAATAGAGTACAACATTGTGAAGTTTCGCAAGGGCCAATAGATAGATTTTATAATCTTGCCGAATTGAAAGTTTTTACCGCTGGAGGGGCATCAAGCGACCTTTCTATTTCTGGACTTTCCCCAGAATCTGCAGCAAGGATCAAAGACTTTATTGTGATCAAAACAGGTATTGATGAAGAAGAATGATCACTTAAATAATTTTACAGAACCTACTAGACAATCAGCGGTAGCTATCCTATTGATCATACTTAAAACGTATAGGCTATTAGTACGTCAGGCATTGCCTTTAATCCTCCTATTTTTTGTGGGCAAAGGATTTACTAGTGGTAAGGGACAAACTATATTGATTGGGATAACTGTTTTTGCAGTGTTAGGTATGGTTTATTCTATCATTAACTATTTCAGGCATTACTTTTATATCAACGATGATGAGTTGATTATAGAAAGTGGAGTCTTCAAACGGAGTAAAATGAATGTCCCTTTTGACAGGATTCAAACCATAAATTTTGAACAGAATATCATTCACAGAATATTCGATGTAGTAAGACTAAAGATCGATACTGCAGGCTCAGCCAAAGCTGAATTTGAGTTTCATGCCTTGGGAAATGAAAAAGCGGAGAATCTCAGAAATTTACTTCTATCAAAGAAAAAGCAAGTCAATAAAGATGATGAATCTTTAGATTTGATTGAATCATTAGAGGAGAAATCTACTCCTGTTTTTAAAACTATCATGCAGCTTGATGTTTTGGATCTAATAAAAGCGGGTGCAGTAGAAAATCATCTTAGATCTGGTGGTATTATTTTGGCATTTATGTGGTGGATATGGTCAAGCATCGATGAGATGGAAATGCATGATGAAGTTTTCAATGAGCAAATCCAAGAAACAGTCATATCACAGGTCAATAGTGGTCTTATCCTGGTTGGAATAGCTATTGTGTTTTTCTTTTTTCTTTCATTCCTTGTTTCTATGGTAAAAATGGTCATCACCAACTATGATTTGAAATTTATGAGGTCAAAAAATGGATTTAAGATCAATGGTGGTTTGTTTACCAAAAAAGATGTTTCTGCACTTGATCACAAGATACAAGTTGTGTCATGGGGAGACAACCCACTCAAAAAACTAATAGGTATCAAAGATCTTCAACTCAAACAAGCTTCGAGCATCGTAATGAATAAAAAGACATCTATCAAAATACCGAGCTGCAAAGATGAACATATTGAGCTAGTAAAAAACACTTTATATGGACAAAAAGCTCTTTCAAACATAAACTATTCCCCGATAGATAAACGATACTTTTATAGAAATGGTGGCAGATTATCTCTTATAGCAATTGGGCTAGTTTCACTATTGGTATATCTTGATCAGAATACACAAGCGATCCTTTTTGGAGTAGCTGGCGTATTTATGGTCTTTACTTTCTATTTGTCTTTTCGAAAGAAGAGGTATGGATTCAATGAAGAAATGCTGGTCATCAGAGGAGGTACATATGGAGACAAAACTGAATTATTACCTATCTTTAAAATTCAATCGTTATCCAAAAAACAATCACCATATCAAAGAAGAAAAGGCTTAGCCAACCTCGTAGTACATACAGCATCAGGAAAAGTTGGTATTCCATATATAGATAATGCAACCGCTCAAAACATCATGGATGAATTTCTGTATAGAATCGAAATTGATAAACGAAAGTGGATGTAATATCTAATCTAATTTCTCTTGCCTAGTATTGGGTTCAACTCCCAAATTTAAAAGGATAAAAAACAAGAAAAATGCTGTAATAACCGCTCGCTGAATCGTGTTTTCTACTAGAAATGAAAGCACCAACATTATAAATATTAGGACTAAAAAAATATTTTTCTCTTTAGTAAAAAGAAGTGGACAAAATAAACCAAAAAAGAAAACCAAGGCACCTAATAATCCTACTGCAGTCAGTATATAAAGATACTGATTATGTGGATATATGTACTTATCTTTTTTTCCATATTTTTCTTTGTGTTTTTGTGTTATGAGTGGTCTAAGATCACCAATTCCATGCCCTAAAAAGGGTGCTTCTTTTATCAAGTCAATTGCAATTTCATAAGACATTAGCCTTTCGGAATCAGAATAGTTTTTTCCATTTCCTTTTTGGTATTGTTCGATATCCCACATCATGTATTGTACTTTATTATGGAATGGCTTGATGGTTTTATAGGCTACAAACGGGAGTATTATGATAAGTGCAGCAACAGATAAACCAATGAGATATTTTTTCTTCGATATTACATACCAGATCAACGTTACCCCGATACCTGTATAACACAATGCCAAGCCTGTGCGTACGGATAAAAAATGACAATACCCGAATAAATATAAACCCACTATAAACAGAAGTACTTTCCACTTTTTAGTAGATTCAAGGATACCGAGCACAAAACATGAAACTGTAGCATAGGCAAGAATAATGCTATAATGAATATGATCCATCGGTGCAGGGATCGACTTTCCTCTATTTATACCACCGCTTATCCCTTCATAGTCGATAAGAAAATTACCTATAACCTGAAGTGAGCTCGCTAAGATTATACCAATAAGGCCTAAATGAATCCAGCGGTGAACATTTTGATTTATCGGTTTCAAAAAGTAAAAGGAAAAAGGAAGAATTAAAAAAGGAAGTTTAAGCTTTACTTGGTGCAGCCATGCGCTATTATCGGTACTATTAATTCCTGATAAAACAATAACTCCAAAAACTAACAGTAACCCCGAGTATGGTAATTTCTTCAGAAATGAGAAAAAATTAAAATCGGAATCTTCTTTAGTTTTAGCTATAGCTAAAATGACCATCAAGATCATAGAAACCGAGACCATAAATCGCGAATAGATCAATGAAATCACAAAAATCATTGAGACCCAGAGGAAGTATTTTTTTATCACAAATAATAGAGTAAGATAGTTTGATAGTATAACTGATTATCTATCTAATTCATTTTGTTGCGACATAAAAAAGATCAAAACATCCTTCTTTTGCTTCACTAATAGAATAATCTTCATAGTGAATATCCGAAACTAGGTTGTTGTTTTGGTTCAGAAGTTTCTTACGATTCATCCTATTTAGTATATCGTAAGGGATTTGTAGTATTTGTCGAGGAAGTTTGTGTTGTAAATCAAAAATATCGAATCTTGTAATTTTCCTTACTGATGCTTTGTTCTTGTTGTAATAGTCCATGATTTTCTCATTTCCGAACACGCCTTTTGCATCTACTTTGGAGAAACTTTGACCTAGAAGTTTTATCAGTTCTTCGATAGTATACTCTCTTACATGCCAAGGATTACGAGTGATACTCATCTTTTTATTAGGTGTAGTTAGGATAAATTTTCCTCTAGGCCTAAGAACTCGATGAATTTCTGATACGTACTTATTATCTGCTTCTATATGTTCTATCACTTGGAAACTAACTACAAAATCAAAACTATTATCTTCGATGCCAGCCAAAGGTGGTATGTTCATCTGTTTGAATGATACATTGGTATATTCAGGGTCTATGTAGACAGGATGTTTGTCCAGGGTTAGGTACTTATCAGCTTTTGGAGCAATGTGCTTTATCCCATAACCTTCTCCAGCACCGATTTCTAACACATCACCAGACACCATTTTTGCCGCTTCTAAATATGCCAATAACGAGCGCTGAAACACATAGTTGTCAGACATGTCTTCATGTGACACTCTCTCTGCTGTTTGAAGGATTTTCATATTATGAATTTTTCATATTTGTACAAATGTAGAGATTAATTTTGTAACTGATTCTGTTACTAAGCGTTGTTTATAAGATGGTGTAAAAGGTAAAGTAGAAGACTCTATTAATCAAACATAGCTTCCAACACCTCGTCCAGTTCATCAAAAGATTTATAACCTACTTTTTCTTCATCACCGCCTTTTAGTATGATGCCAGTCACATTAAAAGATTCGATGTTTGCCAAATCACTTGCTTTGAATATGCCATCGAGGTATACCTCTTTATCTTCTGAGATTGATTTGATTTTCGAAACTTCATCTTCAGAAAGTTGATCTACAGCCTTGGACAATGTCAGAATCAAATTATCATCTTCTTGCCAGCCTTCTTCTAGTGTGCATATACGATATACGTTTTCTATAGATGTAGGAAGGTCAGCCTTATCTATAAATGGACTTATAATCACATTTTTGATGTCTATTCCTTCAGAGAACATTGTTTTTGGAATTACTAGACCAGCAATTTTAATTCCTGTCAATGGTCCTTCTACCCAATCTGTTATCTCTTTGAATTGGGGAATTGTTAGACTTCCTTCGGTGTCAGGATCAATATTGTAACACATCATGTCAACACCCCATGCCGCAAAATATCTGGCATCAGTCAGGTTCGTAATATCAGTAGCTATGATTTTCATCAGAATCTTACGTTTAATAAACCAACCAATTCTTTTACCTCTTTTAAGGTCTCTTGAGCCTTCTTTCTGATTTCGTAAGAACTTGCCTTTACTTGATCTTTTAGAGCTTTCTTATCCGCTAGGATTTTCTCCTTATTTTCTTTGAATTGATCTGTCATCTTTACGATTGCTTCTGCTACTGTTACTTTAAGATCGCCATATCTTAAATTTCCATCTTTGTATGCATCCATAAGTTGCATGTGATTTTCAGTATCATCAGAAGCTTTCAATAACCTGAATAAGTTTTCTACACCAGGACTCATCACATCTGATGGCTCACCAGTATCTGTAACTGCAGATTTAATTTGTTTACTGATTCTTTTGGCATCACCAAAGACTGAGATATAGTGCTTTTCACCAGCAGACTTACTCATCTTCCTCATTGGATCAGCAGTTGACATAATCTTTGGAGTCTCAGTATATAGTCCTTCCGGCAGCACAAAATACTCTTTACCAACTTGATGATTGAACTTGCCAGCAATATTCCTTGATAACTCAAGGTGTTGTTCTTGGTCTTTTCCTACTGGCACATAATCCGCTTTGTAAATCAATATATCCGCTGTTTGTAATACTGGATAATCCAGTAACCCTACAGAGATGAATTTATTAGACTTTTCTTCTTCCTGTTTCTGAGATTTATCTTTGAATTGTGTCATTCTCATGAGCTCACCGACACCACAGAAGCAATTGAATATCCAACCTAATTCAGCATGTTCTGGTACTAGAGATTGTACGAAGAGATTTTCTGTTTTTACACCGACAGCTGCAAGGTTTGTGATTATATCCCAAGTGCTATTTTTTAATTTTTTGACATCATATGGCATGGTCATCGCATGATAATCCACTACTCCATATATACAATCATATTTGTCCTGAAGGGCTACCCAGTTCTTTACAGCACCGAAATAATTACCTAAGTGCATATCACCTGTAGGTTGAATGCATGACAAGACCGTTTTTCTATTTGTATCACTCATAAATGGAGATTTTATTTTGGAAGGGGCAAAGATATATTTTTATATGTTTGGAGAGGTATGAACGTGAGGAAGAATAGCTATTGTTATCATGTTTAGCTTATTATTTTCTTTATTGTTTTTTTGCTTAAATATGGCAGAGATCATTAAATTTGACACAAGAGGTAATCTAAAAAGTGATAAAAATATTGTTGAATCTAACATGTTAGAACTTGAGGAGCATTTTGTAAGGCATTTTAATAAGGAATCTTTAAGAGTGGAAATAGTTAATAATTTTCTTTCATTTATTAGAGCTATAAAAAATGAGGGGCTCAAAAGTTTTACAATTTGGATTGATGGAAGTTTTATTTCAAATAAACCAAATCCTAAAGACTTAGACTTTCTATTGCTAATTGAAAATGATCAACAGAAATCAATTCGAGAAATTCTAAAAAAAGAGGAATTCAATGATAAACTATCCAAAAGAACCTTAATTTAGACTTCTATGTTTTATCAGTAAACGACAAGTCTTTTGAGGCAAACTACGGCTACTGGTTTAATTGGTTTAGCAAAACAAGACCAAATCGAAATAAAAAAACCTTCGACAAGTCATTTTTTAAAATAAGAGTAAACGGTCATGTCTAATGAAAATTAAATAAGTGAAAATGCGATAGAAGCTATGAACATCATTTCAGCGCTTGAAAAATTGAATGAAATGATCAATCTCAATGCTCAAAACGAAGTTGATTTAATGTTAAATCAATTCAAATTGAAAAAAGAAATACTTACTAATGATCTGAAAGAGTTACTTAAAAGTGTTGGTGTGAATTTGTTTGCATTAGCTGCTTAAAAGAGATATAATTAATTCCCAATTCTTTCCAATAGAGCTTCTGTAGCACTATAATCAGCACCTTCTTCTTTCGCTATTTCTATTGATGCCAGCGCATATCTTCTAGCTTCTTTTAGGTTTCCTAACTTATATAGGATATGAGCTTGAGTATCTGTGTTGAATGAATTTTTTGTGTTATTGATTGATATATTCGTCCATTCTGAAGCTTTTTTGAGAAGATTTTGATCTGATGTTATTTCGAATACTTGCCAAGCGGCACTGTTATAAAATGACCAACCAAGATCAGGGTTTCCAGCAAGAAATAACTGTATCTCTGCTTTAAATTTTTCTTGCTCTACTGGGTCAGGACTATACATAAGTTGATTAAAATAGCTAACCATTGCTTTATTTTCAGCTGTTATAATATCATAATACTTTGAGTAATGTTCTTTTAGTCCTTCAGTATCATCTCTGGCTATACCACTTTTTGACCTGTCAATATCAGCAGCATAACTTAGCTTTTGTACAAATTTTTCTTTACCAACCAATGCTTCAAAAGCTTCTCTATGATCCAATGTATACTTGAATAATTTAGAATCCATTGTTGCATCTGCATAATCAAACAGGAAATTCATGTTTTTTTCTGACGTCCAATCTGACTGTGTATCCATGTACATTTGTGCTACTTTACTGAATCCTTTCAGGCCAGCTGAAGTCATCGCATCTGTATACTTCCAAAGGAAATGTTCACTTCTCTCTCCAGCTTCGAATCTCTTTGTCATTGTTGTGATTTGTCTTTCAGGATCATTTGCTGCATGACCTAGATCTACAAAATCTTCTGAAGGACGAGAACCCATTGATCTATGAATAACTTCGCTATTTTTATCGATAAATATGAGTGTAGGGTATCCAGTTATTTTCCAAGCTTTAGCAAGTCTCGGTCCTTCTCCTTTCTCCATATCTATCTTTACATTTACAAATGACTTATTGAAGTAATCACCTACTTTTCCTTCGGTAAATACATTCTTTGCCATCCATTTACATGGACCACACCAAGTCGTATAAGCATCTACAAATATCAGTTTGTTTTCTGCTTTTGCAGTTTTGATTGCTTCTTCGAATGAATGAACATTGAAGTTAATACCTTGACCAAATGTTATTGACATTGAAATAATCGAAACGAAGATAATTTGAAGAATTCTCATATATGATTGAATTTACTCTTGTAGAATGCAAATATCGGTAAAAATGGTTCATTATATTAGACAGAACTGCGTTGATTTTTGGGTGGGGTAGTGTTTATGGGACCGTTTGAGGTAGACATAGCTATATATCAGTTTTCAGACTCCTATGAACTTTGGAATGTCATTCTGTTTAATGAAAGGTAGAGATATGAATAATTCTGGATAACAAACAAAAAAAGCCCTGCGGGGACAGGGCTTTTCAAATTAACAAAATGACTTAACTATCTATACTATCAATTATTCCTATGGGGATAGAAACAATCTCTAAAATTCTTACCACAATTGGTTATTATGGTATTATTTGGCACATAAAAGTTCAGGGTATGTTCTTTTGGTTGCCGTCATTGTGAGTGTAAATCACTTTTCAAGGGTGTATTCATCTAACTCTTATATTCTTTATAGTGTTCGGCTCCAACCTTCAAAAACCAATAATTTTGTTGACTTAATAATTACCAATAATTAATGTTGCTTTGACAATTAAATAGGTCGATTATTCTTCTTTATAGAGTTACCATGAAATAAAAAATAACGATCTTTATCAGTATAATATTTTTCACATTACAAATGTCGACTCTTTTTATATTGTATGCAACATTATATCTTATTTATTTAGAATAATATTCTGTAATTGCTTCGCTAAGACATTGCTTTTTGCCATCATTTAATTTCTTTCTTTTTTCTCTTTTTGGACAGGTGTCATCTTTTAGGAGCATTTAGTGTATTTTAGCTTTTTAAAATCATTCACCCTTTTGCATGGTTTTATCGCGGTCATCAAGACAATTGACCACAAGTATTAAATAAAATGAATGAATAGAGAACTCGCGATATTAGAGAAGTTAGAGAAAGAACTGAGTTTAAAACAGTTGCAAATCAAAAGCCTACTTACGATTACGCAAGCGATCAATGATAATGTAGCCGCGGATGGTTTGTTCAATATGTACAAATCATTTCTCAGTTGGGAGATGGCGATCGAAAAGATGGCTCTATTTGTTATTGGTGATTCAGGATGGAAATGCGCAAGTGCTATCAACTTCAAAAAAAAGGAAATAAGCCAATATATTCCTCTTTTGCTTAAGCATAAACGTCTTCATACAATTAAAGAGTTAGATGACGAGATGTTACAAGAATTTGATATTGTCATTCCTGTTTTTCATAAAAGTGAACCAATAGCATTTTCTCTTATTGGAGGCATCAAGGACAAAGAGGATATTTATAATAAAATCCAATTCATAACCACGATTACGAACATCATAGCAGTGGCAATTGAAAATAAAAGGTTGTTTAAACAACAGATAGAGCAGGAAAAGCTGAAGCGTGAGATGGAGCTAGCCAGTGAAGTTCAACATATGCTCATTCCTGACACGTTACCAACGGAGAAACATTTTGCCTTATCAAAGATTTACATGCCGCATTCAAATGTTGGAGGTGATTATCTTGATTATATAAAATTCAGTGACAACAGATTTGCGATATGTATTGCAGATATTTCTGGAAAAGGGGTCGCTGCAGCTTTGTTGATGGCAAACTTTCAGGCATTAATCCAAAATCTAATTTACCAGTATCGAGATTTGGAGACCTTCGTCTTTGCATTGAATCAGTCTGTCTATCGGATTACTAAGGCAGATAAATTTATAACGTTTTTTATAGCTGAGATAGATACTGACCTTAAGACGATGAGATATATCAATGCGGGGCATTATCCTCCTGTGATGGTCAATGGTGGTAAAATGCTCAGATTAGATCAAGGGAGTACCTTCATAGGTGCATTTGAAAAACTTCCGTATATCAATGAGGAACTCATTAATCTTGATGGAGAAGCGATGATACTCTCATTTACAGATGGACTTGCAGAGTTGCAAGATGAATCAGGTGCATATTTTGATGATGACAAAATTGAGGACTTTGTAAGAGAGCATCAAAAAAGAAGTCCTGACGAATTCAACGAGGAGTTGTTAAATGAAATTGATAGATTTAGAGGCGGAAAAGAATATTCTGACGATATTGCTATCTTGACATGCAAAATATACTAACAATCATTCAGCTATTGGCTTTGATGATTAATAGAGAATAAGAATTTGAACAATGAGTACTAGAAAATATCAACCAAGACGAAATAGAACTACGGCAGCCGCCATTTCTTTTATTTTAGGTGCAGTAGGTGGCCAGCGTTTCTACTTGCGTCAAAGGGGTCCTGCTTTTTTTATGATATTTATGTTGATTGCCACGAGTTTTAAGATTGCACCTATTTTTTTCATATTTGGAATATTTGAGGCGGTACGTTTTCTTAGTATGAGTGATCAAGAGTTTGATAGGAGATACAATAGGTATTCATCTAAAAACAGAAAAGACGATTATCTAGAGCAACGAAGAGAGCGCCAAGTACAAAAAAGTAGAAATAGAACAAGCACAAGAACGAGAAGAGAAAAAAGAGCATCAACACCAACAAGGTCTTCAGCATTGAAAGCTAATCCATTCAAAAATAGTGGCATTAAAAAATACAAAGACTATGATTTAGAAGGAGCGATCGAAGATTTTGCACAAGGACTAAGTATCAATCCAAATGATATTGCTCTTCATTTCAATATCGCTTGTGCATATAGTATGACTGAAATAAAGGATAAAGCTTACTATCACTTATCAAAAGCTGTAGAGTTCGGTTTCAAAGACTTTGAAAGAATCAAAACAAAAGATGACCTAGCGTTTGTAAGAATACAACCAGAGTTTGATGAATTCGAAGCAAATGGGTTCAAGTTAGGAGCACGGTCTGAATCACAACCTAGTAAGGCAAGCCAAGAACAATCTGATGAAGAACTGGTTATTACTGATGATGTTTTGTTATCTCAGCTTAATAAACTTGCAGAATTGAGAAAAAAAGGACTACTCAGTACAGAAGAGTTCAATCTTGAACGAAAAAAACTACTTCGACGCTAGTAGCTGACATTTTTTAAGAAAATAATAGAATCTAGACACAAAGCAGGTATAAATATTGTTTACTATATAATATAACTAGAAACATATCCTTTTGATAGCGAAAGATCTCATAACACACGAATTATCTCCATTGCGAACAAGTGATACAGGAGAAGAATCCATCACTATGATGAGTATCTTCCATGTGAAGCATTTGCCAATCGTAAATGAGACTCAATTCTTAGGGTTGATATCAGAAGAAATAATTTTGAATAATGATATGGATGAGCCTATCGGTTCGTACAGTCTTGGACTTGCTAGACCATTTGTCAGAGATACCGATCATATTTTTGAAGTCATGAGTAAGATGGCCAGCGGAAGACTTACTGTCATACCTATTGTGGACAAAGATGAAAACTACCTTGGTCTAATATCTATGGAGGATCTGATTCAGTACTATGCAAATAGTTTTTCATTTTCTGAACCTGGAAGTATATTAGTTATTACTACTTCTAAGCCACAATATAGTCTTGCAGAGATATCAAGAATAGTCGAATCAGAGAATGCAGCCATTTTAAGTACTTTTCTCACTTCAGTAGATGAAAGTAATATTGTGCAAGTCACCCTAAAAATAAACAAACAAGATATTGGCTCAATAATATCATCCTTCCAGAGGTTTGGTTATGACATCACCGCTTCTTTCTCAGATTATGAATATATAGACGATCTCAAAGAAAGATATGATTCGCTAATGAGTTATCTCAATGTGTAAGTCGATATTCATCTTATTTTCATTTCTGGCGGTGGCAATAAATGCTTCTGCACAATCTGTAGATTATTTTTTAGTATCTGATATTATTGTTAAAGGAAATAAGCACACAAAATCAAATGTAATATTCAACGAGCTAGATTTTTCGATTGGAGACACCATCTATACTTCTGAGCTTCCTAGAAGAAAACGAGAAAACGAGAAACGACTGCTTGGCACAGCTTTATTTACGGGAGTTGCACTTAATATCAGTAATTGGAATATTGAAGATGGAACAACAAACATTGTTCTTACCCTACAGGAAAACTGGTTTATCTATCCTTCATTAATCTTTGAATTGGCAGACAGAAACTTCAATGTATGGTGGACAGATCAGAATAGAGACTTTAGTAGAGTTAATTATGGTTTGAGTGTCGATCATATAAATGTTACTGGGAGAAAAGATAAACTGAAACTAAAAATACAACATGGCTATACTAGAAAGTATGAACTGAAATATAACTATCCATACATATCGCAGACTTGGGGTGCCTTCGGGGAGATCTTTTTTGCAAATCAAAAAGAGATAGGGTATGCTACTTTTGATAATAAGACGGTGTTCGAAAAGCTCAATGATGAGCGAATCTTACTAAAGAGATTTAGGACGGGACTGGGAGCTAATTATAGACCGGATGTTTACCAATTCCATGATTTCAAGCTAGAATACCACCAAAATAGTGTAGATGACGTAATCGCTGAAGATGTAGCACCTGATTATTTTCTGAATGGTGAAACGAGTCAAAGGTATTTTGCTTTGAAGTATGATTTCTCTTATGATAAGAGAATATTTAACCTATATCCAGAAGGCGGATTTATGTTTTTTGGGAATATCACAAAAGAAGGCCTCGGAATCTTCGATGATTTCAACAATCTATCTATTACTGCAGGGATAGAAAAATTTTTTCAACTGGGAGAAAGATGGATTTGGGGTGGAAGAATTAAAGCAAAAACAAACTTGACTCGAAACACCGTTGCATTTGCCAATAATACAGGACTTGGTTACGATAAAGATATAATACGAGGATATGAACTGTATGTAGTAGATGGAACGGATTGGGCAGTAGCCAAAACCTCATTCCGGTTTAGGTTGTATAAAAAGAATGTCAATTGGGGAAAGTACATGTTTTTGCAACAGTTCAAAAAGATGAATCTTCGATTATTCTTAAGAGCAAACCTTGATTTTGGTTTTGTAAATGAACCTACCTATAAAGATACCAATACGCTAAATAATCGATTTTTGGTGGGGTATGGACCTGCGGTTGACATGTTATTGTACCATACCTTTATCATGTCGTTCGAGTATAGTTTCAATCATTTGGGGGAAGGCGGTTTGTTTTTAAGTAGTTCGTTTAATTTTTAAGATGTTATAATCAGAAAGTGACGGCCTTATAAATATGATTTTTTAGTAAATAACTGACCGCTCAAAATTAATTTTCACACCTCTCAGCATCAATAAAATTATAATTCCCTGGACTCAAACTATCAATAGTCATATAACCGCTAGTGTCCATTACTGCAGACCCAATAGAATCTTGATCGATGCACCATGATATTTCATAAGGAGGAACACCGCCTGAGACACTGATAGTAATCATGCCTAAACCTTCTTCACAATAGTCAAATATATTTAGAAAATTCTCTTTAATGAGATAGGAAGTATAAAAGTCTTTTCTAATTAATCTTTTTGTACATATGTAATGATGTCTATTTAATGAAAATGAATCTAATATTACTTGAATAAGACGAACATAAAGTGACATTATGAGGTTAATGTTAGTAGTTTTGCGTTTCGATCAAAAAAGGATAATTGTAATAAAATTGGTAGATCACACAGATGACAATATAGAAGAGAATTCGATGCTGAACTCGATTCGATTGAGTAGGATAATACCTCCTATGATAATAGGCCTTGCTGTTGTCGGCTGGATGATGTATCGTCAGTTGGATTTAGAAGAGCTATCTAAGATTTCTTGGAGCACTTCAATATTTTTCTGGGTGTTCATGGCAGGAATGATGTATGTTATAAGGCACATGTTCTACAGCTGGAGGATGAGAATCATGACAGATAAAGAATTTTCATGGCCAAAATCTTTGGAGTTAATTGTACTCTGGGAATTTGCATCTTCTGTGAGCCCTACGAGTGTAGGTGGATCAGGTGTTGCTTTATTTTTACTAGCACAAGAGAAACTATCTACTGCTAAAACAGTATCTATTGTACTATACTCGATGGTTATAGACACTATATTTTTTGTGGTTTCACTTCCATTGTTATATCTAGTTCTAGGAGCAATTATGATTAGACCGGGCATGCAATCATTGACCGATTTGGATGGGTTTGGGTATACTTTTTTTGGTGTCATTCTCTTTATGAGCCTCTATGGAGCGGTCTTCTTTTATGGACTGTTTGTGAACCCAAACACCATTAAAAGCATTTTATTATTTTTCAGTAAATGGGAAATTCTTAAACGATTTCGATCGGATCTTGAGAAGACTGCAGAAGATGTAGTAGCTACTTCTAAAGAGATGCAAGAGAAGACTATGGGTTATCATGCAAAAGCTATGCTGGCAACTACAGGAGCTTGGGTATTTAGATTTTTAGCGATCAATTGTATAATTCTTGCTTTTGTAGAGGACACACCATTCGACTTTTACAATCAACTTTTGATTATGGCTAGGGCTGAGACCATGCATGTCACTACCGCATTTACACCTACACCAGGTGGGGCAGGAGTAGCTGAATATTTATTTGGGGGATATTATATTGATTATGTTCCTGAAGGAATAGCTTCACTCGTAGCATTGGTTTGGAGAATAATTACTTATTATTCATATCTTATAGTGGGTGCGATTATCATCCCTATTTGGATAAGAGAGGTGATGATAAGAAGAAGTAAAATTCAAGAATCAAAGGGGTTTTAATGAATCTTCAACACATCATTTTCAGTGACTTCATACGCTATACCCATAGGGACTAAAACCATCTTTGAAGCTTTCTGGAAATCGCTATGGATAAAACTACCTGTGAATAGTTTGCCATGATAAGCTTGAGGGAGATCAATTTCAACATCATACTTGTGACTCATAGAAGAAATGACTTCTTGAAGTGGTGCACGTTCAAAATATGACTCGCCTGATGTCCAATCATCAATTTTTACAGGATTTACCTTTTCAATATTAGTTGCTACTCCATTGCTAAATCTAACCCTTTCTCCTGGGGTGATTATTTTGGAATTGTTTTTTGAAGATACTTGTACTTTACCCGTTTTACATGAAACAACAAATACACCATCTCTTGCCAAAACATTGAATGAAGTTCCTAAAACAGACACTTCTCCTTCATCAGTAACAACAGTAAACGACTTTCCTTTTTCTACTTGGAAAAATGCTTCTCCTTTTAAATTAAGGACACGTTCTTGATTAAAATTATTATCATATTCTAATTCGCTATCACTATTGAGAATGACCTGAGATCCATCAGGCAAAGCGTGTGATAATTGTATAGCATGGTGAGAATCAATAATGATGTCTGCGGAGAATAATATCATTACTCCAAAGATTGCAACGGCAACTACAGCGACGCTTACTAATTTTTTCCATAAAGGAATCACTTTAGCTGAAGGCACATCATTATCCTTTAACTGGTTTTTGATTTTTAAGAGAAGAGAATCTTGATTTATTATAGGAAAATCTATTTCATTTGCGCTATCTCCTATCTTCTTATATTCTATGAATTTAGGGTCCGCTTCAAAATCAGACAACTCTTGTCCATACAAATTTCCATCAAACCACTGTAACAGGAGTTTGTCGAAATCGTTATCAAAATTTGTGTGATTTATTTTATTCATTGTATATCTATGACATGTAGCGTTGATTATACCCTACTTAGTTTATATTTTATTGTGAATTTTTCTTAGTTCTGATAATGCTTGACTCATTCGTTTTTCTACTGCTTTTTGGCTGATCTTAAGCAATTCTGCAATTTCCCTATACTTGTATCCTTCTATCCTATTCATGAGGAAAACTTCTCGTTGATTGTCAGGAAGCTTTGAGATTGCCTTTTCTAGTTTTTGTTGAAACTCTGTAACTTCAAGATCATAATGTGGAGACTTGACAGAAGATTCAGTTTGGCCTTTGGCATGCACCCCTACTACTTTATCATGAGCTATCTTATTAAGAAGAAGGTTTTTGGCTGATGCAAATAGGTATGATTTTTCTTTTCCTTCACCCACTGTGCCCATCTTGTCCCAGAACTTAACAAAAGTATCTTGCACGATATCCTCTGAGAGAGATTGGTCTTTTGTTTTAAAGTAAATAAACCTAAAAAGAGGATGCACCCACTCAGAATAGAGGACATTAAATTTTTGCTCTTTTGTAGATTTTGACATTTAAATTATGATGAATAATTACTGTAAATCTAGATGATAATTTGCTTTGACATCAAAAAAGCCAGATAATTTTTTCATCATCTGGCTTTTATAACGTTCTATAAAAAGTTTTTACATTAAATTACCCATATCCGTTCCGGCAAAAACTTTTGCTTTCAGATCATCAATGTTTACTCTTTCTTGCTTTAGAGAATCCCTATCTCTTATCGTAACTGTTCCATCTTCTAGTGTATCGAAATCTATGGTCACACAATATGGAGTACCGATAGCATCTTGTCTTCTATATCTTTTTCCGATAGCATCTTTCTCGTCATACTGACAGTTGAAGCTTGTTTTCAATTTGTCGAATACATCAGAAGCAGCTTTGGTCAGTTCTTCTTTATTTTTAACTAATGGAAGAACAGCAACCTTAACAGGAGCAATTACTGGATTCAATTTTAGCACTGTTCTAATACTATCTTTTCCATCCGCATCAGGTACAGTTTCTTCTTGAAGTGCATTAGCCATCTGAGATAAAAACATTCTATCACACCCTAGAGAAGTCTCCACTACATACGGAACATAACTCTCATTAAGTGCTGGATCAAAATATTGTAACTTCTTTCCAGATAACTCTTGGTGAGCGTTTAAATCAAAGTCTGTACGAGAGTGAATTCCTTCTAGTTCTCTAAAGCCGAAAGGAAAATCAAATTCAATGTCAGTAGCGGCATCTGCATAATGCGCTAAATTATCATGGTCATGCCACCTAAGCTTATCTGCTGGTGTTCCAAGATTTGTATGCCACTTCATTCTTGTCTCCTTCCAATAATCAAAGTATTCTTTCTGAGTACCAGGTTTTACAAAAAATTGCATTTCCATTTGCTCGAACTCTCTCATTCTAAAGATGAACTGACGAGCAACAATCTCATTTCTGAAAGCTTTACCGATCTGTGCTATACCAAAAGGAAGTTTTTGTCTTGTTGTCTTTTGTACATTCAAGAAATTCACAAATATTCCTTGTGCTGTCTCAGGTCTTAGATATAGTTTTCCTTCTTCTCCAGCAATACTGCCGAGTTGCGTAGAAAACATAAGATTAAACTGACGCACATCTGTCCAGTTTTTTGAACCAGAATCAGGACATGCAATCTCTAAGTCTTCGATGATAGTCTTGAGACCTTCCATATCTGCATCCCTCAGTGCATTGTTCATCTTACTTAGAATGTCATCAATCTTTGCTTGACGATCGAGGATACGGCCATTCGTAGACCTAAACTCAGCTTCATTGAATTCATCTCCGAATCTTTTTCTTGCCTTGTCTACGTCTTTTTTAATCTTGTTTTCGATCTTTTCGCAGTATCCTTCTATGAGTACATCCGCTCTATATCTTTTCTTAGAGTCTTTATTGTCGATCATTGGATCGTTAAATGCATCTACGTGCCCCGAAGCTTTCCACGTCTTAGGATGCATAAAGATAGATGCGTCAAGACCTGTTATATTTGCGTGCATCTGCACCATACTTTTCCACCAGTATTGTTTGATGTTATTTTTTAATTCTACCCCATTCGGACCATAATCATATGCAGCACTCAAGCCATCATATATTTCTGATGATTGGAATACAAATCCATATTCTTTACTGTGTGATACTAGACTTTTGAAATCCATAGTGTTCGCTTTATATTATTTTGTGAGGGCAATACCGAGTACACCCTTAAAATCGAAGGTGCAAAAATAGATTAATTTAGAAAGGTAAGGAATAGAATGAGCACTATTTATGGATCAAATAGTTATCTATTTTAAAAGTAAAGATCTCCATCCTCTTTCAAAATTTAATATCACTTCTTCTCCACCTCCAAATATTTCTCAGGCACCTTGGAATCCTCAGTCTCATTAGCAAAAGCAATATTTGTAATCCACCATCTATCATCTGCAAATACGAGTTGGTAGGTATTTATGCCCCTGTTTTCATATGTACCAATTAAGTTTTTACAATAAAAACTCTGAAATGCATTGGCTACTCCATTAAATTCATTGACAACTAATCCGGTTGACTCTTCCAAGAATCCGTCTCTACTATATGCAGCGCTATACGTTTCTACAAATTCATCTACAGGAATTGTTCTCATTTGTTTACCAATAGGAGCATTTAAGTTTACAATATGCATAGTTGCACCTTCTGTAAATAGACTTTTATACAATTCCCAATCTCTTTTTTCGCCTTGAGGTCCTGAGAGAATATCTAGCAAAAGATTAGTGATCCCTTCGATTGATTTTACATCTTTTGAAGTTTTTTGTGCTTGGCTGATTATGCCAAAACCAAGAATAAATACGGTTATTAATATCTTCATATCTTATTATTATTTGTCTTGAGATTCTAAAAGAACAAATTAATGATAAATATTGTAACACAAGCAATGGAACATGCTGGGCCTTATGATAATCTCTTTCATTTATGAAAAAACTACCCAATCAGCTTATTGCCAATGCTACAAGAAAGGCATAATTTGGGGTCGCAATAAGCTTTTTTTAACTGTAGAAGCCCTTGTGAATCAGCCGCTGATGATGTTTTGATTCCGAGAGCTTTATAATTAGTAATTATTTTATTCTTTTCAGGCTTGAGGGATTCAAGGTGTTCTATTGCCCTGTTACAATATTGTTCATCTGCTATTGATTTTCCATAAAGGAATAAGATTGGACTCACTACATTAATGATAATAAGATCAATAAAGCCAGCTCCTAGGCGCTTTTCTTTATAAATAGAATCGGTTCCAAATCTGTAGTGATCTTCCCAGTATTCTGATGGGGTAGCTTGGAATAAGTGTTTGATTGACTTGGTTTTTTTTGCATCTAATATTTGAGAAAACAGGTGTTCTGTATTACAGAATATTTGAGCCATTTGAGCTATTCGAATCGTAGGAAATCCTGCAGGCCTCATCCTAGCAAACTTCCACGACACTGGAGGAATGTTAGTAAGGTGGTATTTTTTGGAAAGGAATAAGTATTCTGATTTCAAACCTTCATAATAGTTGTCATTAGTGTGTGTAGCTAGTAGCATTCCAGCTTGACCAAATAATAATGCCTCTATCGTTTGCAGGTCATCCTTATTTTTCTGAATGATAGACAAAGGAAGATTTTTCGCCAAGGATTCAAATGGATCCATATTGACTCTGGCACCCATATATCGCATGAGAAAAATATACATGGTTTCTTCCCAATCATTATTGGTATATTCCAAAATAGACTTTAGATATTCGGTCTTTGACTCTAATCGTTCGGCTACCATTCTTTGCAACCAAAAAGTAACAGTATGGTTAGGAACATTTTGAAGTTGATTTTCACAAGGAATCCAATTGTTATTTGTTATTAACTGTGAGTAGTTTTGCTTAAGTTTTTTTGGTATTCTATTCTTGAGCTCAAGGCAAGGTATAAACTGTTCGGTAGTCGTGTGAACTTCTCTATCGTGCTCATATACCACATGAAGAATTACATTATCATAAGCTTTATCGAGATCGTGATTATGTCGTTCCCAGTCGCTAGAGTAGACATGCATTTCTATGTTTCCGGCCCAAATGGTATCTCCTATTTTTACCTTTCCATTGCTGAAGTCAGGTCCTGCGTCGTAGTTTTGAGTTCCAAATTCTATAATTTTGACTGGCTGGCCATCTTCTGTGATGAGATTGACCATATCAAACGACTTAGTTTTCCACAAGTAGTAAAGTAGATCTTCTCTGATAATTGGTGTGAGCATAGTAACTTTTATTGGTTTACATATTCTAAATATAATCACAAGAAGCTAACCAAACAAAATATACAGCTAAATAGATATTTTATCTCTCCAAATACAACACAAAAAGCCTGACAGAAATTAATCCATCAGGCCTCATATTTTAAACGTTCAGTTTGACTTTATGAACGGGACAGTATCTTAGTTATTCAAAATCAATGGTAATCCGTCTCCGCTTCCTCCAACTACTACAACTTTTGCATTTGGGGATGAAGCAAGTGTAAGCGTAGCCTCTATACCTTTATCTCTAAGGATTTTATCCGTAAGAGAAGCATTCAGAATTCTATTTGCATCTGCTTTAGCCTGTGCTTCTATGATTCTTCGTTCACCTTCTTGTCTCTCTCTATCGATCTTAAATTTGTATTGAAGTGACAGTTGCTCTTCTTCTAATTTCTTCTCAATAGCCTTTCTTAGATTATCTGGTAATGTCACAGATCTAATAAGAATCGCATCTAAGATGATATACTTCTCTGCAACTTTTGCTTTTGTCTTATCGTAAATCTCTAGTTGAATTGCCTCTCTTTTGGTAGAATACAATTCTTCAGGATTATATTGCCCTATTACCTCTCTAGTCGCTGACCGAATCTCAGGCTGTATAATTCTAGTTTTATAATCGATGCCTATTTGGTCATGTAAATATCCTATTTTATTAGGAACAGGTGAGTATCTGTATGATAATTCTAATTTGATGTTAAGGCCATTTTTAGACAGAACTTCCATTTCTTCAAATGCTTCATTTGTCTTTACATCATAGATAAACATTGTGTTCCATGGGGCAACAATTTGGAAACCTTGACCATAAACAACATCTTTTTCTAGACCGTTGCCAAATTGTTTAAACAAAACCCCTTTTTGTCCCGACTTAATTGTCAAGAAAGTAGTATTAGTAAGTGCTATAAAAAAAAAGAGGCCTATTACCCCAAAGATTAGATATCTACTAAGGTTTGCAGGTGGTCTGATTTTTTCATTTCTATTGAATGACATATGTTATTTGTTTTAGTACGATTAATTTAACATCAATATATACACTTCTAACATAAGAAACATCAATAATGATTCAACATGTGTAGTTGATATTGATTTTTCTTAGACGAAGAGGCTCTTTTATTCTGTGAAGTTAATAATCTAGTCTCATTTTGCCAACTACGCGTCATTTTTACTTTAAGTTTTCAAATCTGCAAAAACGCGCATCATTTTTGAATTAAACAGATCAATAAAAATAATTACCAAAAATGAAAAAGAATTTATATTTAGGCCTATTGCTTTGTGCAGTAAATGTGTCACTTTTAGATGCCCAAATTACTGAACTCAAATATTTATTAAAATACAATTGTGAAACGAACCACTATGATGTAAATATCAAAATCATGGATGGATCGGCTAATTCTGTGTTAGAAAGAGTACAGTTTAATAGCCAAATTACTATTCTTGTGCCTACAGGGATGAATTTTGAAATCGTAGAACGTTATCAACCAATTCAGAACAATCAAACGTATCAAGGTACAGAGCCAAATGAGTGGAGTGCATTCTCTCCTGTATATAGCCCTGAAGGGCATGATAAATATGATTTTTATAGTATTGCCCCAAAGTTAGCGCCAGCATCTTTTTTCAATAATATAGAAGAAGAAGAAGAAGTGAAATTATTTAGTTTTGCTGTTGATGGTGAAGCTGAATACGATGAACGCATACGATTTTTTGAAAACGGAATAGACTCAAAATTAAGTATGTTTGAAGGTGCTGATTTAAGAAATGGATATTCTGTTGGTGGGGCCACAAATAGGTATAATGGGAATTTACATAAGAATTGTACTGTTTCAAATATAAAGACCGTTCCAAATTCTGGGGTAAAAATATATCCTAACCCAACAGATTCTGAACTTTTCATAGAAACGCCAGAAAACATAAAATCCATCAAAATGATAGATAGTTCTGGCAACAAGCTCAAAGAGATCAAAAGTCCAATAAAAGGTTTTTATTCTCTTGATGTAGAAGATTTAGAAACCGGAATATATTTTATCCAACTAGATAATGGGGAATATGTTAGCACTCAGCAATTTTCAGTTTATTAATCTACTTCAGAAGTAAATAAAAACTGTACATCGGGATGATTTTCTTGAGCCATTTTAAGTGACCAAGAAGATTCTGCAAGCATGACTACTTTCCCATCTTTATCGAAAGCAAGATCTCTTTTTCTTTTGGAAATAAAGTCTTTGTACGCAGCTGCATCATCACATTTGATCCAACAAGCTTTATGGAGATTGATCGGTTCATAATCACAAGAAGCACCATATTCATGTTTAAGTCTGTATTGGATTACATCAAACTGAAGTGCTCCAACAGTACCAATAATCTTTCGACCATTATCTTGTTTTGTGAATAATTGCGCGACGCCTTCGTCCATCAATTGGTTCAATCCTTTCGCTAATTGTTTAGTCTTAAGTGGATCACTATTATTGACAAATCGAAATTGCTCTGGTGAGAATGATGGTATTCCTTTGAAGTGAAGTTTTTCTCCTTCTGTGAGGGTGTCACCTATCTTGAAATTTCCGCTATCATATAGACCTACAATATCTCCAGGGTAAGCCATTTCTACCACTTCTTTTTTCTCGGCCATAAAGGCTGTAGGGTTTGAAAATTTTATCTTCTTTTCTTTACGAATATGCAGATAGTTAGTATTCCGTTCAAATAGCCCGGAACAAATCCTCATGAATGCGATTCTGTCTCTATGCTTAGGATCCATATTGGCATGAATCTTAAAAATAAAACCAGTGAATCCTTCTTCTTCTGGCCTTACTATTCTTTCTTCTGTTTCTCTAGGAAGAGGCGATGGCGCTATTTCTACGAAACAATCTAGGAGCTCTTTTACACCGAAATTATTCACAGCACTGCCAAAAAATACAGGAGATTGATCACCATTAAGATATGCTTCTCGGTCAAAATCAGGATATACTTCTTCGATAACATTAACTTCTTCTCTAAGCTCATTCGCAAGAGATTCTCCTATTTTTTCGTCAAGAATTGGATCTTCTAAATTTTCTATCTTGATTACGTCTTCAGATTGTTTACTGTGTGGAGTAAATAATACTAAGTCTTCCTTGTATATATTATACACTCCACGAAACCTCTGTCCCATGCCAGCTGGCCAAGATAGCGGGACAACTTTCAATTTCAATTTATCTTCTATCTCGTCCAAAAGATCAAAGCCGTCTTTACCTTCTCTATCCATCTTGTTGATGAACACGATGATTGGAGTCTTTCGCATACGGCAGACTTCTACTAATTTCTCTGTTTGAGCCTCTACACCTTTTGCAACATCAATCACCACAATAACGCTATCTACTGCTGTCAGTGTGCGAAAAGTGTCTTCAGCAAAATCTTTGTGACCAGGTGTATCTAAGATATTAATTTTTCTATCTCGATACTCAAACGCCATTACAGAAGTAGCAACGGAGATTCCTCTTTGCTTCTCGATTTCCATGAAATCCGAAGTAGCGTGTTTTTTTATTTTGTTGGACTTTACAGCACCAGCGGATTGTATAGCACCACCAAACAATAGTAACTTCTCGGTCAATGTAGTCTTACCAGCATCTGGGTGAGATACGATACCAAATGTTCGTCTACGTTCTAATTCTTTGATTCTGCTCATGTGTATTATCGATTTCAAGGGGCAAATGTATGAAATTTTGGCTTTATCGAATTGAGGGAACCATACTGATAATTGGTATACTATAAAATAGCATTGTCACATTATTTTCTGTGGAATCGATCAAATCCGTTTTATACAAAAACTGTTTTTTCAAACGGGTATCCAAAGCTTTTCTCAGGAACATAGCCAACAGTATCTTTGAAATGTTCGGCTGCATAATCAAGTTCTGCTTTGACATTTTCAGCTACCATTCTTGGTTCTCCAAATTCTATTATCTTATTTCCCCAGTCAAATTTTACATAAACAATAGGAATATTTGCCGCTTTGGAGATATGGTAGAAGCCAGTTTTTAGTTTTTCTACTTTTCCTCTTCTTCCTTCTGGTGCTATAGATGTACAGAATCGCTCTCTTGAATTTATCATTTCTACCACTGCCTCTTTGAAACCTTGGGTCTTTTTTCGATTGACAGGAATACCTCCTAATGACTTAAAAAACCAAGCAAAAGGAAACTTGAACAACGAAGATTTAGCTATGAAACCAACTTCCATTTTGAAACCAAACTTGATACAAATTCCTACAGGAAAGTCCCAATTAGAAGTGTGAGGTACTACTACATAAAGCTTTTTGGGAATATGATTAGGAATTTCACCTACTTTCTTCCAGCCCCACAATTTAAAAATTAGTCTAAAAATCCAACTGATCATACTTTCCTAATTAAGCCGCAAAATTAATTAAAAAACAACAGTAGACATGAAATTTTTGTTTGCTTGTTGTCATAATAGCAAATGAGAGAATGTAGGTATGTTGAAAATAAGTTTAAATTCTGTCTAAAAGGAAGGAATAAAAGGATGAGCTAAGATTCTTAGTTCAACTGATACCTTACACCTAAATCCAAAGATACAGCATGTACCTTATCTAGATTTGGTCCTAAGCCTTGAGAGGATATGAAATGGCTATATTTTGGCTCAATGAAGATGCTTGTCCTTTCAGAAACATTTTTAATCAAGCCCATACCAACACTAGCTGTTGCATATAAATTATCTTTAAGAGACCCACCATTCAAAATTCCATTTTTAAATTCCTTCTGACTAAGAAGAGCCCTTTGGCTGATCTCAGGTTTGCCACTATTAGCAACAGGTTTGAAACCAGCAATTGACTCGGTTCTCGAACCTGTAGCGGTTGTAATATCATTGTCATACAGTTCATAGTCCGCTTGAGCAATAAGGTTGACATTCACTCCTGCCGTCGCATAAAGTTGGTAACTATCTTGATCAAGTATATTGTATTTTACTCCGACAGGAACGTTTAGCGTATTGAAGCCAATGTTTTCAAGACTTGCTTGCTTAATCTGTTGGTTTTGATTTTTATAAGTCTCCTCAATTATCAATGGTGCATAAGAGGTTTTGCTATAACCTAACCCTGCGTACAATTCTAAAGGACCAACCTCTTTGTGAACTTTGGCAGAGATATTGAAATTTGTATTCAATGTATTATATGGGTCTATTTCATATACAGGATCAAAAGGAGAATTTACAAGATTTACTTTCGGTCCTATTGCGAGGCTGATGTATGACCTTTCATCAGATTTTTCTTTGATTGCCCCTAATGTCAAATCTGGAAATCCAAGAGGACGATAAGGAATCAATAGTGGTGTTATATCTTCTTGTATTGAAGAAATTATAATATTTTCTAAAACTTGAAGACCTTCTTGATTATCAATTATAATTGTTTCATTTTGTTTTGAGTCTAGTAAAAAAGGGAAGAGTTGTTGTAAATTTGGGTTTACTGACGCCCCTAATTTTTCTGGTTTCAAATCCGAAGATTGATTCTGATAAGACCTAAAAGATGCCTTATTACCAGCTTTTTTAAATAAAGAAACAAGATCTAAGTTGGCCAATTTTTTGATGACTCTATCAGAAACTAAGTTCTGTTCTTTTGCTTTTTGGAGTGATTCTGCTTGATGTTTTTCAGATGTCGCTTTATCAACTTGGATTGCAGCAACCATAGGCATATCAAACACAGGAATCTGATAAATTTCGTTTTTGATAGGCATTAAATTCAAAATGCCAACTACTATCAATGACAACATAAGTATTTCTACAGTCTTAGCTACAAAAAGTCTTTTCTTGAATAATGCTTCAGCTTCGAGTAGGGCTTTGAGCCTAATCCAGTGAGCTGAATTGAATGGCATTCGAAGGCCTCTCATATTTTGCTTCATCTTAGCATCGAAGAGGTCATCTACTTTATCACTTTCTTTTTCATCGGAATCGATAATATCGCTATCCATAGACGCAGAACGTTGCTCCCACTTTTCTCTGAATAAATCCCAGCCATCATCAGTGCTCCCACTGTTGAGCGATTCTAGTTTTTTCTTTATTATGTCATCGAATTCCTTATTATTCATCTATCTCTCAAAATCTTGGGCAAGTAGAATTTTTTTCAGTTTTGTTCTTGCCTTCACTAGGTTTGATCTTGAGGTGCTTTCTGTTATACCAAGCATAATTCCTACTTCTCTGTGGGAAAAACCTTCAATAACATATAGATTAAATACTGATCTATAAGCCGGTGTCAATTGTTGCAGTGCTTTCATGATCTCTTGTGTTGTAAGATCAGAAACAGCATCTGCACCTTTGATACATTGTCCGTAAGCGGTTTCAAGATTTTCGGTTCTCCTGCGTTTGACCTTTCTATAATAATCAATAGAAGTATTGATCATTATTCGTCGGATCCAGGATCCTAATGAAGTACCTGCTTTGTACTTGGAGATGTGTCTGAATACTTTAATAAATCCCTCGTGTAATATATCGAGAGCATCGTCGTAATTATTGGCATAGCGTAAGCAAACAGGAAGCATCGTCGGGTAATACTCTTTGTATATTACCTTTAGCGCCCATTCTTCATTAGCCAAGCAAGCTTGGATGAAGGTTTCTTCGCCATGATTAATATCAATCGTGTGTTCCATGTTTTAAAAGTAGTAACTTTTCTCCAACTGTACGCAACAGTATGGGTTAAAAACGTCTTAAAAGTGTTAAAAGCGGCGTGATGTAATATATAATTCTAATGTTATTTTAGCGCTCAAAGCATTATTCTGTAAAGGGTTTGGTATATGTTAAGGAAATTGGGTTGTGATTTTATATAAAAGAGAAAAAAGGGGAACTCATTTTATCAGTTCCCCTTTTTGATGCTTTTTTGTAACTACTCAGGTACCCTTGAAAAATTATAATTTTGTAACTATTTTGGCCTCTTTGGGCAAAAACACCGCCAAAACACACCTAAATTCAACTATTATCGACGGATTGTATCTGTCTCTAACATGATGTGACCCACTTCTAGGGACATATGCTGAGTAGTTACGCTTTTTTTAATGAAGCTTTTAAATCACTTAAGTAATTATATTCCTACTCTCACTCCAAATTGTGTTCTAATTGCACCAAACTTTAACGATTCTAGAGTTTCTACAAGAGTTACAAATTGACTTCCTCTCCAATTAGATCTTGCAAATAACTCTATCTTATTGGTTGGACTATACGACAATCCGATTCCCACTATTGGAGATATTTGATTTCTAGATCCTATTCGATATCTATTAGTTTCTGTACTTACTATTGACTCGTCCCTTTTTCTTTCTGTTTTGAAATTATACAACAAACCAACTTCTATGAATACATTCCATTTAGCATTATTCGTATTCCATCCCAACACAATAGGTATATTATATGATCTATACATTGTATGAATCTTGGAATAAGCTGTTTTTATTATTATTCCTTCTTCCATCCCTACAACTGTCTCTTATACACATCTCCGAGCCCACGAGACAGGCAGAAATCTCG